>ERZ777305.186-NODE-186-length-105261-cov-12.360768_pt1 | contig 105261 bp, 93 predicted proteins | sample MGYA00374965_ERZ777305 | MGnify/ENA primary metagenome ERZ777305 (study PRJEB29328, sample SAMD00013331) | mouse gut metagenome | study: EMG produced TPA metagenomics assembly of the Metagenome analysis of fecal microbiota from mouse which was promoted... | reverse complement strand
AGCATGGGTTGAAAACAACTCTGGATGGAAAAAAGAAGTAAGCGGATGAGATAAGTAAGGTAGTTCAGTGTTCGGTTTTGAGGGCATGGGAGTAAATGCTAAATCATTAACTCCAGTAAATGCTAAAGCATTAACTCTGGTTAATGCCAAATCATTAATTCCAGTAGGGCCCGAGTACTTAATCCGAGTAAATGTCAAGGCAATGTGTCATAAAGTATTGGTAAGCAGACATTAGGTGTCTGTTTTTTGTTGCAAAAAAATTCATTTTTTTGCAGATAGTAGTATGCTTTTTTGAAAATGTATGTTATAATATCTCTACTGAGTCACGTTGAAGGGCTTATGGGTATAAAATGTGAGGTGGAAACTATGGATTCAAAAATTTTACTGGAAAACGGAACAAATGAATTGGAGATTTTGGAGTTTATTGTTGATGGTAATTATTACGGCATCAACGTGGCAAAGGTTAAGGAGATCATCGGTTATCTGGAGCCTACGCCGATTCCTAATTCTCATCCCAGCATCGAGGGTGTATTCATGCCGAGAGACCGCATGATCACAGCGATTGATCTGATGAACTGCCTGCAGAGAGGCCAGATGGAGAAGAAGGGCTTATTCATTATTACGAATTTCAATAAGCTGGATATTGCTTTTCATGTGGAGCAGGTAATCGGCATACATAGAGTTACATGGAAGGATATCATTACCCCCAATGCTACATTGTCAGACGCGGAGAGCGGCGTGGCCAGCGGCATTGTGAAGATCAATGAAAGACTGATCGTGATTCTGGACTTTGAAAAGATCGTGACGGACATCTCCCCGGAGACCGGGCTGAAGATTTCCGAGATCGCTGAACTTGGTCCCCGTGAGAGAAACGGCGTTCCGATTTTGATCGCCGAGGACTCTCTGCTGCTTAATAAGCTGATCGTGGATTGTCTGAGTAAAGCGGGATATACCAATATTACCCATACAGCCAACGGACAGGAAGCATATGATTACATCATGGCTGGAGTGGCCGCAGGCAATTTGGATCAGCGTGTAAAATGTCTCATTACGGATATCGAGATGCCGCAGATGGATGGACACCGTCTGGTTAAGCTGTTGAAGGATGATGACAACACAAAACATATTCCGATTATTATTTTCTCCTCTCTGGTAAATGAGGAGATGCGGAGAAAAGGAGAGGCGTTGGGAGCGAATAGACAGCTGTCAAAGCCGGAAATCGTCAATCTGGTCCATGCAATCGATGAGTTAGTAGAAAGTTCAAAATAAGGAAAAGGCCGGGATTCCCGGCTTTTTTCGTGAAAAGGCAGGTATGTGAATGGAAGGAAGGATACTGGAGGAGCTACAGGCAGCGGAAATGGTTCTGGTAGGTATCGGAGAGGAATTTGAGGAACAGGCATTTTTAGAGACACTGCCGGAGTATCAACAGGCGGCTGCCCTTCTTGAGCAGAACGGTTGTGTAGACTTTTTGCCACTGCTGGCAGATAAAACTGTCAGGGACAATGGGCATGGGGTGACGGCACTGATTAAGCTGTATCAGATATTAAAAGATAAAAATTATTTTTTGATCAGTACCTGTAAGACAGATATTTTACATTACGCGGGATTCCCCTCAGACCGTACGGTTACTCCATGCGGCACATTGAGAAAGAAACAATGTGTGTGCGGCTGTGAACAGAGTCTGGCGCCGGTGAGCGATTCAGAACGCAGTTCGCTATACCATAAGCTTATAGCCAGAGAACAGGAACCGGAAATATTGGGTTTTTGCCCTAAATGTCAAGGCAGAATGGCCTTTAATAACATTTATCTTGAAAAGTACTTGGAGAGCGGCTACCTGGAGAATTGGCAGCGATATACAAAGTGGCTGCAGGGAACTCTGAATCGTAAATTATGTATTCTGGAATTGGGGGTAAATCTGGACTATCCCTCCGTGATACGTTTTCCCTTTGAAAAGGTAGGATATTACAATCAAAAGGCTTTCTTTGTACGTGTAAATGAGAAATTGTATTATTTGACAAAGGAATTGCATGAGAGAGGCCTATCAATAGCAAAGAATGCTATTGACTGGCTGCTTGAAGAAGAGATATTATAGAAGTATTAAAATAGGCAATTGCGAAACCCTCTCCCCTAGTGACGGAGCTGGTCAAAATAGACAAAAACAGGCTACGATGCAGTGGCAAGTCGCCTATATGTTGTCTATTTCGCCCATCCCCTGTATCTTGAAACGGGGTTTCACAATTAGCTAAAGTATGAAATCAGGAAAGGAGCGCCATAGGCGTAGTCGGTATAAAATGGATTCCAATGAAGAATATTTAGATCAATTACTGAAATCTTTGACCGAAGATACTTCCTCAGAGGCTGTAGACGGAGAGGAAGGTTTAGACCAGGACGACGGATTGGGAGATCTGCTCAATCAATTTTCCGATGATATGGACGGCGTGCCTCAGGAGCTGCTCAGCGGGTTGCTGGACGGCGCGGAGAATGCGCCAGAATCTTCAACGGAAGATGAGGTTCTCTCTGATATGATCCAGAGTGTTATGGCGCAGAACAGTGAAGAACCAATGCAAACGGCATCGCCTGAACCGGGGGTGGAAGAGTCTGAGCCGTTTGTTTCTGATGCCTCAGAACAGTCGGTTGCTGAGGGGGCCGATCAGTCTGGTACAGATTTCCCGGAGTCGACGGTTTCGGAAAATGCAGAGCAGTCGGAATCAGACATGGCATGGGAAACGGAATTTGATATGTTTAAGGAACCGGGGGAAGATGCGGCCGAACAGACAGAATCAGATATGATCCAGTCCATGGAGCCTGACGTGCAGGAACAGGATGAGACCGATATGCTCGGTGCAGACGAACCGGATCTATCCGACTTATCTGTATCTGACATTTTGGATCAGGACAGTTCGGACTCGGAGGACGATGATCTGGGGAGCCTGCTTGAGAGTTTGGGAGCGGAAGGCCAGGAGCTTTCCGATCTGCTGGATAAGGCAGAGAGTGAGGAGTCCGTAGAGGATACGGTGGATTCTCTGATGCAGGATCTGAACGGGGAGCTGCCGTTGGATACAAGCTACCAAGAGGACAGCAGCGCCAATGAGGTAGGGGAGTTACTGAAAAAACCGGAAAAGAAGAAGAAGGAACGTGTTAAAAAGGAGAAAGTAAAGAAAGAGAAGGTAAAAAAAGAGAAGAAACCTCGGGGCAATAAGAAACAGAAAACCTCAGAGCAGACAGATGACTTATCGGATACGGTTACGCAGGAGGCGATTGACCAAATGCTGGCCATGCAGCAGCAGATGGAGGAAAACGCAGATGCCGAACCCGCTGAGAAAGAAAAAAAGCAGGGTTTTTGGGGTAAGCTTTTGAACGCTTTGACTCAGGAGGAGGAGAGCGAGGAAGAGCCAGCCGACCTGGTCAGTGATGAGAACGGAGAGATCTTAAAGGAGCTGGATAAGGAGAAGAAACAGGCAAAGGGAAAGAAGAAAAAGGGTAAGGATAAGAAAGCTGCCGGACCGGATGAGGATGAAGAGCTTGAGGAGGAGGACGACAGCAAGAAAAAGAAGAAAAAGGAAAAGAAACCCAAGAAAGAGAAACCGCCTGTTCCTGAGGAGGATCTGCTTCCTGGCAAGAAGCTGTCTCTGAAAAAGGTCCTGCCCATAATGCTGGTGGTCTTGGCGTTTGGCCTTGCCTATGTGCTGGTCAGCCACCTGTATATAGATTTTGTCAATAAACAAAGCGCGGAAAAGGCATACTATGCCGGAGACTATATGGAGTGTTATAGCCTGTTGTTCGGACAGGACCGTAATGACAATCAGGAGATGATGTACCATAAGGCGGAGCTTACGCTGCAAATGGAGCGCATGAAGGGAAATTACCGCAGGCTGGTAATGGAGGGCAAGGAACTGGAGGCGCTGGATTATCTGGTACAATGTGTTTGCCGTAGAGAGTCATTCTATGTACAGGGTCAAGAGTGGAACAGCATGGATGTGGTGGAGGAGACCTACACAGGCATGATCGCGTTGCTTAACGCCAACTACGGACTGACCGAGGAGCGGGCAGCCGAGATTGCCGCGCTGAAAAGCGATGAGGAGTATACGCTGGCATTGATAGAGGTGTTGGAGCAGTTAAACAGTGAGCCGGAAGAAGAGCAGGAACCGGTAGTTTCCTTTGAGGATTTGCTGCCGGAGGAAGAGGAAGAATCGGATACGGCTTTTGTTGACACCATGGAGTAAAAGACATATGATCGCTATAATTGACTATGATGCGGGGAACATTAAGAGCGTTGAGAAAGCGTTGATGGCCTTGGAGGAGCAGGTGGTCGTAACCAGAGATCCGAAGGAAATTCTGGATGCGGACGGTGTGATCCTGCCGGGAGTGGGAGCATTCGGAGATGCTATGGAACGTCTGGAGAGTTACGGTCTGGTAGAGGCCATAGCACAGGTGGCAGAGCGCCGGATTCCGCTTTTGGGGATATGCCTTGGATTGCAGCTGATGTTTGAGAGCAGTGAGGAGAGTCCGGGGGTAAAAGGACTTGGTTTGCTGCCGGGACAGATTTTGCGGATTCCGGATGAAGGGGGGCTGAAAGTACCCCATATCGGCTGGAACAACTTGAAATATCCCAACGGGGGACGGCTGTTTCGCAATCTGCCGGAGGACTCCTATGTGTATTTTGTACATTCCTATTATCTGCGGGCGCAGGAGCCGGAGATTGTCACAGCCACTACAGAATATGGCGTACCGATTCATGCATCCGTGGAGAAGGACAATATTTTTGCCTGCCAGTTTCACCCGGAAAAGAGTTCCGGCGTGGGCAGAAAGATACTGCAAAACTTTATCGCGGTGGTAAAAGGTACACAGGAATAGATTGGGACAGCCCGTCAAAACGGGCTGGAGGGGAGTCGGTATGCATACCAAAAGGATCATTCCCTGTCTGGATGTAAAGGACGGCAGGGTGGTAAAATGTGTCAATTTTCTCAATCCCCGGGATGCGGGGGACCCGGCTCAGGCGGCTGCGGCCTATGACCGGGAGGGAGCGGATGAACTGGTTTTTCTGGATATCAACGCTTCCGCTGACAGCCGGGCCACACAGCTTGAATGGGTGCGCCAGGTGGCCAGCAGGGTTTTTATTCCCTTTACCGTGGGCGGAGGTATCCGTACCGTGGAGGATTTCCGGGCTATTCTGCGGGAAGGCGCGGATAAGATCGCTGTAAATTCCGCCGCGATCATGAATCCGCGTCTGATCAGCGATGCGGCGGACAAATTTGGCAGTCAGTGCGTGGTGGTGGCGATAGACGCCAAACGGCGGGCGGACGGTTCAGGCTGGAATATATACAAAAACGGCGGCCGGGTGGATATGGGCATAGACGCGCTGGAATGGGTGGCAGAGGCGGAACGGCTGGGCGCGGGCGAGATCCTTTTGACAAGCATGGACGGAGACGGCACAAAGGAAGGATATGATCTGGAGTTGACCAGAGCCGTGTCGGATACCGTCAGGATACCGGTCATTGCATCCGGCGGCGCCGGAAAACTGGAGCATTTTTATGAGGCGTTGGTGGATGCCGGAGCAGAAGCGGTGCTGGCGGCATCCCTGTTTCACTATAAGGAGCTGGAAATACGGGAAGTGAAAGAATATCTGCATTCCAGAGGAGTTCCGGTGCGATTGGTGTGATCCCCGGAGCGGATGGTCTGTTCTGAATAGAGAGGTAGAACTTATGGCAATGATAAATAATGACTGGCTCACGGAGCTGGCTCCGGAGTTTCACAAACCCTACTATGCCGAGTTATTTCAGTTTGTGAAGGAAGAATACAACAGTACGCAGATATTTCCTCCGGCGGACGATATTTTTAACGCCTTTCATCTGACACCTTTAAGCCAGGTTAAGGTTGTGATTTTGGGACAGGACCCTTATCACAATGTAGGACAGGCCCATGGACTGTGCTTTTCTGTGAGGCCGGAGGTAGATATCCCGCCTTCTCTGGTAAATATTTATAAGGAGCTGCATGACGACCTGGGCTGTAAGATTCCCAATAACGGCTATCTGATAAAGTGGGCCGAGCAGGGAGTACTGATGCTCAATACGGTGTTGACCGTTCGGGCGCATATGGCCAATTCCCACAGGGGGAAGGGCTGGGAGAAGTTTACAGACGCCGCCATAGCGGCACTGAACAAGCAGGACAGACCAATTGTGTTTATTCTTTGGGGCAGACCCGCCCAGACCAAGGAGAGAATGCTGGACAATCCCAACCATTTGGTCCTGAAAGCCCCGCATCCCAGCCCGTTATCGGCTTACAACGGTTTCTTTGGCAGCAAACCTTTCAGCCAGACGAACCGTTTTCTCGAAGAACACGGCATGAAACCAATCGACTGGCAGATCGAGGATGTGTAGGGAAACTGCGGAACTCAAGAAATAATTATGAACAGCAGATTCCCGGACAGCGCACTGATCAAAAAATGGACGTCGGAGCGGCCATTTGTTGATCAATGTATTGTGTGCTGGTAGGGAAACTGCGGAACTCAAGAAGTAATTATGAACAGCAGATTCCCGGACAGCGCACTGATCAAAAAATGGACGTCGGAGCGGCCATTTGTTGATCAATGTATTGTGTGCTGGTAGGGAAACTGCGGAACTCTAATAAGGAGAAGACAGTATGGAAAAGATTAGGATCGCCATTTTAGGATACGGAAATCTGGGCAGAGGCATCGAGTGCGCCGTGGGTCAGAATGAAGATATGGAGCTGGTAGCGGTGTTTACCCGGCGGGACCCCTCTGCGATAAAGACCGTTAGCGGCGTTCCGGTATACGGTGTGGAACGGCTGACGGAGAAAAAAGATGCGATAGATGTACTGATGCTCTGCGGCGGTTCCGCCACGGATTTACCCCGGCAGACTCCTGCCTATGCGGCGGATTTTAATGTAATAGACAGCTTTGACACCCACGCCAGGATACCGGAGCATTTTGACGCCGTGGACCGGGCGGCCAGAGAGGGCGGCAAAGTAGCGATGATATCCGTGGGCTGGGACCCGGGAATGTTTTCACTGAACCGGTTGTATGCCAATGCGATCCTGCGGGACGGCAAGGATTATACTTTCTGGGGAAAAGGCGTCAGCCAGGGTCATTCCGACGCCATCCGGCGTATTCAGGGCGTAAAGGACGCCAAGCAGTACACCGTTCCGGTGGAGTCTGCTCTGAACGCCGTGCGATCCTGCGAAAACCCGGAACTTACCACCCGGCAGAAACACACCAGGGAATGCTATGTGGTGGCCGAGGAGGGAGCCGACAGGGAGCGGATAGAACGGGAGATCAAGACCATGCCCAACTATTTTGCGGATTATGATACCACGGTGCATTTTATTACCCAGGAGGAATTACTTCGGGATCATGCCGGTATCCCCCACGGCGGCATGGTACTGCGGACAGGAAAGACCGGAGTAAACGGGGAGCATGATCATGTGATCGAATACAGTCTGAAACTGGACTCGAACCCGGAGTTTACCGCCTGTGTATTGACTGCCTATGCCAGGGCGGTATACAGGATGAACCGGGAGGGCATGACGGGCTGCAAAACGGTGTTTGATGTGGCTCCCGCATATTTGAGCGCCATGAGCCCGGAGGATATGAGGGCCCGTTTGCTCTAAGGATAATACTGCATGGGGAGATACGGATATAGCTGTGGTCGCCTATGCGGTGATACAGGAATGAGGTATATATGAAAAAAGAGGCATTTATTAGTAAGGCACAGATAGAAGAAACAGTAAGAACATATCCCACCCCCTTCCATATCTATGACGAGAAGGGAATCCGGGCCAATGCTGCCGCTCTGAGGGAGGCCTTTGCCTGGAATCCGGGGTATAAGGAATTTTTTGCGGTAAAGGCAACCCCCAATCCTTTTCTGATCGATATTTTGAGGGACTATGGCTGCGGTACGGACTGTTCTTCCATGACGGAACTGATGCTCAGTCATGCCATGGGGATATCCGGGGAGGATATCATGTTTTCTTCCAATGATACCCCGGCAGAGGAGTTTATCTTTGCGGCCAAGATTGGCGCGACCATCAATCTGGATGATATCACCCATATAGACTTTCTGGAAAAGACTTTGGGATATCTGCCCAAGACTGTCAGCTGCCGTTACAATCCGGGGGGATATTTCTCACTGGGAACGGATATCATGGACAATCCGGGAGACGCCAAGTACGGCTTTACCAAAGAGCAGATGTTTGAGGGGTACAGGATGTTGCGGGAAAAGGGCGTGGAACACTTTGGCATCCATGCGTTTTTAGCCAGCAACACCGTTACCAACGAATACTATCCGGTGTTGGCCAAGCAGCTGTTTGAACTGGCAGTGGAACTTAGGGAAGAGACCGGAGCTCACATCAAGTTTATCAATCTTTCCGGCGGTATCGGCGTACCTTATCGTCCGGAGCAGACGCCCAACGACATTCGGGTTATTGGAGAGAGTGTGAGAGAAGTATACCAGGAAGTCCTGGTTCCTGCCGGTATGGGAGATGTGGCGATCTATACGGAGCTGGGCCGTTTTATGATGGCACCCTACGGGCATCTGGTGACCCGGGTGATCCATGAGAAACATACTTATAAGGAATATCTGGGAGTGGATGCCTGCGCCGTGAATCTGATGCGTCCGGCCATGTACGGCGCGTATCACCATATCACCGTGTCGGGCAAGGAGGAACAGCCCTGCGACCATATGTATGACGTAGTGGGTTCTCTTTGTGAAAACAATGATAAATTCGCAATAGACCGTATGCTACCGGAGGTGGAGATCGGCGACTACATTGTGATCCATGACACCGGCGCTCACGGTTTTGCCATGGGGTACAATTACAACGGAAAACTGAAGTCAGCGGAACTGTTGCTGAGAGAGGATGGCAGCGTGCAGCTGATCCGCCGGGCGGAGACGGCAAAGGACTATTTTGCGACATTTGACGGTTTTGATATATATGACAGGATGTTTTCCGGCAAGGAATAAAAGAGATATGCGGGAAGGAGGGCGGATATGAGGTATCCTGAAGATCTTAAGGACGGCGGAACCATCGGTTTTCTGGCTCCCTCTTTCGGCTGTAACATAGAACCTTACAGGAGCGCGTTCGACCATGCGCTGGACAAATGGCAGAGCATGGGATATGAAACCGTTTTAGGCCCCAACTGTTATGTGGGGGAGGGAATCGGTATCAGCAACACGCCGGAAAAATGCGGTGCGGAAGTCATGGAAATGTTCTGCGGACAGGAGGCGGATGCTCTGATCTCCTGCGGGGGCGGCGAGTTGATGTGCGAGATCCTGGAACACGTGGATTTTGCCCGGCTGGCCCAAGCCAGACCCAAGTGGTTTATGGGTTATTCCGACAATACCAATCTGATCTATCCGTTGGTGACCCTTTGTGATACGGCGGCGATCTACGGTCCCTGTGGGGCGGCTTTCGGCATGGAGCCCTGGCATGTGTCCGTCAGAGACGCATATGAGCTGATGACGGGTGAAAAACGGACGGTGGAGAGCTATCCTCTGTGGGAGAGAGAGTCCCTTAGGAATGAGGAGAATCCGCTGCAGCCATATTATGTGACAGAGCCGCTGGCACTCAAGGCGTACCTTGGAGGAAAGCTGATAATGAACCCTGAAGAGGAGGGGACAGAGCTGCGCGTCACCGGCAGACTGCTGGGAGGCTGTATGGACTGTCTGGTCAATCTGTTGGGCACAAAATTTGACGGCACCACATCTTTTTGCGAAAAATACCGGGAGGACGGCATCCTGTGGATGCTGGAAGCCTGTGATCTGAATGTGATGAGCATACGCCGCGCCATGTGGCAGATGGAGCAGGCGGGATGGTTTCGCCATGTCAAGGGTTTTCTCTTTGGCAGAGCGCTAAACAGTGAACCCGTGATGGGGCTGGACGCCTATCAGGCCGTGTTGGCCGTTGCGGCAAAATACCACGTTCCTGTGATCATGGATCTGGATATCGGACATCTCAGTCCCATGATGCCCCTGGTGGTAGGCAGTGTGGTCACGGTTCACCTGCGGGGGAACCATGTGAAGGTGAAAATGGAGTATTGCTGATTGCGCGTAATCCTTAACCCCTAAATAAAATGCGATAATTGCGGGAATATATAAAGGAATGTGGTTGTGAAAAGGTGAATGAAGGATAAGAGGTTAGATTGGAGAATTAATGACATGAAGGTAAGAGCTATTTGTGTATACAGAATCGGAGAAGCAGCGGCGTAAGCCGTTTCTTCTCTGGCTTTTTTGCGTTCAGTATATTTGTACACAGAGGCGAGGGAGAGAATGAAGACATCAGGTTTTTGGAAACTGAAAAGTACAAGGATAATTTTGCTTGTAGCCGCGCTTTTAATGCTTGCTTGTATGGCGCGGATGCTGTGGCCCAACAGGGAATATGTATATGAAGGAAATATGCTGTTTCAGGAGGGAAATCCTGTCAGCGATTATCCCGTTTTTGAGGGAATCCGTCTGTCTCCGGGCGTATACCGCGTGGAACTGGAGTACTCCTGCGGTACGAATATGCAGAGCCTCTGCTGGGTGGAAGATGATCACGTCTTTACCAATGGGTTATTGTCCCATGGTGAACAGCTATATAGCGGACTTACTCAAACAGATTTTCATATGTGGCTATTTGAGAGTACCGATACGCTACAGGTCATAGTCAAATATGATGGGCAGGGACATTTGCAGACAGGAAATCTGCGCATTTATGAGACTGATAAACTGTGGGGAATCTGTCTGACAAGCATTTTTGCGCTATCAATGTTGCTGCTGGTCATACGGATGATGTTGTGGTATGACAGGCAGTATGGGATTTCCCGCGAAAATAAGAATGTTATTTTTCTTTTATCTGTTTTGACATTTACAGTTTCCATTCCCTTTCTGATGGGAATGACGCCCTCGGGAGCGGATTTGACTTATCATTTGCAGCGAATAGAAGGCATTAAGGATGGGATTATATCGGGACAATTTCCGGTAAGGCTGGAGCCGGAGTGGGTGCATGGGCATGGATATGCCAATGGTATATTTTACTGCGGTACTTTGTTGCTGTTCCCGGCTCTGCTGCGGATCATAGGTTTTCCGGTTACCTTTTCCTATAATTGTTATGTCATAGCAGTTAACGCTCTGACCGTATGTATTTCCTATTATTCTTTTTCAAGGATATTCGGCAATAAGTATATAGGTGTAACAGGCAGCGCCTTGTATACGCTGTCCGTGTTTCGGATCTACAAACTGATAATCACGTCAGCAGTTGGAGAAGGCAGCGCGGTTACATTTATGCCTCTGGTGGTCTATGGTTTCTGGCGTGTGTTTACAGAGGACACTCATGACAAAAAATACCGCAGTTGCTGGATTCCGCTGGCATTCGGATATGCGGGACTTCTCCAGACACATGTGCTCAGCTGTGAGATTACTGCGTTTTTGACTTTATTGCTGTGTATTGTGTATATTAGAAGAATATTCCGAAAGGAAACTCTGAGAGAATTGTGCAAGGGTGCCGCCGCGGCGTTTCTCTTGAGTCTCTGGTTTCTGGTTCCTTTTCTGGACTATTATATTCGGGAAGACTTGCATATCAAGCATGTTTGGGCAAGGCCGATTCAGGAAAGAGGCTTGTATCTGGCCCAATTATTGTTTAACTGGTGGCGTTTTGGCGATAATGCGCTGATCGGTGAATCGGGAATGTATCATTCCCATGCGCTGGGAGTAGGTTTTATCTTGATATGTGGGTTTCTGGTCTTCGGGGGACTGTGGTTTCTCGGCCGGTTTGCCGGCTTGGATAAGCGGATCAGTAAGTTGGGCAAACTATCCTTTGCTTTCAGCGCGCTGTTGATGTGCTTAAGTCTCGATGCCTTTCCGTGGGACAAGATTCAAAATAGCAGCCGTTTGGCTGCTTCGCTGGTGAGCAGTCTGCAATTTCCGAATCGTTTTCTGGGGTGGGCAAGTACGTTTCTGGTCCTGCTGTTTTGTTGCTGTCAGTATTACTTTAGGGAAAAGGGTCAGAAAATATTTTATTTTGTGGGCATATTGTGCGCATTGGCAGGAATTGCCACCTCAGGTCTATATCTTAATGATCATGTTATCAGAGATCATAATCCGTTGACTCTGTTTAATGAAGAGGGCATGGGGAAAGGGTATATTTCGGGAGCGGAATATCTGGTGCAGGGTACACAGGAGGAGCTGCTGTTTTATCATGCTCCCGTTACCGGCGGAGATGTTATGATAGTGGAGTATGAAAAGGGAGCGCTTGGGGCGGATTTCAGATGCGGCAATACCGGTGACGGGGAAGGATATGTGGAGTTGCCGCTGCTGCACTACTATGGATACCGGGCATATGCAGAAGGGGTACAGTTGCCTGTATGTAAAGGGGACAACAACGTGGTCAGGGTTATCATACCGGCAGGTTTTGACGCGCAGGTTAAGGTAAGGTTCGTCAGTCCGTGGTATTGGCGCGTTGCAGAGATTGTCAGCTATATGATGTTACTGAGCTTTCTGGTGGTATATGTATTACGCCGAAGGGAGAAGAAAAAATGCGGGAATTTATAAGCAGACACAGATTGCTGGTTGGTATAGAGCTTTTGGCTGCCATCATATGCATACTGTTTTGTTTGCGCCCAAAGGAACTGATATATTTTGCAGATGCGGATGCGATGGCAGATCAGTTGTATATAGATGAGAGCGGCAATTATTATCGCAGTGACCAGTTTACGCTGAGGCCCGGTGTGTATCATCTTAGGATATACTGCGAAGATCATGAAGGGATGCTGTACCCCACAATAGGAGCGTTGGAGAGCAGCTATCAGGCGCTGCGATGTAATGGTGCTCCTGTTTTTGCCCACAGGCGTGAAATGCAAATAGAGGCATATGTAGTTGAAAAGGTGGAAAATGCTTATATAATCTGCAATTATATAGGGGAAACAGGACAACCGGTGGAGAAGATTGAACTGTACAAGACGAGTGGCGGTTGGCGGATACTGACATTTATTCTTGTACTGGTTTTTGCGGGAGTAAATCTGCTGGTTGATTTGCGGGACAAGCTGTTGAAGGGTGCTATCTCCATAGATAAAGTAGTTGTGGCAGGGGTTCTGGCTCTGAGTGTCCTACTGGCCTATCTGCCATACTGTTTGGATTATATGGGTCTGGGTGCAGACGGGTCATTTCATCTATTGAGGATAGAGGGACTTAAAGAGACCTTACTGAGTGGGGAACAGTTCCCGGTCAGAGTACAGGAAAATTGGCTGTATGGACATGGATATGCCGTATCGAGTTTTTACGGGGATTTGCCGTTGCTCTTTCCGGTGCTGTTACGATTGATCGGTTTCTCACTGATGGATGCGTATAAACTTTTTATGCTGGCGGTACTGGCAGGAACGGCCATAATTGCTTATATTTCCTTTTACAGATGTACGGGCAGCCGCTATGGCGCGCTGCTGGGGAGCGTATTGTATGAATTGGCACCCTATCACATCTATAATATTTATAATCGCTATGCTGTGGGCGAATATTTGGGGATGATGTTTCTGCCCATGGTGCTCTGCGGATTTTATCGCATATATACACAGAATGTAAAATCCGGGGATTATAAGGGAACGAAAATCCCGTTGATCCTGGGGCTTAGCGGCATCCTGCAGTCCCATATATTGACTTGTGAGATGACGGTCGCAGTATTGGTTTTAGCGGCAATAGTGATGTGGCGGAAAACTTTACGGAAAGAGACTCTGACAGAGCTGGTCAAAGCGGCGGGGATTTTTCTGGCGGTGAATGCATGGTTTTGGGTTCCGCTATTAAAAATGCTTTCAGCAGATAAATATAAGCTGAGTGATATAGTTACAAAAAACATTCAGAGTATGGGAACAAGAGCTGCCGGAATTCTACAGATGTATCCTTATGCAGGGAGAGGACAGACAGGACTGTACAACTGTGAACCGATTCAAATAGGCCCGGCCCTTTGGACTGTTTTAATGTGCTATTTGGCTGTCAGATTATGCCGCAGAGGGACAAGCGCAGGAAATATTTATGATAAAGTAATGAGATGGGGAGCTTTGCTGGGAGGAATGTTCCTGATCATGAGTACAATATATTTCCCTTGGGACATAATAGCGCGAATACCTGGGATAGGTTTGCTTGTGACAGCTATACAGTTCTCCACCCGTTTTCTGGCCATGGCAACATTATTTTTATCTTTTGCCGCCTCATTCTTCGTGCCATGGCTGACAGAGGAGAGTGTTCACTGGGAAATACAGACCGCAAAAATGGTCAGGGTGGGAAGTGCAGTGCTGATCTCCGGGATTGCGCTTTGGGCGACGCTTTTTCATGTTAACGAAATCTCCTATGAACTCGACTACCCTATCAGATTGTATTCGGCTGAAAATATGGGAAATATCAGTGTGGTAAATGGGGAATATCTGCTGAAGGGCATGGATGTCCAGCAGATGCAGTATCATGACCCGATAGCGGACGAGGGCCTGCTGTGGGAAGACTATCATAAGAAAGGTTTGACGGTCAGCCTCCATGCGGAGAACCGTACCGCAGGGGAATTATATATGGAGCTGCCATTGACAGGTTACAAGGGATACGGGATTGAATCTACAGAAGGGACTGCGGTTCCTTATATTACGGAGGAGCGAGGGGCACATGGAGACCTTCGTATCGCCGTTCCCCCGGGCTATGCAGGAAATATCCGGGTGGCTTATAAAGGATTTTTCCTGTACCGGGTGGCAGAAATCATATCGGGAGTGACAGTGCTGCTGTGTTTGGGAATTGGCTTGGCCAAGCGGTATGGAAAGGTAGGGAAAGAAACTCGTGGATAGAAAACAGAAAAAAACATTGTGTTTGATTCTCTATATTCTGATTTTTGCTGTCACGTCCGCCCCTGTCTTCTGCGGCTATGTGATGGATGGGGGAGACAGTGTCATGTGGCTGCATAGAATAAGGGAGTTTCGGGAAAGTCTTGCCGGCGGCACCGTTCTTTGGTTCCCCACTCCTGAGTCAGTTACTGCCTTTAACAGTCAGAGCATGAGTTTTGACAGTGGTATATGGCTTCTGCCCGCGGTAGCGCTGCAAATGCTGGGAGTGGGAGAGCAGATGTCCTATTGTATCCTTACAGGTTTGATTGGGATAGCCACGCTGGGAGCAGCCTATTGGATGATGAAAGCCTTTTTTGACAACAGGGTCACGGTATTATTTGGCGTGCTGTTTTATATGAGCTGTCCATACCGTATTTATATTTGCTATGACAGGGCCGATCTGGGACAATCAATTGTCTGGGCATTGATGCCGCTGCTTGTGGGCGGACTTGCCCGGTTGCGTGCTGATTGGGGCAGTAAGGTGTTGTACGGCTTTGCGGCGGCAGCCTCTTATGCCGGGATCTGGTATGCGGACGCCAGATGGGGAGTTATCATAGGGGGATGCACGGTATTATATCTGATATTATGGGAGCGTAAGCCCGTGGGTCTGGTGTTTATGGCGGCAGGAGCAGCGCTGTCCATGCCGGCGATCATATACTTGGCAAGATATACGATTAAAGGCGGTATGGAGGTATGGGATCTGCCATCGGGAAGTATTATGGGTAGAGGCTATACATTGGGACATTTTTTTACTAATTGGACGTACCGGCCGGATATGCCCGGACTGGGAATAGCGCTTGCTGCGGCCTTTTTGTTGCTGATATGGCTCTATTGGGCTGGATATGGTGTTAAGATGCAAAAAGCTGTAAAGGGTCTGTTGATATCGGCGGGAGTAATGACCATAATGTCTTTAAAATTCTTTCCCTGGGATTATGTACAGAGGATTGGGGGGCCGTTTTTACGGTTTGTGGGCATACTGGAGACCCCGGGCGTATTCTGGATGCTGGCAAACATGGCATTTACGATTCCCGCCGCATGGAGCATTGGAGAGATACGCAAAAAGGAAGAGCCTCTGTGGCAATGGGCAGTACCGGCTATGCTGATGCTCATCGCGCTGGCTACAGCTCTTTATCTGTGTAACAGTTTGACATATATGCGGCTCCCCTTGGGACAGTTTCCGGTTGATGACCTGGCATATTAGATTGCAGCTTAAATAGCGGCAGAGTTTGCATAAGTTGGTTTAACATTACAAATTTTGCTTGCCAAAATATATTTTGTGTGGTAGAATCATTTTGTTGTAGGAAATCACACAATTTGCTGGTGTGGCGGAATGGCAGACGCAGCAGACTCAAAATCTGCCGAGGGCAACCTTGTGTGGGTTCAAGTCCCACCACCAGCAGTAAAGGAAAACCTTTGAAAATAGCGGATTCCCCGGTAGAGACTGAGGAAATCCGCTATTTTTTGTCATGTGATCTGTCCCGAAAACAATGGTGACAACGCGATCGTTTTGGCTGTGGCATGTGTCGCGCCGACGGTATATCAGTCATAAAGATACTCCCGGTATTTGGTTTTCCAATCCGGCTCTGCCCAGTATTGGGAACCGTCCCGAAGTCTGTCGATAAAGTGATACTGATACATTTCCCTGCGGATCAGTTCGATATCGCTGAAAGCAATAGAGTCACGGACGATCTGATTTACTTCTTTTTCTGTATATTTGCTCGCGGTGTCAAACTTTAAAGCGATCCGCGCCAACGCCAGAATTCGCATAGGTCTCTTGGAAGGGTATTGTGTTAGTCTGCCTTCGGAATCATAATATCTCTTAAGTTTTTCGCAGTACTGCTCTATGTCCTTTTCCATAATATATCCGGCCCCCTTTAAATTTTCTTCATTATATGTTTTGAAGGATAATTTGTCAAGAATGTCTCCGGGATTTTAGTTTATCGATTTATGGACATAAGGCATTAATGAGCATATTTCATTTTGCGATTCTCGACATAAGGCATTTATAAGCATAATTCATATACCATTTCTCACTCTTTTTGTGCTATACTTAATTATACAATTTTAGGCAATTGAGAAATTCTTTCCCCTGGTGACGGAACTGGGAAAATAGACAGAAGCTTGCGATGGACTTCATCAAGACAAAACCGTGCGGCGAAGCTAAATACTGTTGGCTGTCCTATGAGCCGGATAATCTGGTTGCGAAGAAATTGTACCGCTCGTTTGGATTTTGTGAGACCGGGGACATGGATGGAGAGGAATCCATTGCGGTTCTTGCACTATAAAATTCACAGGCATTCTAACAAAAAATGTAGATATATTCAAATATTCCTAGTATAATGTGGATGTCTGTGCAGGCAGCGGCGGTTTAAGCATATGGAGTTGGAGTAGAGGATGGAAGAGCATACACGAAGAAAGCGGTATTCGGGCACACACCCGAAAACTTTTGCAGAAAAATATAAGGAACATGACCCGGAGAGATACGCACAGACCGTGGCACGGGTGATCGGTAAGGGGAGTACGCCTGCGGGAATGCACCTCTCCGTTATGGTGGAGGAAGTGTTGCAGGCGCTGCGGATCAAGCCGGGGGAGATCGGGCTGGACGCCACGCTGGGGTATGGAGGACATTCCGGAAGGATGTTGGAGCGCCTGCAGGGCAGCGGACATCTGTATGGGCTGGATGTGGACCCCATAGAGATCGTGAAGACCCGGGAAAGGCTGCGGAAGGCTGGATACGGCCCGGAGATATTTACGGCTGTCAGGGAGAATTTTGCCAATATTGATACCATTGCCCGGGAGTACGGCCCCTTTCAGTTTGTTATGGCGGATCTGGGCGTGTCTTCCATGCAGATCGACGATCCCCGCCGGGGATTCTCCTATAAGCTGGACGGCGAGCTGGATCTGCGGCTGGACCCGGAAAACGGGATGCCGGCATGGCAGAGGCTGTCGCGGATGAGCCGGGAGGAGATACAGGGGATGTTGGTGGAAAACGCGGATGAACCCTATGCGGAGGAGATCGCCAGGACCATTGTAAAACTGCGGAAAAAGGGTGCTGCCATCCGCACCACGGCCCAGCTGCGGGAGGCTGTGGTTACGGCGTTGTCCTTTTTGCCGGAGAACGGAGAAAAAAGAGAGCTGACAAAGAAAACCTGCCAGAGAGTGTTTCAGGCGCTGCGGATCGATGTAAACAATGAGTTTGAAGTACTGGAAGCATTTTTAAGTAAGCTGCCACAGGTTCTGTCAGAGGGCGGAAGGGTGGCCATATTGACATTTCATTCGGGGGAGGACAGACTTGTCAAAAAAGCCTTTCAGGAATATTACAGACAGCGTGTTTTTGCGGAGATATCCCAGGAGGTGGTGCGGCCTTCTGCAGAGGAATGCCGGGCGAACGGCAGGGCGCGTTCCACCAAGCTGCGCTGGGCGGTAAAGGGTTTTTAAGTCAGATATTAGAAAGGATTTGGGTTACGGTTATGAGATATCAGATCAGACATGCCCTGGTACAGTTCGGGGCGGACACCATATTGGAGGATGTAAATTTTGAGGTACACGACAGGGAAAAAATAGCCATCGTGGGCCGCAACGGCTGTGGAAAGACCACCTTGTTAAAGCTCATCGCGGGAGATATCCGGATGAACAATCTGGACAGCGACGAGGAATGCGGTATTACCATGGCGGGCAAACAGGAGATCGGTTTTCTGCGCCAGGTGAACTTTGAGGACAAGGAGATTTCCGTGGAGGAGGAGATCAAAAAGGTGTTCGCACCTGTTTTTGCCTGTGAAAAAAGGATGAACGAGCTGGAGGAGCAGATGAAGGAGTCCGACAGCAGACAGCTCCTGGGGGAGTACGACAGCCTGCAGCGCAGGATGGAGGCCATGCGGGGATACTCCTGGAGACAGGACATGGAGATCATGTTCCAGCGTTTCGGTTTCGCGCTGGAGGATCTGGCGCGTCCCATAGGCAGCTTTTCGGGAGGACAGCAGACCAAAGTAGCCTTTATCAAGCTGCTGCTGGGAAGGCCGGATATCATGCTGCTGGACGAGCCCACCAACCATCTGGATCTGCCCACCATCGAATGGCTGGAGGGTTATCTGAAGAATTATGACAAGGCGGTGATCATCGTGTCCCATGACCGGATGTTTCTGGATAAGGTGATCGATGTGACCTACGAGATCGAGTATCACAGGATCAAGCGCTATGTGGGCAATTACTCCGTTTTTATGAGACAGAAAGAGGAGAATCTCATTAAACAGGAAAAGGACTACGAAGAGCAGCAAAAGGAGATCCAAAGGCTGACAGAGTGGATCGAGAAGTGGAAGAACACGCCCAGCAAGGTTGCCGCTACCCGCTCCAAGCGCATGGTGATCGAGCATATGGTCAAGATAGAGAAACCCAGGAGGTTTGACACCAAGGCATTCCATGCCAGATATGAGCCCAGGATAGAGAGCTATACCAATGTGGTGCAGGCCAGGGACCTGTCCATCGGATATGATCATGAGCTGGAAAAAGTGAGCTTTTTACTGCAAAAGAAGGAGCGGCTTGCCATCATCGGGGAGAACGGAAAGGGAAAATCCACTCTGCTGAAAACCCTGATCGGAGAACTGCCGCCGTTGGGGGGCGAATATAAGTTCGGACAGAATGTGGAGTGGGGTTATTTTGACCAGCAGAAAGCCGTGCAGGATGACGCGGACCCGCAGCAGACGGTATTGGACAACTTCTGGGAGGAATATCCCCGCTATGTGCGGGAGGAGGTGCGCAGCGCCCTGGGAGGATTTTTGTTTTCAGGGGAGGATGTGATGAAACTTATGGGGCAGCTCTCCGGCGGAGAAAAGGTGCGCCTGTCCCTGTGTAAGATGCTGCAGACCCGGCCCAATCTGCTGATTCTGGATGAGCCTACAAATCATATGGATATCGTGGGCAAGGAGGCGCTGGAGCAGATGCTGAGAGAATATACAGGCACCGTGCTGTTTGTGTCCCATGACCGGTATTTTATCAGCCGTATTGCCACGGGAATACTGGAGTTCTCCGGGGACGGCGTCAGACAGTACAAGATGAACTATGAGGACTATCTGGAACGAAAACAGAAAGAGGCTGCGGGGCTGGTGGGAAATCATGGGACAGCTCCACGCTCTGACGTGAACGTGGGTAAGACCGGCGGCAGCAGCGTGCCGGAAGAGACGCCAAAGGCACAAGCCGGAAAGGCGGCCCCCACATTGACGGATGTGTTTGACAAAAAGACTTATTACAATCCGGGGAAGATACGTTCCCGCTTAAAGAGTCAACTGGAGAAGTATGAACGCCAGCTATCCGAGAGCGAGGGCAGGCTGGCGGAGTTACAGATGCAGCTTGCGGACCCGGCTTTAGCCAGCGATTATTCCCGACTGGTGGAACTGCAGGAGGCTATAGACGCGGAGGAACAGAATCAGGAAAGCCTGTTAGAACGTATGTTGGAGGCGGAGACAGAATTAGCGGAGATGGGTGAATAACCCATCTCTTTACATTTATCGTTTTTTTCGGCTTGCGGCAAAGCGCGGGGGGTCAAATAACAGAGCCAACACTAAGGGAGTGAGACTTGCTTTCATGTCCGGCGATCAACAGACACAGAGCGCCCCAAATACAGACCCGGTACCGTGAGCCCAGACGGATATCCTGCCGTTGTGATCAGAATGATTATTATTGTCCGGAATCTTCGGAAGATTTTAGTAAACGTATATAATCGATAAAATCTTGACGGTGTTCCGGAGACAGTTCGATAACCGTGTCCACAATGTCGGATACGGTATACTGACCGATCATATTTTTATCCATGTCATCGATGGGCGCCATATATTCAACGCGTCCTAACAGATAGTCTGTTGAAACATGAAAATATCTGGCCAATTTCTCCAGCGTTTTAATATCCGGGAAGTGAATGTCGTTTTCATAGCTGGAAATGCCGCTGATCGACATATGAAGTTCGGCGGCTAATTCCTTCTGATAGATACCCCGCTCCGTGCGCAAAAAATATAGTTTCTCACCTAAAGTCATCTGTAAACTCCTGATTTTCCGATGTGATTTGTGGTGGCCGTGTTTGCCATAGTTCTGTTACGGTATTCTTAAAATAAGAAGAAAAACAGCGATAAAAACCGCAGAGAAATATGGAAACGCAAAATCTACAAATTTTACCAAAACTAAAATTTTCCGGCGTTAAAATTTTCTCTAAGACTAACATACCTCTTTTGTAATAAAATTGCAAGAATTTTATAAGGATATTTTTAAAATAGCATATCCTCTTTCTGCTATATTTAAAGCAGGCAATCGGGCAGGGGATTCCGGGAGCGGATTTTGCGTCAGGTTGCCTGTTATTGTAGCTGATTAAGGAGGAGAGCTGGGATGAGCGCGGATCGGTATGCGGGATACGGAGGAGACAGGGAGAGCAGAAGGCGCAGGCGCCGCAGAGAGAGGGCCTGCTGTGTCTGTATGATCGTGGTTACATTGGGGATCACAATAGGAATAGGGAGTATGGCCCTGCTGTGTTACGAAGGGGCAGAGGGATTGGTCATGGCCGGATGGGGTGACAGTTTGGGTGTCGTGCGGGACGCTGTACCGGCAGAGGAGACGGGGCAGAAATATCCCGACAGTCTGCTCACGCTGATGGAGATGAATCCGGAGACGGAGGAGTTCGTTCTGGGGTATTTGCAGAACAAGGACAGGCATCCGGAGATCGATCTGTCCGGCGAGGTGGAGCAGGGGACCATTCCGCTGTTCCTGCAGTGGGATCAGCGCTGGGGATATGAATATTACGGCAGCGATTTTCTGGCCGTTACCGGGTGCGGCCCAACCTGTCTGTCCATGGTACAGTGCGGACTCACCGGGGAGACGCAGTGGGACCCGCTTACCATGGCCGCATACGCGGAGCGGGAGGGGTATTATGTGAAAGGGGCCGGCACAGCTTGGGATCTGATGTCCATGGGGGCGGAGGATCTGGGACTTACCGTAGACAATGTGGTATTTGACGCGCAGCATATACTGGAGCGGCTACAGTGGGGAGAACCCATCATCTGTGCCATGCGGCCCGGAGACTTTACCACAACGGGGCATTTTATCGTGCTGACGGGGGTGGACGAGTACGGCAGGGTGACGGTGTGTGACCCCAACAGCAGGATAAACAGCGAAAAAAGCTGGGACGTGGAGGATTTGATCCCACAGATCAAAAACCTGTGGGCATACCGATATGAATGAACTCATAAATTGATCTACAGGTTCAATGACAGACCTCCGGCATCCTCTATGTAGCGAGAAAAAATTCTGTACTTTTAATGCGCTATATGTTATAGTAAAAAACAGATAAAGTTTTGTAAATGGCAGGGGAGTGGTACGAAGACGCTCCCCCTTTGACTTTAGAGCGGACGGAGGCCAGACGTATGCAGATCAGGCGGGCGCGGAAACGCGATATGGAGGGAATCAACAGATTGTTGTTCCAAGTGCTGGCAGTACACCACAACGGCAGGCCGGATCTGTTCAAGGGAGATGTTAAAAAGTATACGGATCAGGAACTTGCAGAGCTGATCGAGGACGACAGCCGTCCGATCTTTGTGGGGGTGGACGAGGCGTCGCAGCAGGTGATAGGGTACGCATTCTGTGTGTTTCAGCGGCACGCGGACAGCAATATACTGACGGATATAAAAACTTTATATATAGACGACCTGTGCGTGGACGAGAAGTGCAGAGGGCAGCATATAGGCCGCAGGATATATGAGTATGTGCTGGAGTTTGCACGCAGGGAGAATTGCTATAATGTCACGTTGAATGTGTGGTCCTGTAATCCGGCTGCCCAGCACTTTTATGAGAAATGCGGTCTGACGCCCCAGAAGATAGGTATGGAAAAGATACTGTAGGGATACGGACGGCAATGGCAATATGATATTTGACAGAGATTTTGTATGGAGCGGGGGTATGAATGGAGAAAGCGCCGGAGCCCATGGAATTAAGGAATAAGATCAGGAGAAAGTGAGGTAGAGAGATGCGCGGAAATATGGAGAATTACAGGGATATAATGAAGACGGGATTATGCCTGATGACGGCGGGATTTATTGCTATATGGACTCTGCCTGCCCATGCCCAGACCCAGTGGTATGACGACTCGGATATCGTGCGTGCGGATATCAGTTACGAAGATATGGAATATGTGGGATATGATCCGGCATACGCATATACATTGATAGAGGAGATACGCACTCTGTCTCAGGAGCCCGGAAATGAGGAACAGATCATAGAGGACTACGAGCTGATGGGCAGGGAGCTGGATAAGCTGTATACCCAGCAGGCGCTGAATGAGATCCGGTATTACAGGGATGTTAACAACGAGGAGTATGCCAGTATTGACTCAGAGTTGCAGCAGATCTACCGGGATGTGGTGGATCAGTTTTTGCAGGCGGTAAGAGATGTGCTGGGCACGGATTACCGGGATTCGCTGGGGGCGCATATCGGAGACGAGGAGCTGGTGGAGGAATATCTGGACTACGAGGATATGACCGAAGAACTGCAAGCCCTGCTGGATGAGGAAAATGCGCTGGAGCAGCAGTATGACCAGGCCAGCATGGCGGAGTATACCGTGACCGTAAAAGGAAAGAAATGGACGGAAGAGTCCTACAACGAGGCCATAGACGATCTGACCTGGCGGGAAATGCTGGCCATAAGCACGGCGTTGGACAAAGCAAAAAACGAAGCAATCTGCCCTATCTTCCTGGACCTGGTAAAGAACAGGAATGCGCGGGCACAGATATACGGATATGATAACTATGCCGAGTATGCCTATACGGACCTGTACAACAGAGATTATACCACGGAGGAGATACAGACGGTATATGCGGCGGTAAAGGAATACATCGTCCCCGTGCTGGCAGAGGTGGAGGAGTATGTTTATTCGGGAAATCTCAATGACCTGATATACATGGACCATCTGACAGAGGACTATGTGATCGATGTGGTGGGACGGCATATGGGGGATATAGATCCGGCGCTGGCGGAGGTGTATCAGTATATGGTGGATCATCATCTGTATGATATTGATTATGATCCCAACAAGATGAATGTGGGGTATACCACCACCTTGTACGAGTATCAGGAGCCCTTTATTTTCAACACCCCGGATTATTCCTATTACGATCTGGAGACCATGATCCACGAGTTTGGCCACTATAACGAGGCGTTCCATGCGGGAACCACATTGATCACCGATGTCACCAATATGGATGTGGCGGAGATCCACTCCCAGGGGCTGGAGCTGCTGTATCTGGAATATGCGGATGATGTATACGGGGAGGACCTGGGAGACACGGCCCAGCAGATGATCCTGTATCAAATGCTCTATTCCGTCATAGACGGCTGTCTGTATGACGAATTTCAGAATGCCGTGTTTTCGGCGGACCATGAGATGACGGTCCAGGAGGTAAACCGCTTGTTCCGCGAGCTGTCTCTGGAGTATGGCTATACCTACTATGACTCGGAAGAGGAGGCTTACGACTGGGTGGATGTGCCCCATACTTTCTCCTCGCCCATGTATTATGTGAGTTACGGAACATCGGCCCTGGCAGCGCTGGATATATGGACGATCGCCCTGGAAGACCGTCAGGCGGGGATCGATAAATATATGGAACTGACCACTTACGGTCTGACTACGACCTACTGTGAACTGCTGGAGAAATGCGGACTGAAGAGCATTTTTGAGGAGGGCACGATCCGGGAGATCGGGCAGGCGGTATCGGAGTACTCTTCGGCGCTGGCCCATGCGGGAGATGCGCATGACAGTCCCTATGATATGCGTGAAGACTATAACTATGACTTTGATTCCGTTATGGAAAAATACGGCAACAATCGGGAGAATGATATTTTTGACGGTATATCCGGTTTTATGGAAATGCATACCGTTATCCTGCTTGTGGCTGAAATATTGACAGTGATCACTATTTTAATCATTATCGGCATATTGTCCTCAAAGGAGAAGAAAAGATGAGTTGTCTGGGTAATCTGCTTTGGTTTATATTTGGCGGGTGCATCGGCGGGCTTGGCTGGCTGCTGGCCGGGTGTCTCTGGTGTATCACGATCATCGGCGCTCCTGTGGGAGTGCAGTGCTTTAAATTTGCCTCCATGTCCTTTTTCCCTTTCGGAAAAGAGATTCAATACGGCGGCGGTACGGTGTCTCTGGTGGTAAATATTATCTGGATACTGATATCCGGCATCCCGCTGGCATTGCATCATCTGATCTGGGGGTGCATATTCTGCATTACTTTTATCGGGGTACCTTTTGGACTGCAGCATTTTAAGCTGGCTAAACTTGCCTTGATGCCCTTCGGAGCGAAAATAGTCTGAAAATGCAGGATAAAAGCGCATATATGCGAAACATTGCGGTGAAATAATACGGGAAATGGCATAAATCCTGCAAAACAGTATAAGGTGTTTTCGGTATTCCGGGGACACCTTTTTCGCTATACGCGGTATGGACGGAATAGTTTGAAGGTAAACCGTTAAATATTGATGGATGTGCGTGCTGAGAATAAATACAGAGATACGTGAGGAGTGTTTTATGGAAGAATTAAAGTTGGTGCGTCCCGCGCGGGAGCATATAGGGCAGCTCCGGGAATTTCAGCGGGAAATCCGGGAAGCCGGAGACGCAGACGCTTTTGCGGGCTGTAGCGGGCTGGAGTGTTACGAGGATATAGGAGAGTGGCTACAATATGTTTACCGCCAGGAAGAAGGGGCAGAGCAGGGGAAAGTACCTTCTCATGTATATCTGGCTATCCGTCAGTCGGACGGACGAATGGTGGGGATCATTGATCTGCGTCACCATATCGATCATCCCGTACTGGGAGTATGGGGCGGACATATGGGTTATAGTGTACGACCGGATGAGCGTGGAAAAGGCTATGCCCGGGAGATGTTACGGCTCAATCTGGAAAATTGCAGGCGGCGGGGCATGGAAAAGGTCATGGTGACCTGCAGCCGGGACAATCTTGCCAGCGAACGAACAATCCTGGGATGCGGCGGCGTGTTCGAGAAAGAAGTACAGGTGGACGGGGAGTGGATCAAGAGATATTGGATCACGGTGGCATAGCGGCAGTTCTGAAGAACTCGGGAGGGCCGTAGCGGAACATATCATTAGGAGGAAAAAAGATGGCAGAAGAATTAAAGAGCAGAAAAGAAGTACCGGAGGAGCTTACATGGGATCTCTCCCACATTTACGCGTCGGAGGAGGACATGCTCCGGGACGCGGAGAAAATGGAAAAACTGGGTCAGGAGATCGTAGAAAAGTACAGAGGGCATCTGGACACGCCGGAGCGGATAGAGGCCTGCGTCACGGACTACAGAAAAGTGTACGAGCTGATGACACTTACGGGCAGCTACTGTGATCTGGCGGTGTCCGTTGATTATTACGACAATCATAATCAGGAGAGAAACGGCAGGATCAGCCGCCAGATCGCAAGGCTGCAGAGCAGCCTTAGCTTTGTGAAAAGTGAGATCATGGAGCAGGAGGAGGAGATCATTCACCGGGCCATAGCCGTCAGTGACGGCAACAGGTACTTTCTGGAGAATATCCTGCGGGAAAAGGCTCATCGGCTGCATCCGGAGGCGGAGCGGGTGGTCTCGGCGCTGAGCCAGAGTATCTACCGCGCTCCTTATGAGATCTATAATATAGCCAAGCTGGCGGATATGAAGTTTGACCCTTTCACAGTGGAGGGGAAAGAGTATCCGCTGGGTTATACTCTGTTTGAGGACGACTATGAGTATGAGCCGGACACCGGAGTGCGCCGGGCTGCTTTTGCCGCTTTTTCAAAGAAGATAAAAGAGTATGAAAATGTGACGGCAGCCGCCTACGACACGAATGTGCAGACAGAGAAGACTCTGGCCGGGCTGCGGGGTTTTGACTCGGTGTTTGACTATCTGCTGTTTGACCAGAAAGTAAGCCGGGAGCTTTACAACCGCCAGATCGATCTGATCACGGAAAAATTGGCGCCTCACATGCGCAGATACGCTAAACTGATCCGGAAGGTACACGGTCTGGACAAAATGACTTTCGCGGATCTGAAACTCCCGGTGGACCCGGATTACGCCCCGGCTGTGACCATCGAGGGTTCCCGGGAATATATCGAAAAGGGGCTGTCCATCCTTGGGGAGGACTACGTGAAGATGGTGCGTACCGCCTATGAGGAGCGCTGGGTGGATTTCGCGCAGAACAAGGGAAAATCCACAGGCGGTTTCTGCGCCAGCCCTTACGGCAAGAACTCTTTTATACTGCTGACCTGGAATAATAAGATGTCGGACGTATTCACTCTGGCCCACGAGTTGGGGCATGCGGGACATTTTAAGTCCTGCAACGCCAGCCAGTCCATCTTTGACACGGAAGTATCCACCTATTTTGTGGAGGCTCCCTCCACAATGAATGAGCTGCTGATGGCACATTATCTGTTAAAGACCAGCCAGGATACACGTTTCCGGCGTTGGGTGCTGACCTGCATGATCGGCAATACCTATTACCACAATTTTGTGACCCATCTGATGGAGGCGGCTTATCAGAGGGAAGTGTATAAACTGGTGGACGCGGGTGAGAGCGTTCAGGCGGATACCTTGAGCGGCATTATGCGGGATACCCTGCAAAAGTTCTGGGGAGACGCGGTGGAGATAAACGAAGGCGCGGAGCTTACCTGGATGCGCCAGCCCCACTATTACATGGGACTGTATTCTTATACCTACAGCGCCGGCCTCACCGTAGCCACCCAGATGTGCAAGCGCATTGAAAGGGAGGGTGAACAGGCTATCGAGGACTGGAAGAAGGTGCTGGCGGCGGGAAGTACGCTGCCCCCGGTGGAGCTGGCGGCGTTGGCGGGCATAGATATCACCACGGATGGCCCGCTGTTGGATACCATCGAGACCATCGGAGAGATGATTGACGAAATCTGCCGGCTGACGGAGGAACTGGAGCAGGGCAGAGGATAGAGCCGACAGGGGAACAGGAACTAAACAGATGGAGCAACGGAGGGAAGTATGGAAGAGAGAAAGATCACGCTGACGGCGGAGAACAGGGTAGAATTTCACAATGAGGTGGATTTTTGCGTGGGCACGGGCAGAATGGGTCTGGCGCTGCACAGGGAGTATATGGAGCAGCTAAAGCAGGTGCAGCGGGAGATAGGATTTAAGCATATTCGGGGGCACGGGCTTTTCTGTGACGATATGGCCATATACCAGGAGACGGAGGACGGGCGGCCGGAGTACAACTATACATATATTGACCGGGTCATGGACGGATATCTGGAGCTGGGGCTGAAACCTTTTCTGGAGTTGGGTTTTATGCCCTCTAAAATGGCCAGCGGCAGTCAGACGATTTTTTACTGGAAAGGCAATACCACACCGCCTGCCTCCTATGAGGCCTGGTGTGATATGGTAAAGGCTCTGCTGGAGCATCTCTGCGGCCGGTACGGAAGGGACGAGGTTGTGACCTGGCCCGTGGAGGTCTGGAACGAGCCCAATCTGCCGGGATTTTGGGAAAACGCGGACATGCAGGAGTATTTTAAGTTGTTCCGTTACAGCTTTCAGGCAGTGAAAGAGGTGGACAGCCGCTTTCGGGTGGGCGGCCCGGCGGTATGCGGCGGCAGCGACGAAGTGTGGATCAAAGCTTTTATGCAGTATTGCCACGACAATCATATCGCTCTGGATTTTGTCACAAGGCACCACTATACCACGGAACTGCCCGATGGCGTGGGGCATTACGGCTACGCCGAGCTGATGAAAGCGGAGGACGGCTTTGCCAATCTGCATACCACCCGGGAGATCATTGACAGTTTCCCGGAATACAAAGGGCTGGAGATACATATTACGGAGTTCAATACCTCCTATATCCCCAACTGTCCGATACACGATACCAACCAGAACGCGGCCTATATCGCTCAGCAGCTCTCACGGCTGGGGGAGGATAACGTGTCTTATTCCTACTGGACATTCGGGGATGTGTTTGAGGAGCAGGGCGTGCCTTTTACGCCTTTTCACGGAGGTTTCGGGCTGGTGGCGGAGGGCGGTATCCCCAAGCCCACTTTCTGGAGCTTTGTATTCTTTAAAAAATTAAAGGAAAAGCAGGGGCATTGTATCTACCGTGACGACAATGCGGTGGTCATGGCGCTGCCGGACGGAACCTACAGAGGCGTTGTCTGGAATATGACAAACCGCCGGGCAGGATATGAGCTGGGAATAACTCTGGAACTGCCCGGTGAGTCCCGGGGCTGCCTGCTTACCCGGACGGTGGATGAAAAGTACTGCAATCCCCTGAAAGTGTGGCATGATCTGGGAGAACCTGCCAATCTTACCGGGGAACAGCGGCAGCTGTTGCGTGACGCCGCGACGCCTCACACCCAGACGGCGCGGGTATGCGCCCGAAACGGCAGGACGGAGAGCCGTATTACCGTGGCGGAGAACGGGGTGGTGTATTTTGAGTACAGGCCCGGGGAGATAAAGCCGGACAGAGGGTATTCTTATGAGAGGACCATGCAGTATCCCCATATCAATCCAATTACCCGTCTGGACTATCCCGATCCGGATGTGATCCGGGTGGATGACACCTATTATATGGTCAGCACAACCATGCATTTTATGCCGGGTTGTGAGATTTTGCGCTCTTACGACCTGCGTAACTGGGAGCACGCCGCCTATGTCTACGACAGACTGGACGGCACCGCCGGACAGAGGCTGGAGGGGGAGGAAAATATCTATGGTCAGGGGATGTGGGCGGCCTCCCTGCGGTATCATGAGGGAACCTATTATATATGTTTTGTGGCCAACGATACCCACAAAACCTATCTCTACACGGCCTGCGATATAGAGGGTCCCTGGGAAAAGCGTGAGGTGGAAGGATTTTATCACGATTGCTCACTGCTGTTTGACGATGACGGCAGAGTGTATATTGCCTATGGAAACAAAAATATTTATATCACAGAGTTAAGGAGCGATCTCAGCGGCCCGCTGGAGGGCGGTCTTCACCGTCTGGCTGTCAGCGATGAGGGGCATCCCAGCCTTGGGTATGAGGGAACCCATTTTTACAAGATTAACGGAAAATATTATCTGTTCTTTATCCATTCCAGAAGAGATTGTTGGAAGAGGACGGAAGCCTGCTTTGTGGCTGACTCTCTCTCAGGGGAGTTTACCGGAGGAGATGTTCTGGACGATGACAGAGGCTACTGCGGTCAGGGAGTTGCCCAGGGAGGCATCGTGGATACGCCGGACGGGAAATGGTATGCCGTGCTGTTCCAGGACAGCGGAGCGGTGGGACGTATTCCCATACTTGTGCCTGTGAGCTGGGAGAAGGACTATCCTGTATTTGGGATGGATGGCCGGATTCCGGAGAGTTTTGCGGTGGAAAGCACCCGTCCGGGGTATATCTATCATCCTTTGGTGGAAAGCGATGACTTCCGGGGAGAGCTGAAAACTTGTTGGCAGTTTAATCATGAACCGGAACTTGATCTTATCCTTCATGATCGGGACAAAGGTCTCTGGCAGGTGCGCACGGACAAGGTCTGCCGCCTTATGACCCAGGCCAGAAATATGATCACCCAGAGAATGCTGTATCCGGGCTGCGCCGGGGAGGTAACGGTGGACGGCAGCGGCCTTAAAGAGGGAGATTTCGCAGGAATCTGTGCCCTGCAGGGATGTTACGGATTTGTGGGATTGACCAGAAGAGAAGGAAAGCTGTATCTGACCGTGCGTACCGTGGAGAGCGGAAAAGGATCTCCGGCGTCTCCGGCAGAAAATGTGGAACAGGAAAAGGCGGCGGTACTGTGGGAAGAGGAAACGGTGCGGCTGAAACTGGAAACAGACTTTACCGGTATGAAAGATACGGCATGTTTCTATTACCGGAGTCCAGGCTTTAAGAGACACAATCCATGGTTGCGGCTGGGAGAAGAACATAAGCTGTACTTTAAGCTGGATCACTTTACCGGATGCCGGTTGGGACTGGTGGTATATTCCACGAATGAGGCGGGAGGCCAGGCGGCGTTCAGCGAATTTGTATATCGCGAGAGGTAGGCCGGGAAGTTTTACTTCCGAACACAGATTTGTGTAATAATGCGGGTATGTCCTGTATTATGCGAGAAAGAGGTAAGTTTGAAATGATAGTGCAGAGAATCAACGCATATGAGGATTCACGTTTTGAACCGGATATCCTGCGCCAGCACGGGGCTTTTGTGGTGGATGGAAAGTATCCCTGCGGATTCCGTATCTTGGACGGGCAAACGGCAGAGGTGTATTATCACGATTACGCGGATATGGAGGAGATACTGGAGAGTTTTCGGTTTTATACGGGGCATATCAGTCGTTTTTACAGGCCGGACGGCAGTCTGCTGAAGGAATATCCCGCCGTGGAGGTCTTTGCGCTGCCGTTGCAAGAGATCCAGCCTTCCCAGTTCTATGTGGACAGGGATAAACTTTCGGCTGTGGAGAGCTTTGTGCAGGGGCCGGAGGACATTGTCATTCCGGTGATGGAGCACGAAGGGCGCTATGTTTCCCAGGACGGGCATACCCGGCTCTATCTGGCATTTCAGAGGGGATATGAGTATGTCCGGGCGTTTGTGGAGAAAGATGCGGGAGGCTATATACTGGATTTTATGTTGCAGGCGCAGGAGAGGGGCGTATTTCATGTGGCGGACATGGAGGCGCTTTCTCATGACGAGTATGAGGAGAAGTGGAACAGGTTCTGCGACAGTTTCTTTGCGAAGTTTGAGGAGCCGGAAACGGGTTCTTCCAGTGCTGATTAATGCAGAATATTTCAAAGGTATGTGAGGCCGAGTAAATAAGCGATTGTTATATGAGAGAAAATCTGCAATCGTGGTTTGTGGGAGAGAGGAAACGTAAGTATGGTGGAGTATCGCGTTGCCACAGGGGAAGATATGGATCTATTGATGAGCAGCAGGCTGGAAATGCTGCGGATGGTAAACGGTTTGCCGGATGACAGGGCCTTTGACGCCGAGTTGGTCCGTGAAAGCAGGGTATATTTTGCGCAGGGGGATCATGTCACATATCTGGCCATGGAAGAGGGACAGGTGATCGGCTGCGCAACTCTGTGCTATATGAGCGTGATGCCCACTTTTTCCCATCCCACAGGAAAGCGGGCTCATCTTATGAATGTGTATACCAGAGAAAGCCACCGCAGACAGGGTATTGCGACCCGGATGGTGGAAATGCTGATCCGGGAAGCCAAGGGCAGGGGAGTTACGGAGATCAGCCTGGATGCCACGGAGCAGGGAAGACTTTTATATGAGAAGATGGGCTTTGCGGCATCGGAAGAATGTATGGTGCTGAATCTGGGGAATTGATGAGTGAGGTATGCCTTTACCGGAGACATGAAGATGGTTTCTTTGAAATATTTCTGTAGGGATATTTCTCACCGTGCATGATGCAGGGGATATGGAGAAGAAGATGGAAATTGCAGTCAGAAGGATTGAAAAGAGCAGGGAGGCGGATATCCGTATCCCCAACGAACCGTTTTCACTATATGGACGTATGATTCCTCAGTATGACGGGAAGAAGTGGCATTATGACACAGTCAGGTTCCCGAAGGAACAGATAGGAGAAATGGTTTTTCCCGATGAGAATTATGATTATGACGCCATGGCAGAGAACAGTATCTTTGTGGGGGCATATGAGGGGGAAAAATGTGTGGGGCTGGCCATCTACCAGCATAACTGGAACAAATATCTGTATCTGTACGACTTGAAAGTTAATGCGGCATACCGGGGGCAGAGGATCGGGGAACGGCTGGTCGACGCAGGCAGGGAACTGGCCCGGGAAAACGGGTACATAGGGGTGTATACCATAGGGCAGGACGATAACCTGGGGGCATGTTCCTTTTATGTACGTTGCGGATTTGATATCGGCGGTATGGACTGCAGGGTATACCGGGGGACTGCCCAGGAAGGAAAGTGTGATATTTTATTTTATCTGGATAATGACGGGGCGTAAAATACCGGGCAGATCTTTTTCGGGCAATTAAGGATCACATGGTCCTTGGCTGGTTTGTCAACTACAGTTATGTATGGAGAGGAAAATAATGAAAAAACCTGAGATGATTTTGTTCGACTATGGACAGACGCTGGTAAACGAGGCACCCTTTGACGGTGTAAAGGGAACCGAGGCCGTTCTGCGGTATTGTACTGAAAACAAATATAATATGACAGCGGAGCAGATTCAGCGGGAGGCTGACGCCATCAACAATGAACTGGGGAGGTTTGATCCTGCCAGACGGCATCTGTTTCAAGTGGAAGTGCCAAGACATATGTTCAGTTCTTATCTGTACGAGTTGTTGGGAATCAGGATTTCGCTGACTCCGGAGGAGGAAGACCGGATATTCTGGGATGCCGCTTCTCCGGGGAAACCCACAGAAGGGGTGACAGAATTTTTGGATTACCTTAACAGACAGGGAATCCGTACCGGAGTGATCAGCAATATCAGTTACTGCGGACAGGTGGTGGAACAGCGCATCAGAGGGCTGTTTCCTTGGCATCCGTTTGAGTTCATATTATCTACCAGCGAATATATGTTTCGCAAGCCCAATAAGCGTATTTTCCAACTGGCGCTGGAAAAAGCAGGATTGGAAGCGGAGAAAGTCTGGTATATCGGCGATCAGTATGAGTGCGATATCGTGGGCGCTGCCGGGGCCGGGATATTCCCCGTGTGGTACATAGGGGCGATAGATATGCCCTACACCTCTCACAAAGAGGTGTTGACGGCGGGCAGCTGGGAGGAGATACGGAGGTTGCTGTGACAGCACGCGTCAGCCTATCCGCTGTATGAGCGGGAGCAGGAACCTCTGCCCAAGGCCGGGGAATACAGTGTGATTCTGGATAGCTGAGAACAGGCGGCAGGTCTGCGCTTTTTTGAGGATATGCCGGTGGTGTGTGAGGATTTTCCTGTGTGTATATAGGGGAGCGATAGTCTTTCGGAATATCGGATACATTTGCTCCCATCCCCTGTATCTTGAAACGGGTTTTCACAATTACCTGTCAGATTATAGTATGTGGGAGGAAGTACATTGAACGGCATAGAAGAACGGATACGAAAGGAGCTGTGGGAACTTCAGGACGCAGAGTATAAGGATTTCCACGCGAAACTGATCCCTACGGTAGAACTGGAAAAAATTATCGGAGTGCGTACTCCACAGCTTCGTAAGCTGGCAAAAAAATGGGCGAAAGACACTGAGATAGGCGATTTTTTGGCACAGCTCCCCCATCGGTATTATGAGGAGAACAATTTACATGCCTTTGTGGTGGAACAGATCAAAGACTATGAGCAATGTCTGGCTCAGACGGAGCGCTTTCTGCCTTATATAGATAACTGGGCCACCTGCGATATGATGGCTCCCAAGGTGTTTGGCAGGCACAGGGAGGAACTGCTTAAGCCTATAGGCAGATGGATTGCGTCAGGGGATACCTATACGGTCCGCTATGGCATAGGGATGCTGATGCGGTTTTATCTGGAGGAGGATTTCAAGCCGGAATATTTGCAGCAGGTGGCGGAGGTATCCTCCCAGGAATACTATGTGAACATGATGCGGGCGTGGTATTTTGCTACGGCGCTTGCGAAACGGTATGAAGAGGCGGTGGTCTATCTGGAAGAGAAACGTCTGGATGCCTGGACGCACAACAAGGCCATTCAAAAGGCTTGCGAAAGTTTTCGGGTGACGGCGGAGCAGAAAAAGTATCTGCGGGGGCTGAAATGTGAAAGATAAGTTTGAGCAGTATGAGAGAGGGATGAGATATGGCTGTTTTTACGGAACGCATCATGAAAATACAGGGAAGGGAATACATTCTGCGCAGTGCCAGGGAAGAGGACGCGCCGCAGCTTATAGCGTATCTTAAGCAGACCACGGCAGAGTCACCGTATCTGCTCCGGGAGCCGGAGGAAGTAACGCTCACACAGGAGCGGGAGAAAAGCTTTATCCGGGCGAAGGAGGAGGATGAGAGGGAACTGATGCTGCTCTGCTTTGAAGGGGACAGGCATGTGGGAAACTGTTCGGTCATGGCAGTCAGTGGCTTGATGCGTCAGGTCCACAGATGTGAGGTGGCGATTGCTCTGTATAAGGAATACTGTGGCAGAGGAATCGGCAAAAAGATGCTGCAGACCGCGCTGGAGACGGCAAAGCAGATGGGCTATGAGCAGGCCGAGCTGGAGGTGGTATCTTCCAATCAGGCTGCCATACGACTCTATGAAAAGCTGGGATTTAAACAGTATGGGGTACTTCCTCACAATATGAAGTACAGGGACGGCAGCTATGCGGATTGTATCTGGATGATGAAGGAATTGCGGCAGGTATAGATTGAGCAGCCTTCTGTTCATTTGTATGAATATAAAGGGAGACTATGGAGTGAGGAGGGACAAAATGATCCGGCAGATGGAGCCCCAGGAGATAGATAAATGTGTACAGGTGATTCGGGACAGCTTTATGACGGTGGCGGACGCCTTCGGTTTTACCCGGGAGAACGCACCACGCTTTACCGCCTTTGCCACCACAGTGGAGCGGCTTGCGTGGCAGAGACAGGAAGGGCGGCCCATGTATGTGTACGAGGAGGACGGGCAGATCGTGGGATATTATTCCCTGCATTTGCAGGGAGAAGGAAAGTGCGAGCTGAACAATTTATGCGTGCTGCCTGCGTTCCGTCACAGGCAGATCGGCGAGAAACTTCTGGAACATGCCTTCTCGCAGGCCAGAGAGCAGGGATGCACGCAGATGCTTATCGGTATCGTGGAGGAAAACGCGCAGCTGCGGCAATGGTACGAGGCCCACGGCGCAGTGCATGTGAGAGAGGAGAAATATGACTTTTTCCCGTTTACATGCGGATATCTGGAAAAAAGTTTTAGTAGGAGAGCAGAAGAGAGATGATCTTATATAGGCCGGTGGGAACAAAGGAATTGGAGCTGATCCGGGAGAGCGGCTATCGGGCATTTCCGCCCAGACTGCCGGAGCAGCCTATTTTCTATCCCGTTCTCAACGAAAAATACGCGGTGGAGATTGCGTCCCAGTGGAATGTGAAATATAACGATGATCACAGGGGCTATGTGACAAGGTTTGAGGTTGACGATGTGTACGGCGGACAATTTGCCGTTCATACCGTGGGAGCCGGGTATCATCAGGAGCTGTGGGTCCCGGCCGTGGAGCTGGAGACGTTTAACCGGCATATCTTGGGAGAGATTCAGGTGATCCATTCCTTTGAGGAATCAAATACCCTGTAGCAGGCTGACGGGATATCAGTCTTGGGGCGCGGCAAGCAGCGGAGGTATGTATGGATAAAATTCTGGTAATGGATGAACACAATTATGAGGATGGCCTGGAGGAAATATTCAGGGTATCTGTACGGGGAATTATATTTGTTGACGGTAAGCTATTGATGATTGAGGATTCTTTTGGAGAGGTTAAATTACCGGGCGGCGGTATGGAACCTGGCGAGGAGGATTATCAGGTCTTAATCCGGGAGGTGAAAGAGGAAACAGGATATGATGTGATCTTCGAATCTATTAAGCCTTTTGGGGAAATAGAGGAAAAGCGGTTATCTGTCCATGAGCCGATGATCTGGCATCAGACCAACCGCTTGTATTTCTGCGATGTCTATCCGTGGAAAGGACAATGCGAATATTCTGAGAATGAAAAGAAATACGGGTTCCGACAAGTATTTTATACAGTAGAGGAGGCACTGGAGAAAAACAAAAAAATGATGGAGAATGAAGGGCGGCAGGCCTGGAATCAGCGGGAGTACAGAACATTGCTGCTTATACAGGATTATTTAAAAGCTGATAGATCTTGCCATGGCGTAGGGGTTGGGATATCCAACCAGAACAGAGTGTAATAAAATCTGGATATAGGGAGGGGTACTATGGATATCGTTATTAAGCCAATGGAGTCTGATTCAGAAATCAGGGGAAAGGCATATGTTCACTGGAAAAATTGCTCTGCGTGAAAAGGTATCGGGAGGCCGTAGCGGAACAAAAGTTCCGACGAACTTTAAATTAGGAGGAAAACAGATGACTGAACAGGAAAAATATGCTACAGCGGTGATGGAAGAGTGGCTATCCCACCCTCAGGAGCTGGGTAAAAAACCGGCAAAGCTTGAGATCGCGGGAACATTTGAGCTCCACGATCTGCGCTATTATATCTTCAAGTTTAAAAAGTCCCATCTGGGATCGTGGAAAGTGGCGGTCTGCGGGGGATACGAGGGGGACGGTCTGGGACACTGCGGACATATTTACAGCGAGATGGAAAACTATGATCCCAGTACCGCCCGGGAAAAATGTGTCGCGATGGTGGAGAAAATCAGGCAGTATTGGATGGAACAGGCCGCAAAACAGGAGGCAGAGGGGAAAAGCGCGGAGCATAAGGGCGGAGACTTTGTGGGCTTTGTCCTGCTGTCCACGCCGGAGTTTGATGTAAACGGATTTCGGACGGTTCTGAGAGACGACTGGGGCATAGAGTGCCCGGAGGAACCGGAAAAACCGGAGGGCAGAGAAAACGCCATTGTTTTTGAGGCGGAGGGCATGATGGCCACAGTGGGGCTGATGGAGGCAAAAGTCCCTGACGGAGAGGCAGAGTACTGGGCCAACAGCAATTTTATGACCAGAGAAAAGTCCATTGCCGCGGCAAAGGAGCATCAGGCCCATCTGCTGGTTGCCGTATTGGGCAGAGGAGCCGAGCCGTTAAAGGCCGGAGAACTCTTTGTCAAGGTAGCTGCGGCCTGCCTGAAAGCGCCCAACGCGCTGGGAATCTATGACTGCGGCACTGTATGGCTGCCGGAGCATTTTATCCAGGCTGCCCTGGTTATGAAAGAGGGAGAGACGCCTGTAAACGATCTGGTATTTGTGGGACTGTATCAGGACGAAAAGGGCGTGAGCAGTTGGACTAACGGCCTGCGCTCCTTTGGAAGAGAAGAACTGGAGATCGTAGCCAGCAGCCATTCGCCCTCGGAGGTATACGAGCTGATGTACAATATCTCCGCCTATATCATAAAGCAGGGCGCCGTCCTGCGAAACGGGGAAACACTGGGATATACCGCGGAGCAAAAGCTGCCCTTGACGCTGTCAAAGGGCGTCTTTGTGGAGGGCCAGTCCATGAAGATCGGGTTCTAGTGTACCTGTGGGTTCTCTGACTAATTGGGTCGGGAATGAAAAAGCGGCGGCGTAGCGGCTGATAATGGAGATAAATAAGGGAAACAGATTAAGGAGACAGATATGGTGACGATACGATTGGCAACAGAGGGCGACTACGCATCCGTGGAGAGGATCATGAAACAGGTACATGCCATGCATGTGGGCTGGAGACCGGATATCTATAAGGACATCGAGCCCATATTACCACGGAATATATATCTGGAGCATTTGGAGCGGCAACAGGTTCTGGTGGCGGATCTGGACGGGGAAGCGGTGGGCCTGGTGATCTGTCTGGAGCGCCATATCTCCGGTGGCCCTGTGCAGGAGCGAAAAGTGCTGTATGTGGATTCCATGGCGGTGGAGGAGAGATACAGGGGGCAGGGCATAGGCCATAAGCTGTTTGACCATGTACGGGGACTGTGCCGGGAAAAGAAATACGACGGGCTGGAGCTACAGGTAAACGCCAGGAACGCGGCGGCCAGAGCCATGTATGAAAAATATGGATTTACGGAAAAGTCTGTGAATATGGAGTTTTTGGGAATTTAGCAGGGAGTGACACGTTTGACATTAGTCTTTATAATCCATATTGCATGTTTTTGGCGGAACTATATTAAGCAGAATTGCAATTTGCAGGAGGTGCAGATATGATCTTAGAAGAGTTTGACCCGAGTAAAGAGGCGGTCATCAATCCGTGGAACACGGTTCAAAAGCAGCCGGGGTTCCCCAAAGTGGGTGTGAGCTGTTTTTCCAGCAGGACCTTTGAGAGAATGCGGCAGGAACTGGGCGGAGGGCGCATCGTGGGGGAGTCCTGCGGGGCCAATATGGTATTTCCTGTCTATCAGGTGGAATACAGGGGGCTGGAACTGGGATTATTTATGATGGATGTGGGAGCGCCAGGCTGTGTGGCTCTGCTGGAGGATGTGTTTGAGATGGGCCTGGAGAAATTGGTGCTGTTCGGCACCTGCGGCGTGCTGGACTCCGGGATCGAGGACTGCTCTGTGATCATTCCGAACAGGGCGGTGCGGGATGAGGGAACCAGCTATCACTATGCGCCGCCCTCGGAGGAGATCGATGTAAATACGCGGTATATAGAGGAATTTGCCGATATTTTGAAGGAGCATAACTGTAACTATACGGTGGGGAAAGTGTGGACAACGGATGCCGTCTACCGGGAGACCAGGGAAAAAGTAACACGCCGCAAAGAGAGCGGCTGTATCTGCGTGGACATGGAATGCTCCGCCGTGGCGGCTTTTGCCAGACTGCGGGAAAAGGAGATTTTTCAGTTTTTCTATGCCGCCGACAATCTGGACAATGAGGAGTGGGACTGCCGCAGCCTGTCCAATCACTCCAATCTGCTTAAGAAAGACCGGATTGCGGCGCTGGCTCTGGAACTGGCGATTAAGATGGGGACACCATAGCCTTTGTGCGGAAGACGGATCGTGGGACCACCACATGGCCGGCAAGGACTTTTCTCCAAGGAGAGCGGCAGTGACAAAAATACAGGGAATAATATCACTAAAACAGGATGGAGATGTTTGGAGCATGTATATTGCGGAAAAAACACGCTACGATAAAATGCAGTACAACCGCTGCGGAGCCAGCGGACTGAAACTGCCAGCGGTGTCCCTTGGACTCTGGCATAATTTTGGCAGCAACGGCAATTTTGACAATATGCTGGATATATGTAAGACGGCTTTTGACAAAGGGATCACCCACTTTGATCTGGCAAACAATTACGGGCCGGTACCCGGAGCGGCGGAGGAAAATTTCGGGCGTATTCTTAAGAAAAGTCTGGGCGCGTACAGAGACGAGATGGTGATCTCCACGAAGGCCGGGTACGATATGTGGCCGGGCCCTTATGGAGACTGGGGGAGTAAGAAATATCTGGTGGCCAGTCTGGATCAGAGCCTTGGCAGGATGGGGCTGGAGTATGTGGATATCTATTATCACCACAGACCGGACCCGGATACGCCGCTGGAGGAGACTGCGGGAGCGCTGGACGGCATCGTTCGGAGCGGAAAGGCGCTTTATGTGGGTATATCCAACTATAACAAAGAACAGACCATCGCCATTGCCAAACTGTTTAAGCAGATGGGGACGCCCTTTATCATCAATCAGAGGCGCTATTCCCTGTTTGACCGCAGCATAGAGACTGACGGATTGAAGGATTATGCGGCCAGGAACGGGATCGGCATCATCACATTCTGCCCGCTGGAGCAGGGGCTGCTGACAGACCGTTATCTGCATGGGATTCCGGAGGACAGCCGGGTGCGCACGGACGGAAGATTCCTGACAGAGAGCGCTATCCGGGAGGAGATTCTTCGGAAAGTGCGGGCATTGGACGAGATCGCGAGGAAGCGGGGCCAGAGTCTGGCCCAGATGGCCCTGGCCTGGATACTTAGGGACGGGGATATCACCAGCGTACTGATCGGAGCATCAAAAGCGTCCCAGGTGACGGACAATGTGGGTATGCTTTCCAATATGCGCTTTGACAAGACGGAGCTGGAGATGATTGACAGCATATTGGGATGGGAGAACGGGCTATGACAAACAGGGAACGAAGAGACGCGCAGATGGCGTACATCTCGGACGACAGTGTTTTTGAGGAGCAGATTCTGTGCCGGAGGATATTGCAGCGGCTGAATTTTATGGACCGCTCCGACTTTGCGGGGATAGCCCAGGTGGTCAGAGAACTTTTGGGCAAGTCCGAAGGGGCGTTTATCAATCCGCCCTTTTACTGTGATTACGGTAAGCATATAGAGGCGGGAAAAAATTTCTTTGCCAATTATAACTGTACGATGCTGGACGTGGCCAAGATAAAGATTGGAGACAACTGTCAGATGGCCCCCAATGTGGCAATCTACACGGCAGGGCATCCGATACATCCGGTGAGCCGTAACTCCGCTTACGAGTACGGCAAGGAGGTAACCATAGGCGACAATGTATGGCTTGGGGGCAATACGGTGGTCTGTCCCGGCGTACATATCGGCAGCAATGTGGTCATCGGCGCGGGCAGTGTGGTGACGAAAGATATTCCCGACTGGAGTCTGGCCGCAGGCAATCCCTGTAAAGTTCTGCGCCGTATTACGGAGGCGGACAGGAGAAAGCTGTTTAGGGATGAGGAGATCGATGAGGAGGCCTGGGCGGACATTTTGGAGCGAATGGAATTCTGAGTTATGGGCGGAAAGAGGTAGAGATGGAGCTGATAGATAAGGTTTTGGTCCGCTACGGTATCGCGGATTATACGATCAAAGAGAGATACCACGAAGACACAGATCGGATTACATGCCGCGTTGAGACTGGCAGCCATACTTTTTTTCTGAAGGGTTTGTCTGGAGATAAAAAGGAACAGACCATCCGGGGGAATGTGCTGGCTCATGAGTATCTGGGGAACCAGAAACATATGGCTCCTGAGATCGTCTATACAGGTGACGGCTGCGGCTATATAGCCGTGGACGGCCAATGGTTTTATATGATGGAATATATTGAAGGGAAAAATCTGGAGGAGAACGCGGCGGACGAGTACGCGCTGGGACAGTTGACCGCGAAACTGCACGGTATCAGGGGATATGGATATCCCACCGGTCTGAATCAGGATAAGTCCCGATTTTACGGCTGGTTTTCCGATAGGCATTTCAAGGCGGAGTTTGACAGGATATTGGATGGACTTCCTGATTTTACCCAATGTGAACAGTGTCTGATCCACTCGGATATCGGACCCCATAACGCCATGCGAAGGACCGGCGGGGAAGTGGTACTGATCGATCTGGACGACGCCGGGATCGGGGCAAGGCATCTGGATCTGGGATGGCCTTTTATCATGCAGTTTGTGGATTTCAACCATCAGACAGAGAAGATGCAGTACCGTTTTGACCTTGCGCTTTCGTTTTTGCGGGGATACTATGGAGAAAGGCGGCTGACCGGGGAGGAGTATGATCTGCTCTGGCAGGGCGCGGTCTTTATGCATATCTCTTATATGCAGGTCTACGGGCCGGACGCGGTGGAGTCTTTATGGAAGATCCTGCGATTTGGCATGGAGCGGAAACCTGAGTTGTGGGAGAGATGGAATGAGCTGGGACTGAGTAATAATTGAGATAACGTATATTATGCCCATGTCAGCGGCATTTTTGGACCGGGCATTCTACAGCAGCAAGGGCGTTTTCATACATAAACCTGCGGCGGTGGTAGCCTCGGACCGCCGGGCGGGGAATACCGCCGCGAATGCGTAAAGTCCTTCTGGGGTATGGAAACGCGGAGGGGCCTGACACACAAAAATGAGAAAGGTATACAAGATGGATTTTATTAAATTGGCAGAAAAGAGAACCAGCAGTGCACCATTCAAAACGCGAACATGTACCGCGCGGAGATCAGCAACGCGAACCTGAGGGAAGCAACCATTGCTTTCTGCAATCTGGAGGAGGTCCGCATTGTAGACTGTCTGGTTGGAGGACTGACGATCAATGGAAAGAGGGTGGAGGGATAAATGATAAGACAATGTATATGGATTCCGGAGCTGGAAACGCGTCGGCTCATTTTGAGAAAACTGGAGCCGGAAGACGCTGCGGACTTGCAGGAGTGGCTATACAGGCCGGAAGTCTACACATATTGGGGAACGCCTTTGGGGAAAGGAGAGCACGATGCCAGAAAGTTGTTTATCGACCCCAGGCCCCACGTTAAGAGAAAACCGTCCCATGACTTTATCTGGGGAGTGGAGAGTAAGGAGAGTCACAAGGTCATCGGCATTCTGGAGGTGTTCGATGTTGTGAACGACCGGATCGGTACTGTGGGCTACCGGATCAGCCCGGACTGGTGGAATCAGGGCATATGTACCGAGGCCATAAAACGGGTGGCAGATTTTATTTTTACCGAAACCTCCCTGGAGAGACTGCATGCAGAGGCGGACGTGGAGAACACGGGGTCCAACGCCGTTTTGCGCAAGGCGGGATTTGTGCAGGAGGGGTGCGTTAGGCGAGGGAGAATGGGAAACCGGTATTGCAGTTACAATATTTACGGAATGATAAGGGAAGACCGGGAATAACTGGCAGGAACATAATTTGATGGGAGGAGCATGGATATATGGAAATGATCAATGGGGCATAAGTGGATAGTCTAAAGGCTGACATTATGTCTAGCCAATGATTTCATGCGCCTTTGCGCATATAGTGTTCAGAAGAGATAAATGAGGAGGATTTCTTATGCTGAGCGAAAACACACAGATTTTTCACAGGCAGCGAACCAAAACCGTGCAGATCGGCGGGGTAACCATCGGCGGAGGAGCGCCCATTGCCATACAGTCCATGACCAACACCCGGACGGAGGATGTGGCGGCTACGGTGGCGCAGATTCACCGTCTTGAGCAGGCGGGCTGCGAGATCGTCCGCTGCACGGTGCCTACGCAGCAGGCAGCCGATGCCCTGAGGGAGATCAAAAAGCAGATTCATATCCCTCTGGTGGCGGACATTCATTTTGACTATAAGATGGCAATCGCGGCCATGGAGAACGGCGCGGATAAGATCCGCATCAATCCCGGCAATATCGGCTCCAGAGACAATGTCAAAGCGGTGGTGGACGTTGCGAGAGAGCGGAACATCCCCATACGTGTGGGGGTAAACAGCGGTTCTCTGGAGAAAGCTCTGCTGGAAAAATACGGCTCCGTGACGGCTCAGGGCATTGTGGAGAGTGCCTTGGACAAGGTACATATCATAGAAGATCTGGGGTACGACAATCTGGTGATCAGCATTAAGTCCTCGGATGTGCTCATGTGTGTCAAGGCTCATGAGCTGCTGGCGGCCCAGACACAATATCCCCTGCATGTGGGCATCACGGAGTCCGGCACGGTGCAGAGCGGCAATATCAAATCTGCCGTGGGGCTGGGAATTATCCTGTATCAGGGCATCGGAGACACAATACGGGTGTCGCTGACGGGAGATCCGGCGGAGGAGATCAAGTCGGCGAAACTGATCCTGCGTACTCTGGGGCTTAAGCAGGGAGGGATCGAAGTGGTGTCCTGTCCCACCTGCGGCAGGACAAAGATCGATCTGATAGGTCTTGCAACCCAGGTGGAAAAGATGGTGGAGGACTACCCGCTGGATATCAAGGTGGCAGTCATGGGCTGTGCCGTAAACGGTCCCGGGGAGGCCAAAGAGGCGGATATCGGTATCGCCGGAGGAGACGGCGAAGGTCTGCTGATCAAAAAGGGTGAGATCGTGCGCAAGATGCCGGAGAGCGAACTGCTGGCAGCGCTGAGGGATGAACTGGATCATTGGAGAGAATAGGCTATGGCAAAACCGTTTTTTGAGGTATTTCCCACGTTACAATTGAACGGCAAGGTCCGGGACATTCTGGAACAGACCAGTGTGGAAAAGATTTCGGCCACAAAGCGCAAGGATTTTCTGCGGATCTATCTTTGGAGCGGTCGTCTGATCATGAAGGAGGACATTTGGACTGCGGAGAGGGAGATCAAGAGGCAGCTTTTTCCAAGTGCCAACATGATCATAAAGATCTATGAGAGATTTGAACTTTCTTCCCAGTATACCCCGGAGAAACTTATGGACGTGTACCGGGACAGCATTCTGGAGGAGCTGCGGGAGAATAATCATATTGACTACAACAGTTTTAGGACGGCTGAGTTTACCTACCCGGACGCCAGACAGATGACTCTCACACTGGAGGACAGTGTGTTGACCCACAGCCGGGAGGAGGAATTGGTCCGCATATTGGAGAAGATCCTGGTGGAGCGATGCGGCTTTGACCTGGCGCTGCATGTGGAGTACCGGGAGCCCGAGACCAGCAGATATGCCCAGGAGGATGAACAGAAGATCCGGCTCCAGGTGGCGGAGATCGCCCGGCGCACAGGTCGTAGTGCAGGCGCGGGGGTTCGGGAGGAAGACACCGGGGAAGGCTTTGCGCAGGCAGATATTCCCGGCACGCCGGACGGGGCCGGAGTCTCCGGGAGTGGAAAAAGCGCTGGGACGGCCGGAGTCCCGGGGGGCGGCAAAAGCGCCGGGACAACAGCGGCATCTGGCGGTAAAGGCAGAGACGCCGGTGCGGCTCCAGGCAGCGGCAAGAGCGGTATGGGCAGAGGAGAATTCCACAGGGGAGGTTCCGGTTTTAAAAAGGGAGATTTTTCCCGGGGAGGAGCCTACGGCGGCAGCGTAAAGCGCTCCGACAACCCGGATGTGATCTATGGCCGCGACTTCGAGGAAGAGGCCATGCGGATCGAGGACATCATCGGCGAGATCGGCGAGGTGGTCATCCGGGGCAAGATCCTGACTGTGGACAAGAGGGAGATTAAAAACGAAAAGACCATTATCATTTTTGACGTGACGGATTTTTCCGACACAATGACGGTGAAAATGTTTGTCCGCAACGACCAGGTGGAAGAAATCTTGGGCGGCGTCAAGGCCGGGGCCTTTGTAAAGATCAAGGGTATCAGTATGCTGGATAAATTCGATCATGAGCTGACTTTGGGTTCCCTGACCGGTATCAAAAAGATCCCGGACTTTACCACCGGCAGGGCGGACACGGCCCCCTATAAGCGGGTGGAACTGCACTGCCATACCAAGATGAGTGATATGGACGGCGTTTCCGAGGCCAAGGATATCGTGAAACGGGCGTACAAATGGGGACACAGAGCTATCGCTATCACGGATCACGGCGTAGTGCAGGGCTTTACCGACGCGGGACATGTGTGGGACGATCTGTGGAAAGCGGAGAAGGGAAAGCGCAAGGAGGCCGGGGAGGAGAATCCGGACAAACAGGATTTTTTTAAGGTCATATACGGCGTGGAGGCTTATCTGGTGGACGATCTGAAGGAGATCGTCACCGGGGATGCGGGACAGGAGCTGGACGCGGATTTTGTGGTGTTCGATATCGAGACCACCGGCTTTTCCCCGGTGAATAACCGGATCATCGAGATCGGCGCGGTGAAGGTGGAGAAGGGAGTGGTCACGGAGCGGTTTTCCAGCTTTGTGAACCCGGACGTGCCCATTCCTTTTGAGATAGAGAAGTTGACGGGCATAAACGACAGCATGGTCATGGACGCCCCTGCCATAGAGGAGGTGCTGCCTGCGTTCCTTGCGTTCTGCGAAGACTGTGTGCTGGTGGCCCACAACGCCAGTTTTGATATGAGCTTTATCATGGAAAATTGCAGGCGGCAGGGTTTTTCGGACCGGTTCACCTATGTGGACACAGTGGGAATCGCCCGTATTCTGCTGCCGAACCAGGCCAAGCACACGCTGGACGCGGTGGCCAAGACCATGGGAGTCTCTCTGGAGAATCATCACCGGGCGGTAGATGACGCGGAGGCCACGGCCCATATTTTTGAAAAATTCATTCCAAGGCTCCGGGAGAGCGGAGCGCAGAACCTACAGCAGGTAAACGCCATGGGGGCCTCCAGCCCGGATATCATCAGGCGTTTGCCCACTTATCATGCCATCATCCTGGCCAAAAACGATCTGGGACGCATCAATATGTACCGGCTGATCTCCGAGTCCCACACCACCTATTACAGCAAGCGCCCCAGGATTCCCAAGAGCCTGATCCTGAAATACAGAGAGGGATTGATCCTGGGCAGCGCCTGTGAGGCGGGAGAACTGTACCGGGCGCTGTTGGAGGGTAAACCGGACGGGGAGATCGCCAGGCTGGCTGATTTTTATGATTATCTGGAGATTCAGCCCACGGGCAATAACCGTTTTATGATCCTGTCAGACAGACATCCCCAGATTCAGTCGGTGGAGGATATCCAGAATGTAAACCGCAGGATCGTCAAGCTGGGGGAACAGCTGCACAAGCCTGTGGTGGCCACCTGCGACGTGCATTTTCTGGACCCGGAGGACGAGGTGTACCGCCGGATCATCATGGCGGGTAAGGGATTTGAGGACGCGGACCAGCAGGCTCCGCTGTATCTGCATACAACCGAGGAGATGCTGGAAGAATTCTCTTATCTGGGAACGGACAAGGCCAGGGAGATCGTCGTCACCAATACCAACAGGATCGCGGATATGGTGGAGACCATTGCTCCGGTTCGGCCGGATAAATGCCCTCCAGTAATCCCGGATTCGGACAAGACGCTGACCAAGATATGTTATGACAAAGCCCATGAGCTGTACGGGGAAGATCTGCCCCGGATCGTACAGGAACGCTTGGACAAAGAGCTGCACTCCATTATCACCAACGGTTTTGCAGTCATGTATATAATTGCCCAGAAACTTGTGTGGAAGTCCGTGGAGGACGGCTATCTGGTGGGCTCCCGAGGCTCGGTGGGCTCCTCTCTGGTGGCGTTCATGGCGGGTATCACGGAGGTAAACTCCCTGAGCGCCCATTACCGCTGCGCCAAATGTTTTTACTATGATTTCGATTCGCCTGAGGTGCGGGCCTTTGCGGGAAACGCGGGGTGCGACATGCCGGATAAGATATGCCCGGCGTGCGGGGCACCTTTGGTCAAGGACGGTTTTGACATTCCCTTTGAGACTTTCCTGGGCTTTAAGGGGGACAAGGAGCCGGATATTGACCTGAATTTCTCGGGAGAGTATCAGTCCAAGGCCCACAAGTACACGGAGGTGATCTTCGGGGCAGGACAAACTTTCCGGGCGGGCACCATCGGCACGCTGGCGGACAAAACCGCCTTTGGCTATGTGAAAAACTATTTTGAGGAGAGAGGAAAGCATAAGCGCACCTGTGAGATCAACCGGATCACGGTGGGCTGTACAGGTATCCGCCGCAGCACGGGCCAGCACCCCGGCGGTATCATCGTGCTGCCGGTGGGGCAGGATATCAATTCCTTCACCCCGGTGCAGCATCCCGCCAACGATATGACTACGGATATCATCACCACCCATTTTGATTACCACTCCATCGACCACAACCTGCTCAAGCTGGACATTCTGGGACACGATGATCCCACGATGATCCGTATGCTGCAGGATCTGACGGGAATCGATCCCACCAAGATCCCGTTGGATGACAAAGGTGTCATGAGCCTGTTCCAGAAAACCGACGCCCTGGGCATCACCCCGGAGCAGTTAAACGGCTGTCCGGTGGGCTCGCTGGGCATCCCGGAGTTCGGAACGGATTTCGTGATCCAGATGCTGCTGGACACTAAGCCCCAGCAGTTCTCCGACCTGATCCGCATCTCCGGCCTGGGCCATGGCACGGATGTGTGGCTGGGTAATGCCCAGACCCTGATATTGGAGGGGAAGGCCACCATCTCCACCGCCATCTGCTGTCGTGACGATATTATGATTTATCTGATTAATAAGGGGGTGGAGAGTTCCCTGTCCTTTACCATCATGGAGAGCGTGCGTAAGGGCAAGGGACTTAAGGACGAATGGATAGCGGCTATGAAGGAGAAAGACGTACCGGATTGGTATATCTGGTCCTGCAAAAAGATTAAGTACATGTTCCCCAAGGCCCATGCGGCGGCCTATGTGATGATGGCCTGGAGGATCGCCTACTGCAAGATCAACTATCCGCTGGCCTATTACGCGGCGTTTTTCAGCATCCGGGCCAAGGCTTTTTCCTATGAGCTCATGTGCCAGGGACAGAAACACTTAGAGAGTATCATGGCGGATTACCAGAGGCGGTCGGACTCCCTCTCCAACAAGGAGGAGCTGGCCTACGGGGATATGAAGATCGTACAGGAGATGTACGCCAGAGGTTTTGATTTCATGCCCATCGACATCTTCCGCGCCCAATCCCGCTCCTTTCAGATCGTGGACGGCAAGCTGATGCCTTCCCTGAACAGTATAGACGGTCTGGGGGAGAAGGCGGCGGATGCCATCGTGGAGGCGGCAAAGGACGGGCCTTTTCTGTCAAAAGACGATTTCCGGGAGCGGTGCAAGGTATCCAAGACTATCGTGGACCTGATGGCGGATTTAGGACTCTTGGGCAATCTACCGGAATCAAACCAGATCAGTTTGTTTGATTTTGTGTAAGAAATGGTGTATACTAATCTCATAGCTGCGTGATCGAAAAGCCGGAGCGCGCTGCGAAACAGAATTAGAATGCGCTGCATAAAACCGTGGCGGATCATAGTCAGGCAAAAGGAGGGGGAAAAATGTATGTTTTGATCATTTTGGGTGTCTTTGCCGTCGTTATGGGCGTTTCTGTTTTCCTGGCGCCCACGTTTTTCTCCGGGATTTTCTGGCGAGTGTTTGAGAAGTGGAAATCCCATTGCGCGGAAGAACCCTCGGACGAATATATTTTCAGTTGCAGAGTGGCGGGTGTTGTGGGAGTAATCGGCGGAGTCATCATGATATTGCTGCCCTTTTCCTCTTTTTTGGAGTAGACCGCGCTAGCTGTTATCGCTTTGGTGGTTTGTAGAAAGTTGGCATATGCGCTGTCATCCGTTTTTGGGCTATTGAGGTGGCAGAAGCTGCAAAGGAGAATTTTATGAATTCAAGCAATAGAGATGATGGCTGGTTAACCGGAAGACTATATTTCAACAGAAATGATAAAAGAGTAATGATCAGGAGACCGCGAAGTGGGTTTGGCTATACAATGAATCTAGGAAATAAGTGGACATGGATATTTAATATTATTTTTGTAATTATTTTAGTTATATTAGTCAGTTTTCTTTAAAACAATTTCCAGTCTGAAACGTTGTCGGGTGAGTGTAAATCAGTGAATATATGTGAAAATAAGCATTGTATTTCAAATTATAAGCAGTGGGTACACTTTTCCGAAAAGGGAAAAATAGGAAACAGGCAGGGGAGGTGACTGCATGACCTGTCGGGAATGTGAGAAACAGATTCCGGATTTTATCGGGCGTAAAATGGATTATATGAAAACCAAGCGTTTCACCGAGCATGTGGACACCTGTGAAAACTGCCATGAGGAGCTGGTTATCCAGTTTCTGATCCAGGAGGGCATGATCCACCTGGAAGAAGGAGACGTCTTCGACCTGCAAGGGGAGCTGCGGGAGAGAATGGAAGAGGCCCACATAAAAGTACGCATAAATGAAGGCATCCTGCGGGTGGCAACCCTATTCGAGCTCATTGCCATAGCGGGTATCTTGGGAGTTGTGGCGTGGATACTACTGTAATAAGGACGCCGACACCTAAGGAACTTTGATGTAAGAACTCCAGCGGCCGCTACGGTTTGTCACAAAGCGAGAGCGTGCCTGCGTTGGAATATACAATATGCACAATGACACTGGCAAAGAAACTTAGTTATACAAGGAGTATATAATGGCAGAAAAACTGGTACTAATTGACGGACACAGCATCTTAAACCGCGCATTTTACGGCGTACCTGACCTAAGCAACGCCAGGGGCCTCCATACCAACGCGATCTTTGGTTTCCTGAACATCCTGTTCAAGATCCTGGAGGAAGAGCACCCGGACTATCTGGCAGTGGCCTTCGATGTACACGCCCCCACCTTCCGGCATGAGATGTATGAGGGCTATAAGGGAACCCGCAAGCCTATGCCCGAAGAACTGCGGGAGCAGGTACCGGTGATGAAGGAAGTGCTGCAGGCCATGCAGATCACGATCATGGAGCAGGCAGGGCTGGAGGCTGACGATATCCTGGGAACACTGGCCCGAAAGGCTGAGGCCCAGGGTATGGAAGTGTCTCTGGTATCGGGGGATAGGGACCTGTTGCAGATCGCCACGGAGCATATCAAGATCCGCATCCCAAAGACCAAAATGGGGAGGACGGAGATCGAGGACTATTACGCGGAGGATGTGAAGGCGTTGTACCAAGTCACGCCCACCCAGTTTATCGAGCTGAAGGCGCTGATGGGGGATACCTCCGACAATATCCCCGGCGTGCCCAAGGTGGGGGAGAAGACCGCCATAGCGCTGATGACGGAGTACGGCTCCATCGACAATATCTACGCCCACCTGGAGGAGATCGGCAAGAAGAGCATCCGGGAATCCCTGGCCCAGAACCGGGAACTGGCGGACCTTAGCAAGAAACTGGCCACGATAAAGACGGACTGTGATCTGACAATGGATTATCAGGCATCCAGAGCGGAAGGGTTTTATACTCCTGAGGCCTATCAAATGTTCAAGCGGCTGGAGTTTAAAAATATCTTGAGCCGTTTTGACAGGCAGGAAAGCGAGAAGGATCAGGAACAGATCACGAAAGGGTTCCATCTGTTACGGGACAGCGGGCAGATGGTGAAAGTCCTGGAAAAACTGGCGAAAAAGTCCGGGCAGCCCCTGGGCCTGCTGGTACTTGCCCAGGACGGAAAACTGGTGGCAGTGGCAGTATCCGATGAGGAGAAACAGAGCTATTTTTACTGCGTGGAGAGAGGCAGCGTCCTTGTGGAGAACCAGCAGCTCTCCCTGTTTGAAGAGGTGAAGGAGGAATCCGGGGAAGACGCGGCGCTACTTCGCGCCGTGCGTCTGCTCACGGCTAAATGTCAGGTGTACACTCTGGATATCAAAGGGCAGTACGGGTATTATGGCTGGGAGGAGATGGGAGAGAATCCCACGGACTGTTATTTTGACGCCATTATCGGCGCATATCTATTAAATCCGTTAAAGAACGACTATGACGGGGAGATCATCGCGGCGGAGTATCTGGATCTCACCGTCCCCGGCTACAAGGAGTGTTTCGGAAAAAAGAATTTGACCCAGGCTGCCGGGGAAAATCTGGAACAGTTGGCGGTATTTTATCAGTATCAGGCATATACCGCGCTGCAGGCAGGCCAGATCATCCGGCAGAAACTGGAAGAGAGCGGTATGGGCCAGCTGATGCGGGAAGTGGAGATGCCCCTGTCTCTGGTGCTCCATGAGATGGAGCAGGAGGGCGTGGCGGTGCGCCGCGAGGAGCTTAAAAGCTACGGCGATGCCCTGACAGACCGTATACGGGAGTTGGAGGAGAGCATTCACAAACAGGCGGGATGCGCTTTTAACATTAATTCCCCCAAGCAACTGGGAGAGATCCTTTTTGACCAGATGCAGTTGCCGGGTGGCAAAAAGACCAAGACCGGGTATTCCACGGCGGCGGATGTGCTGGAAAAGCTGGCCCCGGAGCATCCCATCATAGCGGATATCCTGGAGTACAGGGGACTGACCAAGCTAAAGAGCACTTATGCCGACGGACTGGCGGAGTATATTGACGCATCGGGCAGAATACACACCAACTTCAACCAGACCATCACGGCCACCGGGCGCATCAGCTCCACGGAGCCGAATCTGCAGAACATTCCCATGCGTATGGAGCTGGGACGGCGCATCCGGAAGGTATTTGTGCCCAGAGAGGGCTGCGTGCTGACGGACGCGGACTATTCCCAGATCGAGCTGCGTGTTCTGGCTCATATGTCAGGAGACGGGGAATTGATACAAGCCTATCATACGGATCAGGATATTCACCGGATCACGGCCTCCAAGGTGTTCAAGACGCCCTTTGAGGAGGTGACGGACCTGCAGAGACGCAATGCCAAGGCCGTGAATTTCGGTATTGTATACGGCATCAGCTCCTTTGGGCTGAGTCAGGACTTAAGTATCAGTAAAAAGGAGGCGGCGGAGTATATCGAGCAGTATTTTGCCACCTATCCCAAGGTCAAGGAATATCTGGACAGGCTGGTGGCGGACGCTAAAGAAAACGGATACACCGCTACCATGTACGGCAGACGCAGGCCCATCCCGGAGCTTTCCTCCTCCAACTTCATGCAGCGTTCCTTTGGCGAGAGAGTGGCGATGAACAGCCCCATACAGGGCACGGCGGCGGATATCATCAAGATCGCCATGATCCGGGTGTGGAAAGAATTGCGCAGAGCGGGTCTTGCCTCCAGGCTGATCTTGCAGGTCCACGATGAGCTGGTCATCGAGACCCGCAGGGAAGAAACGGAACAAGTGAGCCGGATTCTGGAGGAGAGCATGAAAGGAGCGGCACAGTTGGCCGTGCCTCTGGAAGTGGATCTGCACACAGGGGAGAATTGGTATGAGGCGCATTGATGCCGGGACAACGTGAGGACCTTATCATGTATTGAAAGAAGGGAACAGGATGCGCTTGATCGGAATAACAGGCGGCGTGGGAGCGGGAAAGTCTACAATACTTGCATATATCAGGGAGCACTACCGATGCCGTATCTATCTGGCGGATGAGGTGGCCCATGCGGTCAAGGAGCCGGGACAGCCCTGCTATCAGGCGCTGGTATCGCTGCTGGGCAGGGAGATATTGGAACAAGACGGACATATCCACAAGGGCAGGATGGCAGAGAAGATTTTTCGGGACGGGAGTATGCTGGAGAGGGTCAATGCCATAGTTCATCCGGCGGTGAGGAAATTTCTGCTTGAAAAGATCGAGGAGGCCCGGCGGGAGGGAGAGGCAGAGCTTTTCTTTATCGAGGCGGCGCTGCTGATCGAGTGCGGTTACGGAGATATCGTGGACGAGATGTGGTATATCCATGCATCGGAGGATGCCCGCAGAAAACGTCTTGTCGAGAGCAGGGGCTACAGCCCGGAAAAAATAGAGCAGATCATGGGAAGCCAGTTGACGGAAACAGAGTTTCGGACAGGCAGTGATTTTGTCATAGATAACAGCAATGAGCCGGAGGAGAGTTATCGGCAGATTCGCGAAAGGCTGGAGGGTTACACATGGCGGCAGTAGAGGGAAGGGAATTGGTATTTGGGCTGGATATCGGCACCAGGAGTATCGTGGGAACGGTGGGGTATAAGGACGGCACCCGCTTTCATGTGGTGGCGCAGCGGGAAAAGGAGCATGAGACCAGAGCCATGCTGGACGGACAGATTCACGATATCGGCAAGGTGGGAACTACCATCGCCGAGGTGAAAAATCTGTTGGAACAGGATCTGGGAAAGAAACTGACCCAGGTGTGTATCGCCGCCGCGGGCCGTGTGCTGCGGACCGTGACCACCTCGGTGGAATATACCTACGGTATGGAAAAGGAGATCGTCAGCGAGGATATATACGCGCTGGATACCATGGGAGTGGAACAGGCATACGAGGAGTTCACCCGGGACAACGACACGGATATGCAGTTTTACTGCGTGGGCTATACTGCCATGCGCTACTATCTGAACGGCTATCCCATAGGCAATCTGGAGGGACATAAGGCCAGGACCGCGGGGGTGGATCTGATCGCCACATTTTTGCCGGACGACGTGGTGGACGGCCTGTACAAGGCGGTGGGCGTCGCCGGGCTGCAGGTGGCCAATTTGACGCTGGAGCCCATTGCCGCCATCCAGGTGGCCATCCCCGAGAAATTCCGGATGCTGAACCTGGCTCTGGTGGATGTGGGCGCAGGCACCAGCGATATCTCCATCACCCGGGAGGGGGCCATCACCGCTTACGGTATGATCCCCGTGGCGGGGGACAGCCTGACAGATATTCTGGTGCAGCACTGTCTGGTGGACTTTGAGACGGCGGAACAGATCAAGCGCAGTATCGGCGCGCAGGAAACCATAGAGTACACGGATATTATGGGGCTGCCCCAGACCATAGGGGCCGGAGAGGCCCAGGAGCTGCTAAGGGAAAATATTTACAGCATGACCAAGGAAGTGGCGGATTGCATTAGGGAACTGAACGGAGAAAAACCGGTCAGTGCCGTGTTTGTGGTAGGGGGCGGCGGTATGATCCCCGGCTATACCCAGGCCTTGGCGGAGCAGCTGGGCATCGCCAAGGAGCGTGTGGCCATCCGGGGAGAGGACGTGATGCAGGCCATCAGTTTCGATGTGGTAAACGCCAGAAAGGACTCCCTGATGGTGACGCCCATCGGCATCTGCTTAAGCTATTATGAGCAGAGCAACAATTTTATTTTTGTGGCATTTAACGACCAGAGAGTGAAACTTTACGACAACGGCAGGCTGTCGGTGGTGGAGGCTGCCATTGCCGCCGGGTTCCCCAATGAAAATCTGTTTCCCAAAAGGGGAGCTGCGGTGGAGTACACTGTGGACGGAAAGAGTCACATGATCCGGGGTGAGCAGGGAGAGGCCGCCGTGATCACGGTAAACGGGCAGGAGGGAGATATCCATACCCGGATTCAGAACGGGGACAAGGTGGTGCTGGTTCCCTCCACTGCGGGAGAGGCGGCGCACCCGCTGCTGGAAAAACTGCCGGAGATGGCACAGCAGGTACATATCACCGTGAGCGGCATCCAGATCCTGCTGCCCAGACAGGCCTATGTGAACGGTGAGAGGCAGCTGGGTTTTTATGAGATTCAAAACGGTGATGAGATCCGTATTCAGAATTGGTATACAGTGGAACAGGTGGCACAGTACGCGGACATCCCCTTACAGGGACACATTTTGGTGAATGATGCTCCCGCTAAAGCGGATACCAAGGTCTACGAGGGATTTGACGTGAGGTTTGAGCCGGGCGGCGACGAGGAGGGGGAATCTGAGGAGCTTGGCTCACCGGAGCCGGCATCCTGGGAAGACCTGGAAGAGGATAACGAAGAACCGGACGAGGACTTCTCAGATCCCTTTAGGGCACAGGGGAACGGAGCGGGCAGCAAACAGAACCGCGATGAGGCAGCCGGGACACAGGACGGGATACGGCAACTGCAGGTGGCGGTAAATCAGCAGCCAGTTACATTGCGGGGTAAAAAGGCATATGTGTTTGTGGACATTTTTGACTTTTATGAGTTTGACTTGGGCAATTCCCAGGGCCGGAGCATCGTGACACTGCTCAATGGCCGTCCGGCGCAGCACTTTGAAGAGCTGCATGACGGCGACGATATTAAAATTTACTGGACAGTTTAAACTGTTACGCTGTTCACGGAATAAAAGCGCGTTTGCCCCTGAGTGAGTGTGCAATGTGCACAATGGCATTTTAGCTGCTGGGTTTCGCAAACGCCTGCAGGAATAAATGAGGACGGGAGAAGACGGGGAGAAGGGCATTATTCCCCGAAGGATGACAGTATTATGAGAATGTGTAGTATTGCGAGTGGGAGCAGCGGCAACTGCATCTATGTGGGGTCGGATGCCACACACTTGCTGATCGATGTGGGCATCAGCGGAAAGCGGACGGAGGCAGGACTTCAGGAACTGGGACTCAGCGGACGGGATTTGGACGGTATATTCATCACCCATGAACATTCAGATCACATTAGCGGCCTGAAAGTGCTGGCGCGTAAATACGAGATTCCGCTGTACGCCACCGGAGGTACCATAGACGCTATAAGGAAGACGAAAAACGGGGGAGAGATAGATTCTGAACTTTGGGTAGAAGTGAAGGAAGATCAGCGTTTTACTCTCAAGGATCTGACCGTATACCCTATGCGTATCAGCCATGATGCGTCCCAACCCGTAGCTTACCGTATCAGTTACGGCAGCCAACGGGTAGCGGTATGTACGGATCTGGGGGAATACAATGATTATACGGTGGAATGCCTGAAAGGGTTGGATGCCATCCTGCTGGAGGCAAATCACGATGTGAACATGCTTCAGGTGGGCCCCTATCCCTATCACCTGAAACAGAGGATTCTGGGAAAAAGAGGACACCTGTCCAATGAGAATTCCGGCAGGCTGCTGAGCCGGATACTGCACGACGGGTTAAAATATATATCCCTGGGGCATTTAAGTCAGGAGAATAATCTGCCAGAGCTGGCCTACGAGGCCGTGCGCATGGAGATCACTATGGGAGACAATCCCTACAGCGCGGAGGATTTTCAGATCCAGGTGGCCAGGCGCAGCGAGATCTCTCCGGTAATGGAAATCTAACAGGCCCGGTTATTTTCCCGGGAACAACATGCGGCCAGACTACAGCCTGCCGGGGTGGAACTGAGTCAAAAAAGCGGCGAGCCGCTTTCTTTTTTGTGGGCTTGGCAGGGTGTTGACGATATGGAGCAAAGGATATATAATTTATTCAGTTGATGCGCATCTAACGAACGCCTTTAATTTTGGAGGGCGGGAAAGAGGAAAATATGAAAAAGGCAATCATTACAGTGGTAGGCAAGGACACGGTAGGCATTATAGCAAGAGTATGTACTTATCTGGCGGAAAGCAGGGTGAATATACTGGATATCTCCCAGACCATCGTACAGGGATACTTTAATATGATGATGATCGTGGATATCAGCAATATGACCAGCCAGTATGGGGACATGGTGGACGCTCTGGAGAGATTGGGCGGGGATATCGGAGTGGCGGTAAAATGCCAGAAGGAAGAGATATTCGATCAGATGCACAGAATCTAGGAAACTATGGGATCAAATGTTATTGCGGGAATAGCCGGATTTTAGCCCAGAGCAATTTACGGCTATGCAGGAAAGAGGAAAGATGATAAACATATATGAAGTGGCAGAGACCAATGAAATGATCGAAAAGGAAAATCTGGACGTGCGCACCATAACCATGGGCATCAGTCTGCTGGACTGCATGGACTCGGATCTGAAACGGCTGAACGAGAAGATTTACCAAAAGATATATGAGTCTGCCAAAGATCTGGTAAAAACGGGGGAACAGATATCCAGAGAATACGGTATCCCCATTGTGAACAAGAGAATTTCTGTGACACCCATCGCCCTGGTGGGGGCTGCGGCATGCAAGACTCCCGAAGACTTTGCGGGCATAGCCAATACTTTGGATAAGGTGGCTCACGAGGTGGGCGTGAATTTTATAGGCGGCTATTCCGCGCTGGTAAGCAAAGGTATGACTCCGGCGGAAGAACTGCTGATCCGCTCCATTCCCCAGGCCCTGTCTGTCACGGAAAGGGTGTGCAGTTCCGTGAACTTGGGTTCCACCAAGACGGGAATCAATATGGACGCAGTAAAGCTGATGGGCGAGGTCATCCGGGAGACGGCGGAGCGTACACGGGAACAGGATTCTCTGGGATGCGCCAAGCTGGTAGTTTTCTGTAACGCGCCGGATGACAACCCCTTTATGGCGGGGGCTTTTCATGGCGTTACGGAGGCGGACCGCATTATTAACGTAGGCGTCAGCGGCCCCGGTGTGGTTAAGACAGCTCTGGAAAAAGTGCGGGGCGAGAATTTTGAAGTACTGTGTGAGACTATCAAAAAGACGGCGTTCAAGGTTACAAGAGTGGGTCAGCTGGTGGCGAGAGAAGCCTCCCAGAGACTGGGGGTTCCCTTTGGCATTGTGGACCTGTCCCTGGCTCCTACCCCGGCCATCGGGGACAGCGTGGCGGATATCCTGTGCGAGATCGGTCTGGAGTATGCGGGGGCACCGGGCACTACCGCAGCTCTGGCACTGCTCAATGACCAGGTGAAAAAAGGCGGCGTCATGGCTTCCTCCTATGTGGGGGGCTTAAGCGGAGCGTTTATTCCGGTGAGCGAAGACCAGGGTATGATCGATGCGGTGACGGCGGGAGCATTGACGCTGGAAAAACTGGAGGCCATGACCTGTGTCTGCTCGGTGGGACTGGATATGATCGCCATTCCCGGAGACACGAAAGCCACCACGATCTCAGGCATCATAGCGGATGAGATGGCCATCGGTATGGTCAATCAGAAGACAACGGCGGTCAGGGTCATTCCCGTTATCGGCAAGGGAGTGGGAGAGACCGTGGAATTTGGCGGCCTGCTGGGCTATGCTCCCATCATGCCGGTAAATCCCTTTTCCTGCGATGATTTTGTGAATCGGGGAGGGCGCATTCCTGCGCCGATTCATAGTTTCAAGAATTGACGGTGTCAATATTCGCGTTGCAAATGCATGATTTGGTCTACAAATGAAAGTACTTGTTTCATTACTTGTGGTAAAAAGCCGGATAGAAGATGATATCATATCAAGCTCTGTCCGGCTTTCTCATATATATACTTCATTATACAATGATCATGGGTCTGGTATATTCGTGGTACATCTTATGCCCCGATTTTGAGGCCTGGATGCTGCTGTAGATATCGGTGATCTGTACCTCCTGCTGGAACATATGATGCCCGCCCAATGTCAGCAGTTTGTCCGCGTCAGCCATCTTGGTGATCAGCGGGATGGAGGCATTGGCGGCAATGGAAGTCAACAGAGGCTTGGCGTCCTCCCGGAATCCCAACAGCCGGGCGTAGGATACGGAATCCTGATTGTCTATGTAGAACTGCATATTGTCCTTGGTTATGTTCAAAAGAATATGCATCAGACAGCGGCTGATACGGGTATAGGTCATATCTTTTGATTTCAGCAGATCGCAAAATTCACTGAAAGTGGTGTACTGATACACATATTTGCGGATCTTATCTGACAGATCCGGCGAGATATCCAGATAGTCGGTATAACCCTTGGCCTGCTCCGACAGCAGCTTATAATGCAGCAAAGTGGAAAAGTCATCCTGAAACAGGGGCTTTTCCCGTTCAAAATATTCTGTCAATATATGATAAGATTCCTCCGGCAGCTGTGAACACAGTTCCTCTATGCTGCGGCCGCTGTATATGGCCTGACGCAGGGCTCTGGCTGAACTCTGGAATGTCCCCAGACGTTTGTCCCTGTAGTCGGAGCCGATACGGCGGAGATTGACAGGATGGATCAGGCTGCGGCGTCTGTGCAGCGCTTTGATATATTCGATTCCCAGTATATTGTTGGGGCTGGAAATCACGGATATGTCCGCGGCCAGTTTGGGATAGGCGATTATCAACGCGTTGGAACGGGCCGTGGGGTAGGAATATCCCAGCTTGAGTTTTTCCAGCAGAACCTTTTTGTAGGGCTCCGGCTCCTGTAAAAAAATATCCGCGAATTGGGATAAAAACTGGATATCCGAACACTCGCTGCCAAAGCACAGAAAATCCACCATGCCCAGATGATCCAACATGGATATGGCCCCCCGTGCGAAATATTCCGCGCTGCCCGTGGAAAAGCAGGCGGGAAGTTCCAGCACCAGATCGGCACCGCAGGAGAGGGCGGTCCTGGCGCGCGCATATTTATCGATAAGCGCCGGGTCTCCGCGCTGCACAAAGTTACCGCTCATCACAACGATGATGTAGTCGGCGTCTGTAAGCAGCCGGGCCTGCTGTAAGTGATAAGCATGGCCAAGATGAAACGGATTATATTCCGCAATGACAGCACATACCTTCATGGTGTTTTCCATATCCTTTCCGCAATCGTAAGCTTGCTCACAGAAGTAAACTAAATTACGTCAACAAAGTGTAGGAGACTATGTGAAAAAAATAACAGGTCGTGTAAGCGTTTACATGTACACAGGAATCACGTTTTTATGTATCTAATTGCGACGCTTTGTATTTCAAAATATACAATTTAACGCATATTAGCGCTTGTTAAATTTTTCTATCTCTAGTATAATATAAAAAAGCATGTTTGTTAAGCTGTTTTTTGAAATTTGTATAAAAAAATAAAAAGATTGCGGCAATTCCGCAGGAAGGAGAGAATATGTCATATATTGACACGATCAAAGCCCGGGCCAGGCTCGACAAAAAGACCATTGTACTGCCGGAGACCACGGACAAGAGAACGCTTATAGCGGCGGCAAAGATTATGGAAGAAGGTATTGCGAACATCATTATGATCGGTGACGAGGAAAAGATCATGGATGGCGCGGGGTGGTTGGAGGTGGATCTGACCGGTGTTAAAGTGATCAATCCCAAGAATACGGAAAAGCTGGACGAGTATGTCAACCTGCTCTATGAGACCAGGAAATCCAAGGGCATGACGCCGGAAAAGGCGAGAGAGATTCTGCTTGGAGATCCTCTTACTTTCGGTATTGTTATGGTAAAAGCCAACCATGCGGACGGCATGGTAGCCGGGGCATGTCATTCTACAGCCGACACCCTGCGTCCCGCCTTGCAGATCTTAAAGACAGCTCCCGGGGTGAAATTGGTGTCCGCCTTCTTTGTGATGGATACGCAGTTCAAAGAGCAGGGGGAAAACGGCACATTTATCTTTGCGGACTGCGGTCTGAACCAGGACCCCACGGCGGAGGAACTGGCGGCTATCGCGGAGACCTCCTCCAGAAGTTTCAAGAGCCTGGTGGGTCCCAAACCCGTGATCGCCATGCTGAGCCACTCCACCAAGGGCAGCGCAAAACACGCGCTGGTGGACAAGGTGGTGGAGGCCACCCGGATCGCCCATGAACAATATCCTCAGCTGACATTGGACGGTGAATTGCAGACGGACGCCGCTTTGGTACCCGGCGTGGCCAAATCCAAAGCGCCGGGCAGCTCTGTGGGCGGCAGGGCCAACGTGTTGATCTTCCCCAATCTTGACGCGGGTAACATCGGCTACAAACTGGTGCAGAGACTGGGAGGCGCGGAGGCCTACGGTCCCATGTTGCAGGGTATTGCCAAGCCGGTAAACGATCTGTCCAGAGGCTGTTCCTGGCAGGACATCGTGGGCGTGGTAGCGCTGACGGCGGTGCAGGCACAGTTGGTATAGCCGGTCGGATACGGAACTCAAATCAGTATCCGACCGTCCAGTGCCTGAAATAAATAATGGCCGCGTTATAGGCCAGGATTTATTTCAAGAGGAATGGTACTGGTCGGTCGGAAACGGAACTCAATATAAGAAAGGATATGGAATCATGAATATTTTGGTAATAAATTGCGGGAGTTCTTCCCTGAAATTTCAGCTGATAAATTCCGAGTCGGAGCAGTGCATTGCCAAAGGTCTGTGTGAGCGCATCGGTATCGAAGGCAGCCAGATCAGCTACACCCCGGCGGGCGGTGAGAAAGAGACAAAGGTGACTCCCATGCCGGATCACACCGAGGCGATCCGTCTGGTACTGGAGGCGCTTACGGGGGAGAAGACAGGCGTGGTAAAGAGCCTGGAGGAAATCGGCGCGGTGGGACACCGGGTGGTACACGGCGGCGAGAAATTTGCCCGGTCCGTGATCATCGACGATGAAGTGCTGAAGGCCATCGAGGCATGCAACGATCTGGCCCCTCTGCACAATCCCGCCAATCTGATCGGCATAAACGCCTGCCGGAAACTGATGCCCGGCACTCCCATGGTGGCTGTGTTTGACACCGCCTTTCATCAGACTATGCCTCCTGAGGCATATATGTACGGCCTGCCTGTGGAATACTATGAGAAATACAAGATTCGCCGTTACGGATTTCACGGCACCAGCCATTCTTATGTGTCGAAACGCGCCGCTGAAGTATTGGGCATATCCTATGAATCCTTAAAGACCATCGTGTGTCACCTGGGCAACGGTGCCAGCGTATCGGCGGTAAAGAACGGCAAATGTGTGGATACTTCCATGGGTCTGACTCCTCTTGAAGGACTGATCATGGGAACCAGATCCGGCGATATCGATCCGGCGATCATTGAGTTTCTGGCGCATAAGGAGAACAAGAGCATAGACGAGATCATGAGTATTCTGAATAAGAAATCCGGCGTGCTGGGACTTTCCGATAATTTGTCTTCGGATTTTAGGGATTTGGAGGACGGCTATCACAATGGAGATGCCCACGCGATCTGTGCCATGAAAACTTTTGCCTACCGTGTGGCAAAATATATCGGAGCGTACACCGCCGCGATGAACGGTGTGGATCTGATCTGCTTTACAGCCGGAGTGGGGGAGAACGCCGCTTTGGTGAGAACCATGATCTGTGAATACTTGGGTTATCTGGGCGTGGCTCTGGATCAGGAGGCAAACGGCAAACGGGGAGAGGATATCGTGATCAGTACTCCCGATTCCCGCACCAAAGTCATGGTGATCCCTACCAACGAGGAGCTGGCCATTGCCAGAGAAACGGTGCGGCTGGTATAGGTATTTGGGATTGAAAGCAATTTGAGGGGATGTTCTGGAGGTCTGATAAGGAACATCCCTTTCTTGTATTTTGCGGAATGTATATGTGTATCATAAACTGTTTTCTAATTCGATAGGCGGTATTGCAGGCAAACCGGAGTTGGTGCTGCCGTTTAAGATAATAGGGCGGGAATATGATAGAAATCCTTATGCCACATTTGGGGTTGATGTATTATTTTAGGACTTATTACCTTTGTAAAAAAACAGACGTCTGTATTAAGGAGGCAACTGGAATTGTATGAAGATACCTAAAAAACTAAAGGGTTCAGGAGAATGTGAGAAAGCACGTAAGAAAGTAAGGGAGATCGAGGTTAAATGTAAACCAGAAAATATTTTTGCGGAATTAGCAAAATTGATTCCTTCTGCTTTTTTCATTTCTCTTTATGATGTCAGCGAAAACAGTGCGTTAAATAAAATGATCCTATCCTCGGAGCTACAGTTTGTGACATCAAAAACTAGTAATGAGAGACATGATATCGTTTTAAAGACGGATATGGATTTTGCCGTTAAAATGTTTCCATTGCTCTTTGAGGATAATGCGGAAGTTCTGGAAACAGTTACAATATATATACCCTCTGGCATTATGTCTCTTGCGCAGTTTATATATAGTTTGGGCGCAGGCGTGCAAAGATGGGCGGTTAAAAATGATTTGTGTATCCTGACGTGTACATGGGTCACCGAGAACGACAGCATGTGGATTTGTTATGACGATTTTAAAGGCAAGGAACTGTTTGATAGGATAAAAAATACTTGACACTTTTTCACGCAGGGAGTAATATAAAAAAGCGCTCTTTTCGGAATGGTGTACCTATTGTGAAATGTTTTATAAATATTCATTATCATTGGCAGATAAGGATTATATGATCAAATATATAAACCGGAATTTATGGAGGATTTCATTGATAGAACATACTATAGTTAGGCAGGAAGAAGAAAAGGATTACCGAAAAGTTGAAGAAATAACAAGAGCAGCATTTAATTATCCCGAGAGAATACAGCGTGGTGAAATTGGCTGTCCTTATGAACATTGGATGGTTCATGAGTTAAGGCACCGTGATGGCATTAATGAATTGAGTTTAGTTGCTCAGCTAAAAAACGGAACGATAGTCGGACATATTATTTGCAGTAATGCGGTTGTTAAAAAGGAAAGTTGTATGTTTCCTGTCCTTAATTTTGGTCCTTTGAGCGTACTCCCTGAATATCAGCGTCAAGGCATTGGTCAAGCCCTCATTCGTACAATGATAGAGAAAGCCCAAAAGCTTGGCTACGGTGCTATTCTATTTTTTGGAAGGCCGGAATACTATCCACAATTTGGTTTTAAAGAGGCAGTTGTTTATGGCATATCCGATGCTGAAGGCTATAATTACCCTTCCTTTATGGCCATGGAATTACAAGAAGGATATCTAAAGAATGCTTGTGGTGGAAAGTTTTTTGAGTCGGATGTCTATAATGACACGCTTAACCGTGAAGCTGTAATAGAGTTTGATAGAAATTTTTGTTAGACGACAAAATCCCAGGTTATAGACCTCTTAAGCTGTTGCAGATTATGTGATTTGTACAGAAATATATTTTATAAAGGGAGATTTACGCACTGGGAACACTTTTCCGAAAAGGGAGTAAAAATTAAATAGCGGAACACAAACCGTTGAAGTGGAGATAAAAACAGTAGATGCGCTTACAGAGAGACCGGGTGCTGAGAAAGGTCGGAAATGCAGGCTGTTAAATGGACCACTGAGGGCATGAGGAAAGGCTCTTCGGGCCGAGTATTTCATGACGTGCGCATACGTCAGTTGCAAGGGATATGTTGGTATCCTGAAAAGAGCATGCCGTCATGGCATGAATCAAGGTGGCACCGCGGGAGAATGTCTTTTAACCCGTCCTTGACAGAGAATATCTGTCAGGGGCGGTTTTTTGCGTGGAGCGTATGCAGCCGCTGAAGTCAAAAATATGGGAGAGGAGGAAAAGATGATCGGAGAGACAAATATCAAACAGAGTAAATTAAGAAAGATGTGACTGCACACCGCGGGGAGAACCACCCGCGGGAGTAGAAACATAGTATGACGCAATATTGCAGGTGAGATCGCAGTCGGTGACTCGGCTACGGATATGCGGGAAAGAGGAAAATATGATGAGTAAAGGACGATATGGAATCCACGGGGGACAGTATGTTTCCGAGACATTGATGAATGAACTGATCCGATTGGAAGAATGTTATGAGCAGTATAAGAAGGACCCGGAATTTCAGCGGGAATTGCAGACGCTGCTTGACGAATACGCAGGCAGACCCTCTCTGCTCTATTACGCGGAGAAGATGACCAGGGATCTGGGCGGTGCCAAGATCTATCTGAAAAGAGAGGATCTGAACCATACTGGCTCCCATAAGATCAACAATGTGCTGGGGCAGGCGCTGCTGGCTAAAAAAATGGGGAAGACCCGGATCATCGCCGAGACCGGGGCAGGTCAGCATGGCGTGGCAACTGCAACGGCTGCGGCGCTGCTGGGCATGGAGTGCGAGATCTTTATGGGGGAGGAGGACACCGTGCGCCAGGCGCTGAATGTGTACCGCATGGAACTGCTGGGAGCCAAAGTGCATCCCGTCACCAGCGGAACCTGCACATTAAAGGACGCGGTCAATGCCTGTATGCGGGAGTGGAACGGGCGGGTGGAGGATACGCTGTATGTGCTGGGTTCCGTTATGGGTCCCCATCCCTTCCCCATGATCGTGCGGGATTTTCAGAGCGTGATCAGCCGGGAGGCCAGAGCGCAGATCCTGGAAAAGGAGGGGAGACTTCCCGCCGCCGTGGTGGCCTGTGTGGGCGGCGGCAGCAATTCCATGGGTATGTTCTACAATTTTATAGGGGATAAGGAAGTGGAACTGATCGGCTGTGAGGCCGCGGGCAAGGGAGTGGACACGGCGCTGACGGCGGCTACCATCGCCACCGGGAGCCTGGGGATATTCCACGGCATGAAGTCCTATTTCTGCCAGGATGAATATGGGCAGATCGCGCCGGTGTATTCCATCTCGGCAGGTCTGGATTATCCGGGCATCGGGCCAGAGCACGCCCATCTCCATGATATCGGCAGGGCGCGGTATGTGCCAGTTACAGATGACGAGGCGGTGGACGCTTTTGAGTATATCGCCCGGACGGAAGGGATCATCTGTGCTGTGGAGAGCGCTCATGCGGTGGCTCATGTGCGGAAGATAGCGGACAATTACCGGCCTGACCAGAGCATCATCGTCTGTCTGTCGGGGCGCGGAGATAAGGATGTGGCGGCGATCGCCAGATACAGGGGGGTAGATATCCATGAATAAGGAATATGAGAATAATATAGGCAGGGCATTTCAGACACTCAATCACAAGGCATTTATCCCCTTTTTGACAGCGGGGGACCCCACGCCGGGCTGCACGGTGGAATATATTCTGGAGATGGATCGGGCCGGAGCGGATCTGATCGAGATCGGCATTCCTTTTTCCGATCCCACCGCGGAGAGCGTGGAGATTCAGGACGCCAATATCCGGGCGCTTGAAGGCGGCATAAATACGGACGGCGTGTTTGATATTGTGCGCAGGGTGAGGGTGCTGGCCCGAGAGTCTGGGAAGGCTCCCGTACCATTGGCCTTTATGACCTATGCAAACCCGGTGCTCCACTATGGCTGTGAGCCTTTTTTTGCCAGATGTGAGGAGCTGGGAGTGGGGGCAGTCATTGTTCCCAATCTTCCCTATGAGGAAAAGCAGGAACTGGAAGGGGCGGCGGATGCCCATCATGTGGCTTTGATCTCCATGATCGCGTCCACCTCCAGGGACCGGATTCAGATGATCGCCCGGGAGGCGAAGGGCTTTATCTATGTGGTGTCTTCCACGGGAGTCACAGGGGTGCGCGGCGGGATTGACACCAGCCTGGAGTCCATAGTGAAAAGCATTCGGGAGGTGACGGATGTTCCCTGCGTTGTTGGATTTGGCATCCACACCCCTGATCAGGCCCGGCAAATGGCCCGAATATCCGACGGCGTCATCGTGGACAGCGCCATTGTAAAGCTGATCGCCCGGGATGGCGAACAGGCGGCTCCGGCCATATACGAGTATGTAAAGAACATGAAGGCGGCTGTGGCCAGCGTCTGAAAAAAGCATGAGAAAAAATTCTTGCGGCTTTTCTATTCCTATGATAGAATCAAGGCAATATTATGAGGAGTGTCCATGGAAACTCAGGATGGGATATGAAAAGATGAATCTGGCAAATGCGGACAAGTTTCCGACAAAACGTTTTGAAACTGCTGGAAAATGATTCCCAGGCATATAAATGGGAATTCAGGATATTTAATTCCTATTGACGGTCATGAGAAGGAGGAGAAGATGATTCTATTGATCACAGGCGCGTCCCACACGGGCAAGACGGCGCTGGCGCAAAAATTGCTGGAGAAATACAAATATCCGTACCTCTCCATAGACCATTTGAAAATGGGACTGATCCGCAGCGGCTATACGGAGCTTACGCCGGTCAGCGACGATAAGGCGCTCACCGCATATCTGTGGCCTGTTGTGCGGGAGATGGTCAAGACCGCCATTGAAAATGAGCAGAACCTGGTGGTGGAGGGCTGCTATATCCCTTTCGACTGGGCCGGAGATTTTGAACCGGAGTATCTTAAACAGATCAGATTCTACTGTCTGGTCATGAGCGACGGATACATTGCCGCTCATTTTGACGATATCAGGAAGTTTGCCAGCGTCATTGAAGACCGGGGCGAGGACGAGGACTGTACGATAGAGACGGTTCGCCGGGACAATGCCCGGATGCTGGAGCAATGTGTCCGCCACAGCGCCGCCTACATATTGATCGACGAGACCTATCAGGTGGATATTGAGCTGTAAATATTCAATTTATGAGATACGCGATGGAATGAAAATTCTTAAATTAGGATGTGGAACAGACTCAATGTGGATAGATCATAAAGAAGAGATGGCTTAATAAATGATAAAAGGGAGGAAGCGCTCAATGATCGTTGAAAACGAATACCCGATTTTAGAGTACAGTACCCAGCGGCATGCGGTCATAAATCCAGTGAGGAGTGAGGAACCGTTTCCGCGTCTTTGCATTATGACTTTTTTTCGGGAGGTAATCGATTCCTTTCTGAATAAATATCCCGGCCGGGTCATCGGGATTTATATCTCTGAAATGCGGCCCTTTCCCGCGTACCGGATTACCTACAAGGGAATCGAGATCTGCCTGATACAGGCCGTAGTGGCCTCCGGCTCCATAGCCATGATGACGGAATGGCTGTACGGCAGAGGAGTGGAAGTACTGTTATGCTGCGGGGGTTGCGGCGTGCTGGCAGATATCCCGGCGGGGGACGTGATGATTCCGGTGCGGGCGCTGCGGGACGAGGGTGCCTCTTACAAATATCTGCCGCCCGCCAAATATATCGAGCTGCAGGAACAACCGGTGCGGATTTTTAAAGAAGTGCTGACTGAATATAAGATTCCATACATAGAATGTACCACTTGGACCACGGACGGATTTTATCGGGAGACAAGGGATATGGTGGAACACCGGGTCGGGCAGGGCTGCCAGACCGTGGAGATGGAGTGCGCCACCATGGCGGCCATAGCCAGTTTCCGAAATAAGGTATTTGGGCAACTGCTCTACAGCGGTGATATTCTGGTGGGAGAGGAGTATGACAACAGGCAGTGGAATGACAATACATCGGCGCGGGAGAAGATCTTTCAGGTGACTTTGGAGTCGTTGCTGCGGCTATAATATACCGGCATAGTTCGGGTTTTACAGATCGGGCAGCCGTCCTTTTGGGCGGCTGCCCGGTCGCGTTTGTCCGGCCGGTGAATTCTGCCTGTAAAAAAAAGAGGGAAATATAAAAAATATGTAGAAATCCACAGTGTTTTATGATAGACTTGAGTTCAATGTATTTTATTCCCGCGTGCAATGAGCCAACCGTTGTGCCGGTGCGGGCATTTTGGGGCAGACGCCCCGCTGATCCGCAGCGCGGCAGGCTTGATACCTGTTTTTTGCGGCGGGGGCTTTGATCATTATGACAGGTAGGAGGAAACTGCGGTGAACAGCAGCACAAGATCTGAACATTTTCTGGAGTTTAAATCCCTGTGCCGTGCTTTTGAGGACGGTTTTGTGGCGGTGGACGATTTTAACCTTACCATAAAACAGGGGGAGTTTGTGACTTTTCTGGGGCCTTCCGGCTGCGGTAAGACTACGACTTTGCGGATGCTGGCGGGTTTTGACATGCCCAGCGGCGGCGAGATTTTATTAAATGGCAGGGATATCACAAAACTGCCTCCCAACTTAAGACCGATCAACACGGTGTTCCAGCGCTATGCCCTGTTTCCCCACCTTAATATTTTTGACAATATAGCCTTTGGACTGAAACTGAAAAAACTGCCCCGGGCAGAGGTGGTAAAAAAAGTAAAAAAGGCATTGGAAATGGTGGATCTGGAAGGATTTGAGACCCGGACCGTCCAGACCCTGTCCGGGGGACAGCAGCAGCGTATCGCCATCGCCAGAGCCATCGTCAACGAGCCCCAGATCCTGCTGCTGGACGAGCCTTTGGGCGCACTGGACCTGAAGATGCGCAAGGAGATGCAGCTGGAGTTGAAATCCATGCATGACAAGCTGGGCATTACCTTTATCTATGTGACCCATGACCAGGAGGAAGCTCTGACCATGTCCGACAAGATCGTGGTCATGTCGGAGGGCAGGATACAGCAGGTGGGCGAGCCGGAGGATATCTATAACGAGCCGAAAAACGCTTTTGTGGCGGACTTTATCGGAGAGAGCAATATCTTTAACGGCATTATGACCGGCAAGTACAAGGTCCGTTTCTGCGGCGCGGAGTTTACCTGTGTGGACGACGTGGAGAACGGCACCATGATCGACGCGGTGCTGCGCCCCGAGGATATCGAGATCACGCCTCCCGGAGAGGGTATCATCCAGGGGGAAGTGACCTCCGTGGTGTTTAAGGGCGTGCATTACGAGATCACCGTGCAGTCCGGCAAGAATGAGATCGTGATCCAGTCCACCCGCAAGGCCCAGGCGGGGAGCAGGGTGGGACTGACCGTCGACCCGGAGGGAATCCATATCATGATCGCCGAGAGTACGCTGAACAAGATCGAGGTGGGCGTTAAAAGCGGCTATCAGTTGGATTTTCTGGACGGAGATCTGGACTTTGACATCACGCGGCTGATCCCCGGTTCCCACATGGATGAGGGCGGCATTTTGGTGGACGCCCACGGGGATGAGGTGGAGGCGCAGTCCCTGCGTGTGATCGTCTCCATCAAGCCGGAAGACATCGTTATGAGTGATGACGAAGAGGCAGACATGGTGAAGGGGCATATCATCAACCTGATCTACAAGGGCGACCATTACCGCTACATAGTACGGACGGACGAGGATGAGGACTTCATCGTGCACGACGAGTATCTGTGGAATATGGATGACTATGTTAGTCTGATCATTCCCAGAGACAAGCTGCAGTACGCGCTGAAAAAGTAGCGGCACGGAGGTAGAGAAATGGGTGTATTTCGTTTTACCAGAAAACAGCTCTGCATCCCTTATGCAGTGTTTTTACTCTGCTTTGTGGCGGCGCCGCTTCTGGTCATAATATATTATGCTTTTACCAATGGTGAGGGGGAATTTACCTTTGGCAACCTGACCGGATTTTTCACCAGCCCCTATACAATAGGAACACTGGCCTACAGCTTTGCCATAGCGGTGGTGACAACTTGCGTATGTCTGCTGCTGGCGTATCCCATCGCCTATATTTTGGCAAGGAGTAAGTGGAAGAGCAAGGCGGTGATCGTTGTGATGTTCGTCATGCCCATGTGGATCAATTTCACGCTGCGGATCACGGCGCTGAAGGAGATATTGACCCTGATCGAGGGAAATCTGGCGTTTCATCCCTTTTTAAATACCATCATCGGTATGACCTATGATTTTTTGCCCTTTATGATCCTGCCCATGTATACCACGCTGCTGAAACTGGACAAGAGTCTGCTGGAGGCGGCTGCGGATCTGGGAGCCAGCCCGTTTCAGGTATTCTGCAAGGTGACGCTGCCCCTGTCCGTGCCGGGGATCATCAGCGGCGTGGTCATGGTGTTTCTGCCGTCCATGACCAACTATGTGGTGCTGGATATGCTGTACAACAGTACATATATCATGGGCAGCCTTATCGGCAGCTTTTTCAGCGCTTACGACTGGCATAACGGATCGATGATCGCGCTGATCCTGCTGCTCATCATCCTGGTGTTCACCCTGATCACGGACCGTTACGCGGAGGAGGATACCGGAAACAGAGGAGGTGCGCTGCTATGAGAAAAGATCTGCCTGGGAAGATATTTATCGCTGTGACGCTGCTGTTATTGTATCTGCCCATTTTGGTGCTGGCCTTTTACAGCTTTACCACCTCTGCCAATATCGGTTCCGTTCATGGATTTACCATGGACAATTATATCAATCTGTTCTCCAATGAGGAGCTTAGGGGAATGATTCTGGGCACGGTGCTGCTGGCTTTCGGCTCTTCTCTTCTGGCTGCGGTGCTGGGTACGCTGGGAGCCATAGGGGCTTTTTATTCCAAAAAAATGACCAAGAGTTTTGTGGGTGTCATGAATCAGGTTCCGGTTATAAACGCGGATGTGGTGACGGGCTTTTCCGTATGTATCATGCTGGTGGTGGTGCTTGGCGTGGATAAGAGTACCTATGTACCGCTGGTGATCGGGCATGTGGTATTGTCCGCTCCCTTTGTATATCTGTCGGTGGTGCCGAAGTTAAAACAGATGGACGCCAGCCTGTATGAGGCGGCCATGGATCTGGGAGCCACCCCCAGACAGGCATTGACCAAAGTGGTGCTGCCTCAGATCCAGCCGGGTATCGTATCCGGCTTTGCTCTGGCGGTGACACTGTCTCTGGATGATTATTTTATTGCCAGTTATACCAAACCGGCTACCTTTGACACCATCAGCACTTATGTGGTGAACGCTACAAAGGGCTCCCAGACGGAGATCAAGACGGCGCTGTGGGCTCTGTCTACGCTGATCTTTCTCATCGTGGTGCTGGCGGTGGCGCTGATGAATCTGCGGAGCGGAAAGGAGGGCAGTAAATTTGAAGGTTAGAAGAGTACGTGTGCTGGCGCTGTGTCTGACCGGGGCTGTCCTCGCAAGCCTTCCCTGGCCTCAGGGAGGACGGGCACAGGCCAGAGAGGAGACGATCACGCTCAGGGTCTGCAACTGGGAAGAATATATCGATCTGGGCGACTGGGATGAAGAGGAAAGAATAGAGCTGGATAACGGCGTGGATATCTTTGGGGAGAACGCCCTGTATGATGAGTTTGAGGTCTGGTATTATGAGACTTACGGAAAAAGGGTGCAGGTGGAGTATTCCTGCTTTGGCACCAACGAGGATCTGTATAATCAGCTGACTCTTGGGGATACTTACGATCTGGTCTGTCCCTCTGACTATATGATCATGAAACTGATAGCGGAGGGCGCGCTGGAACCTTACTCCGAGTCCTTTTTTGACAGGGAGGATGAGGAGAATTATTATGCAAGATGTGTGTCGCCTTATATTGCGGACGTTTTTGAGGAAAATGAGATAGACGGAGAGAGCTGGAGCCGTTACGCCGCAGGCTATATGTGGGGAGTGACCGGGGTATTATACAATCCGGAGCTGATGACCCGGGAGGAAGCGTCAACCTGGGCGGTGTTTGACAATCCGGATTTTTACCGTCAGATCACGCTTAAGGACAATGTGCGGGACACTTATTTTTCCACATTGGGCTATCTGAGGCAGGAACAGCTGATGGATGAGACGTTTCTGGCGGATGCGGATTATCAGGAAAAACTGGGCCATATGATGAACGATGTATCCCCGGAGACCATTGACGCGGTGGAGCAGCTGCTGGGGCGCATCATGGGAAATATCTATGCTCTGGAGACGGACAGCGGCAAGGCAGATATGGTGACGGGCAAGATCGCCGCCAACTATCAATGGTCGGGAGACGCGGTATACGCCATGGACCAGGCCGAGGAGGACGATGTGTACCTGCAGTTCGCAGTGCCCAGGGAATGCACCAACCTCTGGTTTGACGGCTGGGTTATGCTGAGGGCCGGCATCGGGGAGGATATGGAGAAAAAGCAGGCGGCAGAGGCTTTCGTCAACTTTTTGTCCAGACCGGAGAACGCGGTGCGGAATATGTACTATATCGGCTATACCTCGGCTATTTCCGGCGGGGAGGACGACACGGTCTTTTCCTATCTGGACTGGTGTTATGGCGCGGAGGAGGATGAGGAGGATACGGTGGCCTACCCTGTGGGATATTTCTTCAGCGGGGATAATGAGGACGAGAACTTTATCGTTTATACCTCTCAGGAACAGGTTGGCCGTCAGCTGTATACCCAGTATCCGTCTCAGGAGGTCATATCCCGGGCGGCGGTCATGGGGTACTTTGACGAGGAGCAGACCCGCGATATCAATCAGATGTGGATCAATATCCGGTGCCTGGACGTGAGGGAGATTCCGCTGTGGTGCGTGCTGGTAACTCTGTGTATCGTTGTCACGGTGGTGGCAGCGGCGGTACTGCGCAAGAAAAATCACTATTGTGGGTAAAAACCTGTTGACAAACAGGGTACACTTATGTATAATGAATCAGTGTGTGAAAAGAATCGCACGAATATTATGCATAGGAGTCGCTATGTTCATTCATTTATCCGATGTGTTTACATCCGAGGGCAAGCGTCTGGACGCAGAGATTGAGCTGGAGATGACATGCTTTGACAATGGGCTGGAGCGTTTTGAGATTGTGGAAAAATCTCCGGTTCGCGTCTGTGTTGAACATCTGGAGACGGGTAAGGCTCTGCTGAAAGCTGATCTGCAATTGACGTTGCGGGCAGCCTGTGACAGATGTCTGACAGAGGTGCCGCTACCGCTTTCACTGCATGCCGAGAGAATGATACATTCTCCGGAAAAGGCAGAGGACGCGGAGGAGGATGACGACCAGCTTTTCGTGGAAGGATATGAGTTGGATGTGGAGGCTTTGGCGCATGATATGATAATCGGTAACTGGCCTGCTAAGATTCTGTGCGGACAAGACTGTCTGGGCATATGCCCGGTATGCGGACAGAATCGCAATGTGAGGGATTGCGGATGTGACACTTTTGTTCCGGACCCACGAATGGCAGTGATACAGGATATATTCAACGCAAAATGAAAACAGCATCTGTAGCCCAGTGCCCAGATGTGGAACTTTATTAAGGAGGTGTAACCATGTCTATTTGTCCTAAGAATAAATCTTCCAAAGGCAGGAGAGATCAGAGAAGAGCGAATTGGAAGATGAGCGCTCCCGCTCTGGTAAAATGCAGCAAGTGCGGCGCATTGATGATGCCCCACAGAGTATGTAAGGCTTGCGGCTCTTACAACAAGAAACAGGTTGTGGATGTAGAGTAGTGGAATACCTATGATACCTGAGACTTCTCCGCGCGCGGAGGAGTCTTTTTTATGATTTCATGCTTGATTTTTACAGACTGTTTTAGTATAGTAGATGTGTATTGTGCACTGAACGGGAATATATTAAGTTCTAAAACGGTATATTTTCCATCAGTGTGCGGGATGACATCGGGATGCTCAAGCGGCCGGATGTTATTCCTTACTCAAATTTAGGAGGAAATGGCAGATGGTCAATGTGGCAGTGGACGCAATGGGAGGAGATAACGCTCCGGTCCAGATCGTTAAGGGCGCCGTGGAGGCAGTGAACGCCAATAAGGAGATAAAAGTCTTTCTGGTAGGCAAAGAGCCTGTCATCAAAGAGGAACTATCCAAATATACTTATGATATGACGCAGATTGAGGTGGTGCACGCCTCAGAGGTGATCGAGACGGCGGAGCCGCCCGTCATGGCGATCCGTAAAAAGAAGGATTCCTCCATTGTAAAGGCTCTGTATATGGTAAAGGATGGCAGCTGCGATGCGTTTGTGTCCTCCGGCAGCACCGGAGCGGTGCTGGTGGGGGGACAGGTGATCGTGGGCAGGATCAAGGGCGTGGAGAGACCGCCTCTGGCTCCGCTGATCCCTACGGAGAACGGGGTGAGCCTGCTGATCGACTGCGGTGCCAATGTGGATGCCAGACCGTCCCATCTGATACAGTTTGCCAGAATGGGCTCTATTTACATGGAGAGCATCATGGGGATAAAAAATCCCCGTGTGGGCATTGTGAATATCGGCGCGGAGGAGGAGAAGGGCAACGCTCTGGTCAAGGAGACCTTTCCTCTGTTGAAAGACTGTCCGGATATCAATTTTATCGGCAGCGTGGAGGCCAGGGACATTCCTGCGGGCGTGGCGGATGTGGTAGTCTGCGAGGCCTTTGTGGGCAATGTGATCTTAAAGCTGTATGAGGGTGTGGGTGCCACGCTGATCAGAAAGGTGAAGAGCGGTATGATGATGTCCCTGCGCAGCAAGCTGGGCGCGCTGCTGGTGAAACCGGCGCTGAAGTCCACGCTGAAGAGCTTTGACGTGCAGGAGTACGGCGGCGCTCCCCTGCTGGGACTAAACGGGCTGGTGGTGAAGACTCATGGCAGCGCCACGGAGATAGAGATAAAGAATACCATCCTGCAGTGTCTGGATTTTAAGAATCAGCAGATTAACGAGAAGATCCGGGAGAAACTGGGAACACAGGATTGACAGAACAGGGAATGGCAGATTAAAGATTAGCTGCACGCTCTCGTTCCGTTCTCACCGTAGCGGTACCGAGGTTGCTAGCAATCTCGGTACCGACGGTTCGCGGCGCAACTGCTTTGCGCCATGCCTGCTTATGGAATATACAATATGCACAATTCGGTACTGGCAAAATAACAGTTTCGCAAACGTTTATCTATAATAAATAAGAAAGGAAGACGGAGATGGAGCTTGAAAAGATCAAAGGAATCATAGCCGGGGTCCTGAATATAGAGCCTTCCGGCATAACACCGGACAGTACTTTTATCGAAGATCTGGGAGCGGATTCCCTGGATGTGTTTCAGATCGTTATGGGAATTGAAGAGGAATTTGATATTGAGATATCTCCGGAGGACGCGGAGAGGATCGGCACGGTGGGAGAAGCCGTGGAACTGGTTCGCAGCGCCGAGGTTTAGCCTTAGAGAATCCTGCCAGGCAGGATTTTCTTTTTCCAGGCAGGAGTTTTTGGCGGAAGTTTCCGACAGACGATTATTTCGTCTGAGGAAGTTAGAAAGATAAGGGACAAACAGATATGAGAGAAGAACAGGATTTATCCGCGTTGGAGAAAACCATAGGATACCGCTTTGAGAACAGAGAATTGCTGAAACAGGCTCTTACTCACAGTTCCTACGCCAATGAGAGACGGATCAACAAAACAGAGAATTACGAACGGCTGGAATTCCTGGGAGACGCTGTGCTGGAACTGGTGAGCAGCGAATTTTTGTTTCATAGACAACCCCGGCTGCCGGAGGGAAAGATGACCAAACTGCGGGCCTCCATGGTGTGTGAGTCCGCGCTGGCGTTCTGCGCCCGGGATATCCGGCTGGAGGAATATATTCTGCTGGGCAAGGGTGAGGAATGCACCGGCGGGCGCAAAAGGGATTCCATTACCTCCGATGTGATGGAAGCGGTGATCGGAGCCATCTATCTGGACGGGGGCATGGTGCCTGCCAAAGCGTACATTGACCGTTTTGTGCTGTCGGATCTGGAGCATAAGAAACTGTTTTATGACAGTAAGAGCAATCTGCAGGAAGTAGTTCAGGGAAAACTGAAAAAGGATCTGGAGTACGAGCTGCTGGATGTGCATGGCCCTGAACATGATCAGACTTTCCGGGTGCAGGTACGCATGGGGGAGGAAGTGTTGGGAACAGGGGAAGGACATACCAAGAAGGCCGCGGAACAGCAGGCCGCGTACAAGGCGCTGCTGCAGCTGCAAAACGACAGCGAGGGAGCGGCGAAACAGCTTTAGTAAACATAGAAAGGTACGATAGGCGGAATGTATTTAAAAAGTATAGAAATACACGGATTTAAGTCCTTTGCCAACAAGATATATTTTCAGTTCCACAACGGGATCACCGGCATCGTGGGTCCCAACGGCAGCGGCAAGAGCAATGTGGCTGACGCCGTCAGGTGGGTGCTTGGCGAACAGCGTATCAAACAGCTGCGGGGAGCCAGTATGCAGGATGTCATTTTCTCGGGCACAGAGACCAGGAAACCTTTGAGTTACGCCTATGTGGCGATCACACTGGACAATTCCGATCACCAGCTGGCCATTGACTTCGATGAGGTAACTGTGGCCCGGCGGATCTACCGTTCCGGAGAAAGTGAATATCTGATCAACGGGACTCCCAGCCGGTTGAAGGATGTAAACGAACTGTTTTACGATACGGGTATCGGCAAGGAGGGCTACTCCATAATCGGACAGGGGCAGATCGACAAGATCCTCAGCGGCAAACCGGAGGAGAGAAGGGAACTGTTCGACGAGGCGGCAGGCATAGTCAAGTTTAAGAGACGCAAGGCGGCGGCGCAGAACAAGCTGGAGAATGAAAAACAGAATCTGGTGAGAGTGACGGATATACTGTCCGAGCTTGAGAAACAGATCGGCCCTCTGGAGCGGCAGTCCGAGGTGGCGAAAGTATATTTAAAGAAAAAAGAGGAACTGAAAACTCTGGATGTTAATGTTTTTCTGCTTGAGAATGACCGATTGAAAAAGCAGCTGGAGGAGGTGGGAGAAAAGCATCGGATCGCCGGAGGACAGCTGCGGGAAACCAGAGAAAAATACGAGCATACCAAGGAAGAATATGAACAGATACAGTCCCAGATCGAGGCGCTGGATAAAGCCATCGAGGAGGCCAGAACCAGCCTGAACGACACGGGACTGCTGCGGGGCCGTCTGGAGGGAGAGATAGCGGTATTGAAGGAACAGATCAATTCCGCCAGAGGCAGCCAGACCCACCTGAAGAACCGCAAAGACACCGTGGAGACGGAGATAGCCGCCAAAAACAGGGACAAAGAGGAGATTCTGGCCCAGAAAGCCCGGATAGACCTACAGGTACAGGAACTCACCGGTATCCGGGATGAAGTCCGGGGCCGTCTGGAGGCCGTACAGGGCAGGATCGAAGAGCTGAACAATCAGATCGAGGCAGGCAAGAATGCCATCATCGGAGAGCTGAACCAGAGGGCTACGATCAAATCCCGTCTGGGCCGCTACGACACCATGACAGAGCAGATCAATATCCGTAAGGCGGAACTCAATTCCCGGATCTTGCGGGCCAAATCCGACGAGGAGGCCAGGGAGGAGAATCTCCGCCAGTTGGAGGAACATTTTGCGCAGATCACGGAAAAGCTTCGGGTGATGAACGAGGATATCGCCGCCAGAGAACAGGAGCTGGGAGGCATTCGCCAGATCCTGGCTGATCACGACAAAAACCTGCGGGATACCCAGCAGAGTTACCACCAGGAAAAGTCCCGCCTGGAGGCGCTTGCCGGCATTACCGAGAGGTACGAGGGCTACGGCGGCAGCGTAAAAAAGGTCATGGAACAAAAGGACCGGGTAAAAGGCATCATCGGCGTGGTGGCGGATATCATCCAGGTGGAAAAAAAGTATGAGACAGCCATCGAGACCGCGCTGGGCGGCAATATACAGAATATTGTCACGGACGACGAGGATACGGCAAAGCAGATGATCGCCTATCTGAAGGAGCATAAGGCGGGCCGCGCCACATTCCTGCCTCTGACCAGCATCACCCGTCCCCAGGAGTTTAAGACGCCGGAGGTACTCAAGGAAAAGGGCGTTGTGGGAATGGCGGACGAACTGGTATCCACCGACAAAAGATACCGCAATGTGGCGAAAGCCATGCTGGGCCGTATCGTTGTGGTGGACAATGTGGACAATGCCGTAAAGATTGCCAGAAAGTATGACTACGGCATCAGAATGGTGACAATAGAGGGAGAGCTTTTGGTACCCGGCGGAGCCATCAGCGGCGGCGCCTTTAAGAACAGCAGTAATCTGCTGGGGCGGCGCAGGGAGATGGAAGAACTGGAGAAGAGGATAAAAAGGCTCGCTCAGGCTGTGGAGGACACCAACACGGCTATAGAGGAAACCAAGAGTCACAGAAACAAACTGCGCATGGAGATCGAGGGGATGAAGGCCGACCTGCAGAGAGGCTCCATAGAGCAGAATACCGTCCGTATCAGTATCTCCCAGGCCAGAGAGCGCATGGCGGAGGAGGAACAGGGTTTCGACTCCATGAAAAAGGAAGAAAAGGAGATCGAGAGCCAGATTCAGGAGATCATCAGCAGCAAGGGAGATATACAGAGAGAGCTGGCGGCCAGCGAGGAACTGGAAAAGAGTACCCAGGAGCAGATTGCGAAGTGGCAGGGAGAGTTGGAGGAAAACCGTCGGGAGGAATCAGAAGCCTCGGCCCACGCCTCTGAATGGGAGCTGAAAGTTGAAAAAATGATACAGACCCAGGAGTTTCATCAGACCAATGTGGACCGTATCAACGGGGAGATGGAACATTCTCAGAGGGAACTTTGCGAGATAGAGGAGGCATTGCTCCAAAACCGTCAGGATGAGGAGGAGAAAGGCCGTCACATTCTGGAGATTGAGCAGACCATCGCCGCCTCACATGACGCGCAGACACAGTCGGAGAGCAGACTCAGGGAGGATATGGAAAAGAAGGAATCCCTCAGCGGCAGGCAAAAGAACTTCTTTGTTTCCAGAGAGGAGCTGGCGGAACAGATGACGGCGCTGGATAAGGAGGTCTACAGGCTTGCGTCCCAGAAAGAGCGCATGGAGGAAACGGTGGAGTCCCAGATCAATTATATGTGGGATGAGTACGAGATCACGCTGAGCGATGCCATGTCCATCCGCAACGAGGAGATGACGGATCTGTCATCTATGAAGCGGGAGATCGGAAATCTGAAGGATCAGATCAAAAGGTTGGGCGATGTAAATGTAAATGCCATAGAGGATTTTAAGAATCTGATGGAGCGCTATACTTTTATGAAGACCCAGCACGACGATCTGGTGGAGGCGGAGAAGACGCTGGAGGGCATCATTCAGGAGCTGGACAGCGCCATGAGAAAGCAGTTCAACGAGAAGTTCGCGGAGATCAGCCGGGAATTTGACAAGGTGTTCAAGGAGCTATTCGGCGGAGGGAAGGGAACGCTGGAGCTGATGGAGGATGAGGATATCCTGGAGGCAGGTATCCGCATCATCGCCCAGCCCCCGGGAAAGAAACTGCAGAACATGATGCAGCTCTCCGGCGGAGAGAAGGCGCTGACGGCTATTTCCCTGCTGTTTGCCATACAGAATCTAAAGCCCTCTCCCTTCTGCCTGCTGGATGAGATCGAGGCGGCCCTGGATGAATCCAACGTGTCCCGGTACGCCAAATATTTACATAAACTGACAAAACACACACAGTTTATCGTGATCACTCACCGGCGCGGCACCATGGAGCGCGCGGACCGGCTGTATGGGATCACCATGCAGGAAAAGGGAGTGTCCACTCTGGTGAGTGTAAATCTGGTCGACAAAGATCTGACATAAAAAAGGAGACGGTGCATGAGCGAGGAAAAGAAAGGTTTTTTCAGCCGTTTGAAAGAGGGTCTCGCCAAGACCCGGAATAATATCGTACGGGGGATCGACAATGTCTTTAGCGGTTTTTCAGCCATTGACGATGACTTCTATGAGGAGTTAGAGGAGATCCTCATCATGGGAGACATCGGCGTTAACGCCACGGGAGAGATCGTGGAGCGCCTAAAGCGCCAGGTAAAGGAGCAGCATATCAAGGAGCCTGCGGCCTGTAAGCAGCTGTTGATCGAGAGCATACGGGAGCAGATGAAGGTTGATGACACGGCCTATGATTTTGAGAATAAAAAATCCGTGATCATGGTGATCGGCGTCAACGGTGTGGGGAAGACTACTTCCGTGGGCAAACTGGCGGGTAAGCTGAAGGATAACGGCCTGAAGGTGCTGATCGCGGCGGCAGATACCTTTCGCGCGGCGGCGGGAGATCAGCTGGCGGAGTGGGCCAGGAGGGCGGATGTGGACATGATCGGCGGCAGAGAGGGCACGGACCCGGCCAGCGTTGTGTTTGACGCGGTGAACGCCGCCAAGGCCCGCCATGCGGATGTGTTGCTGATCGATACGGCGGGACGACTTCACAACAAAAAGAACCTGATGGAAGAGCTGCGGAAAATGAATCGGATCATTGACCGGGAGTTCCCGGACGCTCACAGGGAAAATCTGATCGTGCTGGACGGCACCACCGGGCAGAACGCCATGGTGCAGGCCAGGGAGTTCGGCGAGGTGGCCGATCTGACAGGAATCATTCTGACCAAGATGGACGGCACTGCCAAGGGAGGTATCGCTGTGGCGATCCAGTCCCAGCTGCAGGTTCCGGTAAAATATATCGGCGTTGGGGAGACGATAGAGGATCTGCAGAAATTCAATTCCGATGAGTTTGTAAACGCGCTGTTTGAAGTGGAATCGGCAAAAGAGGCGGACGGGGAACAATAGAAACTATGGATAAGGAGATGGAAATATGCTGACATTGGATCAATTTGAGAATGCCTGTGAGACCGTGAAACGGGTCACACTGGAGACGAAACTGATATACAGTGATTTTCTCAGCGGCCTCAGCGGCAACAAAGTGTATCTGAAACCGGAAAATATGCAGTTTACAGGAGCCTATAAGGTGAGAGGCGCGTATTACAAGATGAGCACATTGACCCAGGAGGAGAGAGCCAAGGGCCTGATCACTGCCTCCGCGGGCAACCATGCCCAGGGCGTGGCCTACGCGGCGCAGTGCTACGGGGCCAAGGCCACCATTGTCATGCCTACCACCACGCCCCTTATGAAGGTGAACCGCACCAAGAGCTATGGCGCGGAGGTGGTGCTGTACGGAGACGTATATGACGAGGCCTGCGCCAAGGCCTATGAGCTGGCGGAGGAACACGGCTACACATTCATCCATCCCTTCGACGATCTGACGGTGGCCACAGGCCAGGGCACCATAGCCATGGAGATCGTAAAAGAGCTTCCGCTGGTGGATTATATCCTGGTGCCCATCGGCGGCGGCGGACTTGCCACCGGAGTATCCACCCTGGCCAAGCTGCTGAATCCCAAGATACAGGTCATCGGCGTGGAACCCGCAGGGGCCAACTGTATGCAGGAATCCATAAAGGCCGGAAAAGTTACCACGCTGCCCACGGTGAACACCATCGCGGACGGCACGGCGGTAAAAACCCCCGGCAGCCAGCTGTTCCCCTATATACAGCAGAATCTGGACGATATTATCACCGTTGAGGACGAGGAGTTGGTGGTGGCTTTTCTGGACATGGTGGAGAATCACAAGATGGTGGTGGAGAATTCGGGCCTTTTGTCGGTGGCGGCGGTCAAGCATCTGGATGTAAAGGATAAAAAAGTGGTGGCCATATTAAGCGGCGGCAATATGGACGTGATCACCATGTCCTCCGTGGTGCAGCAGGGACTTATTTTCCGGGACAGGATATTTTCGGTGTCCGTGCTGTTGCCGGACAAGCCGGGAGAGCTCTGCCGGGTGGCCGGAGTCATCGCAGGCGAGAGCGGCAATGTGATAAAACTGGAACACAATCAGTTTGTCTCCACCAACCGTAACGCGGCCGTGGAACTGAGGATCACACTGGAGGCATTCGGTACAGAACATAAGCATCAGATCATCCAGGCGCTGGAGAGAGGCGGATACAAGCCCAAGCTGGTCCGCACCAATATCTAGTGTACAATGGGGTTAACGCCATTGGGCTGAGAGGGAGCGCCACGGTACACCGGCGCGCCGGCCGCAAAGCTTTGACGGACTGCGGCGGGAAAAGAAGTATAATAGAGCAGGAATGCTGTATACTGATTATGAATCCGCATATGAAGATATGCGGATTTTTTATCACAAGAACAACGATCGGAGGACTACGCGATGAAGAAAATTAAGAGCAGTGCCCCCAAAACGGCGCTGAACTATCTGCTGATAACCGTGGCTTGCGCCATATATTCAGCCGGGGTCAGTCTGTTTTTAGACCCCAACTCTCTGGCGCCCGGAGGCGTGACCGGTATCGCCATCATCCTAAACCGCCTGATTCCGGTGGAGACAGGTACGCTGATCCTGCTCATCAATATACCGATTTTGATCCTGGGGACCTGGAAATTCGGCCTGCGTTTCAGTCTGTCCACGATATATTGCACAGTGCTGATATCGCTGTTTACCAATCTGCTCTCCGGGGTGAAAACAGTGACCACGGACCCGTTTCTGGCCGCCCTGGCCGGCGGCGGTCTGGCGGCGGTGGGAATAGGCTGGGTGTTCAAAGCGGGAGCCACCACCGGAGGAACGGACATCATTATCAAGCTGCTGCGGATCAAAATGCCTCATCTCAGGACCGGCGGTCTGTTTTTGACTATGGACGCCGTTATAGTGGCTCTGTCCGCTTTTGTGTTCAAGGATATAGATGTGGCGCTCTATGCCGGACTGGCGGTCTTTGTGATCTCCCTGGTGCTGGATCTGGTACTCTATGGCAGGGATGAGGCCAAGCTGATCTTTATCATCAGTGATCACTCGGAGCAGATCACCCGGCGTCTGCTGGAGGAGCTGGATATCGGCGTGACCCATGTGCATGGCTCGGGAGCTTTCAGCGGCAAGGAAAAAGAGGTGATCATGTGCGCGGTGAAAAAAGTCACGGCGCCCAAGGCGGAAGTGATCGTCAAGGAGGAAGATCCCCAGGCGTTTATGATCGTCACCAGCGCCACGGAGATCTACGGAGAGGGGTATAAGAGTTATTTCAGCGAAAAGCTGTAAAAAATTTTGGTGTAAAGAAAAAATACTTGACAGACGCCCGCATCTGTTGTATCATGGCAAAGGTGAGTGTGCCGGGCTTGCGAAACCCAGGCAGAGAAGAGGTAAGTCGCATGGAGAAAATATATCAGCAGGCGCTTTTGTATGATTTCTATGGGGAACTGCTGACCGAGCACCAGCGCAGTATCTATGAGGACGCGGTGTGCAACGATCTGTCGCTGGGAGAGATCGCTCAGGACAGAGGAATAAGCAGACAGGGTGTGCATGACCTGATACGCCGCTGCGACAAGATCCTGCGGGAGTATGAATCCAAGCTGCGGCTGGTGGAAAAGTTTATGAACGCCAGGGAAAAAGTTGCAAAGATCATTGAACTGGCCCGGGAGCCGGACCAGGCCGCGGACAGTCTGCCGGAGATTCACCGTCTGGCTGAGGAATTGCTGCAGCAACTGTAGTTCCTGTTAGAGAAACGCGTTTCCTGCTCTTGCAGGAATTGGCAAGAAGGGTAAATGGGAAAAGCATGGCATTTGAAAGTCTGACCGACAAACTTCAAAATGTTTTTAAGAATCTGCGGAGCAAGGGACGTCTCACAGAGGAGGACGTGCGCACCGCTCTGAAAGAAGTGAAGATGGCTTTGCTTGAGGCCGATGTTAATTTCCGGGTGGTAAAGCAGTTTATCAAAGCCGTGGAAGAACGGGCAGTGGGGCAGGATGTGATGAACGGCCTAAACCCCGGGCAGATGGTGATCAAGATCGTAAACGAGGAGTTGATTGCCCTGATGGGCAGCGAGACCACGGAGATTGCCATGCAGCCGGGAAAGTCCGTTACCGTCATTATGATGGCCGGCCTGCAGGGCGCAGGTAAGACCACCGCCACCGCCAAGATCGCGGGCAAGCTGAAACTGAAGGGCAAGAAGTCCCTGCTGGTGGCCTGTGACGTCTACAGACCTGCCGCTGTGGAGCAGCTGCAGATCAACGGACAGAAACAGGAAGTGGAAGTCTTTTCCATGGGATGCGATCACAAGCCGGTGGAGATTGCCGGAGAAGCCGTGGCTTACGCACAGAAGAACGGACATAATGTGGTGATTCTGGATACGGCGGGACGTCTGCACGTGGACGAGGAGATGATGGGCGAGCTCCAGGAGATCAAGGAGCGGATCGCGGTGCATCAGACATTGCTGGTGGTGGACGCCATGACAGGTCAGGACGCAGTAAATGTGGCCAGAGAATTTGACGAGAAGGTGGGCATCGACGGCGTAGTGCTGACCAAGATGGACGGCGACACCAGAGGCGGCGCGGCTCTGTCCATCAAGGCAGTGACCGGTAAACCCATCCTCTACGTGGGCATGGGGGAAAAGCTTTCCGACATGGAGCAGTTCTACCCGGACCGCATGGCCAGCAGGATACTTGGCATGGGGGATGTGCTGTCCCTGATCGACAAGGCCCAGGCCAGTCTGGATCTGGATGAGGACAAGAGCCGGGAGATGGCGGGCCGCATGAAGAAAGGTAAGTTCGATTTTGAGGACTATCTGGAGAGCATGAAACAGATGCGTAAACTGGGCGGCCTGGGCAGCATCCTGAGTATGCTGCCCGGCATGGGGATAAAAGGCGGCGACTTGGAATCCATGGTTGACGAAAAGCAGCTGGCCCATATGGAGGCCATCGTGCTGTCCATGACTCCCCAGGAGAGACGTAATCCCAAGCTGCTGAATCCCAGGAGGAAACACCGTATCGCCAAGGGTGCCGGTGTGGATATCAGTGTGGTCAATCGGTTCATCAAGCAGTTTGAACAGAGCCAGAAGATGATGAAACAGTTTGGCGGCGGTAAGCGCCGGGGGATGATGGGAGGTTTCCCGGGCATGGGAGGCGGCAAGTTTCCTTTTTAGCGCGATCAGTACTTATTAAGTACTTATCCTAATATAAAAAATAAAGCAAATTACGGAGGTAAAGAACAATGGCAGTAAAGATCAGATTGAGAAGAATGGGACAGAAGAAGGCGCCTTTTTATAGAATCATCGTGGCGGATTCCCGTTCCCCCAGAGACGGCAGATTTATCGAGGAGATCGGTACCTATGATCCTTCCACCGACCCCAGCACTTTCAAGATCAACGAGGAGCTGGCTAAGAAATGGCTGGCTAACGGCGCTCAGCCCACGGAAGTAGTTGGCAAGCTTTTCAAAGTAGCGGGTATTGAGAAATAACAGTGCAATGTCGAAGGCCGCCTGTGAAACGCAGGAACACGGTAGGAAAGAGGGAAGTATGAAAGAATTGGTTGAAGTGATCGCAAAGGCTCTGGTAGATCATCCGGACGAAATTGTCGTGACCGAGAAGGTTGACGGCAGAAACGTCGTAGTAGAACTTCATGTGGCGTCTTCCGATATGGGAAAGGTCATCGGAAAACAGGGCAGAATTGCAAAAGCGATACGTTCTGTGGTAAAAGCGGCATCTTCCAGAGAAAACAAGATCGTGGATGTGGAGATCGTATAAGAGATCAACAGGCAGAAAACAGACTGGCGGAGCATGCATTATGTATGTTTCGCCATATTTGTTCCCGTGAGCAATGAGCCAAGTGCAGCGCCCCGCGAGCATTCGGCGAATACCGCGAGGGGCAGATACTCCGAGGTCGGGGTATTTGATTCTGTGTACCAAATGGCGCGGCGCCGCAGGCATAGCGGCGGTATGCGGGAAAAGGAAAGGGCTTGTGCATGGAGGAGATATTGCAGGTAGGCGTGGTCACCACCACCCACGGAGTTAGAGGAGAGGTAAAGGTCTATCCCACCACCGATGACGCGAAACGTTTTAAAAAGCTGAAGGAGATACTTCTGGATACGGGCAAGCAGAAGGTCCGGCTGGAGATTGAGGAGGTAAAGTTCTTCAAGCAGATGGTGATCCTGAAATTTAAAGGGATCGATACGCTGGAGGAAGCGGCAAAATACCGTCAGGCTGGACTGTATGTATCCAGAGAGGATGCCGTGAAACTGGGGAGAGACGAGTATTTTATCGCCGATCTGATAGGTGTAAAGGTCTATGACGAGGATGATGAGCTGATCGGCAGTCTGGAGGATGTGCTGACCACGGGAGCCAACGATGTGTATGTGATCCGTATGACAGACGGACGGGAACTGTTGCTGCCTGCCATCCGGCAATGTGTTTTGGACGTGGATGTGGAGCAGGGCAGGATGAAAGTGCATGTACTGGAGGGACTGATCTGAGCGGTATATCAGGCAGGCTCGCAATATGTGTGAGGAGGATAGTATGAGGTTCCATGTGTTGACACTTTTTCCGGAGATGCTGGAGCAGGGGCTCCATCAAAGTATCCTGGGCAGAGCGGCCCAGAGAGGACAGCTGTCCTTCCATATGGTGAACATCCGGGACTATACCGAGGATAAGCATGGGAAAGTGGACGATTATCCCTATGGGGGCGGAGCGGGGATGCTGATGCAGGCTCAGCCGGTGTATGACGCCTACCGGTCGGTGGCGTCGGAGTATGAAAGCCGTCATGAAGGTAAGATCCGCACGGTCTATGTGACTCCTCAGGGCAAGACTTTTACCCAGCGTCTGGCCCGGGAACTGGCCGGGGAAGAAGAGCTGGTGTTCCTCTGCGGTCATTATGAGGGTGTGGACGAGCGGGTGCTGGAGGAGATCGTTACGGACTATGTATCGCTGGGAGACTATGTACTGACCGGCGGAGAACTCCCGGCGATGGTGATGATAGACGCCATAGCCCGGCTGGTCCCCGGCGTACTGCACAACGGAGAATCCGCCGAAAATGAGTCCTTTCACAATAATCTGCTGGAATATCCCCAGTATTCCAGGCCGGAGATCTGGCACGGCAAACCGGTGCCGGAGGTGCTTCTGTCCGGCAATCACAGAAATATCCAAGCCTGGCGGCTGGAGCAATCCCTACAGCGCACCCGGGAGCGCAGACCGGACCTGTATGAAGGGTATCGGGCGCGGCAGGATATTATCAGGGAAATGTCAGTGCGGAAACGTAAAAATATCCATCTGATGGAGCTGCTGAGCAGAGATCTGGCGCAGGAAGTGTGCCGCAGAGAGAGGAGCTTTCTGCTGCATGTGGATAATACCCGGACATACGCATTATATGCGGAGTCTGAACGGGATGCGCGTGGGCTGTTTGAACAGTGTGGGGATGCACTGCAGGAGAAGATAAGGATATTGGTGTACCTGGAATCTGTCAGAGACTTTCTGAAGGAGCGGTATGATCTGACTGTGGGCGGCGTCTGCTATCAAGCCTGTTTCACACGCAGAGAATCCCTTGGAGTCCGGCATCGGGATATACGCCCGTTGAACATAGAAGAGCTGGATCGTGCGGCCGGGTGGTATCCTGTATGCGGCAGGGATTATCTCAGACGGCGCATATTGGCGGGAGCCGTATTCGGCGTATATATAAACGACTGTGGCACGCGTCCCGCAGGTATCATCGGTCTTCATGAGGACGGCAGCATGGGGATGCTGTATGTGGACGAGCCATACCGCAGGCAGGGATTGGCGTCTTCTCTGGAGAGTTGGCTGATCAACCGGCATTTGAGACGGTACGAGGTCCCCTATTGCAGGGTCGGGGAGGGAAACGCCGCCGCTATACGGCTCCAGGAAAAACTGAATCTGTGCCTCTGCGAAGAACCTATGTGGTGGCTGGAAAAATAAAAACAGCAGATTTTTCCTAAAGTTCTTGCATTATGTATTAGAGTGTGGTAAAATCTTAACGTTGCGAAAATGAGATGGTCCTCTGTTACGGAATGTATTAAGAACATCAAGTATATTTTAGGAGGTTTACAATGAGCGATATTATCAGAGAAATCGAAGCAGAGCAGATGAAGGCTGCCGTAGATGAGTTCGCAGTGGGCGATACCATCAAAGTATACGGTAAGATCAAGGAAGGCAACCGTGAGAGAATTCAGGTGTTCGAGGGCGTGGTCCTGAAGAGACAGGGCGGCAGCAACCGCGAGACCTTTACCGTGAGAAAGACTTCCAACGGCATCGGCGTTGAGAAGACCTGGCCTTTACATTCTCCCAATGTTGAGAAGATCGAGGTGGTCAGAAGAGGTAAGGTGAGACGCGCCAAGCTGAATTACTTAAGAGACAGGATTGGCAAGAAGGCCAAGGTAAAAGAGCTGGTAAGATAATCTGCCGAAATGGGACAATTACTTTTTTGTAGTTGTCCTTTTCTATTTTACCGGAATGTGCTATACTGATATTCAGGGGGGCGGGAGGAAATATGCGCAATAAAGGTTTGAGCTTTTATAAACGGAAAAAAAAGATCAGCCCTCTGGTGGTCAGGGAAGTGTTTGTGGTTCTGTTCGGCATGGTTACGGCGGTGTTCATCGCCGTGGTCCTCACTTATTTTTTTGGGACTTATACCAATATGGTGGGCGCGTCCATGGAGCCGGATCTGTGCAACGGACAGAGGATATATGTGAACCGTTTCAGCTACATTCTGTCAACTCCCAAGACCGGGGACGTGGTGGTGTTCCTGCCCAACGGCAACACCAAGAGCCACTATTATGTGAAACGTGTGGTGGCCTGTCCGGGAGACACGGTGCTGATACAAAACGGGATTGTGTATGTCAACGGTTCCGCCAGTCCATGGGTGGATGTGAAGGTCTTGGACCCGGGAATAGCGGAAATAGAATTCACACTGGAGACAGGGCAGTATTTCTGCATGGGAGATAATCCCGGCAGCAGCGAGGACAGCCGCTCCGCCAATATCGGTCCCATAGAGGAACAGGACATCATGGGGGAGGCGTGGCTGCATATGGGCGGAGAGAACGGCGGTATGGGCCTGATACACTGACAGGCACCGTACTGCGGAGACGAGGATATAGGACGGATGAATTATCAATGGTATCCGGGGCATATGACAAAAGCCATACGGATGATGCAGGAAAATATCAAACTGATCGATCTGGTGATAGAATTGGTGGACGCGAGAATCCCCATAAGCAGCCGCAACCCGGATATTGACAGACTGGCAGCCGGGAAGTTCAGGATCGTGCTGCTGGGTAAGGCGGACCTGGCGGACCCGGCCTGCAACAGGCAGTGGGTGCAGTTTTTTGAGGGGCAACAGGTTCATGTGCTGGAGGTCAACTGCAGAGCGGGAAACGGCGTGAAGGCCATTCATGGCCTGGTACAGGAAACATGCAGGGAAAAGATTGAGCGGGACCGCAGGCGGGGAATCGTTAACAGGCCGGTCCGGGCTATGGTAGTGGGCATTCCCAACGTGGGCAAATCCACATTTATCAATTCCTTCGCGGGGAAGGCATGTACCAAGACCGGCAACAAGCCGGGAGTGACAAAGGGAAAACAGTGGATTCGTCTGAATAAGGGACTGGAGCTGTTGGATACCCCCGGTATCCTCTGGCCCAGATTTGAGGATCAGCAGGTGGGGATGAAACTGGCCTTTATCGGCTCCATGAACGATGAGGTGATCATCGTGGATGAACTGGCCTGCGATCTGATCCGGTACATCAGGGAGCTGTATCCCCAGGCCCTTCCCCTGCGCTATGACATTGACGGCACAGGAGAGCCGCCCGCGGTGCTGGCGCGGATCGCGGAGAGGCGTGGCTGTTATGGCAGAGGACAGGAGCCGGATCTGGAGAGGGCTGCCGCGCTGCTGCTGGACGATTTCCGCAGCGGCAGACTGGGCAGGCTTACATTGGAGAGGCCCTGACATACTATATAAAACGAAGGTTGGTTGACAGGAATGAAAAAAGTATTGAGAGAGATATTGAGCACGGGGCTTTATCTGCTGATCGTGCTGTGTCTGACTTATCTGGTCATTGCGTTTGTGGGGCAGAGAACAGAGGTGAACGGAGCCAGTATGGAGCCCACGCTGAGCGATCAGGACAATCTGATCGTGGATAAGATCACCTATCGTTTTCAGGACCCGGAGCGGTTTGACATAATTGTTTTCCCATATCAGCACAAAGAGAAAACATACTTTATCAAACGGATCATAGGTCTGCCCGGGGAGACAGTGCAGATCGATGAAGAGGGAAAAATCTATATCGACGGTGAAGTGCTGTATGAAACTTATGGTAGAGAGGTGATTCAGCCGGATCACATCGGCCTGGCGATCGAGCCGATCACATTGGGGGAGGACGAGTATTTTGTGCTTGGAGACAACCGCAACAACAGTACCGACAGCCGTGTGTCCCAGGTGGGAAATATCAAGAGGGACGACATTATCGGCAGAGCCTGGCTCCGTATATGGCCTTTCGATGATTTCGGCATATTAAAGCACCAGTAAGTAAAGGAGAGACGGCGTATGGCAGTCAGCATGGGAGAAATAAAGGCACAGTTGCAGGCAGCTTGTGAAAATGAGCTGCCTGCTTTTGTAGCGCGGTATCAGGGAGATTCCAGAATCGGTGTTCAAAAGTATGTGGAGACGGCCAGAAAGCGGATGGAATCTCTGGAAAAAGAGAGAAAGCGGACGGAAAAACTGTGGGAGTATGAGCGCAGCTATGACAGCTATGCCTATATATGCGGTATTGACGAGGTGGGCAGAGGGCCTTTGGCGGGCCCCGTGGTGGCCGGAGCCGTGATACTTCCCAAGGATTGTGACCTGTTGTATATTAATGATTCCAAGCAACTGTCCGAAAAAAAGAGAGAGGAGCTTTACACGGCAATCATGGAAAAGGCGGTATGCTGCGCGGTGGGGTATGCCTCTCCCCAGCGTATCGACGAGATCAATATTCTCCAGGCCACCTATGAGGCCATGCGGGAGGCCATCGGCAAGCTGACGCCCCAGCCGGATCTGCTGCTTAACGATGCGGTGACGATCCCTCAGGTATCCATCCGGCAGATTCCCATCATCAAAGGGGACGCCAAGAGTATTTCCATCGGGGCGGCCAGCATCATCGCCAAAGTCACCCGTGACAGGCTGATGCGGGAGTATGACCAGGTATTTCCCGGATATGATTTTGCGGGAAACAAAGGGTATGGCTGTGCCGCTCATATAGAGGCGCTGAAAAAAAACGGTCCAACTCCCATCCATCGAAAAAGTTTTATTCACAATTTTGTGTAAGGCCCAGACAATACATAGAAAGGCTGCTATAATATGTGGATTACGGAATTATTCCAGACGGCAAAACAGACGGGAAACACCCAGAGCGCACAGGATACCCAGAGCGCGCAGACTACGGGCAGAGAGCAGTCCGCCGCCCTGCTGCAAAAGGAGATACGGGCGCTGGCTCCCGGCAGGGTTCTCTCCGGGCAGATATTGGAGAAGACCGGACAGGACCTCAAACTGTTGGTGAATTTCGCCGGCAGTGAATTGGAGCTTCAGGCCAGACTGGAGCAGAATATGGCGCTCTCCATGGGGAAAAATATCTTGTTTCAGGTGAAAAATAACGGAGGCAGCCTGTCTCTCAACCCCCTTTTTGAGAATATGGGAATGGAAGCCAACGCGCAGAAAGCGATAGAGATGGCGTCCCTCCCGGTAAACGATACCACCATGCAGCTGACAGGGCAGCTGATGAGAGAGGGAATGCCCATTGATAAGGAGGCCTTACAGAATTTTTATCATGAGGTTACGACTTTTGCCGACGCCGAGATTATGGATATCATAGACCTGCATAAGCTGGGGCTTACGGTGAATGCCGAGAATCTGGAGCAGATCAGCTCTTATAAAAATATGACCCATCAGCTTATGAGCGGTATCACGGATCTGAGCGAACAATTGCCCCGGCTGATACAGGATATGGCAGATAAGGGAATGGACCGGGAGATCGGAAGACTGCTGGAAACCCTGCTGCTGGGGGAGGACGGAAACCCTGCCGCAGGGCTGGAGGAGACAGTGAATCCTCCCATGCCCGGGGAGACGGCGGAGAGCGCCGTGTCACAGTCCCATAATCAGGAGCAGATTGTTGAGGCTAAGCAGCCGGAGCAGCCAGAGCAGGTAAAAATCGTGATCGCGGAAGAGAATGGGGAGGGGGCAAAGCTGCTCTCAGGGGAAGAAAACTCGGAGAAGGCCGCCGTTCGGTCCTCCCAGGTACAGGAATCCGCCGGAAAAGACTCGTCCTATAAACAGGAACAAGCGGTGAATTTCGATCTGCTGCGCAGGACAGCCCAGGCACTGGCCGGAGGGAAGGCGCCGTTTCTGCGGGGACGCCAGTTTTCCGAACTGGCAAAATCTCCGGAATTTCAAAAGCAGCTGCAGGAGTATGTGAAACAGGAGCTGTCTTTGAGACCGCAGGATGCCAGCAGGGAAAAGCTGGACGAAGTATACGGCAGACTTACCAGGCAGCTTGGGGCTCTGTCGGAGGCTTTAAGCAGCGCGGGACAGGAGAACAGCGCCTTGGGAAAGACCGTACAGAATCTGAATCAGAACCTGAATTTTATGAATCAGTTAAACGATATGTACTCCTATGTGCAGCTGCCTCTGAAGATGACGGACCAGAATACTCACGGAGAACTGTACGTGTACGCCAACAGACATAAAAAGGCCGTGCGGGAAGGAGAAACCAGCGCATTGCTCCATCTGGATATGGAAAATCTCGGTCCCATGGATATCTATGTACAGCTGAAGGAGAACAATGTGGGCACCCGGTTTTATCTGCCGGATGAGGAGATGCTTGACTTTATCGCCGAGCATATCGACCTGTTGAACAGCAGGCTGGAGAAAAGAGGATATCATATGAACTGCGCGTTTCAGACGCGGGAGATGGGCACGGAAAATACGGTGATGCAGGAACTGATAGAGGAACGGAGCAACCGGCCCATGGCTGCGAATTATTCTTTTGACGCATTCGCATAAGCGGGGGAGAGAACGATATGGCAGAAAAAAATAAACCCAAACAGGCCATTGCGCTGGAGTATAATCCGGAGGAGGATGCCCCCAAAGTCATCGCGTCCGGCCGGGGAAAACTGGCGGAGAGGATCATCGAGAAAGCGAAGGAGAGCGATGTACCCATCCACAGGGACGACAAGCTGGCGGATACACTGTCCAGGCTGGAGATAGGAGATATGATACCGCCGGAGCTCTATGAGGTGGTGGCGGAGATACTGATCTTTGTGGACTCGATGGATAAACTCAAAGGAAAGGTTGGGGGGAAAGGTTGGAAGTAAAACATGAACACTCGTAAGGTGGGGACAGACGGGGAAATGCTGGCCGCCGCCTTTTTGGAAAAGCAGGGCGTTTCCATAGTGGAGCGCAATTACCGCAACCGGAGCGGAGAGATCGACCTGATCGGCAGGGACGGGGAATATCTGGTATTTATTGAGGTTAAATACAGACGTAATCCCGGGATGGGATTCCCGGAGGAGTCGGTGGGAATAGCCAAGCAGAGGCAGATCTGCCGTGTGGCGGATCATTACCGCATGGTACGTAAACTGTCCTGGCAGACGGCGCTGCGGTATGATGTGATCGCCATCGAGGGAGAACAGATCCGATGGACGAAAAACGCTTTTCCCCATCACTACAGGAGATAGCGGAAAGAGGTGTATATGGAGCAGTTGGTCAGAGCGGAGGGAAGAGAGCCGGTAATGTGCAGGCAGAAAGCAGGGGAGGTGGAGTATCTCACATTTCCGCTGCTCTCTGCCCAGCCCGGGATCACCCATGGGTTTTCTACCAGAAGAGGCGGTGTCAGCCAGGGAATATACGCTACGATGAATCTGTCCTTTACCAGGGGAGATGAGGAGGACAGGGTGCAGGAGAATTTTCGCCGTATGGCGGCGGCGCTGCACACGGATACGTCCCATATGGTCTGTACGTTTCAGACCCATACCACCAATATCCGGAGAGTGGGGACGGAGGACGGAGGCAAGGGCATTGTCCGTGAGCGCGGTTATACCGATGTGGACGGTCTGGTGACCAACGACAGGGAGCTGTGTCTGGTCTGCTTTTTCGCGGATTGCGTTCCGCTGTATTTTGTGGATAGGGAACATGGAGCCATTGGGCTGGCTCACTCCGGCTGGAGGGGAACCGTGGCCGGGATGGGGGCATGTATGGTACGGCGCATGGCTCGGGAGTTCGGCACCAGACCCCAGGACCTGGTGGCGGCTATAGGCCCTTCTATCTGTCAGGACTGTTACGAGGTCAGCCGGGAAGTGGCGGAGCAGTTTGAGCGGCTTAAGGCATCCATACCGGAGAGTGACAGGATTTTGACGGAACTGACGGATCAGGGTGTCTATCCTCACCGGCAGATTCTGCGGCCGGGCAGAGAGGACGGAAAGTATCAGCTGGATCTGTGGCTGGCTAATCTGTTGATACTCAGGGGAGCGGGAATCCCGGTTACCGGACTGCAGGTGACGGACGTATGTACCTGCTGCAACAGTGGCTATCTGTTTTCTCACAGGGCCAGTCAGGGGAAAAGGGGTAATCTGGCTGCGTTTTTGATGATGGATTAGAAGAGGGGGCGGAGCATGGCAAATATATTGGTATGTGATGACGACAGGGAGATTGTGGAGGCCATTGCCATTTACCTGCGGGAGGAAGGATATCAGGTGTACAGGGCATATGACGGGGAACAGGCGATGGAACTGCTTTCCCGTGAACAGATCCATCTGCTGATCATGGATGTGATGATGCCCAAGATGGATGGGATCGAGGCTACGCTGAAAATACGTGAGAACAGCTCTATTCCGATCATCATTTTATCTGCCAAGTCAGAAGACGGGGACAAGATACTGGGACTGAATATCGGAGCGGACGATTATGTGACCAAGCCCTTCAATCCACTGGAGCTTATGGCCAGAGTAAAGTCCAATCTGCGCCGCTATACTTCTCTGGGCAGTCTGGAGCAGGAGAATCATCATATCCACCAGGCCGGAGGACTGATAATAAACGACGAGACCAAGGAAGTTACCGTGGATGGGGAAACGGTGAGACTTACTCCTATAGAATACAATATATTGCTGCTGCTGGTAAAAAATCAGGGCAAGGTATTTTCCATCAATCAGATCTACGAAGACATCTGGAACGAGGATGCCATCGGAGCGGACAATACGGTGGCGGTACATATCCGGCATATCAGGGAGAAGATAGAGATCAATCCCCGGGAGCCGAGGTATCTGAAAGTGGTTTGGGGCGTGGGATATAAGATCGAAAAACAGGGAGATATTCATGAAAAAGAATAGCGCGATCAAGCGGCTTGTATTGCACACTTTGCAGCATATTGCTGCTATTGGCATAGCGGTGATGATAGGCATCATAGCCGTCAACTCCAATATTGTGGTAGACAATATGTACGGAGACCAGATCGGTTACAGGGTGCGGCTTATGGACAATGTGGGGGAATTCAGGGATTCCCGTATATTTACGGACGTGTTTCGCAATGCCATCAATGATATAACCCGGCTGGCGGTGATAAAGGGACAATTGGAGACGGAGGGGCGTTTTGACGGAGCCAAAGTCATTGACGCAACCATGTTTGTAAACCGGGTTTCTCATAAAAGCGATTGTGATGTGACTGCCGGCTATCAGCTGGATGAACTGATACGTTGGGGCAAATACGGGTTGGAACTGCAGACGGTGACTTTCCAGAGCAAATTTGACTTTATAGCCTATTTTGGATACGAGAACATATTTTCCAGTTTTGGGTACGGAGAGGAACTGGAACAACTTGGGATTCCGGACGGAAGTATCTCCGATATCATTGCCTGGGATATAAAAAATGAGCAGAGCGCTCCCGACCAGGAACATCTGTTAAAGGACGGGGACGCGCCGGTGACGGACTTTGAGTTCATGGAACAGCGGGAAGTCTATGAGACCGCGCGGAAATACGTGGAGAAATTCTGGGGAATAGATGAGCTTTTTGAACGTATCACCGCGGAGATGACGGTATTGGGAAAAGAAGTGACCGTGCTGGAGAGGGGCGGTCAAGAGATCATCAGCACAGAGATGCTTGTGCCTCGATATGACACAGTTACGGATCAGTCCATTGCGGCCATCTGTTCCAACTGGCCGGAGTACTGTATGCTGGAGTCCAATGTGATCGAAACGGTGGAAACTCTTGCCTACAACTACATCCTGTATCAGAATCAGAATGACCTGTATGCTCAGGGTAAGACAAATCTGTACTTTTTTATCAGCACCACTACCCAGGGCGGGCAGGAGTATTACACCAATATGGAGGAGTCTGTTTCTGCGCTTACGGACGATGAGAGGACAGACTATTTTCGTGATCTGGGAAAATATGTGGTGTATTATCCGGATGCCATGCGCCTGGAAACCAATGCCAACATCACAGAGGACGAGATGTTTGACAACGTCAGCGACTATGAGTACGCTTTTCCCCAAAATACCAAGCTGTGGATCGGAGTAAATGCCGATTTTCCCATTCAGTACGATCAATTTTATCTTGCCCAGGTCACCTATGACAGCATTATTCCCCATATATGGCTGATACTGATTCTCTGCGGTGTCTTTGCTCTGATATGGGCGGTTTTCGCGGGATATATCAGCTATACAACGGGCAAGGAAGAAAGGGAAGGAGAGCCGCCGGTTCACAAGCTGTATCTCTTTGACAGGCTGCCCACCGAAATTGTCACTGCGCTGTTGCTGGGGGCAGGGATGGGACTTTGGGTGCTATACAAAATAATATACGGAAATATATACGACTCCATCTTTTACCGCACCAACCGGGCCACCGTGCAGCAACTGGCGACGGCAAAACAGTATGTGCTGGTTATGATCGGCGGGTTTGGGCTGTTGGTGAGTCTGACTTTCTGCCTGTTTTGGTATAGCCTTGTGAGGCGGCTGCAATGCGCAAATATATGGAAAAACAGTATAATATACTATATAGGCAGAGGAGTGACCGGGGGAATGAACCGTATGCTGGAGCATCCAAACGCCGTGATACGGACTTTCATGCCCTACAATATTTTTCTGCTTGCCAATCTGCTCTGTGTGCTGGCTATGTACGAACTCAGGGAGGCTCCCCATCAGTTTATCTTGTTGCCTCTGCTGCTGATCGTTATTCTGGACGGGGGTGTGGGAATCTATGTCTTCCGGAGAAGCGCGGAGCGCAGTGAGATCATCAACGGCATATCCAAAATAAGGGAAGGCGATATCGGCTATGTGCTGGACAGCCGGCATATGCGGGGAGATAACAGAGAGCTGGCAGTGTCGGTGAACAATATGGGTGACGGCATCCGCAAGGCGGTTGCCACCAGCATGAAGGACGAGAGAATGCAGGCCGATCTGATCACCAATGTGTCCCATGATATCAAGACGCCGCTCACCTCCATCATCAATTATGTGAATCTGCTGAAGAGAGAAAAAATCACCCAGGAACCGGTGAGCGGTTATATCGAAGTGTTGGATGCCAAGGCCCAGAGACTGAAACAGCTTACGGACGATCTGCTGGAGGCATCAAAAATATCTTCGGGAAATATCATTCTGGAAAACAGCAGATTGGATCTGACGGAGCTGGTCCGTCAGTCGGTGGGAGAGTTCTCGGAAAAACTGGACGCAAAAAAACTGCAGGTCTTGGTAACGGAACCCAGCGGTCCCGCATATATTTACGCGGACAGCCGCCGCATGTGGCGCGTGGTGGAAAATCTGTTTAACAATATATGCAAATACGCCATGGAAGGCACCCGTGTCTATGTGGACTTGGAAAAGGTGGAGGAGGAGATAGTATTATCTCTGAAAAATATCTCTGAAACTTCTCTGAATTTCAGCCCTGACGAACTGACGGAGCGCTTTGTGAGAGGAGATGTATCCCGCAGCAGCGAAGGCAGCGGACTGGGACTCTCTATCGCCAAAAATCTGACCGAGCTGCAGGGCGGGGAGTTCAAGATCATTTTGGACGGAGATCTGTTCAAGGTGCTTATGCGCTTTAAGGAATATGGGGATCAGGAGATGCTTGCAGAGCAGGAGGATAAATAGAAAAACCGGGGAAAGGCCCCCGGTTTTTCTGTTTTTTGAATCAACGTATCAGTCGGTCAACATAAAATCTCGCCGGCTGTTATAGGCTTCCACGATGTCATGAATTTTTTCCGTGGTGGCCATGGTGTTGGTCAGAGAGACGTCATGGTTCATGAAATCAATTATGGAAGCCGTAAATTTGCTCATGTCTGCCTCCACAAAATAAGGCCGGCTATAGATCTCGGGGGGCAGATAAGTCAGGTTGGTGGTAATGACCTTGTCAAAATGTCCCTGCTCGAAAGAGTGGTCAAACGCTTTTAATCCATCGGTGAACAGACCGAACGTACAGCAGATATATACTCTTCTGGCATTCATCTGTTTTAGCTGCCTGGCGGTATCCAGCATGCTGCCACCGGAGGATATCATATCGTCAATGATGATGATGTCTTTTCCGTCGATATTGTCCCCCAGAAATTCGTGGGCCACAATGGGGTTTTTGCCGTTCTCTATGGTGGAGTAATCCCGGCGCTTGTAGAACATACCGGTGTCCACGCCCAGAACGGTGGCGAAATAAATGGCGCGGTCCAAAGCTCCTTCGTCCGGGCTGATGACCAGCAGGTGATCCTTGTCCACCAGCAAGTCCTCCTCGGCGCCAAGCAGCGCTTTCAGATATTGGTAGGGCGGCTGAAAATTATCGAAACCGCTCAAGGGGGTGGAATTTTGCACCCGTGGATCATGGGCGTCAAAGGTCACAAAGTTGGACACCCCCATATCTCTCAGTTCTTTAAGCGCATAGGCGCAGTCCAGAGATTCCCGCCCGTTTCTCTTATGTTGTCTGCCCTCGTACAAGAAGGGCATGATCACATTGATCCGGTGAGCCTTACCGGCGCAGGCAGAAATGACACGTTTCAAATCCTGATAGTGGTCATCGGGAGACATATGATTGATAAAGCCGTTCATCTTGTAGGTTATGCTGTGATTGCAGACATCCACCAGCAGAAACAGGTCTTTGCCCCGGATGGACTCATGAAACACGCCCTTGCCTTCACCGGTCCCAAAGCGGGGGCAGTCGGCTATGATAAGGTAATTGTTTTCTATATATCCGTGAAAAGCGGGGTCGTTTTTGACTTTATCGTTGTTGATGCTGCGGCGGAATTCCACCAGATAGTCGTTGATCCTGCGGCCCATTTTCTCCGCGGAGGGCAGAGCGATCAATTTCAGAGGCGCCACAGGCATTGCGTTTTCCAACTCACGTAAATTGGGCATCAGATTTCCTCCAAAGGTGTCAAACATCTTTCAATACTTAATTTATATCATTAAGGGAGTGGACACGTCAAGGATTTTCTAGTAAACTGGAGATAAAGTTATTTCCTTTCCGGAATTATATATCCATGACTGATATTTTTAACAAGGGGGGCTATAATTGTTGTGAACATTAATATTAATATAAGAGAAATTGAAAGTGAACGGGCTTGCCGTTTTGCCTGAATTTCAGCGCTGCGGTATAGGAAAGATGCTGATGCAGCATATTGAGAAACTGGCAGGTGAACGAAACATTTCGCTTACTGGACTTGCATCCGGTTTTCAGCGGACAGGCGCGCATGAATTTTATGAGCATCTGGGCTATCAAAAGCTATCGTTTTGGTTCCGCAAGAGAATATAAGATACGGGGAGTAAGGTTATGGGTAGTACAATATAGGGAGTATCCATGACAGTGGCAAGTATTATTGTGAAAGAGTGAATATAAAATTAGGAGAATGGTTTATGAAAAAGGGGAAAGCGCATGTTATCAGCAGGGTTTTGGAGGGGAGTATCGCGCAGGAACTGGAGATCGAGGCAGGGGATAAGCTGCTGGCGATAGATACTACGGAGATAGAGGATATATTTGATTATCAGTTTTTGATCCAGAACGACTATATTGAGGTTTTGATCGAAAAGCAGGATGGGGAACAGTGGCTTTTAGAGGTGGATAAGGAGTTTGACGAGGATCTGGGTATTGAGTTTGAGAACGGGCTGATGGATGAGTATCGCAGCTGTCACAATAAATGCATTTTTTGTTTTATCGATCAGATGCCTCCGGGGATGCGGGAGACTTTGTATTTTAAGGACGATGACTCCAGGCTGTCCTTTTTGCAGGGAAATTATGTGACGCTGACCAATATGTCGGAGCATGATATAGACAGGATCATCCGTTATCATCTGGCTCCGATCAATATATCTTTTCACACGATGAATCCGCAGCTGCGCTGCATGATGCTGAACAACCGTTTCGCGGGAGAGGCGCTTAAGAAGGTGGACAGACTTTTTGAGGCCGGGATACCTATGAACGGGCAGATCGTGCTATGCAGGGGAGTCAATGACGGGGCGGAGCTGGAGTATAGTATTTCGGAGTTGACAAGATATCTTCCGTGTCTGGAGAGTGTGTCCGTGGTGCCGGTGGGACTATCCAAATACAGGGAAGGGCTGTATCCGTTGGAGCCTTTTCGTCCCGAAGACGCGGAGGTTGTGCTGGAGATCATCCATAGATGGCAGGATAAAATATATAAGGAGAAGGGGACACATTTTATTCATGCCAGCGATGAATGGTATATGCTGGCGGGGCGGGAGTTGCCGGGGGAGGAACGCTATGACGGTTATCCCCAGCTCGAGAACGGAGTGGGGATGACGCGTCTTCTGTTGGAGGAGTTTGCCCGGGGACGGGAGGAGCTGCGCAGGGACAGGACATTACCGGATACGTCTGTGCGGGAGGAGCTTTCCATCGTCACCGGCAGGCTGGCTTATCCCTATATCCGGCGTATGGCGGAGGAACTCACAGAGGACTTTCCGGAACTGAATATTCATGTGTATGCCATACGGAATGACTTTTTCGGGGAACTGATCACGGTGTCCGGCCTGCTTACGGGACAGGACATCCTGGCCCAGCTTAAGGACAAGCCCCTGGGGAGCCGTCTGCTCCTGCCTCAGAATGTGCTGCGCAGTGGAGAAACGGTATTTTTGGATGATTTGACGGTGCAGGATCTGAAAAAGGCTTTACAAGTGGAGATTAATATTGTAAAATCAAGCGGATGTGATTTTATTGAGGCCGTTCTGGGAAAGTCAGGACGTTGCACATGCTGATGCCAATTGGCGCGTATTGCAAGCCTTTCTTGCGATATGTGGGAGAAGGAACAGGCTGGGACTGTGGTTATGGATACCGGTCTGCACGATCTTGCAGGCAGGGGCATCGGACAGGTTTGAGAAACGGAGGAGGTTATGGCAAACGGAAAGAGCAAACCCATCGTGGCGGTGGTGGGGAGGCCCAATGTGGGTAAATCCACACTGTTTAACGCGCTGGCGGGCGGTAATATAGCGATCGTGAAAGACACGCCGGGCATCACCCGGGACCGGATCTATGCGGATATCACCTGGCTGGACCGGAGCTTTACCCTGATCGATACCGGAGGTATAGAGCCGGACAGCAAAGATATCATATTGTCCCAGATGCGGGAGCAGGCACAGATCGCTATGGACACGGCGGATGTGATCATTTTTCTGGTGGACGTGCGCCAGGGGTTGCAGGACGCGGATTCCAAGGTGGCGGATATGCTGCGCCGCTGCCACAAGCCGGTGGTGCTGGTGGTAAATAAGGTGGACAGCTTTGACAAGTACATGGCAGATGTGTATGAGTTCTATAATCTGGGCATAGGAGAGCCGCATCCGGTATCAGCGGCGAACAGGCTGGGATTGGGAGATATGCTGGAGGAGGTGGTATCCCATTTCCCGCAAGGGGCCGGGGAGGAGGAAGAGGACGACCGCACCCGGGTAGCTATCGTAGGAAAGCCCAATGTGGGCAAGTCCTCCATCATCAACAAGCTGCTGGGAGAAAACCGTCTGATCGTCTCGGATATCGCGGGCACCACCAGAGACGCGGTGGACACGGATGTGGTCTACGGGGAAAAGGAATATGTGTTTATTGACACGGCGGGACTGCGCCGCAAGAGCAGGATCAAGGAGGATCTGGAGCACTATATGATCATCCGCACCGTGGGGGCGGTGGAGCGGGCAGATGTGGTGGTGCTGGTCATCGACGCTCTGGAGGGCGTCACCGAGCAGGACGCCAAGATCGCCGGGATCGCCCATGACAGGGGCAAGGCCGTGATCATAGCAGTGAATAAATGGGACGCTCTGGAGAAAGATGACAAGACGATCTACCGTTTTACGGAGAAAGTCCGCAACACGCTATCCTTTATGCAGTATGCGGAGCTGGTGTTTATATCCGCCAAGACCGGACAGCGGCTGCCCAAGCTTTTTGAGACGATCGACATGGTCAGCGAGAATCATGCCATGCGGGTTGCCACCGGCGTGTTAAACGAGATTATGTCAGAGGCGGTGGCCATGCAACAGCCTCCCTCGGACAAGGGAAAACGGCTGCGGCTGTACTATATCACCCAGGTGTCGGTAAAGCCGCCCACCTTTGTGATCTTTGTCAACGACAAGGAACTGATGCATTTCTCCTATACCAGATATATAGAAAATCAGATCAGGGAGACTTTTGGATTTAGAGGTACGCCCCTGCGATTTATTATCAGAGAACGAAAGGACAAGGAATCATGATACGGATCGTGTGTATAATCATCGGTTATGTTTTTGGTTTGTTTCAGACCGGATATTTTTACGGAAAGGCTCACGGTATCGATATCAGAGAGCACGGCAGCGGCAACTCCGGCACCACCAACACGTTGCGGGTGCTGGGCACCAAGGCGGGACTGATCGTCTTTGCCGGGGACTGTCTGAAATGTATGGCGGCGGTATGGCTGGTAAGGCTTGTATTTGGCGGCAGTTATCACAATATCATTTATTTGCTGTGCCTGTATACGGGAGCGGGGGCTATCCTGGGACATAATTATCCTTTTTACATGCATTTCAAAGGGGGAAAGGGGATCGCCGCCACTGCGGGAATGGTGCTTTCCTTTCACCCCTGGTTTGTGGTGACGGGTGTGGTCATGTTTTTTGCCACTTTTTTTACTACCCACTATGTATCTCTGGGATCGCTGCTGGTGTATACGCTGCTGATGATCCAGCTGGTGGTCAGCGGACAGTTGGGGCTGTTTGCCGAGATGACCCAGGGACAGCTTATAGAGATGTATGTCCTCTTTGGCTGCATGACGGCGCTTGCTTTCTGGAAACACCGGGAGAATATCGGACGGCTGATCCACGGCACGGAGCGCAAGACCTATCTGACCAAGAAAAACAAGGTGGAGGACGGCAGCGGACACGAGGCCGGGCATCAGGGCGAGGGGCACTGAACGCCGCTTTTTGCAGACGTGACATGTTGGGAACACTTTTCTTGAAGATATCACAAAGAATTTATCTGGTGTAAATTGCAGAATTGCGGTATCCGTGATGGGAAATAATAAAATTGCGGTATCCGGGATGGAAAGGACAGGGGTGTCGGCTATGGCAAAAGTTACAGTGATTGGCGGAGGCAGCTGGGGAATCGCTCTGGCGGTATTGTTACACAAGAACGGACATCGGATCACGGTCTGGTCCGCGCTGGAGTCGGAGATTGAAATGCTGCGGACGCAGCGCGAGCACAAGATGCTGCCGGGGGTGAAACTGGCGGAGGATATCTGCTTTACTCTGGAGGACCGTGAGGCCGTGGAAGGAGCGGATCTGCTGGTTATGGCAGTGGCCAGCAGCTTTACCCGCAGGACGGCTGAGAGACTGTGTCCCTATGTGGCAGAGGGGCAGGTGATCGTCAATGTAGCTAAAGGCATTGAGGAGCATACGCTGATGACCCAGGCCCAGATCACGGAGCAGGAGATTCCACAGGCACAGGTGGCGGTTCTGTCAGGACCTTCCCATGCGGAGGAAGTGGGACGGGGAATTCCCACCACCATCGTGGTGGGGGCCAAAAAGCGTTCCACGGCGGAATACATTCAGAATCTGTTTATGAACGAGGTGTTCCGGGTATATATCAGCCCGGATGTGCTGGGTATTGAACTGGGTGGAAGTTTGAAAAATGTGGTGGCGTTGGCGGCAGGTATCGCGGACGGTCTGGGATACGGGGACAATACCAAGGCGGCTCTCATCACCCGGGGCATCACCGAGATCGCCCGGCTGGGCACCGCCATGGGGGGGCGATTTGAGACATTCTGCGGCCTGACGGGCATAGGAGATCTGATCGTTACCTGCGCCAGTATGCACTCCCGCAACCGCCGGGCCGGTATCCTGATCGGCCAGGGTAAGACCATGGAGGAAGCTATGGCTCAGGTGCAGATGGTGGTAGAAGGTGTGTATAGCGCCAGGGCTGCCATAGAGCTGGCAAAAAAGTATGACGTGCAGCTGCCCATTATCGAGCAGGTCAACGCCATCCTGTTTGAGGGAAAGCCTGCGGATGTGGCCGTTAGGGAACTGATGCTGCGGGATAAGAAGATTGAAGTGTCCGATGCCATGTGGGAAGAGGAGTAAGGGGGAGAAATGTGTTAATGTGTAGGGGGAGAAATGTGTTAATGACTCTTGCGCACTCGAATGCATTATGGTATGCTACAAATAACGAGAGACATTTGCGTCAACAAATGTCTCCCGATGGGGATTGCCGATAGACGGTTAGTCCAGAATCATGGTATAAAAAATAACCGCTGAGTTTGTTGGACTGGGGCGGTTATTTTTGTGTTTGGTTACTTCCTATTGCGTATCCAAGTCCGAATGCGGTAAGGACTAAACCTAATACCGCAATCAGACCCTCTATCGTCAACATTGGCAATCCCTCCTTTTGATAGTTTCCCGGACAGATCGGGTTTCTATGTGATCGGAGGTCACAGTCCTCCGCAGAGGACAAACCGCCTACCGTGCATGGCAGTTCCCATGGACTTAGGATACTATAGAAGGGATACTCATGCAATAGCTTTTTGGCAGGAGAGCAATTATTTATTTTTGGCAGGAGAGCAATTATTTAATAGTTAATTTACTCAAACTTCCCACATCCCAAACCAGATAAAATCCTTTGATTTTCCGGCT
>ERZ777305.185-NODE-185-length-105506-cov-6.089340_pt1 | contig 105506 bp, 104 predicted proteins | sample MGYA00374965_ERZ777305 | MGnify/ENA primary metagenome ERZ777305 (study PRJEB29328, sample SAMD00013331) | mouse gut metagenome | study: EMG produced TPA metagenomics assembly of the Metagenome analysis of fecal microbiota from mouse which was promoted... | reverse complement strand
AGGTTTTATAAGGCCTGCAAGATTTTTTTGAAATATGAAACTGTCAAACTCCCGACAAAAATCGAGACTTCGGAAGGGCAGGGGCTGAAAATTCCTTGACAGAAGGCCGGCCGGATGTTATGATATTTTCAATCATACATAATAAGTTGATAGAGGTTGCATTTTTTATGAGTAATATGTGGATGCGGCAGGCGCAGAGGAAACATTTTGAAAGGAGAAAATGCCGAAAGAAGGAATGACCTGCTTGTTTTTTCTTGGGCATGCAGTTAAGAGCTGTATGACTGTCATCGAATCAGATGGGGCGCTATCCGAATATTTAGAGGGCAAATATTTAGAAAAGTAAAGCTGACTCATTTGAGTCAGCTTTTAATTTTAGGAGGAGAAGAGCATGGCAATTTTTAAAGGAGCAGGAGTAGCAATCGTAACGCCGTTCCATGAGGACGGAAGTGTAAATTTTGAGAAGTTTGCGGAACTTGTGGAATTTCAGATTCAGAACGGAACAGATGCGATTATCGTATGCGGAACGACGGGCGAATCTTCGACGCTTACCCATGAGGAACATCTGGAAGTCATCAAATTCTGTGCAGAGACCGTAAAAGGAAGGGTTCCCGTAATTGCCGGAACCGGTTCGAACTGTACGGAAACAGCGGTTTATCTTTCCACGGAAGCCGAGAAATTTGGGGTGGACGGTCTTTTGTTAGTGACGCCTTACTATAATAAAGCAACGCAGAAGGGACTGTTCGAGCATTACAAGAGGATTGCGGATTCCGTAAAGATTCCGATTATTTTATACAATGTGCCGAGCAGAACGGGATGCAATATTCTGCCGCAGACAGTCGTAAAGCTGTGCAGCGAGGTGCATAATATCGTGGGTATCAAAGAGGCATGCGGCAGTATTTCGCAGATTACGAAGTTAGCGGCGCTTGCCCAGGGCAAAATCGATATCTACTCCGGCAATGACGACCAGATTGTACCGATTCTGTCTCTCGGAGGAAAAGGCGTTATTTCCGTGCTTTCCAATGTTGCGCCGAAACAGACGCATGATATTTGCGCGAAGTTTTTTGAAGGGGATGTGGAAGGAAGCTGTAAAGAGCAGCTGCGAGCAATCGAGTTGTGCGATGCGCTGTTTAGCGAGGTAAATCCGATTCCCGTTAAAACGGCGTTAGAGATGATGGGTAAATGCAAGAGCACTTTAAGAAGGCCGCTTTGCGAAATGGAAGAGGCGAACGTGGAGAAACTGCGTGCGGCCATGAAAAATTACGGTATCCTGTAATTCGGTTCTGCGGCGCGGCAGAATGGCGGTGAATGCCATAGCGCCTCAGAGCTCCCACGGATTGAAAGGCCGCTGACGCGGCGGAATGAGAGGAAAAATGAAAACGGTAAAAGTAATTATGCACGGCTGTAACGGAAAGATGGGGCAGACAATCAGCGGTCTGGCTGCAGCCGATGACGAAATAGAAATTGTTGCGGGCATCGATGCTTATGACGATGGCCGCAATCCATATCCGGTCTTTACGGATATCGGCCAATGTGATGTCGAAGCGGATGCGCTGATTGATTTCAGTACGGCGGCGGCGGTAGACGGGCTGCTCGATTATTGTGCGGAGAAAAAGCTGCCATGTGTGCTGTGCACGACGGGGCTTTCCGAGGAGCAGCTTGCCCGTGTGAAAGAGGCTTCCGGAAAAACGGCTGTTTTGAAATCGGCCAATATGTCTCTTGGCATCAATATGCTGATGAAGTTGTTAAAAGAAGCGGCGCCGGTGCTTGACGGAGCCGGATTCGATATCGAAATCGTGGAAAAGCATCATAATCAGAAGATAGACGCGCCGAGCGGTACGGCGTTAGCGCTTGCGGATGTCATTCGGGAGGAGCTTGCGGACGGATATGATTATGTCTATGACAGAAGCGTGAAGCGGGAAAAAAGGAGCCGGAAAGAAATCGGAATCAGTGCGGTCAGAGGCGGAACAATTGTCGGCGACCATGATGTGATTTTTGCCGGTTCGGATGAAGTTATCACTTTTTCACACAGAGCATATTCGAAAGCGGTATTTGGAAAAGGCGCGGTGCAGGCGGCCAAATTCCTTGCGGGGAAACCTGCGGGCCTGTATGATATGAGCGACGTGATAGAAACGAAACAGTGAAAGTACGCCCGGAATACAGGTTTTATCCGGTAGCGGAGAGAGGAAAGCAATAAGGGGAAAACGGCGAATGGATGAATTAGAACAGAGATACCTGAAAAGTCTGGCAAAGCAGTATCCGACGATAGCGGCTGCTTCAACGGAAATCATCAATCTGCAGGCGATTTTAAGTCTGCCTAAAGGCACGGAGCATTTTATCACGGATATTCATGGTGAATATGAACAATTTAACCATGTGCTGAAGAACGGTTCCGGTTCGGTGCGCCGTAAGATTGACGAAGAATTTGGGAACACGCTCAGCAATAAAGATAAAAAGGGTCTTGCGACGCTGATTTATTATCCGGAGGAAAAACTGGAAATCGTACTGCGCGAGGAAGATGAGAGCAGCATAGAAGACTGGTATAAAATAACGCTGCACCGTCTTGTGCAGATTACGAAGCGGGTCTCTTCCAAATATACCCGTTCGAAAGTCAGAAAAGCATTGCCGCAGGATTTTGCCTATATCATCGAAGAGCTGATTACGGAAAAAGCCGAGATTCAGGATAAGGAAGCATATTATAATGAAATCATCCATACCATTATCCGAATCGGTCGGGCGCCGGAATTTATTACGGCGCTTTGTAATCTGATTCAGAACCTTGTCATCGACCATCTGCATATTGTCGGGGATATTTATGACAGAGGGCCGGGGCCGTATGTCATCATGGATACGCTGCAGCATTACCATTCCGTCGATGTACAGTGGGGCAACCACGATGTCGTCTGGATGGGAGCGGCGAGCGGACATCTTGCCTGCATCGCCAATGTTATCCGGATGGCGGCGAGGTACGGAAACCTGGACACATTGGAAGACGGGTACGGCATTAATCTGATACCGCTGGCAACTTTTGCGATGGAAGTCTACAAAGATGTGGACTGCAGCGCTTTTGCCATCAAATATAATACCCAGTATGATACCAAAGATTTGAGCCTTGACATGAAAATGCACAAGGCGATTGCGATTCTCCAGTTTAAACTGGAAGGGCAGCTGATTATGCGGCGTCCGGACTTCAACATGGATGACAGGCTGCTGTTGAACCATGTGGATTTTGAGAAAAAAACGGTAACGATTGACGGGAAATCGTATCTGATGAGGGATGCAGATTTTCCGACGGTCAGAAAAGAACGGCCTTTTGAACTTTCGCCGGAGGAAGAGCAGGTCATGGAACGCCTGCGCCAGGCTTTCGTCAAATGTGAAAAGCTGCAGAAGCATGTCCGTTTTCTGTTTTCGAAAGGAAGTCTTTATAAAGTATATAATTCCAATCTGCTCTATCACGGCTGTATGCCGATGGACGAAGAGGGAAATTTCAAGAAAGTGAATGTCTACGGAAAGGAATACAGCGGAAAGGCGTTGTATGACATTCTGGAATATTATGCCCGCAGGGGATATTATGTCCATGACGATTTGCAGGAAAGGCTGAAAGGACAGGATATTCTCTGGTATATATGGGCGGGGCCCAATTCTCCGGTGTTCGGAAAGGACAAGATGGCGACGTTTGAACGCTATTTTCTTGAAGAAAAGGAACTGCACACGGAGATAAAGAACAGTTATTACAGGCTGCTCGACAGGGAAGACATTATCAATAAAATTCTGACGGAATTTGGACTGGATATTACGAAAGCCCATATTGTGAACGGTCATGTTCCGGTAGAATTGAAAAAGGGAGAATCCCCGGTCAAATGCGGCGGCAAACTGCTCATTATCGACGGCGGTTTTTCGAAAGCATATCAGGATAAAACGGGAATTGCCGGTTATACGCTTGTGGCAAATTCTCACGGCATGCTGCTTGTGGCGCATGAACTCTTTGAATCGACGGAATCGGCGATTATTCATGAGTCGGATATTATTTCGGATACGATTATTCTGGAAACGAGCACAAGGCGTCAGAAAATTGCCGATACGGATATCGGTGCGGAGCTGAGAGAAAGCATTCATCAGCTGGAAGAATTGTTAAAGGCGTATCGGGAAGGAACGATTATAGAAAAAATATGACAGAATCGCCCTGGAGCGATTCTGTCGTTAAGGCATTTCTTCCTGAAAAAGCACATATTACCGGTTCATCGTTGTTCTGGAAGAGCCGGAGCCTGTTCTCGTGCTTGTGCTGTTCATGCTTGTGCCGCGCTGTGTCGTGTTGCTTGCGGAATTGTTGTTATTTGTATTGTTGTTGTTATCGTTATTGCCGGTCAGGTCGTCTACTACATCTCCAACGCCATCCGCTACGTCGTCAACGGCATTGCCGATTGCATTTCCGGTATCATCGACGGCATCGCCGACTGCGTTTCCGGTATCACCGAGGATGGAATCGTTTCCGTCCGCGTTGGTGTCTCCGCTTGTAACGGAATTCACGTTATTGTCCATGTCATTTCCGGTACCGTTTGTATCATTGTTTCCGACAGTGTTGTCATTTCCATTTGCGGTTCCGGTTGTATCATTGGTTCCGTTTACATTGCTGTCGGTGTTCGTGCCGTCTGTATTATTGGCTGCATTGTCTGTACCGGCTGTGTCGTTTGTCGTATTGGTGTCCGCCGTGGAATTATTCGTATTCGCATTGTCTGCAGAATCGTTTCTTCTGCCGCAGGCGGTCATCATGGACATTGCAAGAACCATGAGAGAAACAAATAACAATGTTTTTATCTTTTTCATGATTTCACTCCTTTACTATATTTCATTTTCTGATTCAATCAAACAGAAAATAAGGCTTTCTGTTCCTATGTTATTATGCCGTTTAGAAACGGAAATATTCATATGGGAAGTTGCAGGAACGGAAGAACTGTTTAAAAATTTTTTCCAGACGGATGTATTTGCAGGTTGAGAGAAAGGCATGGGGATGAATATGGAATTTAGACCATGTATTGATATCCATAACGGACGCGTGAAGCAGATTGTGGGCAGCAGTCTGAAAGACGCAGAAGACGAGGCGGCGGAAAATTTCGTTGCGGGTCAGGACGCGGCATATTATGCCAGACTGTATCGAAAAAATAGAATAAAGAACGGCCATGTGATTATGCTGAACCATCGACAGAGCGATTATTACGAGGCGACGCGAGCGCAGGCAATGAAAGCGCTTGGCGCATATCCGGGCGGGTTACAGGCCGGCGGAGGCATAACGCCGGAGAATGCGGCGCAGTATCTTGACGCGGGAGCATCCCATGTTATCGTGACTTCCTATGTTTTTCGCGACGGACGCATTGATTTTGCAAATCTGCGCAAACTGGTCAGTGAAACGGGAAAAGAAAAGCTGGTGCTGGATTTGAGCTGCCGCATGAAAAACGGAAGTTATTATATTGTGACCGACAGATGGCAGAAGTATACGGATGTTATTTTGAATCATGGGACATTGGATGAACTTTCTTCCTATTGCGATGAATTTTTAATTCATGCGGTGGATGTGGAAGGAAAAGCGGGCGGAATCGAAGAAGGTCTGGTAGAACTGTTAGGAGCATGGAGCCGGATACCGATTACTTATGCGGGAGGCGTTCATTCTTTTGAAGACCTGACAAAACTGAAAGAACTCGGACATGATAAAATCCATGTGACAATCGGAAGCGCGCTTGATTTGTTCGGCGGACCGATGAAATTTGAAGAAGTTCTTTCCTATATATAATTATATAATTCGGCAACAGCGCAACAAAAGAGCCTGTCCCAGACAGGCTCCTAATTAATCCGTTATGACAATGATGCAAGTTCTAAATAGAATGTAATTCATGTATTTAAAAAAGGCACATCGTAATACTGATTAAGTTCATGCAGCATAAGACATTCAGAAAAAATCTTTTCAGACGTCCGCTGGTGTAATTCTTACTGCTGTATGTTGTGTGACCGGACAGATTATAACTTTGTTACGTTGACTGCCTGAGGTCCTTTTTCGCCATTCACTACTTCATACTCAACAGCTGCTCCTTCTTCAAGAGACTTGAAGCCTTCCATGTTAAGTCCTGAATAATGAACGAAAACGTCGTTACCCTGCTCATCGGAGATGAAGCCGTAACCCTTTTGGTTATTAAACCATTTTACTGTACCTTTGTTCATCGTAGATACCTCCAAAATATTAAAAAATCTATTGTTCTGACAACACTGTTAGGATAACACAAGTAATGGAAAATGTAAAGCCCTCTTTTAAATTCTTTTTTCGGTTTTGCCATTTTTTTCACAATCTTTGTAAAGCCGTTCCATAACGAGCTCATATCCGTCGTTTCCATAATTAAGAGAACGGTTGACTCTGCTGATTGTTGCGGTGGAAGCGCCGGTTTTTTCCGCAATTTCCTGATAGGTTCTGTGATTTCTCAGCATGGTAGCGACTTCGAATCTCTGTGAAAGGGACAGAAGTTCGTTAACAGTGCACAAATCCTCAAAAAAATCATAGCATTCTTCTTTGGCGCTGAGGCAGAGAATCGCTTCGAATAAATGGTCTACGGACTCACTTTTTATTTTTTTATTCATACCTGTAACCATGCCTTTCCCTCAGCCCGCGGTATTTACTGCCTGTTTGCGATTTGCTGTCTGTATGTAATATGCGGCCGAGGCATCAAAATAAGTCTTTTTTGGTAAGCATAATATACCATATCTTGATTTTAATGTAAAGACGATGTTATTTTATGCGCGAAATGAAATGCAAAAGACTTGTCATGTAGTAATAAAAACTATATAATATGTTTTAAGAGATTATAGAAATGATGAAAGGTGACAGGAAAGGCAGCGGGGAACAATGACGATTAAGACAGAAGATTTATTGAACAGCATTCTGGACAGTCTCGACAGGATTACTTATATTAAAACTGAAGATATTCCGAATATTGATTTGTATATGGACCAGGTGACGACTTTTATGGAGTCCCGCCTGAAAAGAACGACAAGAAATCCGGGCGAAGACAAGATTCTGACGAAAACGATGATAAATAATTATGCCAAGAACAATCTTTTGCCGCCGCCGTATAAGAAAAAATATTCGAGAGAGCATGTTATGCTGCTTGTCTTTATTTATTACTATAAAGGGATTTTGTCCATTAACGATATCCAGGAACTTTTGGAGCCGATTACCAATCAGTTTTTCGGCACAAAAGAACCGTTCAATCTGGAAACGGTTTACGAGACTGCTTTTGGCCTGGAACGGGGGCAGATTGATGTGCTCAAAAAAGACATTACGGAGAAATTTCAGATTGCAAAAGAGACCTTTCAGGATGCGCCGGAGGACAGTCAGGAATTTCTGCAGATTTTTTCTTTTATCTGTATGCTCGGATTCGATGTGTACCTGAAAAAGCTGCTGATTGAAAAGATGATTGACAGTTTCCACGATGACAGGCGGCGTGAAGTCAGGACGAAAGAGGCTAAGGCGAAAGAGGGAAAAGAGCAGAAAATCGAATAAATGAAAGAACAGAAAAGCAAATAAAATAAAGAGCGGAAAATAGAAAGAAAACAGAAAGTCTCAAGAACAGAAGCGTAGTAAAAATGCAGGATACCGGAGCGGCAGCCTGCATTTTTGTATTTGAAGGGTTTTATTTTTCCGCGGCTTTCGATGCAAAATCAGTGTTTACCAAATCTTCATACGGTACGCGTTTTTCCAGCTCGCCGGCTTCTTCCAGAATATTTTGAAGCAGGGTGAAGCTGTCTTCTTCAAAAATCAAATCGGATTTCCAGGTTTCCTGTGCCGCATAACGTTCGACTATTGTTGTAATCGTTTCCAAATCGGTTTCTGCGAACTGGGGCTGTATCACTTTGGCAATTTCTTCCGCGGAATGAGTCTGCACATAGTTCATGCCTTTCTGCAGGGCATTGGTGAAGGACTGGATGACTTCCGGGTTTTCTTCGATATAGCTCTTTTTGGCGGAAAAGGCGGTATAGGGAACGTAACCGGAATCTTCGCCGAGGGAAGCGACTACATACCCGTCTCCTTTTGCTTCAAGAGAGGTGGCGTGAGGTTCAAATTCCACCGTAAATTCGCCCTGGCCGCCGGAGAAGGCAGCAGCCGTCGAGCCGAAGTCGATGCTCTGGTCGATGGAAAGGTCGGAGGCCGGGTTGATGCCGTTCTTTTTCAGAATATATTCAAATACCATTTCGGGCATGCCGCCGGACCTTCCGCCCAGAACTTCTTTTCCAATCAGCATGCTCCAGTCGAAGTTTTCAATCGGCTCTCTGGCCACCAGAAAGTTGCCGGCCCGCTGTGTCAGCTGTGCAAAATTGACGGCATAGTCCGAGGAACCGCCGATATAAGTGTAAATCGTGCTTTCGCTGCCCATGAAGCCGATATCCGCTTCGTCCGTCAGAAGCGCCGTCATGGTTTTATCGGCACCGAAGCCTGTGACCAGCGTCAGCTCAATGCCTTCTTCCGCAAAATATCCTTCTTCGATGGCGACATACATCGGCGCATAGAAAATGGAGTGTGCAACTTCGTTGAGCGTCACCGGCGTTTTGCCTTTGCCGGAAGTGTTTTCCTTTGCGTTTTCCGTTTCCTTACCGCCGCAGCCGCTTAACAGGGAAATGATACACAGCATGGCGAGGAAAAGGGATAATATTTTCTTTTTCATATACCTCCTGCATCTGTAAGACAGATTGTTCATTGACATAGTTACTTTTATTATATTGCGTTGCGCGGGATTGGTTCATATGATATAGTTTGTGGTGGTGTTTTGTGAACATTGGCGTCAGAGCGATTTTGGCGCCGCCGGAATCTTGGGGCTGATAGAAAGGCATGCTGTTTGTATGGATGATGTACGGGAGAAAAAACAATGATGTGGATATGGCTTGTGCTCCTTTATGGAATCATAAAGGGTGTGCGTGAAATCGTAAAAAAGAAGGCGCTCGAAAAAGACTCCACCATAGGGGTTTTGTTTCTGTATACGCTGTTGGCATTTGTTATGGTGCTTCCGGATGCGAAAAATGCGATGGGGCTGGAGCCGAAATACTATTTTTTTATCGGAATGAAATCTTTTGTTATTTTTCTTGCATGGATTTTCAGTTTTAAGGCAATCAGGAAAATGCCAATCAGCCTGTACGGCGTGCTGGATTTGTCCAGGGTGCTTTTTGCCACGCTGCTTGGCGTTATCGTGCTGCAGGAAGCGCTCGGTGTATTTCAGGTAATCGGACTGGTGTTCGTATCGACGGGGCTTCTGCTTCTGAAATATAAGCCCGGGCATGGAACCGGGAAAGAAGTGCGGAACGGACAGCCGGCGCAGGCTGCGGACAAGGAGCGGGTGGATGTCAAAATTGTTCTTATGGCTTTTGCATCCTGCCTGTTTAATGCGGTATCCGGCCTGCTCGATAAAATATTGATGAAGGATATCAACAGTTCCCAGTTGCAGTTCTGGTATCTGCTGTTTCTTGTGTGTTTCTATTTCTTTTTTATTCTTGTTACGAGAACGAAGATTCAGTTTTTCCATGTGCTGAAAAATTACTGGGTCTGGATTTTGAGCCTGTTGATTGTCGTTGCGGACCGGGTGCTGTTTCTTGCAAACGGCATGGATGGAAGCCGGGTCACGGTCATGACGCTGTTAAAACAGGCCGGCTGTATCGTGACGATTCTGGCGGGCCGTTTCCTGTTTCGCGAGAAAAATACGGGACATAAACTGTTCTGCGCCGCGGTTATCATTGCGGGAATCGTGATTGGGGTTATGTAGTTTGTATGATTTCGTTCGAAAACCGCCCGGGCAGCGTGTCTCCAAAGAGAACGACGCGCTGCCCGGGCGGTTTTCGGACGAAATCATCGCCAGATGTGTTTCTAAATGCGTGAAAATCTCTTGTGTGTCCAATTCCTTCTATGTTATACTAAAAAACGAGTTAAATAATAAACATGAGAGGGTGGAAATGATGGGACAGGAAAGAAAAGACGTGAACAGAACGGCAGCTTTCTGCCATACGACGCTGGTCGTTATTCTGCTGGCATCTTATGCGCTTGAAGTTGCGAAGGGGGCAAGAACAATCGGGTATTATGCGGTCTTTGCGGCGCTTGCCGTTGTACCGGTGGTCGCGGAATGGATTTTGTATAAACAGGACCCGGCCAATAAGTATATCAAGCATGTTCTTGGATTTGGTTACAGCATATTTTACATATTCGTTATTTTTACGACGACAAACGTAACGGCATTTACGTTTGCAATTCCGTTGTATATTGTCATTACATTATATTCTGATTTAAAATACTGTATCGTGCTTTCTACGGGAGGCTTTCTGGTGAATCTGATTTTTACCATTTATCAGGCGGTCACGGTGGGAATCCCTGGAGAAGAACTGGCCACATATGAAATCCGCGTCATACTGATGCTTATCGTAGCGATATTTCTTTGCATGGCGACGGACATCATGGCGAAAATCAACAAATCCAAAATGGCGGAAATTGGTCAGGAAAAGGATAATGTGTCCAGGTTATTGAACAGCGTTATGACGACGTCCGGAGAGATGTCGGAAGGAATCATCCATGTGCAGGAACAGATGAGCAAGCTTGGCAGCGCGGTTACCGAGACGAGAAATGCGATGGAAGAGGTTACGTCCGGTGCAAACGACGCTGCGGATGCGATTCAGAACCAGCTCGGGCAGACGGAGGAAATTCAAAAACATATCGAAGAGGTGGAAGCCGTATCAAAGAGCATCAGCGACAGCATGGAGCAGGCGAAAAGCGATGTACTGGACGGCAAGAGCAGCCTGAAAACGCTTTTGGCGCAGGTGGAATCGTCTGAGCAGGCCGGAAATGAAGTGGTGGCCGGTATCGGTGAGCTGGAAGCATATATGAAGAATATGCAGTCGATTATAGAGCTGATTACAAATGTGGCGAGTCAGACCAGCCTTCTTTCCCTGAATGCAAGTATAGAGGCGGCGCGCGCCGGAGAGGCCGGAAGAGGATTTGCGGTGGTGGCTTCGGAAATCTCTAATCTGGCGAACCAGACGCAGGGAGCGACGGTCAATATTACGGAAGTTATCGGCAATGTATCCGAGAAACTTGCGATTGCGATTAAAGCCATTGAGCAGCTTATGAGCAATAATGCAAAGCAAAGCGAAGCGGCGGAAAAAGTGGCGGACAGATTTGAGAAAATTACAGGGAGCACGCAGAGCGTGGATGAGCAGAGCTGCATGTTGGAGAAAGTAGTCGGCGAACTGGCAACGGCAAACGCCGGCATCGTAGAGAGCGTACAGACCATCTCTGCGGTTATGGAAGAGGTGACGGCGCATTCCAATGAGACAAACAGTACATGCGACAGAAATACGGAGATTGTAAATCAGGTGGCCGGTCTGGTAGAACTTCTGAGCAGACAGGCGGAAAGCCTGAATAACAGCAATGAGTAAGGCAGCTGGTAACAACGAATCAATGCAAAAGGATTTTGCACAAGGAGGATGTAGCAATGGGAATTATTACGAGATTTAAGGACATTATGGCAGCAAATATCAATGCACTTCTGGATAAATGCGAAGACCCGGAAAAGATGATAGACCAGTATCTGCGGAATCTGGAGCAGGATTTTTCCAAAGTAAAGGCTGAGACTGCGGCAATTATGGCGGAAGAAAAGAACGCAAAGCGTAAACTGGATGATTGTGAATCGGAAATGTCTAAAATGAGCGAATACGCGAAAAAGGCGGTAGCGGCAGGCAATGATGACGAGGCGCGCCGGTTCCTGTCAAAAAAAGCGGAACTCGCAGAGAAACAGACTGTACTGGCAAAGAACTATGAACTCGCATGTGAAAATTCCGCGAAAATGCGCCAGATGCACAATAAGCTGGCGGAGGATATCGGTTCTTTGAAGAGCAGAAGAGATATGTTAAAAGCAAAGGCAAGAGTAGCGGAGACCCAGAAGAAGATGAACGGTCTCGGTTCCGGCATGGAAAGCGCGGGCAGCAATCTGGCGGCTTTTGACAGAATGGAAGAAAAGGTCAACAGGATGATGGACGAAGCGGACGCGATGAGCGAGCTGAACAATGCCGGAAAAGAGGACAGCATTGAAGAACTTGCCAGAAAATATGATACAGATGTCAAAACCTCTGCAGTGGACGATGAACTTGCGGCATTAAAAGCGGAAATGGGAATGTAATAAAGCGATTCCCTGAAGAATGCGTAGAGAAAGGAAATACATAGATGGGATTATTTTCTAATCAGTTTTCAAATGTAGTGGAATGGAACGAGGGACGGGAAGGCATTCTGTTCTATAAATGGCAGAATCAGGAAATTAAAAAAGGTTCCAAATTAATTATTCGTCCCGGACAGGATGCTATTTTCATGTATAACGGCGTTGTGGAAGGTATTTTTGAAGATGAAGGAAGTTATGATATCGAATCCGATATCATTCCGTTTCTGACAACGCTGAAAAGTTTCAAATTTGGCTTTAACACGCCGCTGCGTGCGGAAGTGCTTTTTATCAATACGAAAGAACTGCTTGTAAGATGGGGAACAAAGAACGCCATTAACCTTCCGGCACAGGGACTTCCGGGCGGCATGCCGATTCGCGCTTTCGGTACATTTAACTGTAAGATTGTGGAACATCAGGTTGTTATCGACAAACTGGCCGGCATCCGTCAGACTTACACGGTGGAGGATGTGAAAGAGCGCATTATCGCGAGCCTGGACCAGCTTTTGATGAGCTGGATTGCCAAAGAAGGCAGGGACATGTTCAACTTGCAGGTGGATGCGCGCAATATTGCCCGCGGCATCGAGTCCGATTTGGATATGGATATGCGTAAAATCGGCATCGGCATAACCGATTTTACGATTGAGAGCTTTTCCTATCCGGAAGAAATCAAGAAGATGCAGGAAAAGGCGGCGGCGCAGTCTATGGTGGGCGATATGAACAGATATACCCAGATAGCGGCGGCTGACAGCATGGGAAAAGGCCGTGCAGGCGGCGGAATCGCTTCCGATATGGTGAATCTGCAGATGGGAATGGCGCTTGGGCAGCAGATGGTCGGTCAGATGAACCAGAGCATGAATCCCGGGATGCAGAATATGGCGGGCGCAAACGGCGCGGCGGGTGCAGGTCCCAAATTCTGTCCTGACTGCGGAACGCCCACAGGCGGCACGAAATTCTGCGGAAACTGCGGGAAACAGTTGTTTTAGTCAGCCGGGTTCAGGAATGCAGGGAAAGCAAAAAAAGAAACAGGCAGAAAAGAGAATGGGCTACTGCGGTAGTCCATTTTGGCCGGAAAAAGTATAATTTGTGGGCGGAAAGGCATGGTTATCTGAATGAGCATTTACGATACACTGAATGAAGAACAAAAAAAAGCGGTCGTTACGACTTCCGGCCCGGTGCTCGTGCTGGCGGGAGCAGGAAGCGGCAAGACCCGTGCGCTGACGCATCGAATCGCATGGCTGATTGAAGAGGAAGGCGTGAATCCGTATAATATTATGGCGATTACCTTTACGAATAAGGCGGCCGGGGAAATGAAAGAGCGGGTAGAGCAGTTAATCGGCTCCGGTTCGGCAGTATGGGTATCGACTTTCCATTCTACCTGTGTGCGGATTCTGCGGCGTTATATCGACAGAATCGGGTTTGATAATAATTTCACAATATATGATACGGACGACCAGAAAGGCATTATCAAGGAAGTCTGTAAGAAACTGTCGATTGACACGAAGATGCTAAAGGAACGGACGATTCTTTCCGCCATTTCTTCCGCAAAGGATGAGCTGATTTCTCCGACGGAATATGAAATGCAGAATATGGGAGATTATAACGGCAGCAGAATTGCCAGAGCCTATAAAGAATACCAGGCGGCGCTGCATAAGAACAATGCGTTGGATTTCGATGATTTAATCGTTAAAACGGTTGAGCTTTTTAAAAGTGTTCCGGAAGTGCTGGACAATTATCAGAGCCGTTTCCGCTATATTATGGTAGACGAATATCAGGACACGAACACGGCGCAGTTTGAGCTGATTCGGCTGTTGGCCGCCAAATACAGGAATCTGTGCGTGGTGGGCGATGACGACCAGTCCATTTACAAGTTTCGTGGAGCAAATATTCGGAATATTCTGGACTTTGAGAAAGTATATCCGGAAGCCTGCGTTATCAAACTGGAGCAGAACTACCGTTCCACGCAGAATATACTGGATGCCGCCAATGCCGTTATTAAGAACAATATCGGCCGTAAGGACAAGGCCCTCTGGACCGATAAAAAAGACGGTTCGTCCATTCATTTTCAGCAGTTCGACACGGCGCTCGACGAGGCGGACTATATTGCCGAAAGCGTGCGGACGAAGAAACGGGAGATAAAAGCCGATTATGGGGATTGTGCGGTGCTTTACCGGACAAACGCGCAGTCGCGTATGCTCGAGGAACGTTTTATCATGAAAAGCATTCCCTATCAGGTAGTCGGCGGCGTGAATTTCTATTCCAGAAAAGAAATTAAAGATATACTCGCTTATTTAAAGACGATTGATAACGGACGCGATGATGTGGCCGTGAAAAGAATTATCAATGTGCCGAAGAGAGGAATCGGCGCAACAACAATTCTGCGGGTACAGGAATATGCGGACAGCAGAAACATCAGTTTTTACGACGCGCTGCGGGAGGCGGACCAGATTATGACAATCGGGAAAAGCGCGTCCAAACTGAAACCTTTTGTCACCATGATTCAGGCGTTTCGAAGCAAACTGGAATTTTTTAATCTGGAAGACCTCGTAAAAGACATTTTGGAAACAACAGGTTATGTGCGGGAACTGGAGGAATCCGATGCGGAGGACGCGGAAGACCGGATTGAGAATATCGACGAATTAATCAGCAAAGCGGCGGCATATGACGAGGCGCATGAAGAGCCGAACCTGAGCGAATTTCTCGAAGAGGTGGCGTTGGTCGCGGACATCGACCAGATGTCCGATGATACGAACAAAGTACTTTTGATGACGCTGCACAGCGCAAAAGGACTGGAGTTTCCCCATGTTTATCTGGCCGGGCTGGAAGATGGCGTTTTCCCGAGTTATATGACAATTACCTCGGATGACCCGTTGGAAATTGAAGAAGAACGAAGACTCGCCTATGTGGGAATTACGAGGGCAAAAGAAGATTTGACGATTACCTGCGCCAGACAGCGTATGGTGCGCGGCGAGACACAGTATAATCCGGTCAGCCGTTTTGTCAAGGAAATCCCGCCGCTATTGTTGGACCATAAACTTCCCAGGCCGAAAATCAGAGAGTATGACGATTATGAGGAAAGGGGAAGCGGTTACGGTTACGGCGGCATGGCGGGCGGAAGCGGCTATTCGCGGAGCGGAATACAGCAGGACGGCTACGGCCGGAGGGATATGCCGGAGGATAACGGCTATCACCGCAATGCCGGAATGAGCGGGCAGACCGGTTATCAGAGGCGGTTCGGCATCGATGCGGATACCGTTTTCGACAGGCCAAAGGCCGTTGCAAAACCGAAAGCGGTTGCAAGGCCGAGACGTACCGCTTACGAAGACCAGCCTTATATTACGAGGACTACGGCTCAGATTGCCGAACAGACGGCGAGCTTTTCATCCGCAGGCGGTCTCGGTTATGGAGAGGGTGACCGGGTAAGACATTTGAAATATGGCGAAGGAACCGTGGTGAAAATCGAAGAAGGCCCGCGCGACTACCAGGTTACGGTGGTTTTCGATGAAGTCGGCCAGAAAATCATGTATGCCGGGTTTGCGAAGTTGAAGAAAGCATAGGACGGCAGAACATGTAGCGGAAGAAAGGAGAAGAAACGATGATATTCGAACCCTTAAAGGTAATAGATAAAACCGGATGTGAAGTCATATTGCGAAATGCACGGACATCGGATGCGGAAAATCTGATAAACTACTTAAAAATTACGACATCCGAAACACCCTGGTTGATTCGGGAACCCGAAGAAGTTACTTTATCAGTCGAGGAAGAACAGCGTTTCATCCGGGGAATCATGGATGCGGACAGGGAGTTAATGCTCGTCGCAGTGATTGACGGAAAGCATGTCGGAAATTGTTCCCTCATGAGTCTTGGCGGATATAAAAGATACAGCCACAGATGTGACATTGCGATAGCATTGTATCAGGAGTACTGCGGAAGAGGCATCGGAAAAATGATGCTGGAAACTGTTTTGGAAACAGCGAAAAAAGTCGGTTATGAACAGGCGGAACTGGAAGTCATTGCGGATAACAGGAATGCAATCGCCCTATATGAAAATTTGGGCTTTGAGAAATATGGACACTTTCCCAATCATATGAAATACCGGAACGGAAACTATGCAGATGCGTGTTGGATGATGAAAAAGCTGTGACAAATTGACGGAAAATTTGAAAAGATGAAAAAAGTATAGTAAAAATTTCTGATTAGTGGTATATTATATTGTATAGCGCAATGAAAGCGGGAAAAACTGGAAACTGTTATCAATCATTTAGGAAAGAGAGGATTTGGTATGAGCAGAACAGATATTAAAGAGGAAGTTTTGAATAAATTGGACGAGGTATTGGACAATACGAGAGTAGCTGAGCTTTTGGGCAAGAAGAAAGAAGAAGAGAAGAAAAGCAATACTATTTTATGGGTGTTTGCAATTATCGGTGCGATTGCGGCGGTAGCGGGAATCGCATATGCGGTATATCGTCATATGCAGCCGGATTATCTGGATGATTTTGATGATGATTTCGACGACGACTTCGACGACGACCTGTTCGAAGATGAAGAGGATGAGGAAGAGCCTGCGAAGGAAACGGCAGACAATCAGTAAGTTGTTGGAAAATGGGATTGCCCGTATGACAGGAAGGGAATCCATATTATAAAAAGAATGCGGCAGGATGTATAAGGAAACACGGTACATCCTGCTTTTTATGTTATATCGCAGACTGTGAGAAAGGTATGGTTATCAGGATGAAAAAAGGACAGGTTCTGGAAGGCGTCGTTACGAGGATAGATTTTCCAAACAAAGGAATCGTGGAAACGGAAGAGGGCATTTGTATGGTAAAAAATGCTTTGCCGGGGCAGCGGGTCAGATGTTCGGTCAATAAGGTCAGAAAAGGAAAGGCGGAAGGAAGGCTTCTGGAAGTCGTCCTTCGTGCGCCGCAGGAAACAGACAGCCCCTGTCCTCACTTTGGCATCTGCGGCAGCTGTATTTATCTCTCCTTTCCTTATGAGGAGCAGCTTCAAATCAAGGAAGCACAGGTAAAAAGACTGTTGGATACCGTGCTGAGCGGACAGAAAGAATACCGTTTTGAAGGAATCCGGCCGAGCCCGGTCTGTTTTGGCTACCGCAATAAAATGGAATTTTCCTTCGGGGATGAGATAAAGGACGGCCCGCTGTCTCTCGGAATGCACAAAAGAGGCAGTTTTTACGACATCGTATCGGTTACGGACTGTCAGATTGTGGATGAAGATTACCGCCGTATTTTAAAAGGCGTCAGAGACTATTTTGCAGCGAAACAGGAGCAGGGCATTCCGATTACCTTTTATCATCGGCTTCGCCATACCGGCTATCTGCGTCATCTCCTCGTTCGGAAGGCGGCGAAAACCGGAGAAATTCTGTTAGCCCTTGTGACAACGACACAGACGCCGGAAAGCGGAAGGCGCTCTGAAGAATTGCTTTTTGATGAGGAAAAGCTTTCTGATGAGGAAAAGCTTGCTGAGGTGGTTTGGTCCGAGGCTGAGCTGCTCGACGGCATGAAAAATGCCTTGCTCGCTTTACCGTTACAAGGGAAAATCGCAGGCATTCTGCATATCAGAAACGATTCCGTCGCTGACGTGGTACAAAGCGATGAGACGACTGTTTTATATGGAAAGGATTATTTCTACGAAGAACTGCTCGGTCTGAAATTCCGCATTTCTCCTTTTTCCTTCTTCCAGACAAACAGCCTCGGGGCGGAAGTGCTGTATCAGACAGCAAGGGAGTATATTGCGGATTGCGCGGCGGACAAGGTGGTTTTTGATTTATACAGCGGAACCGGCACGATTGCACAGTTGATGGCATCGGTGGCGAAGCGCGTTATCGGCGTGGAAATTGTGGAAGAAGCGGTGGAAGCGGCGCGGGAAAATGCAAAATTGAATGGTTTACATAACTGCGAATTTCTGGCCGGCGATGTGCTGAAAGTTCTCGACACCATAGAGGAAAAGCCGGACATGATAATTCTCGACCCGCCCCGTGACGGCATTCACCCGAAAGCGCTTCAGAAGATAATACGATATGGCGTGGAAAATATTTTGTATATATCCTGTAAACCGACCAGCCTCGTGCGGGATTTGGAGGCTTTTCTGGCGGGCGGATATGTGGCAGAGCGGGCCGTGGCCGTGGATATGTTTCCGTTTACCGGGGGGATTGAAAGTATCGTGTTGCTTTCCAAACTTCATACAAAACAGAATATAGAAGTGGAATTGGAAATGAGCGAGATGGATTTAACTGCGGCGGAGAGCAAGGCAACCTATGAGGAAATCAAGGATTATGTGTTGGAGCATACGGGATTGAAAGTCAGCAGTTTATATATCGCACAGATAAAGGAGAAATGTGGGATCATTGAGAGGGTGAACTATAATCAGCCGAAATCAGAAAATTCCAGACAGCCGAAATGTCCGCTAGAGAAAGAAACGGCTATAAGGAGGGCATTGGAACATTTTCATATGATTTGATGGCGGTTTGGAAATGATGTGATAATTTTTGTAAGTTTTTACGTGGAAAAATTATACAGAATAAACTTTTTAAATATGTTTTTAATACTTTTACGAGATTTAAGAATTAAGATGATTAGGAGAAAAGAATGATTTCAGGAGAATACTACCAAACAAAATGTAGAGAGACAGGTTATAGTGATGAATTGAAGCAGTGTATTGAAAATGCTTGTGAATATTGTATTGATAATATGCAATCGACAGTTTCAGGAAATCCTTATTATAAGGGAGAGCATCCATTCATGTTATTGGGTGAAATTCAGAGTGGAAAAACAAGAGCATTTACGGGTTTGATGGCTTTAGCATTTGACAATGGATTTGATTATATTTTTATATTGACTAAAAATAATAAAGCGTTAGTTGAACAGACATATAAACGAATGAGAAAGGAATTTAAGACATTTATAGACCAGGATAAAGTGGATGTGAATGATATTATGAAATTGCAAGATGAGCTAACACCGTATGAATTGGATAAAAAGTTAATCATTATTGCAAAAAAGCAAAAGGATACTTTGCATAGAATTAGTAGTTTTATTAGATACACGATGATTAACGGTGAGAAAAATTGTTTAATTATCGATGACGAAGCAGATACGGCGAGCATAGGGTATGAAAAGATTAAAGATTCCATGGAAGATTTTAATCTCCGTACTGTAGCAGCTGAAGTTGATAAAATTAGAGGAAGTTTAGATGGGTGCATGTTTGTTCAAGTTACAGCGACACCATACGCATTGTATTTACAGCCGGATTTTGAAGGAATGGAAATAAAACCTATAAAGCCGCTAAAAACAGTTTTAGTGCCATCTGGGGAAAAATATATAGGAGGAGAGTATTATTTTTTAAAGTCAAATGATGAGAACAGTCAAGGGAGGTTTATATTTGAAGAGGTGTCTGATGAGGAGCAAGAGATAGTTTCAGCTAAAATTACAGATAGACGAAGATTTAAAGAAGAAGAAATTCTCATTAGAGAAGATAGAATGTCAACTTTTAAGCGTGGAATCATTAATTTTATTATGGGAGGATGTATTTTAAACAGAAATGGGAAAAAACAAAAATACGCCTATGTCATTCATACAGCGGTTGCGCAACAGGCGCATGACAGAATTGCTAATATTACAAAAACACTGATTTATCAGCTTAAAGAAAAAGCTGAGGAACATATTGTATACATAGAGAAACTCTTCAATTACAAGATTTTATACTACGAGAAAAATTTATGAGAGTATGGTAAAGATTACGGAAATTGATGTTGCTTTAAGAGATGATATTAGACACAATAGATTTGAAGATGGAATATGTTTTATCGAACGCAGGGGAGATACAGCGTCTACGGCTAAAATAGTGCCATGTTCACCAAGCAAGATTTCAGTTTCAAATGTGGTTTATTTAAAGCCTTCATCTCGTATTTTACCTATTGGCTTTTTGCCAAAAGCGAAAGCAATTTCGGATAAAGTAGTAAGGGATGTTAATTTGATAATAGATAGTATTATGCCGAGAGAACAAAAGAGAGAAGTAATCATTGATATTGTTAAGGCTGAAAAGCTAATTGAAAAAGTATATAGCTGTCTGGTTCCAGATGAAAATACAGAGAGATTTGTAGAATACGATAAAATGATTTCTACATTAAGGTATGTTTCAAAGCAGTCGGAAAAATGCTACTTAATTGTAAGGAGAAATCGTAATATGCCAAAATATAAAGAGGGCATGAAGTATATAGATTCTCCAGATACTGGACAGGATGAACAAAAATTAGCCAGAGAAATTTCCATAGATTTGCCATGTTTAACTTTATTGCATCAAAATGGCGTTGCTAAAGGTTGGAAAGGTAGGGAATTTTGGTGGCCGATATTAACTTTGCCTAAGAATACACCTAAAACAATTTATGCTTTGCCAAATGTGGATGTAAGAATAAGAAAAAGGTAAATATGGTAATTGGCAAATAGGAATATGGGAGGTGTTTTATGGATAAGCGCAAGCGGATGGGAAAAGATAAAGAGGGAGTGATTTTTCCGGTTGCTCCAAATCTTTTTGAAATGAGTGATAGTTATTTGAAATTTATAGAAGAAATTAAGAAAGAAATTCAGAAGCAGAGAGTGTCAGTTGTAATGAATGCCAATGCAAGCATGATTTGTCTTTACTGGAATATTGGCAGGGCTATTTTGAAAAAACAAGAGGAAGAGGGATGGGGAGCAAAGGTTATTGACCGTATGTCAAAGGATCTGAAAATTTCTTTTCCAGAAATGTCCGGCTTTTCTCCACGTAATATTAAATATATGCGCAAATTTGCCCAGTGTTGGGGGGATGAAGAAATAGTGCAACGGGTCGTTGCACAAATACCATGGCGGACAAATATTACTTTGATGGATAAATTAAAAACACAGGAAGAACGTATATGGTATGCTGGTAAAACAATAGAAAATGGTTGGAGTAAAATGATACTTGAATTACAGATACAAAGTAAATTAATGGAACGAACTGGAAAAACAGTCAACAATTTTCCTGCGGCACTGCCACCGCTTGATTCTGATATGGCGAATCAGATATTTAAAGATCCTTATTTGTTTGACTTTTTAGGAACTGATATGCCAAGACGTGAAGTGGAAATAGAACAGAAACTAACAGAACATATTCAAAGTTTTCTATTAGAATTAGGACAGGGATTTGCATTTGTTGGTCGGCAGGTTCATTTAGAGGTTGAAGGACAGGATTTCTATTTGGATCTTTTGTTTTATCACTTGAAATTACGCTGCTATGTTGTGATAGAATTGAAAGCCTGTGATTTTGAACCGGGATTTATCAGCCAATTAAATATGTATCAGAATATAGTAAATGATATTTTGTGTCATCCTGACGATAAACCTACAATCGGACTTTTGCTGGTTAAGGGTAAGAATAAAACTGTAGTGGAATATTCTTTATCTGGTTATCAGAACCCAATTGGTGTTGCAGATTGGCAGAATCAGCTCACACAGTCTTTGCCAGAGGAGTTCCAGAGCAGTTTGCCTTCTATTGAAGAAATAGAAAAAGAATTAGAATAATAACAAAATTAACAGCAAAAGTGCAACGGCCGTTGCACAAATGGGATAACAGCCATGAGGGGCGGTCAGTGGCTTAAATCAATTCGGTTTAAGCTACCATTATTGAAAATGATTTATGTATAGGTTTGGACAATGATGAACATGTGGAGACGGTTGTGAGGCTTGCCAACGTCATTAGCAGTCAGTTAAAATAATTTGCCCGAAAGAACGCATCTTAAACCAGATAATACGCAGCATGTGCAAAATTGCCTTCATCATTCCATGTTGTATGATAATGTAACATTATCAAAAACATAGGAGATGAGGAATATGAAAAAGGTAATAAAACTGGTGGCAGTCATACTTGCGTCAATGACTGTTCTGGCATGTGCAGGGAGCATATTTATGGGAAAATATGTTGCAGAACAGATTCTTTATCAAAACAAAGGAAATGATACAAAGGGCAACAGCGTCAGGCAGCTTGAAATCTGGGGATATAACCTTGAGAACTTCCTTGAAAACCATATAGGAGAAGAATTTGAAGTGACGGCGGAAGATGAAAATGTAGTCCCGGGAACGATATTCAAATCCGCAATTTGTTCAGATAAATGGGTGGCGCTTGTCCACGGTGCGGGCGGGGACAGAGTGAGTACCTATCCGCTGGCGGAGGAGTATCTTAAAAGAGGATATAATGTAATCGCATTTGACCAGCGGGGAAGCGGAGATAACGGGGACGACAGGGTAACATTCGGCATTCTGGAAGCGATGGATGTGGAAGCCGTTGTTCAATATGCAAGAAATGAACTCGCTGCTGCGACGGTAATTGTTCATGGGCAGTCAATGGGCGCTCAGACCGTAGCTTTATATGCTTCCGGGGTGAAGGAAGATGATGAAAATGCAGCGGATGCGGTTATTCTGGATTCGCCGGTTCCGGGTATGGAAAGATTTCTCCGCCTGATGTTTGGGGGCGGACCTGAAGGTGCATACGCAATGACTTCCAATTACCTTATTTTTACAAGTAAAATATATATGGATGTCGTATATCACATAGACTTTGACGATGGTGACACAATTTCACGCGTAAAAAATGACAATATACCGACGCTTGTCATTGTTTCAGACGAGGATGAAGTCTGCTTACCTGAGATGGTTATGGAGGTTTATCATAATATAGCAACAGACAATAAAGCTGTCATACATGCTGACAGCGCGCATATTGAAGGGGTTATCGATAATCCGGCCGGTTATATGGAAAGCGTTATGGATTTCCTGGGACAAAACGGTTTACGATAAAAAGATAATGAGACTGAATTTATTTGAAGATAAATCAAATATTGATGAACATGTGGATTTGTATTTTAAAGAAATGAATCCGGTTGTCAGACAGGTAATCGATACCGTGAACGCGGAGCGGCCTGTTCTTTACGGCAGGGCGGCGGATGAAGATCTGGATGACGGAGATATCATTTTGCTGGACCCAAAAGAGATTTATTATATGGATTTCGTCGAACGCAGACTTTTTGCATACACGAAAGATGGCGTATTTCGAGTGAAATCAACGCTGGCGTCCTGTGAGGAGCAGCTCTGGAATTATGGTTTCGTCAGGGTTTCCAAATCGAACTTGATTAACATATACAAAATTAAGCAGCTGAAACCGGATATTAACATGAGAATTTTTGCGCTCTTTGATAATGATGAGAAAATTTGCATTAACAGAAATTACAGGAAGAAGTTTCATGAGTATCTTATCAGAATGAAAGGAATTGTTGCAGACTGAGAGAAAGGTATGGTTTTTGTTATGAAAAAGAAATTCGGTCAGTTTTTCATGGAGCTATGTTGTTCCTATACATTCGTTTCGGTGATTGGAGCGGTCGTTAATATGATTGGCGGGACAGAAACGAATAATGTAAATGTCATTATGATGTTTGTATTTTGTACCATAGCCTGTGTTGTGTTGAATCTTCATAAGTTGTTGGACTGTTTCAGCCCTCTTGTTATGATTATCGTTCAATATGTGATTGCCGCGGGACTTGTGTTTGTAACAGTGCGCGTGTTTGGTTTAATTTTAGATGAAACGCCGACCCGGAAAAACTGGTATGAATTATTCCGGTCTTTTACAATTCCTTATTTTATCGGCGCAGGAATTTATTATTACAGCATTTTCGCGGAAGCCAAAGTCCAGAGTCATATGATAAAGGAAATACAAATGGCTGACGAAAAAGGCAAATCAGCGGGCTAAAACACGGCATCACACCATTTTTGCAGGATGCACTGTTCACATCTGGCTTTTCTGGCCGTGCAGACGCTCCTGCCATGATATATGAGCTGAAAGTTGATGCGGTTCCAATGCTCTTTGGGAAGCGCTTTCATCAATTCTTTTTCTACCTGCACCGGATTGCTGCCGGCGGCCCAACCGATTCTTTTAGAAATGCGGAATACATGGGTGTCTACGGTTACGCCGGGAATCCCGTAAGCGTCCGCAAGGAACAGCGTCGCGGTTTTGCGGCCGACGCCGGGCAGCTGCACCAGTTCTTCGATGGTCTTCGGAACTTTCCCGTCGTACTTTTCACAAAGCATCTCACAGCATTTTCTGATATTTCTTGCTTTCACTTTGTACAGGCCGATGCTTTTGATGGCTTCTTCCAGGTCTTCCAAAGGGGCGCTGACGATGGCGCTGATGTCCGGGAATCCGGCCCACAGGCCGGGCAGCGCTTCATCCACCTGTTTATCGGTGCTCTGGGCGCTCAGCATAATTGCCGTAAGAAGCTGCCAGTCCGCCGTATGGACAAACCCTTCTTTGACCGTGCCGTATTCCTTATCAAGTGTATTCAAAATCTTTTTTGTGTTTTCTTTTGTCATGCTGTATTTCCCTGTTCTTTGGCGTGGTAATAGGTAATTGCGAAACGCATGATTTCAAGATAGTAGTTGTGCGAAACAGACAGAACCTTCGAAAACAGAGTTTTGCAATTATTGGGCGTGGTAAAACCGAAAAGATTCGCTTTGGTATCGCGCCGTATATTGCTTTTATTGTATCACAACGCGGAATTTGGGAAAACCATTTATTTGCATGAAGACGTCTGCCGAAGTTGACAGTCAATTACGGCAATTACGGCAATTACGGACGTCGGTTACCGACCGACAAAGTGTACCTTAAAAACTGCAATTTATACCGGTGTTCATCATACGACGGCGGGATTTGTTATACTGATATTCATGCAGGTTTTCTGCACAAATGGCGAAAACTGAGAAAATAGATAAAAGGGTGTGATTTTGATGAGAAAAAGAAAAACAGCCGTTTTTCTGGCCGCGTTTCTTTTTGGAATTGTCTGTTTAGCGGGATGCGGCAGGCAGGAAAAAGAAGAACTGATATCCGTCGGGCAGTTAGATGACCCTCAGTATACGATTGGCGTCGGAGAGGGCACGGCGGGCATGTACTTGATGGAAGAGTATTTTCCGGAAGCGGCATATAAGACTTTTACCGATGGTGTGACGGCTTATATGGCGGTTGAACAGGGGAAACTGGATGCGTTCGTCTATGACCGCGTAATGATGGAATTTGCGATTGCAAACGGTCTGACGGGGGTAAAGCTGCTCGATGAAAATATTGGAGAAAGCATAGATGTTGCAGTCGGTATTTCTCCCAAAACAGAAATTCCGGAGCTTACGGAAAAAGTAAATCAGTTTCTGGCGGAACTGAAGGCTGACGGAACGCTGGACGATATGTATTACCGGTGGGTGCAGTCCGCAGATAAGACGATGCCGGATATTCCCAGGCCGGAAGCGCCGGACTGCAAGCTGCGGGTAGGAACAACGGGACTTGTACAGCCTTTCAGTTACTATGAAGGTTCGACGCTGACAGGATATGACATTGAACTGATTTATCGTTTTGCGGAATGGATGAATGCGGAAGTGGAAATCAGAACGTATGATTACGGCGGCATTGTCGCGGCGGCAGAGAGCGGTGACATCGACTGTATCATGGGGAATCTGAATGCCACAGAAGAGCGGCGGCAGCATATTCTCTTTTCCGACTGCGTTTATCCTTCGGTGACGGCCGTGATGGTGCGGACCGGTGCTGTGGGAGAAGCGGAAAACGAACAAAAAGAGTACAGGACGCTTTCGGATTTCGGCGGTGAAAAGTTCGGAACGCTGAACGGAAGCGTGGCGGATAAGCTTGTTCAGGGGGTAATCGATGACGCGGAAGATTTTTACTATTATTATTCTATTTCAGACATTGCAACAGCCATAAAAGCGGGGCGCATAGATGCCGGTGCGCTGGATGAACCGCTTGCGCGTCTGGCGGCGGCCAGAAATGGCGGTCTTAGAATTTTTGAAGAACCGATTGTTCCGGATAAGTACGGTTATGCTTTTCCGAAAGGGAGCCCGCTTTGCGCGCAATTTAGCGAAATCATCGGGCAGTTACATGCGGACGGAACGATTGAAGAACTGAAAGAAAAGTGGCTTGGGGCGGATGAAAGCGTTAAAGTATTGACGGAGCAGACCTGGGATGGGGCAAACGGCACAATTATCTATTATTTCGGCGATGCAAACGAACCGATGACCTATCTGGGAAACGGCGGCGAACCGCTTGGCCTGGAAATCGACCTGATGCTGTTAATCGCGCAAAAACTGGATATGAGAGTGGAAATGACCTCCTGTGAATTTGGAGGGCTGATTGCTGCGCTGGAAAGCGGAAAAGCGGATGTGGCGAGCGGCAGTATGTCGATTACGGCAGAACGAATGCAGCACGTTGATTTTTCGGACACTCACTATGATGCGGCGCTGGTTCTGCTCATACGGGATGAGGACGTTTTGGCGGACGGAGGCAAAAAGGGATTTCTGGAGAGTCTGCAGGACAGCTTCAACAGCACATTTCTTGTGGAAGGAAGGTGGAAGCTGATATTGCAGGGACTTGGCGTTACGGCGCTGATTTCCGTTTTTTCCGGAATTTTTGGATTGATGCTCGGTTTTGCGCTCTGTATGCTCCGGCGGATTCCAAGCGGCCCCGTTCGTTTGGGCACGGGCGCTTTTGTCCGCCTGATTCAGGGAACGCCCATCGTTGTTTTTTTGATGATTTTATATTATGTTGTTTTCGGCTCGGTGGATGTCTCCGGCATTTTGGTGGCTGTTATCGGGTTTTCCATTAATTTTGGCGCATATACGTCGGAAATGATGCGGAGCGGTATCGAAACGGTGGACAAAGGACAGAATGAGGCGGCGCTTGCCATGGGCTATACGAAGATTCAGACATTTTTCAAAATCATATTTCCGCAGGCGGCCAGGAATTTTCTGCCTGTATTAAAAGGTGAATTTATTTCAATGGTAAAGATGACTTCCGTAGTCGGCTATATTGCCGTACAGGATTTAACAAAGGTATCGGATATTATCCGTTCCCGGACGATGGAAGCATTTTTCCCGTTGATTGTAACCGCCATCATCTATTTCGCATTAGCCAATGTGATGACAGCAATGATATCCCTTGTGGAACGCAGGATTGAACCGAAACGAAGAAAAAGGACAGTAAAGGGGGTCAGGATGATATGTCAGAACAAAGCATGATATCGCTCAGACATGTGCGCAAGGAATATCCGAATGTCGTTCCGCTTCAGGATATCAGCGTGGAAATCAGGAAAGGAGAAGTGATTTCCGTTATCGGCCCGTCCGGAACCGGGAAATCGACGCTGTTACGCTGCATCAACCTGCTGGAAATGCCGACGGCAGGTGAAATTGTGGTGGGTGGAGAGGTTATTACGAATAAAAAATGCAGGATAAATCTTGTCAGACAAAAGATGGGCATGGTATTCCAGTCTTTTAATCTGTTTGCCCATAAGACGATTATCGAAAATATTATGATGGGGCAGACAGACCTGCTCGGCAGGAGCCGCCAGGAAGCTTATGAAAAAGGGATGGAACTGCTTCGTACCGTCGGTCTGTCCGACAAGGCGCTTTCCTATCCGGATGAGCTTTCGGGAGGCCAGAAACAGCGTGCGGCAATTGCAAGGACGTTAGCGATGGAACCGGAGATTATTCTCTTCGATGAGCCGACCTCTGCGTTAGACCCGACAATGGTCGGAGAGGTGCTTTCGGTCATCCGGCGGCTTGCCGGACAGGGAATGACCATGATGATTGTAACGCATGAAATGAAATTTGCCCGCGATGTGTCCACAAGAATCTTTTATATGGACCAGGGTGAGCTTTACGAGGACGGAACCCCGGAACAGATATTTGAACATCCGAAGCGGGAACGAACGAGGGTCTTTGTCCGACAGCTGAAAGTGCTGCATGAGGAGAATTTGCTGCGAAATTTCGATTTTCCCGCATTTATGACACAGCTTGAAGAGTTTGGAAGAAAACAGCAGCTTTCCCAGAAACAGATATATGCCATGCAGCTTGTGACGGAAGAAGCGCTGCTGCAGAAGCTTCTCCCTGCCGCTCCTGATATGAAGATAATGGTAGACGTGGAATACGGCGAAAAGGAAAACCTGACAGAAATGCGTTTCTCTTATGAAGGCGTTCCTTTTCATCCGTTCAGAGACGAAAATGACCTGTCGGTCCGCATGTTGAAAGGCGTTGCGGGAAAGATAGAGCACAGCTTTTCGGATGGGATAAACTGTCTGACAATCGGATTATAGGAAATTGCGACAGTGTAAACCATTCAAGGAGAATGCAGCGCATTCTCAGAGTTTGCCGCAGGCATACTCTTAATCGTCGCCGCCGGGCGACGATTTTTTATTGTCCTGAATGCGCTTGTGAGACTATCCGTTTCATGATAGAATGTACAAAAAACGAAAGGGGCGGTAAGGATGCTGAATAGACCGCAAAAATTAAGAAAAGGCGACAGGGTAGCTATTGTCAGTCTGTCGAAGGGCATACTCGGAGAGGAATTCTGCAGCCATAATCTGGAAATCGGTGTCAAGCGTCTCAGGGAATACGGGCTGGAACCGGTATTCATGGAAAATACGCTGAAAGGCATTACATATCTGAAAGACCATCCGGAGGCGCGGGCGGCCGATTTGAAACAGGCTTTTATGGACGATTCCATTGCCGGCATTCTCTGTGCCATCGGCGGAGACGATACTTATCGTCTGCTGCCATATCTCATGGAAGATGCGGCGTTTGTCCATGCGGTAAAAAAGCATCCGAAGCTGTTTGCGGGGTTTTCCGACACGACTGTCAACCATCTGATGTTCTATAAGCTCGGACTGAGTACTTTTTACGGGCCGAATTTTATCTGTGATTTGGGTGAGATTGCGGCGGATATGCTGCCATACACCCGGAACGCTTTTGAAAGCTATCTGGAAGGGAGTAAGTACCGGGAAATCCGTTCGAGTGAACTATGGTATGAGGAAAGAACGGATTTTTCCAGAGCGGCAATGGGAACGGAGCGGACTGCGCACCGGGAAAGGCGGGGGTATGAGCTCTTGCAGGGACCGGAAGTGTTTTCCGGGGAACTGCTCGGCGGCTGTCTGGAAAGCATTTACGATATATTGTCGGGCACGCGGTATGACGATGAAAAGACGGTCTGCGATAAGTACGGTATTTTCCCGGAAAAAGAAGTGTGGAAAGGGAAAGTGCTGTTTATCGAGACATGTGAGGAAAAGCCGGCGCCTTCGTTTATGGAAAAAGAACTGGAGGCTTTGAAAGAGAGGGGCGTTTTTGAGGCGGTAAGCGGCGTGATTGTCGGAAAACCCCAGGATGAGACGTATTATGAGGAATATCCGGAAGGTTATTGATAACGAGCGGCTGCCGGTTGTATATAATGTGAATTTCGGTCATGCCACGCCCCGCTGTGCGCTGCAATACGGCGCGATGGTCAGAGTCGATATGAAAGAGCGCAAAATTGAATATCTTTAGGCTTGCGGAAAAAGACAGATACGGTATAATAAGAACGGATGATGTCATAACCCGGCCCCTGCCGGACAGCGTATGTTCCTGCGGAAGTCCTGGAGAAGCGCCGGAGACAGTCGCGGACCATTACAAAGCATTGGAACATCATGCTTCGGAGTGCATTGCCTGTGGAAGCTGTGAACGGAACTGTCCGTTTGCGGTGGGCGTCGTCGAGAGAATGAAAAAGGCGGCAGAAGTGTTTGGATATTAATAATAAGACAAATAGATATAAAAAAAGCCGTGCGCGGAACCAGGAAAAGAGCGGCGGCGGAAAGGATACAGCCCCGGAATGGCAGATAAATCTACTGCGGAGCGATATACCGTGACGCAATGTATCGAAACGCAATGTACTGCTGTGCAATGTATCACAGTGCGATGTGTCGCACTGGATATGGACAGAACAACTTTAAACAGGGAAGGACGCCTGTCGGAAAATAACAGAAAAGCATTGGAACGGGTCATTGCTTCGGGCGTTCATATCATTATTGCCAGCGGCCGTGCGTTTGAAACGCTGCCGCGGGATATGGTGGAACTGCCCGGTGTGGAATATGCCATTACGTTAAACGGCGCGGCGATGTACCATGTGCCCACCGGTAAATGCCTGAAACGCAGCCGGCTTTCGGCAAAGGCGGCAGAAGCGATTATAAAAGCGACGGAAGGACAGCCCGTTTCTTATGAGGCATTTATTGACGGAACCGCCTATGCGGGAAACGATTTTCTGGAAAATCCGGAAGCTTTCGGATTAACGCCGCAGGCAGCCGCTTATGTAAGGACGACGAGACATGGCGTGAATGATATTGTACGGTTTCTGCATGAAAACAAGCATCGCCTGGACGGTATGGACATGGTTGTGCATGATGCGGCATTGCAGAAAAAAGTATGGGAACTGGCGGCGGAGGCAACGGATGAAGTTTACATAACATCATCAGCTTCAAATCTTGTGGAAATTGCCGACCGGAACGCGGGAAAAAAGGCGGGCCTCGTTTTTTTCACGGAGCTGCTCGGCCTGCGGAGAGAAGAGACGGCGGCGTTCGGGGACGGGGACAATGATATCGAAATGATACGTTACGCCGGCTGCGGCATAGCAATGGGCAATGCGTCGGAAGCCTGCAAAAAGGCCGCAGATTACATTACCGGTCATCATGACGAGGACGGTCTGGCAGAGGGATTAAGAGATATATTGAAATTAATATAATGACATCTGCGGATGGCGGACGGAAAGGTTTTTATATGGAAGAAAAATTTATCGAGGTAAAACAGCTGTACAAGACATTTCACACGAAGAAGCAGACGGTGGAAGTTTTAAAAGGAATCGACCTTTTGGTGGAAAAGGGAGAGATATACGGAATCGTCGGCTTCAGCGGCGCCGGAAAATCCACGCTTGTCAGGTGCATTAACCGGTTGGAAGAACCGGACAGCGGAAGCGTCAGGATTGGCGACAAAGAGATTACATCGCTCGGGAAAAAGGAGCTGAATGCGCAGAGAAGAAAAATAGGCATGATTTTTCAGCAGTTCAATCTCTTTGATTCCATGACGGTAGCCCAGAACATTGCATATTCCTTGAAAATGACGGGAACGCCCTCCAAAGAGGCTGATGCGAGAGTGGAAGAAATGCTGCATCTGGTAGGACTGATGGAAAAAAAGAACGCCTACCCGGGAGAACTTTCCGGCGGACAGAAGCAGAGAGTCGGCATCGCAAGAGCGCTGGCGAACCATCCGGATGTTTTGCTTTCGGATGAGGCGACAAGCGCGCTGGACCCGCAGACGACGATTTCCGTGTTGGATTTGCTCAAGGAAATCAACAGGAAGCTCGGTCTGACGATAATCCTGATAACCCATGAGCTGGAAGTCATTAAGTATACCTGCCACCGGATGGCGGTTATGGAAGACGGAAAGATTCTGGAGCAGGGACCGGTAAAGGAGATTTTTCAGAATCCGAAGTGCGCTACCGCAAAGAACTTCATCGGCGTTTATAATCAGTTCAGAAGCGATTACTGGCAGGAGGAAGCGGAATGAGTTTATATAAATATTCTTTTTGGGAAGTGCTGAAACATTCTTTCAGCGCGGAAGTGTGGGAACAGGTTATTCCGGCTATCAGCGAGACAATGTATATGGTCGGCGTTTCTTCCGTTTTTGTCCTTGTATTCGGGATTCTGCTCGGCCTTGTCCTTGTGATGACGAGCAAAGAAGGGCTGATGCCCTGCAAAGTCGTTCATACGATTCTGGGGGCGGTCATCAACTGTTTCCGTTCTCTGCCGCAGGTCATTATCATTATTGTCATGCTGCCGGTGGCAAGGGCGCTGGTCGGAAAATCCTACGGCTCGAATGCCTGTATCATATCGCTTGTGGCAAGTTGCGTACCGCTTTTTGCGAGACTGGTAGAGAGCAGCCTTCTGGAGCTTGACAAGGGTAAAATCGAAGCGGCGAAAGCGATGGGAAGCGGCAATTACCGGATTTTGTTCACCATTATGGTTCCGGAAACGCTTCCGTCCCTGATTCGGGCGTTCACAAACGCGGTCGTTATCGTCATTTCCATGACAGCGCTGGCAGGAAGTTTCGGCGCCGGCGGAATCGGTTATATCGCTGTCACCTACGGTTATACGAGATTCCAGCACGACCTGTTGTTTGCGACCATCATCGTGCTCATCGTTATCGTACAGGCGGTACAGTTAGCCGGAGATACGATTTCCAAACTGATACTGAAAAAACGTCATTTAATTTAAAAATGACATAGTGCGGCATAGATGCCGGACCCAGGAGTCCATGTGACATTTAAGACAGCGCAGGCTGATTAAATGAATAAATGAGAAAAGAGGAGAAAAATTATGAAAAGGAAACTAGCAGTATTGTTGATGACTGCCGTGACAGCGTCTGCCCTTCTGGCCGGATGCGGTAATCAGGCGGGCGAAGCGGGAGGCACAACGGACAACACACAGGAAGCGGCAGACAGCACACAGGAAGCGGCGGACACGAATACCGGGAGCGAAGCGGGAAGTGAGGCGGATTCTGCGGATACGCAGACAGAAAGCGATGCTTCCGGAGAAAAAGTGGTATTGAAAGCGGTATGCGACCTGACGCCGCACAGTGAGATTCTGAATGCGGCTTCCGACCTGTTGGCAGCGGAAGGCATCGAACTGGATATCGTGTCCACGACATGGGATGCTACCTGGAACGATATGCTGATTGACGGTGAAATTGATTTCGCTTATTTCATGCATGTTCCGGCGATGGAGAGCATTGAGGAAGAAATGGGCGCGACTTTATACAGCATGGGAGGCGTTCATGTAGAGCCTTATGCCTGCTTCTCTGACAAATACGCGGCGAAGGAAGAACTGCCGGAGAACGCTGTTATTGCAATTCCGAACGATTCTTCCAATGAGTACAGAGCCTTAAAGGTATTGGAAGCGGAAGGCTTCATTAAACTGAATCCGGATATGACGGCAATCGACGCTTCGATTCAGAAAATCGACGAATACCTGATTCCGATTGAAATTGTGGAGATGGACCAGGCGAACATCATTCCTTCCGCTGCGGATTTTGACGCGTATTTTGTCAATGTCAACAGAGCTTTGGAAGCGAGCATCGACACGACTTCCTACCTGATGAGAGAAGGAGAGGATTCCGAGTATGCCAATATCATTACGGTAACGGAAGCGAATCAGGACAACGAGTCGATTAAAAAACTGGTTGAAATTCTGCAGTCCGACGAAATCAAGCAGTTTATTACGGATAATTTCAACGGAGCGGTTATTCCGGCCCAAAATTAAGGGAAGAACCGGGCGGCTGCCGTAAGATAAGCGGGCAGAGGGCGTATGTATGATAAACAATCTGGAATATTACAAAGTCTTTTACCATGTTGCAAAAAGCGGCAGCCTGACGTCGGCGGCGGAAGAACTTGCGATTTCGCAGCCGGCGGTCAGCCAGTCGGTCAGGCAGCTGGAGAACGCGCTTGGCACGCGGCTTTTTGTCAGGGCGCCGAGAGGCGTCAGCCTGACGAAGGAAGGAGAGCTGCTTTACGGTTATGTGGCCAAAGCCTATGAACAGTTCGTACTCGGCGAGAAAAAGCTGAAACAGATGTTAAATCTGGAACTGGGAGAAATCCATATCGGCGCCAGCGATATGACGCTTCAGTTTTATCTGCTTCCTTTTCTGGAACGTTTTCACGAAAAATATCCCGGCATCCGGGTGGCGGTGACGAATGCGCCCACGCCGGAAACGCTGCAAAATCTGCAGGACGGTAAAATAGATTTTGGAGTCGTCAGCACGCCTTTTTCAGAAAACGCGCCGGTATGCGCGGAGAAGGTGCGGGAAATCGAAGACATTTTCGTGGCGGGCAGAAAATTCATTCAGTACAAAAACAAAATGCTGGATTTACAGGAGTTAGAGAAGATGCCTCTGATTTTTCTGGAAGGCATAACGAGTACAAGACATAATATGGAGAAGTTTCTTCTGGAAAATGAAGTGGAAGTTCATCCGGAATTTGAACTGGCGACGAGCGAGATGATTGTGCAGTTTGCGCTGCGTAATCTGGGAATCGGCTGTGTTGTCAGAGATTTTGCGAGGGAATATCTGGAAGACGGACAGCTGTTCGAACTTCGTTTTAACAAGATTATTCCGAGACGGCATTTCTGCGTCGTAACGGACCGGAGAAATCCGATGTCCGCGGCGACCGAAAACCTGCTGCGGCTGTTCCGGGAACAACGGTCGAAGGATGACCGGGAACAGAGAAACAGCGGGATGCTCAATTTGTATCAGGAAGAAAAAACAGAAAGGGCGGAAGCGGGAAATGATTAGAACGATTATATTTGATATCGGCAATGTGCTTGCGGATTTTTCATGGGAAGCGCATTACAGGCGGTTCGGCTATACGGGAGAAAAACTGGAACGACTGGCGAAGGCGACGGTAAAAAGCGACGCCTGGAATGAATATGACAGAGGAGAACTGAGTGACGGGGAAATCATTCGGAAGTTTATCGAAAACGACCCGGAGCTGGAGGAAGATATTATCAGATGCCTCACCGATGTGGAAGGGATGGTTGTGCGGAACGATTATGCGATTCCGTGGATTCAGGAATTACAGGAGAAAGGCTATCGTACCCTGTATTTGTCCAATTTTTCGGAAAGGGCGAAGAAGGAATGTGCGAAAGCGCTGGATTTCCTGCCGTATATGGACGGCGGCATTCTGTCTTATCAGGACAAGGTCATTAAACCGATGCCTGAAATCTATCAGCTCTTAATTGAGCGATACCGGCTTGTCCCGGAAGAATGCGTTTTTCTGGACGATACGCAGAAGAACCTGACGGGGGCGGAAGCCTTTGGGATTCATACGATTCTGTTTCGGAACCAGGAACAGGCAAGAGAAGAACTGAGAAAGCTCGGCGTAAGCTGAGCTTTTCATTTTATCCTATAGAAAATTGCGACAGTGTAAACCATTCAAGGAGAATGCGAAGCATTCTTAGAGTTTGCCGCAGGCATACTCTTAATGTCCGCTGCCGAGCGACGATTTTTTATACAGGATTCGGGTGTCAGAAGAGCCCCATTTCGTGGCACGCCGGCACAGTGTAGCAAGATATGATAAATATTTCCAGTAAATTGCAGAGACAGCCGCTGTTTTGTTATTTTATAATAAAAAACAACGGATTATTTTATTTTAATGCAGATTTTATGCAAATGCAGGGGGTATCGGCATGAATACATTGGCATTACCGAGATTGATAAGTGACGGCATGATTTTACAGCAGAAGAAGAAGGTGCATATATGGGGATGGGATGAACCGGGACGGAAAATTACCGTTTCCTTCCTTGACAGAGCCTATTCCTGCGAGACGGACGAAAACGGCGGATGGGAGGTCTTCCTGGAAGAGCAGACGCCGGGCGGCCCGTATGAGATGCGCATTCTGGACAGCGCAGGGGAAGAAAGAAATCTGAGGGATGTTCTGGTAGGCGATGTATGGATGTGTTCCGGTCAGTCCAATATGGAACTTCCCATGCGCAGGGTGCTGGACCGGTATCCCTGTGAACCGGAACAGTGTGACAATCCGTTTATCCGCACATTTAAAATTATAGAAAAGAGCGATTTCCACGGTCCTTGTCAGGAGCTTGAGAGCGGGGAATGGACGGCGGTAACGCCCGATACGCTGCCGGATTTCTCGGCGACGGCGTATTTCTTTGCCAGGCATCTGTACCGGATAACCGGCGTGCCGGTTGGATTGATTAATGCCAGTCTCGGGGGCTCGAGAATCGAATCCTGGATGGGAAGAGATATGTTGGCGGGGCAGCATGATTTTCTGGCGCTGGCCGATAAGTATGGCAATGATGATTTCGTAAAGGGGCAGCTGAAAAAGAATGAAGAGCAGGCCCTTGCCTGGCATAACCGTCTGGACAGCATGGATTTGGGACTTCGGGAGAACTGGGAGCAGGAGGAAGCGGGAAAAGAGCCGGGTATTTCGGCGTGGAAAAATGTAGAAATTCCGTTCTTTTTTGAGCATACGGAATTAAAAGGCTTTATCGGAAGCGTATGGTTCCGGAAAGAATTTACCGTCGATGAAAACCTTGCGGGGAAAGAGGCGAAACTGTGGCTCGGAACGATTGTGGACAGCGATACGGTCTATGTCAACGGCGTCTGCGTCGGTCATACGGATTATCAGTATCCGCCCCGGAAATATATTGTGCCGGAAGGTCTTCTGCGGCAGGGAAAGAATCAGATTGTCATCCGTGTCAAATGTGAGACCGGCCACGGAAGATTCACCGACGGCAAGACATACGCGATTTTCCGCGAAGAAGAACGGATAGAGCTGTCGGGCGCATGGAAGTACAGAATCGGCGCTTCCTGCGGGATGATTGAAGAAACGGATTTCGTCAACTGGAAGCCGACTGGACTTTATCATGCGATGACGGCTCCCTGCCACAACTATATGGTGGCCGGAATTTTATGGTATCAGGGAGAGTCCAATACCCATGCCGCCGCCTCCCGTTATCTGGAGCTGACGGAACGGATGATTGCCGGATATCGGGCAAAATGGAAAGATGAACTGCCTTTTTTCTATGTGCAGCTTCCGAATTTTGCGGCGGATGTTTATGAAAAGGAACGGAACGAGACATTCAGTGACTGGCCGGGCATCCGGGAAGCGCAGAGACAGGCGTTAAAAATTCCGGGTACGGGAATGGCAGTTGCCATCGACCTGGGGGAAGATAATGACCTTCATCCGTTGAATAAAGAAGGAATCGGCTATCGTCTGGCAATGCAGGCGGCGGCAAATCTGTACGGGCTCCGAATAGAGTGCAGCGGTCCGCAGGTTGAAAAAGTCAGCATGGAACAGGTTTCGACGGACGAATATCAGCAGCAGGCGGATGGATTGTCATCGTCTGACGACCGGTCTGATGACCGGATTCCGATGACCTGGCAGGTGACGCTTCACTGTCGGAACGCAACGGGAATGTATGCTTATTCCGAGGATAAGGGAACGGAAATCAAAGATTTTGAATTTGTGGATGAAAAAGGCAGGATTTATCCTGTCAGGGCTGTCATTTTCAAAAAGGATATCATCTTAAAATGTGAAGAAAAGATAGAAAATATACGGGAAATAAGATATTGTTATCATAATACGAACCGGGGGGCATTGCTTTATAACGAAGACGGATTTCCGATGAGCCCGTTCCGGCTGGAATACGGCGTATAATCAGGATTCCAGGCATGTTTCCTTTTTGGCCTGGTTCAGCCGTTTATATTCGGACGGCGTACAATGTTTGGCAGCCTTGAAAATGCGGTTGAAGGTGGAAAGGCTGCCGAAACCGGAACGCATTGCCACTTCGGTAATGGAAATATTCGGCTGAATCAGCAGGCTTTCCGCGTGGGCAATCCTTTTCTGCGTCAGATATTCGTAACAGGATGTGCCGGAAAACTGCTTAAACAGTCTGGAAAAGTGGAACTTGGAAAAGCCGGCCAGGTCAGCCAGATAATCAACGCTGATATTTTCCGTGCAATGGTCGGTTATGTAATTGCAGACGTCCATGAATTTTTCTATATATTCGTGCTGTTTGTTTGAGGTAATGCCGGGAAATTTTTCGCTGGCATTGAAATTGGCACGTCCGATGGCGACAAAAAAATGAATAATCAGCGCGTAAATGCAGGCTTCGGTGAAGGCAATCCGGTTATCGTATTCGTTGCTGATTTCATTCAGATAGGAAGCGAGCTGCCTGTTCAGTTCCGGATATTCTTTCCGGCTGATGAGGGCGTAAGGATGCAGGGAATGGATTAAAGAGTCCATTCCTTTTACATTACAGACGAGGCTGTAATCCAGAAGGATGATGAGACGTTCGCCTTCGTCACCGTCCGCGTCCGGCAGCGGAGCAATCAGGCGGTGCAGCGTGCCTGGCGGCGTTATGAAAATATCTCCTTCGTTAAAGGTATGGGATGTATCGTCGATGACGACGGTATATTCCTTCCGGATGGGCATGATGATTTCCATCGCCGTATGCCAGTGGAACGGATAATCTTCCGCTTCCATATTATGATAAAGCTTGATGGACGGAAAAAAATCATATGCTACCGTTTCATGAATGCCGTTCAGAATTTTTATCATATGGAAATCTCCTGTCGTTTCTTTTCTATGCATATCTATATGTACGTTGTTTTTTGTTTCATCTATGCCCGCTACTTTATTGATAGCATAAACAGAAGAAAGTGTCAAATCAAATTTTGCTATACGATAATGGTGAAAAATAGTCAAAAACGGGCAAGGTGCTTTGTCAGAATAAAAAAATTATATGGAAAGTATCAAAAATGGATAAAAAACAAACATATTTTCAAGTTTTTGCAAAAATATATTTAGCAATATTTAGGAATGACAAAGCAAAATGTGAAGAGTCGGAAAGACAGGAACGTTGTATACTTTGACTAATAATAGGGGTGGAATTTGCTTGATTTATGGCATAATATCAGTCAATAAGAGTTGAACCGGAACGGTTCGAGTAACAAAATGAATAACAGGAGGACCATGAATGGAACTTGTAAGAAACGAAGTCAAAAATGCAGAATTTGAAAAACGCGCCCGCGGTCTGGTCGCACAGATGACATTGGAGGAGAAGGCTTTTCAGATGGTGCACGGCGCTCCTGCGATAGAAAGACTGGGCATCAAAGCTTATAACTGGTGGAATGAGGCGCTCCACGGCGTGGCAAGAGCAGGAACGGCGACCGTATTTCCGCAGGCAGTCTCGCTGGCGGCCACATTTGACGAAGATTTTCTGGAAGAAGTAGCTGACGCCATTTCCACGGAAGGCCGGGCGAAGTTCAACGCACAGCAGAAATATGAAGATTTTGATATTTACAAAGGGCTGACGTTCTGGTCGCCCAACGTCAATATTTTCAGAGACCCGAGATGGGGCAGAGGCCATGAGACATTCGGGGAAGACCCTTACCTGACATCCAGACTCGGCGTGCGGTTCGTGGAAGGAATACAGGGACATGATGAGAACTATATGAAGGCAGCGGCCTGCGCGAAACATTTTGCGGTACATAGCGGTCCGGAAGACCTGCGCCATGAGTTCAATGCCGAGGCGGGCAAGCAGGATATGTATGAGACATACCTTCCGGCATTTAAAGCCTGTGTGCAGGAAGCGAAAGTGGAAGCGGTCATGGGAGCGTATAACCGTACGAACGGAGAACCGTGCTGCGGAAGCAAAACATTGCTGCAGGATGTTCTGCGGAAAGAATGGGGCTTTAAGGGACATGTAGTTTCCGATTGTTGGGCGATTCGCGATTTTCATGAAGGACATGGCGTTACGGCGGGTGCGGAAGAGTCGGTGGCGCTTGCGGTCAGAAACGGCTGCGACCTGAACTGCGGCAATCTTTTCGTTTATGTGAAGGATGCGGTAGAGAAAGGTATGATACCGGAAGAACGGGTGGACGAGGCGCTCGTGCATCTCTTTACGACGAGAATGAAGCTCGGTCTGTTCGATGAAAAGGCGAAAACGCCGTACGATGAGATTCCGTATACGGCGGTCGATTCGAAAGAGATGCGGGAGCTGAATCTGAAAGCGGCGGAGAAATGTGTCGTTCTTTTGAAAAATGACAATCATCTTCTGCCATTGGACAAAACAAAAATCAATACCATCGGCGTTATCGGCCCCAATGCCAATAACCGGAAAGCGCTGATTGGAAATTATGAGGGAACGGCTTCCCGTTATTATACGATTAGCGAGGGTATTCAGGAATATGTCGGCGACGATATCAGGGTGCTGGTGTCCGAAGGCTGTCATTTATATCAGGAGCAGATAAGCAATCTGAGTCAGGGCAAAGACAGAGATTCGGAAGTAAGAGCGGTTTGCGACGCCAGCGATGTTATCGTTATGTGTCTCGGGCTCGATTCCGGTCTGGAAGGCGAAGAGGGAGACCAGGGCAACCAGTATGCGAGCGGAGACAAGCAGAATCTGAATCTGCCGGGCAGACAGCAGGAAATCCTGGAAATTGCCCATGCCAGCGGCAAGCCGGTCGTGCTCGTGCTCCTTTCGGGAAGCGCGCTGGCGGTAGGTTGGGCGGACGAACATATTCCGGCCATCGTACAGGGCTGGTATCCCGGCGCGCAGGGCGGAAGAGCCATTGCGAGAGTATTGTTCGGAGAGAAAAATCCGGAAGGAAGACTGCCCGTTACCTTTTACCGGACGCTGGAGGAACTTCCCGCGTTTACCGATTATTCCATGAAGGGCAGAACATACCGTTATATGAAACAGGAAGCTCTGTATCCGTTCGGATACGGTCTGTCCTATACGGACTTTGTTTATTCGGATGCGGCGGTATCTTCCGATACGCTCGGGGCGGACGGCATCGAGGTGAAAGCGGTGGTGGCCAATAAAGGCGGCAGGGAAGGTACGGAGACCGTTCAGGTTTATGTGAAGGCAGACAGAGAAGGAACGCCAAATGCCCAGTTGAAAGGCATTCAGAAAGTAACTCTGCAGCCGGGCGAAAGCAGAGAGGTTGTTATAAAGCTTCCGGTAAACGCTTTCGCACTGTATGATGAACAGGCGGTCAACAGAGTCGGGGCCGGAAAGTATCTCGTTTCCATCGGCGGAACGCAGCCGGAGAGCCGCAGCGAGAAGCTGACCGGGAAAAAGGTGGATGTGCTTTCGGTTACGGCTGCAGAAGAGATGGTGCTGGCTTAGTGCGTGCCGCCGAAAAGGGCACGATAAAAAGCTGAATATGGAAAGGTATGGTAATGTGATGAATTTTGAACAGGCATGGCTTAATTATACGGAAGTTACGTCTTGTGAGGGGGCGGACAGACTTACATATATCTATGCGGACATACAGGACAGACTGATGGAAAACAGCGTCAGAGAGCTGCAGCTTGCGTTGGAAGGAATGACCGGCAGGAAACCTGTGTTAAAGGGCATTTCCGGTAATGGTGAGGCACAGGGCATTCATCTTGTTTATAAGGCGGGAATGCCCAAAGAGAGCTATCACCTTTATGAAAAGAACGGCAAGGTAACGATTGAAGCGTCCGATTCCGTCGGAATCCTGTATGGAACGTTCGCGCTGCTGCGTGAAATCAGAACGAAAGAGACGCTTGTGGGAATGAATCTTATGAAAGCGCCCGATATGCCGCTTCGCATGCTGAATCACTGGGATAATATGGACGGAAGCATCGAACGCGGTTATTCCGGAGAATCCTTTTTCTTCGTAGAAAATGAAATTGTTGTTGATGAAAGAACCGAAACTTATGTGAGACTTGCGGCCAGCATCGGCATCAATGCCGTTGTGATTAACAATGTCAACGTAAAAGATGCGGCGACCTGGCTGATTACCGGACGGTATCTCGGCAAGGTCCGGGAGCTGGCGGAACTGTTTGCAGGATATGGCATCCGGCTTTTCCTCAGCCTGAATTATGCGGCGCCTGTGGAACTTGGCGAACTGGAAAGCGCGGACCCGCTGGATGAGCAGGTCAGGAACTGGTGGAAGAAGCGGATGGAAATCGTCTTTCATGAAGTGCCGGGATTCGGCGGTTTTCTTATTAAAGCGGATTCGGAAGGAAGACCGGGCCCCTTTACCTATGGAAGGACGCATGCGGACGGCGCGAACATGCTGGCGGAAGCGGTGGCGCCTTATGGCGGCCTGATTATCTGGCGCTGCTTTGTTTATAATTGTCAGCAGGACTGGCGGGATTACAAGACGGACAGGGCGCGGTCAGGATATGACAATTTCATGGGACTGGACGGGACGTTTCTCGACAACGTCATCCTGCAGATTAAGAATGGACCGATGGATTTTCAGGTCAGAGAACCGGTGCATCCGCTTTTCGGCGGTCTGACGAAAACCAATCAGATGCTGGAAGTGCAGATTGCGCAGGAATACACGGGGCAGCAGCGGCATCTTTGTTATCTGATACCGATGTTTCAGCAGATTATGAAGTTCAGAACGTATGTGAAAGATGAACAGGACCGGGTTCAGGATATTGTGTCCGGGAAGACGCTCGGACAGAAAAACTGCGGCATTGCGGCGGTAGCGAATACGGGTAACGATGAGAACTGGACCGGTCATGACATGGCGGCGGCGAATTTTTACGGATTCGGAAGACTCGCCTTCGAAAACGAACTGACGGCGGAAGAAATTGCCGAAGAGTGGATTAAGATGACTTACGGAAAGGACGGGCAGGTCGTGGAAACGCTTTTGTATCTGCTGATGCAGTCCTGGCCCGCTTATGAAAGTTATACATCGCCGCTCGGCATCGGCTGGATGGTCAGTCCCAACAATCATTACGGTCCGAGCGTGGACGGATACGAATACAGCCGTTGGGGAACTTACCACAGGGCGGACCACGAAGGACTCGGCGTGGACAGAAGCCATGACGGAACGGGTTATGCGCTTTTGTACAGGGAGCCGAATGCGTCCGTTTATGATGATAAAAATAAATGTCCGGATGAACTTTTGCTCTTTTTCCATCATATTCCCTATACATGGAAACTGCGTTCCGGCAAAACCGTGATTCAGCATATTTATGATACGCATTTCGACGGGGTTGAGATGGTGGACGAAATGGTGGAACGTTTCAGCGCATTACAGGGAAAAATTCCCAATAAGCCTTTTAAACGGATGATGGAACGTTTTACACACCAGAAGGAACATGCCCGTGAATGGTGTGACCAAATAAACGCTTATTTTTGGCGAAAATCCGGCATATCGGACGAAAAAGGACGGGACATTTACTGAATTTTCATAAATGTGCACAAAAAATAAGCAAAATATGCGGCTGGAATAGCAATATATGAACAGAAATAAAGACGGATACATTTTATAATAATAAAAGGTATTTCAAAAAATCTTATGGAGGTGTGAGGATGAAAGAATCTAAGAAAAAAGCTCCTGCGGCAGGGAAAAAGCAGGACTTTGGGGTTTATATGAAGCGTTACTGGCAGTTATACGTTTTACTTGCGCTGCCGCTTCTCTATCTGCTCATATTCAAATATGTGCCGATGATTTATATCCAGATTGCTTTCAAAAAGTACAGTATTGTACAGAGCGTATGGGAGATGCCGCTGGCGGCCAATAACGGATTTGAATATTTTATCAAAGCATTTAATAACAGGGATTTCTTAAACGCGTTAAGGAATACGCTGGTGCTGAATCTGTTGGATTTGGTTATCGGTTTTCCGGTTCCTATCATTTTCGCATTGATTCTGAACGAACTGGTATTCAAAAATTTTAAACGCGTGGTACAGACTATCGCTTATATGCCCCACTTCCTTTCATGGGTCATCATTTACGGTCTGGCATTGCAGATTTTTGCGCCGTCAACCGGTTTTATCAATATGATTCTGGGAAGTTTCGGCATAGAATCCATTCCCTTCCTGAATGAATCCAGCCACTGGGTAGGCACATACATATTCCTGGGCATCTGGCAGAGCTTCGGCTGGAACTCCATCGTATACCTGGCGGCAATCGCGGGCATCAACTCGGAGCTGTACGAAGCGGCTTCCGTAGACGGTGCAGGACGTTTCAAAAAGATGTGGCATATTACGCTGCCGGGCATCAAGTCCACAATCGTCGTGCTTCTCGTTATGAGCCTCGGTAACATTCTGGGAAGCGGATTCGACAGACCGTTCGCATTGCAGAATAATCTGGTTATGGACGTTGCGGAAGTGCTTTCCACCTTCGTATACAAGAACGGTATTAAGGGTCTGCAGTTCTCACTGACAACCGCTGTCGGCTTCTTCCAGTCTATCGTATGCGTTATTTTCCTGCTGCTGGCGAACTGGATTTCCCGGAAGCTTGGCGAACGTGGAATCTGGTAAAGAAGGAAGGAGGAAGAAGAGATGATTAAATCAAAATCCGCCAAAGTGGGCGACTGGTGTTTTATCATAGTCTGTGTGCTTGTCAGCCTGATTTGCGTCGTGCCGATGCTCAATCTGCTGGCGCGGTCATTAAGCTCTACGGACGCGTTGATTAAACATGAAGTATACTTATGGCCGAAAGGTTTGAATCTGGAGGCGTACGCTACGGTGCTTGGCGATATGAAATATATCAGGGCATTTTTCTGGACGGTATTTCTGACGCTGGTTTGTACCGTTGTGTCGCTGACGATGACGACGCTCTGTGCGTATCCTCTGATATTTGAAAATCTGAAGGGACGTTCCGTAATCAATATTTTTATTACGATAACGATGTTCTTCAATGCGGGAACCATTCCGAACTACCTGCTGATGAAGAGCCTGAACCTTTTGAACAATCCGCTCGTTCTGATTATTCCGAGTTGTTTGAGCGTTTATAACATGATTATTATGAGGAGCTTTTTCTATGGCATTCCTGACAGCCTGCGGGAATCGGCGGAAATTGACGGGGCGAGCTTTTTCAGGATACTGATAAGCATCTATCTGCCTTTGTCAAAGCCGGTATTTGCGACGCTGGCGCTGTTTTATGCGGTAGGAAGATGGAACGGTTATTCGGATGCGCTGATGTATATCAACAAAGATATTTTCTATCCGCTGCAGCTGTTCCTGTATAATATTCTGAACAACATCAACAGCGTGGAGGTGGCGACACAGGAAGGATTCTCGTCGCCGGGTCTTACCGAATCGCTGAAAGCGGCAATCGTTATGTTCTCGACCGTGCCGATTTTGTGCATCTATCCGTGGCTGCAGAAATATTTCATTCACGGCGTAACGATGGGAGCGGTAAAGGAGTAAACGGAATAACCAATCCGTTCATTCATATTCATTAAAAAACAAAGGGAGGTACAAAAAGTGAAGAAAAAATTATTATCAGTTTTACTTGCCGGCTGCATGGTATTATCGCTTGCTGCCTGCGGTAACGACGGCGGTTCTGCAACGCCGGACGCGACACAGCCTGATACGCAGGCTCCTGCGGCTGACACAACCGACAACGCGGCTGCAGATAACACCGAGGGGGGGGACACTACGGAAGCTGAAGCTCCTGCAGACCCAACGAACGGTGAACTTGTGGACGGTAAGTTCGCAGAAACGAGAAAGATTACGGTAGAGGTTTATGACCGTGGTAACGACGGTGGTTCTGACCCGACCAACAACAAGTATACGCAGTATATCAAAGACCAGATGATGGCGCTTCACAATGTAGAAGTAGAGTTCATAGCGGTTCCCCGTTGGACAGAGGTTGAGCAGATTAACAACCTTCTTGCGGCAGGCGATGCACCGGATATCTGCCTGACTTATGACTACCCGACCGTTCAGACATATGCGAACATGGGCGGTGTGCTCGATTTGAGCTCTTATGTGGATGATTACAAAGACCTGCTTCCGAATCTGTGGAACTGGCTTGGTGAGACAAATATTTACTGGGATAAAGACCCTGTTGACGGAACACTCTGGGCAATCGAAGGCAAACGTGCGGTTACAAACCGTATCAATACATTCGTTCGTAAAGACTGGCTGGATAAGCTCGGTTTAGAGGAGCCTACGACCCGTCAGGAATTCTACGAAATGATTGTAGCATTCAGAGATAACGCTGATACGCTGCTTGGCGCGGATGCGGATAAAATGATTCCTTACTCCGTAAGCTTCGACGTAGGCTGGAGAGCGGCGCTGTTAATCGAATCTTTCATCGACCCGGATATTTCCGATTATGACTATTATATCAACGGTTTTGATGACAGAGCATTGACACAGCCCGGTACAAAAGAGGCGATTCGTATCCTGAACCAGTGGTATAACGAAGGACTTCTCTGGGATGACTTCGCACTTTACAGCAGCGGTGACAGCACAGAAGACGATATGATTAAGGCCGGCTATGTAGGCGCATTCATGCACAACTGGGATTATCCTTACAGAGACGGTGAGAACAGTATTCAGACGAACCTTGAAAGAATCGTAGGACCGGACGCAAAATTCGTTGTAGTTGACTGCTTCGAAGATACCAAAGGCGGACATAACAAATTTATCACAAGCTCCGCAGGCGACCGGAAGATTTTCTTCCCTACTACAAATGATGAGCCTTTAGCTTCCATGCTGTATCTGGATTTCATCAGTTCACCGGAAGTTATCGAATATCTGCAGATTGGTGATGAGGGCGTTACACATAACAAGCTGGAAGACGGCGCGGTTGAAATCATTGCGGCAACAGGCGATGATATTCAGAACTCCGGATTTAACATTGACTACACGATTACCTGTAATGGTCTGCATCTGACAGATGAAGAGCTGACACTGAAATCTATGGCACATTCTTACAGCGGTATCGACCCCGCGCTTGTAGAGGTTGCGCATGAAGTCTGCAACACCGACACAAGACCGGCTAAGAACGTGAATGTTGGCGCGATTGCGGCAGAAGAAGGCCAGGGCCCGACACTTGCCAGCAAGAGAGATGTCATTTATGATACGGCAGTTGCTGCACCGGTAGACAGCTTTGACCAGGTATGGGATGCCGGTATTGCTGATTACTTAAGCTCCGGCGGTCAGGCAATTATCGACGAGCGTACCGAGAAGTGGAAAGCTACTTTTGGCGATGCAACACAGCTCCCGGAATAAAACAGAATTTTACGTTCATTTGCGAAACCCAAATTTTAATCAGCGGAAGAGCGTTCCCTTGCGAGGGGCGCTCTTTTGCATCCTGAGCAATTCCGGCGAAAGGGTTTTATAAGAAAAAGACGAATTTGTGCCGAAGCGTCACAAATTCTGTTAATCGCAACGCATCTTCAGCGTAAAATGCTTCGGAACGGAGGTAAAAATGAACGAAACAGGAAATAGAAGTGACATGAAAGGAAGCGCAAAGCACCGACAGGCTGTGAACCCCTATCTGCCTTCCTGGGAGTATATTCCGGACGGCGAGCCTTATGTGTTCGGAGACCGGGTCTATATATACGGTTCCCATGATTATTATAACGGTTATGTTTTCTGCATGGGCGACTATGTCTGCTGGTCTGCTCCGGTGGATGATTTGGGGAACTGGCGGTATGAGGGCGTGATTTATCCGCGGAATGCGGACCCGCTCAACAAAGAGGGAAAAATGTGCCTGTATGCGCCGGACATTACGATAGGGCCGGACGGCAGATATTATCTGTACTATGTGCTGGATAAAGTAAGCGTCGTTTCTGTTGCGGTCTGCGATACGCCCGCGGGAAACTTTACGTTTTACGGTTATGTGCACTATGAGGACGGAACCCGTCTCGGAGAAAAAGAAGGAGACCAGCCTCAGTTCGACCCGGGCGTGCTGACGGAAGGTAATACGACTTATCTGTACACAGGTTTCTGCAGCAGGGGAGACAAGTCCAGAAACGGTGCGATGCTGACCGTTTTGGGGGCGGATATGCTGACGGTGGAAAAAGCGCCGGTTTTTGTCGTTCCGGGTTGTGAATATAGTGCGGGAACGGGATTCGAAGGACATGAATTTTTCGAGGCTCCTTCGATTCGCAAGGTGGGGGAGAACTATTATTTTATTTATTCTTCCATCGTGATGCACGAGCTTTGTTATGCGGTCAGCAAAGAACCGGATAAAGGATTTGCCTATGGAGGCGTAATCGTCAGCAATAGTGATTTGCATATCGACACATATAAGCCGGCGGAAAAACCGATGGCTTATGGCGCGAACAATCACGGAAGTATTTTGGAGATAAACGGTAAATGGTATATTTTTTATCACAGACATACGAACGGGACATGGTACAGCAGACAGGGATGCGCGGAGAAAATTGAAATTCTGCCGGACGGAAGCATTCCGCAGGTGGAAATCACTTCCTGCGGCTTGAATGGCGGCCCGCTTGCAGGCGAAGGGGAATACGGCGCGTATCTTGCCTGCAATCTATTTACGGAGGAGGAATCCGTTTATGTCGGCGACGACCGTTTTCCCAAAATCATGCAGGATGGCAGGGACGGCGATGAAGAGCCGGGCTATATCGGCAACATGAAAGACGGCGCAACGGCAGGATTCAAATATTTTGACTGTAAAAAAATTACGGGAATCACCATCAAAGCGCGGGGGTATATGAACGGATATTTTGAAGTGCGGACCGCATGGGACGCAGAGGCGCTGACCCAAATACCGGTACGCAATTCCAACGTATGGGAAGCGTTCCATGCGCCGCTCGTTATCCCGGACGGAATACAGGCGCTTTATCTGACTTACCGCGGCAGAGATAAGGCGAGCCTGCTGTCGTTTACGTTGGAAACAGACAAATGAGAATGCCGCGGAAGAGACGCGGTACGGGAAGGAGCAGAAAAAATGGCAGGAGCATATGAAACAGGAGAATACAGAAACCTGTTTGCAGAGATTGGTTATCGGCCGGAGGAGATTCAGAACCGGCTGGAAGAGATTTTCCGGACGATGTTCTACGGAAAAGAGGACGAGAGAATTTATCATCCGGTGGAAGACGATATGGGATATCTGACGGACACCGGAAATAATGACGTCAGGACGGAGGGCATGTCCTACGGCATGATGATGTGCGTACAACTGAACAGGAAAGAGGAATTTGACCGTATCTGGAAATGGACGAAGACTTATATGTATCTGGACAGCGGCATGAACAAAGGCTATTTTGCATGGTCCTGCCGGACGGACGGAACGAAGAATTCCTACGGTCCCGCACCGGATGGAGAAGAATACTTCGCGATGGCGCTCTTTTTTGCTTCCCATCGTTGGGGCGACGGAGAGGGAATCTTCAATTACGGAAAAGAAGCCCGTGCGATTCTGCATACATGCCTTCATCAGGGGGAGGACGGGAACGGCGGACAGCCGATGTGGGAACCTTCCAATAAACTGATTAAGTTTATTCCGGATTGTGACTGGAGCGACCCGTCTTATCATCTGCCGCATTTTTACGAGCTGTTCGCGCTCTGGGCGGACGAAGCGGATTCCGTGTTCTGGAAAGAGGCGGCGAAGGAAAGCCGGGAATATCTGAAAAAAGCATGTCATCCGGAGACGGGACTCGCCGCGGAATATGCGGAATATGACGGAAGGCCGCACAATAAAGATTATGACAGCTTTGGCGGGCGGCATGACTGGTTTTACAGCGATGCCTACCGGGTAGCGGCCAATATCGGACTGGATTATGCCTGGTTTGCGGCGGATGCGTGGGAAAAGGAATGCGCGGATAAGATTCAGCGGTTTTTTGCGCCGCAGATGAAGGAACAGGATTACAGAATCTATGAAATCGACGGCATGCCTCTGCCGGAAAAAGCGCTGCACCCGATAGCGATTATTGCAACCAACGCCCAGGCTTCGCTTGCGTCGGAGGGAGACTATGCGTCCGCATGCGTCAGACAGTTCTGGGAGACGCCGCTGCGGGAAGGAGAACGCAGATATTATGATAACTGCCTGTATCTGTTTGCCTTTCTGGCTTTGAGCGGAAATTACAGGATATATTAAAAAGATTATCCGATTATACTAATAACCATGTCTTTCTCTCAACCTGCGATATTTGCGCCGCAGGCACAAATTCGCGTGTGAAAAATTTATTTTTCACACTATCCAACTTTGGGAAATTACAGGAAAAAGAGAGGGTTGTTGACAAAACTCTCTCTTTCCTTTATTATATTATTAAAACAGTTTTAAAATATATTTGAATATAAAAGGAGTGTATCGCGGATATGGCATTTACGAATCTGGTAAAAAAAATCAATGAGAAAGCTGTCACGGCCTGTATGCGGGATGGAAAGGCGCATACGAAGCAGGAACTTTCCGGCCTGTCCGGCCTGAGCTTTCCGACGGTCGGGAAAATTGTGGAAGAGCTGGCGGATGACGGAATGCTTCTGCGGCTCGGAACGGAGCGGGAGAGTCCGGGCGGAAGAAAAGCGGAAGTTTACAGGCTGAACCCGGATTTTGCGCATATGCTTTTGCTGTTTATGCAGGGAGATGAAGTCTTTTACCGGATTTGTGACGCTCTGGGAGCTGTAAAAGCCGAAGGACGGAAACGAAGAAGCGCGCGCCGGGGGAAAGAAGAGCAGCCTTTGCCCGGCATGAACGAACTCTTACGGGAATGCGCCGAAGCGGCAGTTTCGGAGGATGGGAAAATCCGTGCGGTGTCGGCGGGAATACCGGGAAGCGTTCGCAACGGCATCATTTGCTGCATCGACGGATATCCGGGAATGACGGGACGAAATATAGCGGCGGAGTTATCGGCCGCCATAAGCAGACCGGTGTCCGTGGAAAACAACATGAGCCTTGTCGCGGTGGGCATGGCGGAACGGTTGAAACAGGACGATGCCGGAGAAACGCTTGTCTGCATACATCTTGCCGATACCGGGCCGGGCATGGGCGCGGTCGTGAACGGAAGAGCCTTACAGGGATTCAGCGGTTTTCAGGGGGAAGTCGGTTTTATGCCGCTGTATGGCGATGAAACGGTGCAGCAGATGGCAATGGACGGTTTTCGTCAGGCATCGCCGGAAGAATGTCTCGGAAAAATGACAGCCTGTATCTGTACCGTACTGAATCCAGAGCGCATCATTTATTATCTGGAACGGGAACAGGACGGTCTTGCGGAAGAAATCGTGCGCCGCTGCGGGCGGTATCTGCCGGCCTATGCAATGCCCCGGTTTCTGTTTGACAGAAATTACCGGGAAGACTATTTTCACGGGCTGGCCGTGACGGGAATGGAACTGCTGTACGGAGGGACGGAACATGAGAACGCTTGATATGACGGAGGGAAAGCCCCATGTGCTCCTGCTGCGTTTTTCCGTGCCGCTCATGCTCGGGAATCTGTTCCAACAGCTCTATACCTTTGCAGACACGCTCATCGTCGGACGAAAACTCGGCGTTTCGGCGCTTGCCGCACTGGGAGCGACGGAATGGCTGTGTTTTCTGATGTTTGGCTTTATCCAGGGATTGACACAGGGACTTTCCATCGGGATAGCAAAGCATTTCGGAGAGGGAAATAAGGATTTGGTTCAGCGGGGAATTTTTCAGGCGGGCTGCATTTCCGCGGGAGCGGCTTTTATTGTTACGGCGGCGGGACACGGCCTGCTCGTACCGGCTTTGCGTCTGCTCCGGACGCCGGAAGCGCTTTTTGAAATGTCTCATTCTTATCTGACAATTCTGTACAGCGGGATTCCCATTTCTTTTGCCTATAATATGGCGGCGGCGGTTCTGCGGGCCGTCGGCAACAGCCGGACGCCTTTGTATGCGATGGTGGCGGCGTCTTTTACCAATATTTTATTGGATATACTGTTTGTAACGGCGCTTGGACTCGGAATCCGGGGAGCCGCTTATGGCACGCTGCTTTCGCAGCTGTGCGCCGCGCTTTGCTGTATGGCCGCGCTCCGGAAAACGGAGCAGATACGGATTGAACCGGAAAATCGGAAGCCGGACAGGCATATCATGGCGGAACAGATAAAACTGGGCGTTCCGATGGGGGTTCAGAATATTATTACGGCGGCGGGGGGACTGGTGGTGCAGTCCGTTGTGAACGGATTCGGTCTTTTGTTCCTCGCAGGCTATACGGCGGCCAATAAACTGTATGGGCTGCTGGAGATTGCGGCATCTTCTTACGGCTATGCGATTTCCACCTATACGGCGCAGAATGCGGGGGCGGGGCGGAATGACAGAATCCGTTCGGGCATCCGGGCGGCGCTCGTTATCGGGACGGTGAGCGCGTATCTGATGTCTCTTGTGATGGTTCTGTCCGGCAGACAGATATTAGGGCTTTTTATTGTGGAAGGACAGGTGGATATCGGTGCGGCGATTCAGACCGGATATCGTTTCCTTCAGATTCTTGCCGTCTTTTTCCCGCTGCTTTATGCGGTTTATATTCTGCGTTCCTGTATGCAGGGAATGGGCAACTCCACGATACCGATGCTGTCCAGCCTGATACAGGTTCTGATGCGCATTCTGTGCGCGGCGGTATTGACGAAAATCATCGGAAATAAAGGCGTATTCTGGGGGGAAGTTATGGCGTGGGCCGGCGCGGATATTTTTCTTGCAGCGCATCTGTTTTGGCCATTTCATGTCAGCGCGGCGGCAGCTTATGTTCCGGCCGCTTGCCGGGAAACGGGAGATGTGTTATCTTCGGAACAGAAAGAGCGTATATGAGCATCGCTGATAAAACGATACTGCATATCCTGTATGATAACAGCGAATGTCCGGTGAAACGGACGGATAGGAGTTTCATTGAAAATAGAAATCAATGTGGATGAAAAGACAGAAGATACACATATCGTTATTTCCTGCAAAAAGCTGACGCCGGAATTACAGCGGCTGCTTGCCATGCTACATATTCTCGATAAGCAGCTTACGGTGAGAAAAGGAGAGGAAATCTTTTTTCTGGATGTTTCCGAGGCGGTTTATATCGAATCCGTGGACAGAAAATCTTTTATCTATACGAAAAAAGACATGTACGAATCGGATTTTAAACTCTATGAGCTGGAACAACAGCTGGAAGCGTGCGGGTTTTTCCGGGCGAGCAAATCCTGCCTGGTACAGTTGAACTATATCAAATCCCTGCGGGCAGATATTAACCGCAAAATCCGGCTGACGCTGGAGAATGGTGAGCAGCTCGTCGTTTCCAGACAATATGCGGAAGAACTTAAAAAGAAACTCGGCATGGGAAAAGGAGGCAGACAATAAGATGGAAGAGCGGAAAACGGTGTTTGACTATATGGGTCAAATTTTGATGATATTCGGATTTACCATATTGATGTTGCTGGTATTCAGTCTGTTGTTCGGAGAAAGCGCGAAAGGATATTCTGACCTATTTTCCTTTGGAAAAGAAGGAATCGGCGTGGACACGATGATACAGTTTCTCCTGGCGTCGATAGCTACGGTGACGCTGCGGATGCTTTTTTTTACGGATATGCTGTTCAAAAATATGCGGCTCCTTCCGCGTACTGCGGGTATGGTGTTTTCCGAACTGATTGTGATAAGTATTTTTGTATGGTTATTCAACTGGTTTCCGGTGGATGAAGCATTGCCCTGGTTTATGTTCTTTTCTTCCTTTGGCATCTGCTTTGTGGTCAGCCTTCTCGTGACGGTATTGCAGGAACGGATAGAGAATAAGCGGATGGAAGATGCGCTGGAAAGCATGAAGAAGAAAATGACGGAAACAGAAAGGAGTATGGATTAAGAATGGAAAACAGCATTGAACTGACAGATGTGGTACAGCAGTTTGGCCAAAAAGAAGCGCTGAAAGGAGTTACGCTTCAGGTAAAATCCGGGGAAATCTTCGGTCTGCTCGGCCCTTCCGGAGCCGGCAAAACGACGATAATTAAAATCATGACAGGACAGCTTCATCCGACGAAGGGGCAGGCGGTGATAAGCGGAATGCCATCCGATAAGATGACGGGAAAGACATACCGCCGAATCGGCATGATGATGGACGTACCCGGGCTTTATGAACGGCTGAGCTGTTACGATAATCTGAAACTGTTCGCAAGGCTCTATGCGGTCCCGGAAAAAAGAATCCGGGAAGCGCTTGAAAAAGTTGGCCTTTCGGAGGCGGCAAAGCGTCCCGTGGAAAAATTATCCAGGGGCATGAAAGGGCGGCTGGCGCTGGCAAGAGCAGTTATGAACGAGCCGCAGATTCTTTTTCTGGACGAACCGACAAGCGGACTTGACCCTGTGGCGACAAGGCGGATTCATGAATTGATTCTGGAAGAGCAGGCGAAAGGAACAACCGTATTTCTGACGACGCATAACATGGCGGAGGCGGAAAAGCTGTGCCGGCATATTGCGCTTTTGCACGATGGAAAGATTATAGAATACGGCGAGCCGAAGGAAATATGCCGCAGATACAATCATCAAAGACAGATTTTAATACGCCTGTACGACGGCAGGACGATGGCGTTTGGCTGCGACCGAAAAGACGGATGCGAAAGAAAAACGGGATGTGATAAGGAAACGGCGGAAACGATTCGGCAATATCTGGAATCGGGCATGGTGGAGACGATTCATTCCACAGAGCCGAATCTGGAAACGGTCTTTATGGAATTGACGGGAAGAACATTGGTTTAAGGGAAAGGTATGGATATTGATATGAAAAATGCGGGAGCGGTTTTTTTGAAACAGGCAAAAGATACGATGAAGAACAAGACGATTCTGATACAGTTTGTCATGTTTCCGGCGCTGGCGGTGATAATGGAAAACTTTATGTCGATAGAAGGGATGACGGAACATTTCTTCGTCAAAATGTTTGCCGCCATGTATGTCGGAATGGCGCCGCTTATCAGTATGTCGGCGGTGCTTGCCGAAGAAAAAGAAAAATGTACGTTAAAAATGCTGATGATGTCCGATGTGAAGCCGGCCGAATATCTGCTTGGAACGGGAAGCTGCGTCTGGTCTGCCTGTATGATGGGCTCCTGTGTCATGGGCGTTGTCGGAGAATATGCGGGAAAAGAATTTTTCCTGTTTATGCTGATTATGGCTGTTGGAACGGCGGCTTCCATCCTGATTGGAGCGGCAATCGGCACATGGAGCAGAAATCAGATGACGGCGGCCTCCATCGGCGTTCCGTTCATGCTGGTCTTTTCCTTCCTTCCGATGCTTTCCATATTCAACGAGACGATAGGCCGCGTCGCGAAAATCACTTATTCGGAGCAGGTCAGCATTCTGATTAACGGACTGGGCCGGCAGGATGTGCGCTTTGAGAATATCGCGGTTCTTCTTCTGAATATTGCTGTCGCGTTCGGATGTTTTGCGTTTGCCTACAAAAGGTCGGGACTTGGGTAAGCGTCAGTCTTTCAGATGCTTGAAACACCATAGAAAGAGCCACAGCAGAATCGGAAGACCGATTGTGGCTGTCAGACAGGCGGCGAACAGTTTATCCGCGCCCGGGAAATCAAGAAGGGCGCTGATGAACGTAACAAGATATAACAGTACCAGAATTATAACGCAAAGAAGCGCAGCAACTTTTTTTTGTGTGCTTTTTTTACCGTTTTTCATACAAATTTTACCTCTTCTGATGATGATGTGTTTTTATTATATGCCAGTCTGGAATTTATTTCAAGAATCGAAATCCTTATGAAAAAAATGAAACTTCAAAAATGAAACTTTTTCCGCCGGTCAATCGTATTATCTGTAAGAAGGCGTATGCAGAAGGGCGGGATATTTATCGGCAATGGTATGGATTTTAATTACATGACGGCAAATGCGCATGCGGTATCGGAGCAGAATCAGACAAAAAAACCGCAGAATCAGGCAATTAAGCCGAATGCTTCTGCGGACGGCGCAGACGGCGGCACGGCCGGATTCCTGGAGAAATTCCGGGAAAAAAGCGGCGGAACGGACAATGCGCCGGAGACCCGGAAGGCGGCGGGACGTGTGATGATACCGGAAGCCGGAAGACCGACAGGACGCGTGATGATACCGGAAGCCGGAAGACCGACAGGGACCGGGGGGATAACGGAAGCCGACCGGGAGGCCATGTCCATGACGGAATATAAGCTGTACCTCTACGAGAAGATATCTGCGCTTCCGGTGCATCCGTGGAATTTGCAGGATTATGTTGCGGTATTTATTTCTGACGATGGACTCGAGGCGATGAAAAACGACCCGGAATATGAAGCATGGGTGTTGGACTGTCTGAGGAAGAACTTTCAGGCCTGTGACCCGTGGGGGGCAAGATGCGGCGGGAAATTTGTCATCTTCCACTTTGGAGCGACGAAGGAGGAATGCCGCGTGGAGAGCTGGCGTCCGCCCTGCCGGTGTGAGGAAGAACGGGAAAGACTGTTCCGCAAGAAGGCAAGAGACGCGCTTTGGGAGCGCAGAAGAAAGAAAAGAAAAGCGTTGTTGGCGCTGTGGAATGAATTGGCGGAGAAAAAGGCTCTTTCAAGGAGAATGGCCGTTTCGGATTATTATGCGGACCTGGCGGCGCTGCCTCCGGAAGCGGAAGAGATACCGCCGGCTGACTGTGACGCGCGGGCGATGCAGATTTATTCTTCTTTTAAAGCCAATATTCTGCTTCGTATGTTCAGCATAAAGAATCAGTGAAATATCAGAAAACTGAGTGAATTCAGGAATCTGTGAAGCAGACTGAATAAGATACGGCCCGGCGATGCGGGCCGGAATGGAGGACTTGAGTTGAGCGTTTATCATTTGGGAATGCCGGGCGGTCAGTATACATCGCCCGCATATATGGGGTTGGAAGCTTTGCAGCCGCCGGACAGAGAGAAAACGGATGTCTTAACGGACGAAGAGCCGGCAGACGGCACGGTTCTGACAGAGGAAGAACTGCAGCGGTGGCTCGATGTAGAAATAAAACGGAATCGGGAACAGAGAAAGCCGCAGGAAGAGAAGACAGAGGATTTTTATGCCGGATGGGACAATGTGAAATACAGATTTGTGGAAGAAGGGGGAGACATCCCATACGGAGATGCGCCGGGAGAAGTTTTGTCGCTTCCGGGGAAAGAACGGGAGGAGATGGCCGTCTCGGAAGAACAGGTTGCGTTTCTGTGCAGAGACGGGAATCTCTCCGGTGCGGAGAATATTTCCGGCCCGGAGAGCGTTTCCGGAATGGAGAATACTTCCGGCCCGGAGAAGGCTTCCGAAACGGAAAATGTTTCCGATGCAGGCAGGACCGCAGAAGAATACTGGGAGCAGTCCTTTGCGGGAATCGGTTCAGAAGCGCCGGAATCCGTCAAAAAAGCGTGGATTGAGGCGGCGGAAAAGGCAGGCGTGGACGGCATGGGCGTTTCAAGAAATGGAAAGCTCAGCCATCTTTCCAAAATGATGATACAGCAATGCCTCAGATGGCAGCGGGGAGAAAACAGCAGTAATCTGCTCGGCAATTCCGTGCAGTCCGCAATCAATGCGGCGGAGCGCGCTTTGTATGAATTAGAGCATCCGTCGGAGCCGGAGCGTGTTCCGTCACCGGGAAAAAGACAGAATATCGCAAAAGAAAAACAGTTTTATATAGAATTTTTGAACAGACTACAAGCATTACAGGAGGAAGGGACATGATGACGGGAATCGGAGGAATTACTACAAATCGGTATACGCAAAATCAGTTTATGCGTCAGGCAGGCCCTGTTTCTTGCGGGGGCAGGCCGGGCGGGTATAAAGTATATATGAAAACGGACGATATGCTGTATTCGGGCGGTAACGGTTCCGGCCTTTCCTATTATATCAAATATGCGGAAGGCTCCACGAAAGCGGACCCGACGGTAATCGCCAAAGGCGTCGATGAGCATGGCAGGGAGTTTGAACAGAAAATTCATATCAACGACATCAATCCGCGCTCCGCAACCATTGTAGAGATGCACGCGCTGGAAGCGTATCTGGGCGTCGATAAAGGCGACGGATTGTCTTCTCTTCCCAAAGACCCTTCCCTGGGAAATATGGGGCTGCATGACAGAGCCGATTTTATTGATATGTTCCGGAAGTCGATACGGGATATGAATACATTGGGACAAAAGAAACTGGCCGCATATTATCAATACAGCATGGAGATGTACTGGGATTTCATGACGGAAAAAGAAAAGAGCAGACCGGTTTCGACAGACTTAAACGCGCCCTTCGGGTATTGGAAAAAGAATCTGCGCGAGGCGGAAGAGCCAAAGCCCGTAGCACCGGAATCGAAAACCGATACGGAAATCATTACCCAGGCCGACGGTTCCAGGACGCTTATGATTACGACCCATATCGGGGAGACCGAAACGCTCATGAGTGTGAAACTTTCCGAGCCTTCCGATAATCAGAACGATTATGTAAAGGCGGCGAAGAAAGAGGCGGAAACCGGAATAAAGGATGCAGAAGAAAAAGGTACGGAAGTCAAAGGCACGGAAATGAAGTCCGTGGAAACGGAAGGAAGCGTTTCGGAAAATTAAGAAAGAGGGCAGCCCAAAAGAGACAAGCGTGTAAGATATTATAGTTGTACGAATCTTTAATTTAAAACAGAGATATGGCAAAGCGGGCATCCGAATGTGTGATGTCCGCTTTTATTTTCTAAAGAAAATTTTTCTAAGGATAATTTTTTCTAAGGAAGATTTTTACTGAGGAAAAGCGCATTGACAGGAGTGTCTAATAGTGTTAGACTAAAATTGTCTAATCGTATTAGACAATATGAGGAAGTTATCGTGTGGAAGATTAGACAAATATATTTTTTTACGAATATTGGCCGGCGCTTCCGGCGTTCTGGCTGTAAATTCTGTGGAATGGGAAAAGGGAACGGGTATCGTCATGGAACAATATAAATTAGGAGAAATGGAACAGCGTCTGGCTCAGATGATTTGGGAGAATGCGCCGATTGCCTCCGGACAGCTGGCCAAATTATGCGAATCGGCTTTCGGATGGAAGCGGACAACTTCCTATACTATGCTGAAACGGCTCTGTGACCGTGGTATTTTTTGCAATGAAAACGGTGTTGTCCGGGTTATCATGTCCGGAGAGGAATTTCGGTCCGCGCAGGGCGAGTTGTTTATCAATGAGAACTTCGGCGGTTCCCTGCCGCAGTTTCTGCTTGCTTTTTCCAGAAGAAAGAGATTGAGCGAAAAGGAAGTGGAACAGCTGAAAAAGCTGATAGAGGAATACGAAACGTGAAGCGTGTAAAAAGGGTGGATATTTGTACCGCCGGAGGCGGCATACGCAGCGGGTTGAAAAGTGGGGATGGCGGAAGGAGAGGACAGAATTGGAACAGATTTTTATCAGGATTTTGAATATGAGCCTTACGGCGGGTATTGTCATTTTAATGGTTATTTTTTTACGGCTTTTTTTACGGAGGCAGCCGAAAATATTTTCGTATCTGCTCTGGACGGCGGCGCTTTTCCGGCTGCTTTGTCCGGTTTCTTTTTCATCGGGATTGTCGCTGCTCGGCGTTTGGCGGATGCCCCCGGCACAGCAGGGCCGGATGGATTATATTCCGCAGAATATCGGTCTGATGGAACAGCCGGAGGTGGTTCTTCCGGTTTCGGCAGCCGAAACTTCCGTGAATGCGCTTCTTCCGCCGGCAATACCGGAAACTTCAGTTAATCCGATGCAGATACTGTTGTTTGCGGGAATGGGCATCTGGATGTCCGGTATTATTATTATGACAATATATGGGGCGGTTACTTATATGAAACTGCATCAGAAACTGAAATCCGCAGTAAAGGAAAAAGATAATATTTATTATGCTTCCGGTATAGCGGCGCCTTTTGTCTGCGGGCTGTTCCGTCCCCGTATTTATCTGCCGGAACAGATGTTTTGCGGACCGGCCGCATTGGGAGAACAGGCGAAACAGTATATTTTGCTGCATGAGCAAATTCATATCAGGAGAAGGGACTATCTGTGGAGGGTTGTCAGTTTTTTAATTCTTTGCATCCATTGGTTTAATCCGCTCGTCTGGCTCGCTTTTATCCTGAGCGGAAGGGACATGGAAATGTCCTGTGACGAAGCGGTGATACGAAAGATGGGGGACGGCGTCAAAAAGGAATACGCCGCGTCTTTGCTGACATTTGCATCGGGACGGCGCATCGTACTTGGGATTCCGCTGGCCTTTGGGGAAGGGGAAACCGGAGGACGTATCAAAAATGTGCTCCGGTATAAAAAACCTGCGCAGACAGCGGTCTTTATTGTGTTGTTTGTCTGTTTATCCGCTGTCATCGCGCTGGCGGCCAATCCGAAGGGGCAGAAAACCGGACAAAATGCAGGACAGGATGTCGGACAGGGGGCCGGGGAAAATATTTCGGTTTCGGATGGCGCAATGGATATTTACTATGGCATTGTCTCTTATGCGGACGGTCTGGAGGCATCCGGAACAGAGGAAGCCGGCAGAGCAGTCATTCGGATTCCCGGAATTGGCGATATGGAAATTCCGGCGGCCGGGGAAGTTTATCCATATATTGAAATAGAGGATTTTCAAGGCCCGGAAGCAGGCGATTTGGTAGAGCTGTCTTTTCCGAAGGGGGAGATGTTCATACAGGAAACGTATCCTGCGACCTTTTCCATTCCGGCGGAGAGCATCGTTGTTATGGGGCAGGGATTTTTGCTGGAGCGCGCAGAGCCCGGGAAATATCTGTTTACCGTTCCCCGGGGGTTTGCGCAGGAGGCGCAGGAGGGCGATATACTCGAAATTTACCGTTATTACGATGATGTTATGGAGAACGAAACGGAAAAAGAGTTTGTGGCGGCGGTTCCGGTATTATCTGTGGATGCCGGCAATGATGATATATGGGTGGAAATGTCGGCCGATGAAGTCAGCGCTTTTCTGTCAGGGTTCGGGCGCGGCATTGTCTGTGAGCTTGTGAAACAGGACGAAACCGGATGAGCCGTCAGCCGATTCGACATAGACTTTGAAAGCCTCTTGTGATATACTGAAACAAGCCTGACAGCCGGCATTATCATTGAATTTATGCACTTTACAGCGCTTGAAAACTGGAATGGTAAGCCTGCAATCGGCGCTTATCATTGAACTGATATGCTTTACAGCGGATTGGGAAGAAAGGGAAAAGAAGCGATGGACAATCAGAGAATAGATTTGGGCGGCGTACAGAAAATCATAACGGAGGAATCCGTAACATTATATTGGGATAAACCACATAATCTGGCCGGCGGGGCCGTTTATCGTATTTTCTGCGACGGAAAGGAAGCGGGCACGACGGATAAGACGCATTATACGCTGGAGGGACTGTCTGCGGAAACGGAATATACGGTAGAGGTCAGGCTTTTTACCGGAGAAAACGGATTCGTTACGGATGAAAGCGAAGCTGTGGGCGGGCAGGAAAATGCTTCCGGCTGTGCGGCTTCAGAAATAATGGCTGTTAAGACCACGAAGGCAAAAAGGCGGCTCGATATCACGAAAGCGCCCTATCTGGCCGTCGGTGACGGACAGACGATGAATACGGAAGCGATTCAGCGGGCAATCGATGACTGTACGGAGGCGGACGCGGTTTATTTTCCGGCGGGCGTTTATATGACGGGAGCCCTCCGTCTGCACAGCGATATGGAGCTGTATCTGGAAAAAGACGCCGTTTTACAGGGAACGGACAGGCCGGAAGATTATCTGCCGAGAATTAAGAGCCGCTTTGAAGGAACCGAAATGGAATGTTACAGCAGTCTGCTGAATATGGGAGAACTGGACCATGAGAGCGGCTATAACTGCCGGAATGTGGTCATCCGGGGAAAGGGCACGATTGCCAGCGGCGGCGTAACGCTCGCCAAACGCGTTATCGTGACGGAACGGGAACGGATAAAGGAATATCTTTTATCTCTTGGAGATAAAATCAGGGAATGCGAATCGAAAGATACCATTCCGGGACGCGTGCGGCCCCGGCTGATAAATATCAGCAATTCCCAGAATGTGCTGATTGCCGGCGTGACGCTGAAAAACGGCGCAAGCTGGAACGTGCATATGATTTATTCAGACAATATCGTGACACATGGCTGTACTTTTTATTCGGAAGGCGTCTGGAACGGAGACGGATGGGATCCGGATTCGTCCACTAACTGCACGATTTTCGGCTGTCTCTTTTTTACGGAGGATGACTGTATCGCCATAAAATCCGGGAAAAATCCGGAAGGCAATCTTATCAACCGGCCGAGCAGGCACATCCGGGTGTTTGACTGTGTCAGTTCTTTCGGACACGGCATCATCATCGGAAGCGAAATATCCGGCGGCATCGAGGATGTGCAAATATGGGACTGCGATGTCAAAAGCGCGCTCTGCGGCATTGAAATCAAGGGAACGAAGAAGCGCGGCGGTTATGTGAAAAACATACATATTAGGGATTGCAAAGCGGCCAAAATCATGCTCCATTCGGTAGGGTATAATGACGACGGCATTCCGGCCGATACACCGCCTGTTTTTTCCGACTGCCTGTATGAAAATCTGGAAATCGGCGGAGAAATTCTGGAGGTGGACAGAACATGGTCTCACGATACGGCGATTACCGTGCACGGTTTTGATGTGCCCGGCTATGCCGCAAAAAATGTGACGTTCCGGAATATTACGATTGTTGGAAGAGGAAAAAACACAGAGCAGCAGTTTTCGCTGAGGGATTGCGAAAACATTATGCTTGAAAATATCCGATGTCTGTGAGGCAGGGGAGCCTGTTTCCGGTCATTTTCCTGAAAAGAAGAACGCGAAAACCCCCGAGACCGTGAAAACAGTTCCGGGGGCTTTCTTTTAGGGGAGGATAAGTATTTCCTTATCTTTTGACTAATAACATTATTGCCCGGTTTGGAAAGATTATTCAACTATATGAAAAAAATATAAAATTTTTTCGGAATCTGCATTTAGAAATTTACATTTTCTATAAGTTGTTATATACTATTGTGGAGCAACAAGATGTTGCGGTATGAATATAGGATAAAGGTGGGAAGATTGACATGGCATTATTGAATCAGTGGCGTGATATGGCTTATTCGGAGACAACAGATAAAGGAGAGCTGCAAAGACTCTGGTCCGCGTATTTTCAGAAAGAAAAAGAGATATATGCGCAGCTTTTGAAAAATCCCGACGAAGTGGTGGAGGGAACCGTTAAAGAACTGGCGGAGAAGTTTGAAATTGATATTATGACGATGGTCGGTTTTCTGGACGGTATCAATGACAGCCTGAAAGAAGCCAACCCGATTGAAGAGATGGAAGAGGACACGAAGGTCAATCTGGGCTTCGAGAAAGAGCTTCTTTATAAAAATATGGTGGCGGCAGGCGCTGACTGGCTGTATGAGCTGGAAGAGTGGAACGATATTTTCGATGAGGAGACAAGAAAAAATTTATACAAGGAACAGAAGGAGTCTACTACGATTCACAAGGGTCCCAAAGTATATCCAAATGACCCCTGCCCGTGTGGAAGTGGTAAAAAGTATAAAAAATGTTGTGGACGAAACGCATAAAAAAACGAGAAAAGAGTATAAGGATTAGAAAGTCTGTTTCCCTTGCGGGACTGATGCTGCTTTGCGTCGCGGTATGCGGATGGAGACAGACGGGAACGGAGCCGGATGATTCTTCTGTCGTGCGTCAGTTTATTATCGGGCCGGAAGAAGAAGCGGTGTATCTCGTATCCGCTTCCGAAGAGGTGAGCGTACAGGAAGACGTTTCCACATCGGAAAATGTTTCCGATGCGGAAAAAGAGTCCCTGCCCGAAGAAGAAACTGTGCCGGAGGAAGACGCGGCACAGACCGTTTCCGGAAATGCTGTCGGAAATTCTTCGGCAGAAGCGGAAGAGGCGTTCGCAAAGGTAAATCAGGCACGGGCGGAAATCGGCTTGTCGGAGCTTGCCTGGAGCAATGAACTGGCCGCGGCTGCGGAAGTCAGGGCGCAGGAGATTCATCAGGCGTTTTCTCATACAAGACCCGACGGAAGTCCCTGGTGGACGGTAGACAGTGAAAATATCTACGGAGAAAATATCGCGAAAGGTTATCAGAGCGCGGAAAGTGTCGTAATGGCATGGATGGAGTCTTCCGAGCACAAAGAAAATATTTTATATTCCGGTTTTGAGACAATCGGCATCGCGGTCTATAATGTGGACGGAAAATGGTATTGGGCGCAGGAGTTTGGCTACTGAGCCCATTTGGGCGTTTGCCGGAGCAGATAAGATACCGGAAAAGTGTCTGTTGAAACGGGCGGATTGGAGCAGAAATGGGAATTGGAATACCGGAGCCGGGAAAATCAAGGGTCGATTATGCGGCCTGTCTTTTTAAAAGCGGATATAACTGCGCGCAGTCGGTATTTGCAGCTTATGCGGATTTGTTCGGAATGGAGCGTCAGACAGCGCTCAGAATGTCGAGCGCGATGGGCGGCGGCATAGGCCGTATGCGGGAAATCTGCGGCGCGGTATCGGCAATGGCGATGCTTGCGGGCCTGAAAGAGGGAAACGACGACCCGGAGAACGAAGAGGCGAAAGCGCATATTTATGCGTTGGTGCGCGATATGAGCGCGAAGTTCAAAGAGAAGGAAGGAACGCTTATCTGCCGGGAGCTTTTGGGAATCGACGGGATGGAAGAAAGCGCGAAACCGACGGTGCGTACGCCTGAATTTTATGCGACAAGGCCCTGTGCGAGACTGATTGCGGAGGCGGCGGAAATCATAGAAGAGGTTCTCCTGGATAAGAAATCGGAACAGAACCGGTAATTGCACGGCAGGAAAGGCGGGAAGAATAGTTATGATAGCGACAATTGCAATCTTGAAAAAGACGCTGGCGGAGATGAAAAAGTCTTCCGAAAAATTGTTTCAGGGAGAGATTCTTATCAGCAAGAAAGAGTGCTGGCTGATTGGCACGATTCTGGTGCTGTCAGGCATTACAATCGGACTGTTAAAAGCGCCGCTGACACATGGCGTCAATATTGCCATCGGAAGTCATAACGGCAACCATAACGGAAATAACAGCGCGAACGGCAATGACGGGTGCGGCAGCGACAGTTCGGCCGGCACGCTGACAGATAAATTATGTAAACCAATCGACACGAAGAAAGAAGAAAAAAAGCATGTTGGTTCCAAGTGCCGGAATAGAAGAAAGGGGCATGAAAATTCATGAAGATTACATTAAAAGACGGTTCCAGCAAAGAATACGCACAGCCGATGAGCGTATACGATATTGCGGCTGATATTTCGGAAGGACTCGCGAGAGCGGCCTGCGCCGGAGAAATAGACGGAAAAGTGGAAGATTTAAGAACGGTCATCGACAGAGACTGCAGCCTGAACATTCTGACGGCAAACGATGAAGCGGGACTCCGCGTTATCCGGCATACCGCATCTCATGTGATGGCGGAGGCGGTTAAGCGGCTTTTTCCCAATGCAAAGGTGACAATCGGTCCCGCTATCGACGAGGGATTTTATTATGATTTTGATGCGGAGCCTTTTTCCAGAGAAGATTTGGACAAGCTTGAAGCGGAGATGAAAAAAATCATCAAAGAAGGGCACAAAATAGAGCGCTTTACGATGCCGCGGGAAGAGGCGATTCATTATATGGAAGAAAAAGGCGAGCCTTATAAGGCGGAGCTGATTCGGGACCTGCCGGAAGATGCGGAAATTTCCTTCTATGACCAGGGCGGCTTCGTGGATTTATGCGCCGGCCCGCATCTGATGAGCGTGAAATCCATCAAAGCGTTTAAATTGATTTCCTCCTCGATGGCATATTGGAGAGGGGATTCCAGTAAGGCGCAGTTACAGCGTATTTACGGAACCGCTTTCCAGAAAAAAGAGGAGCTTGCGGCGTATCTGGAACATCTGGAGGACATTAAGAAACGCGACCATAATAAACTCGGACGCGAGATGGAGCTGTTTACGACGGTGGACGTTATCGGACAGGGACTTCCGCTGCTGCTTCCGAAAGGAACCAAAATGGTCATGAAACTGCAGCGCTGGATTGAAGACCTGGAAGACCGGGAGTGGGGATATGTCCGGACGAAGACGCCCCTGATGGCAAAGAGCGATTTGTATAAAATCTCAGGACACTGGGACCATTATAAGGAAGGCATGTTCGTGCTCGGCGACGAGGAAAAGGATAAAGAAGTCTTTGCGCTTCGGCCGATGACCTGTCCTTTCCAGTATTATTGCTACAAAAACAGCCAGCATTCTTACCGCGACCTGCCGATTCGTTACGGTGAGACTTCGACGCTGTTTCGAAACGAGGATTCGGGCGAGATGCATGGACTGACAAGAGTACGGCAGTTTACGATTTCGGAAGGCCATCTGGTCATCCGGCCCGACCAGGCGGAAGAAGAGCTGAAAAACTGTCTGGATTTGGCGCATTACTGCCTGACGGTGTTGGGCTTACAGGATGATGTGACTTACCGATTGTCCAAATGGGACCCGAACAACAGGGAAAAATATCTGGGAGACGAAGAATACTGGGAGTCTACGCAGAGCAAGATTCGGGAAGTGCTGAAAGAAAAGGGCGTTGCCTTTACGGAAGCGGATGGGGAAGCTGCTTTTTACGGTCCGAAAATCGATATTCAGGCCAAAAATGTATACGGCAAGGAAGATACGATGATTACCATTCAGCTCGACTGTGCGATTGCGGAGAACTTCGATATGTATTATATCGACCAGAATGGCGATAAAGTCCGTCCGTATATTATCCACAGAACTTCTATGGGCTGCTATGAGCGGACGCTGGCATGGCTGATTGAAAAATATGCCGGCAAATTCCCCACATGGCTTTGTCCGGAACAGGTGCGCGTCCTTCCGATTTCCGAGAAATATGAGGAGTATGCGGAAACGGTCAGAAAAGAGCTGGCCCAAAATGGCGTAGACGTTACGGTGGACAACCGTTCCGAAAAAATCGGCTTTAAAATCCGGGAGGCGAGACTGGCCAAGCTGCCTTATATGCTCGTCGTCGGAAAAGACGAAGCGGAAAACGGCACGGTATCTGTCAGAAGCCGTTTTGCGGGCGACGAAGGCGTGATGCCGCTTTCGCGTTTCACAGAGCAGATATGCCGGGAAATCAGGACAAAGGAAATCCGAAAAGAAGAGGCTGTACAGGAATAAGAAACAGCATACAGGCGTGAAAACGCGTATGGAAACAGGGTAACTGTCGGTATGAAAACAAATTTACAAATAAGGAAAATATGCTGCAGGAAGACTGCCGGATGGCTTTTGTTCGCCTGTGCGGCAGCGATGCTCTTAAACAGCATCCGGCTGTGCTTTTGCAGCGATATTTGGTATGATGAACTATTCACCGTAGGAATGGCGGAACATTCCTATGGTGAATTGATTTCTTTTACGGCAAAAGATGTACATCCGCCGCTTTATTACTGCATTGTAAAATTGATATTAGACTTCTGTAAACTTATAAATCCGTCGGCCGACGCCGTAATCGTGATAAAGTGCGTGTCGGTTCTGCCCTATCTGCTCCTGACGGTGTACGGACTTGTTTTCCTGCGGAAAAAGTTCGGTATGTTTGTGACGGGGCTTTTTCTTTTCTGTGTTCTTTCCATGCCGCAGATGAGCGCTTATACGGTGGAAATGCGCATGTACGGATGGGCGCTTTTTTTCGTGACGGCGGCCTTTTTCCATGCGTATGAGATTGTGGCGGAGAATGGGCAGGGGCGCTGGAACAGCCATTTTGCCGCGCTTGCGCTGTACGGACTGGCGGCGGCATATACACAGTATTTCGCGTGCGTGGCGGCTGTCATGGTATATGTGTATCTGCTTCTATGGCTTTTTCTGCGTTACAGGCGTTCGGAAGAGCGGGATAAGAACGCCGCAAAAGCGTTAAAGCGCTGGTTTGTCTGCGTGTTCTGTTCCGTGCTTGCCTATCTTCCGTGGCTCTTTGTTCTGATAGCGCAGGTCACGGCGGTACGGGAAAATTACTGGATTCTGCCGCTTACATGGCGGAGTCTGGGAGGCTGCGTAAAATTTCTGATGAAGCCTGCTTTTTCCCGGGAGTGGCTTAATGTGCCGCTTGCGGTCTTGTTGTTCGGTATCTATATCGGGTTGTTTGTCTGGTACGGTATAAACGGATGGAAAGCGGGACGGGATGAGCCGTTCAGAATCCGTTTTTTCTATGCGCTTGCGGGCTGTATGGTATTGTGCGGGCTGACGGGCTTCGGTTTTACCGCTTCCATACTGGTTCGTCCCATCTTTGTTTACCGCTATATGCTTCCGGCAATGGGCTGTTTCTGGCTGTGTCCGGTACTTTGTCTGGACGGCCTTTTTGACGCGTATCGGACGGATGGAAAAGAAACGGCGCCGTCCGGGAAGGCGGCGCGTCCAGGAGAGAAAGCGGGGCGGCTTTTCCGGGGAATGCTGTGTTTTTGCACGATGCTTTTTGCCGTGGTCGGAATCAGGAACTACCGTGCTTTTCTCGGTGAAGAAGAGTATAAGGCGGTTTTGATGAAAGAGACGGAACTGGCAATTTCTGATATTGCGCAGGATGACATTATCCTGTATAATTTTGACCAGCTGCAGGCGGTTGCCGGATACTATCTGGAACAGGAAAACTACCTGTGGAGCAAAGAATCGGAGCCGCTCATACAGGAAATTTTCGGAAATAAAGGAAGCGTATGGGAAGCGTGGCAGATACGGGAATGGCTGGATGAAGGCCGTACCGTCTGGTTTTTCGGGAGCTTCAACAGCAGAGAAGAGCTTCGGAAGGAATGGGAAAAAGAGGGCATCTTAACCGAGGAAAAAGGAAGTTATATGCTGGAACGTTACTGGTTTAACATTTATTCGATTTTTACGGAATAAGCATATTTTATATATTAAGAGGCAATAATAATCTCGTAATATTTTATCAAATTCAGGAGGTTATTATGGCAGAGTTAAAATGTGGTGTGGAAAATTGTTGTTATAATCAGGAATGCTATTGCTGCAAAGGCGATATTATGGTAGGCGGACAGCACGCGGATACGAGCAGAGGAACATGCTGTGAGAGTTTTGCGCCCAACAGAGGCGATGCTTATACCAGTTCCCTGAGCCATCCGAGCAGGACAATCAGTATTGATTGCGAAGCGACGAAATGTGTGTATAATAGTAATTACAGATGTCATGCAGACCATGTGGACATCAAAGGCTGTGGTGCGGCGGACTGTAAAGGAACGGAATGCGCGACCTTTAAAGAAGCTTAGACTGTGCGCTTCGTGTGTCGTATCGGCCTGGGGAGGTAAGTATATGCGAATGAAAAAAAGAATGATTTGCGCGCTGGCGCTCGTGATGCTGCTTGGCGGCTGCGGAAAAGAACCCGATGCAGAGGAGACGCTTGCACAGGGAGAAAACGTTGTGGACGAAACCGCTCAGAACGACGTGAACGATAATGCGGGAGCCGCCGCAGAAGGCGGTGGCGGCGCAGTCGGCGAAGGCGTCGGCCAGCATTCGGAGAAACTCGAAATAGACGAGGAAACGAAAAAAGAACTGACGACACAGCTTCTTATGGAAAACGAGCTGGACATATCGATTGTTGCGGAAGAAGGAACGACCGACAGATGCACGTTTGCGCTGCCGGAAGATTTTATAGAAGTAGAGGATATTCCGGGCATGTATGTGACGAAACGATACCCTATTGATGCTTCGAATATTTATTATGCGGAAATGGAAAAAGATATCTCGATGCAGCTCATGACGGAAGAGACTTATGTGGAGCAGATTGAAGAGAATTTCAGAACGCTCTATGATATGGACATTGACGTGAATCTGCAGAGTTTTGAGAAAATCAAAATAAGCGGCCATCCGGCGTTCCGCATCCTGTGCAGTTATATGGTGGACGGTGTGGAAATAACACAGCTTGAGTACGTCATCAATGCCGACAAGAGTTATGTCGTTACATATTCCCAGACAGACGAGTATTACAGAATGGATGAATTTGAAGCCAGTGCGGCGACGATTGAGCTGGAGCTGGAAAATTAAAAAGGTGATGGGGCAGCGTACCGCCCGTCTTCCGACAGCTGTCCGGGCAGAGCATGGTCTCTTTGGAGGCACGCTCCCGCTCCGCTAAAGGATGTAGCGGTACTAAGCTTAAATGCAGCAAACTGCCTTTTCGCTAAGTACCGACATCCTTTAAAGGGCCTCCTCCAGAGAGCCATGCTCCGCCCGGACAGCTGCCGGAAGACGGGCGGTTCTCATGAGGTTTGCAGGCTGGATTTGCATTTTCAAAAATTATCGGTTGACATTCCACGCTGCATGTGGTATAGTGTCAAAGTGTGTGAAGGCACATAACAGTAAAGCAGAGGTATTCACTCTCACCCTGCGGCGAATGGGCTGGCAGGCGTTCATAGGTCAAACAGAAGTTTCGTCTTTTGCATGGAATTTTGTGATGTATGATATGGTGGATAGCTTGCTGTCCGCTTTTTTTGTGCCGGAAATGCTCTGACGGGGCCGCACGATTTGGGAAAATGTATTTTTTTAGGAGGGAAAAGCTATTAGCGATTTATTCATTAACGAACAGATTAGGGACAAAGAAGTCAGAGTCATTGGAGAAAGCGGGGAACAGCTCGGCGTTATGGCGACAAGGGACGCGCTGAAACTTGCGGAAGAGGCAGGTGTCGATTTGGTAAAAATTGCGCCGACGGCAAAACCGCCTGTCTGCAAAATCGTGGATTACGGGAAGTTCAAATACGAACAGACCAGAAAAGAGAAGGAAGCAAGGAAGAAACAGAAGGTCATTGAAATCAAAGAAATCCGGTTATCGCCGAACATTGATACAAATGATTTGAATACGAAAGTCAATGCTGCGAGAAAGTTCATTACGAAGGGCGACAGAGTGAAAGTAACGCTTCGTTTCCGCGGACGCGAGATGACGCATATGAACAACAGCAAACATATTCTGGATGATTTTGCCCAGGCGCTTTCCGATATTGCGGTGATGGAGAAGGCACCGAAAGTAGAAGGCCGGAGCATGACAATGTTTTTAGCTGAGAAGCGTTAAGCTTGTTCAGTTTAAAATAAACGATATCCGTATCATGATATCTCATTAATGATAAATACAGGAGGAATTTTGAAATGCCAAAAATGAAGACAAGCAAGTCAGCTGCAAAACGTTTTAAAGTGACCGGAACAGGGAAACTGAAAAGAAGCAAAGCTTATAAACGCCATATCTTGACTAAGAAGACCACGAAGAATAAGAGGAATCTTAGAAAACCTGCTATGACAGATGCAACAAACGTAAAGAATATGAAGAAAATTTTACCATATTTATAAGGTTCAGTTTATAGATATGTTTTTGAAGGAGGAGAAAAGACATGGCAAGAATTAAGGGCGGCTTGAACGCCAGAAAAAAGCACAACAGAGTTTTAAAACTCGCGAAAGGTTATAAAGGCGCAAGGTCAAAACAGTACAGAGTAGCAAAGCAGTCCGTTATGAGAGCGTTGGCGTCTTCTTATGCGGGCAGAAAAGAGAAGAAACGTCAGTTCAGACAGTTATGGATTGCCCGTATCAACGCGGCGTCAAGAATGAACGGTCTTTCTTACAGCAAATTCATGTATGGACTGAAGAATGCGGGCGTGGAAATCAACAGAAAGATGCTGGCAGAGATGGCAGTTAATGATGCGGATGGATTTAAGACATTGGCAGAGCTTGCAAAAGCAAATCTGAAATAGATATCATTCAAAGATAAGACGAAAGTTACGAATGGAGAATGGCGGGAGGCCGTTCTCCATTTTTTGGAAAGAAAAAAAGAAGGAGGAAGAAAGATGGGTGTATTGGAAGGTTTGGAGCCGCAGCCGGTTTTTCATTTTTTTGAAGAAATCTGTAAGATACCGCATGGTTCGGGCAATGAGGCCGCGCTCAGCGATTATCTGAAACAATTTGCCAAAGAGCGGGGACTTGACTGCATTCAGGACGAGTGGAAGAACATTATCATAACGAAAGACGCCGCGGACGGTTATGAGGCGGAAGAAACGCTTATTCTGCAGGGACATATGGATATGGTGGCTGTAAAAGCGCCGGATTGCGATATTGATATGGAAAAAGAACCGCTGCGTCTTCAGGTAAACGGCGATTTGATTTCCGCGGAAGGGACAAGCCTCGGCGGGGACGACGGAATTGCGGTAGCCTATATTCTGGCGCTTTTAGATTCCGAAGAGATTCCTCATCCGCGTCTGGAAGCCGTCATAACGGTGGGAGAAGAAGTCGGCATGGACGGCGCAAGAGAAATTGACCTTTCCACGTTAAAAGGCCGCAGAATGCTGAATCTGGATAATGAGGAAGAGGGCGTGCTGCTGACGAGCTGCGCGGGCGGACTGCGGGCGGACTGCAAGCTTCCCGTGACATGGGAAAAGAGAAGCGGACTTGCGCTGCATATCCGGGTATCCGGTCTGCAGGGCGGCCATTCCGGTGCGGAAATCATCAGGGAAAGAGGAAATTCCAACTGCCTGATGGGCCGTGTGCTGGATGCGCTCATTCAGGAGACTTCAGCTTCCTTCATCAGTCTGGAAGGCGGCCTTGCAGATAATGCCATCCCGAGGCAGACAGACGCCCGTGTGATGATTGCGGCGGAAGAAAAGGATAAATGTCTGACGATTATACGGAAGATGGAAGAAAAATTCCGGCAGGAGCTGGCCGTCAAAGACCCCGCTGTCAACATAGAAGTGACGGAAGAAGGAGAGCGGACGGCGGATTGCTTACGGAAAGAGAGTATGCAAAAGGCAGTCTTTTATCTCTTGTCGATGCCGAACGGCATACAGGCGATGAGCGCCGATGTGGAAGGGCTGGTGGAAACTTCGCTGAATCTCGGCATGCTGCAGCTTTCAGACGAATGCCTGCGGTTGACTTATGCGGTCAGAAGCTCTCTGGAAAGCGGAAAAGAAGCGGTATGCAGAAAAATGGCCGCGATTTCCGAACTTGCAGGAGCGGTAATGGAAATGCGGGGGGACTATCCCGGATGGGCGTACCGCCAGGAGTCTCCGCTTCGGGATAAGATGATTCGCATTTATGAGAAAATGTATGGAGAAAAGCCCCGGGTGGAAGCAATCCATGCCGGACTCGAATGCGGCCTGTTTTCCGGCAAACTGCCGGGACTTGACTGTATTTCCTGTGGACCTGATATGAAAGCGATTCATACGACGGAAGAAGAACTGAGCATTTCTTCCGTAAAAAGGGTGTGGGAATACCTGCTGGAAGTATTGCGCTGAACGGCATGACCGGAAGCCGTTTGAAAACAGCGTATGATGAAATATCGCAATAATTGGCAATAATTGGCCTGAAAGGTGCTTGACGTTTTCATTTTATGATTGTAGACTAATAATTAGGCACAAATATTGCAGGAAAGGAAAGAGTTGCAAATGATGGTCTATGAGCATCGGACGCAGTATTATGAGACCGACCAGATGGGGGTAATACATCATTCCAATTATGTCAGATGGCTCGAATCCGCCAGAATCTGGTGGATGCGGCAGGCGGGCATAGATTACGGAGAGATGGAAAAGGATGGTATTGTAAGCCCTGTAACGGCAATTTCCTGCAAATACAGGTCAATGGTGCATTTTGATGACACCGTATTGATTGCGATTAAGATTGAGAAGTACAATGGTGTAAGACTGTCTTTATCCTATTGTGTGACGGATAAGGAGAGCGGGGAATTAAGGATGACCGGAAGCAGCGAGCATTGCTTTGTCAACAGGGATGGAAGGCCGGTCTCTTTAAAGAAGGTATATCCGGATTATGATAAGGCTTTTGTGAAGGAGTTGGAAAAGCAGACTTATGATGCGGCAGGGGTATGAAAATGGAAGAGGTAAAAGATATTTTAACGGGACTGGACCGGTATGAAGAATTTCTGAAAAAACTGGAAAAGGAAATTCAGGAATTGGATGACTGCCGGATTGCGATTATCTACACGGACATCAAATACTTTAAGTATATCAATGATACGTATGGATATCAGCGCGGAGACATGTTGTTAAAGGAATTTACGCGGCAGGTGACGCAGGGAAATGCCAGTATGTTATGTGCGGCCAGGGTATTTTCGGATAATATTGTCCTGGCTTCCAAAGTAAGCAACAGCATTTCTAATGAGGAAGTCCGTGAAAAGGTTCACAGACACAATCTGGAGATGGAAAAGCGTTTCCGGGAGAATTATTCTGCCGCAAGACTGAAATTCTGCACGGGAATCAGCTTTATTTCAAAGGAAGACAGGCGGCTGGACCCCGCAACGGCGGTTTCCAATGCCAACCTGGCAAGGAAAATTGCCAAAGAGATGAAAGAAGACTGTTGTGTGCTTTTTGACAGCAGAATGGTAGAGGGCATTAAAAAAGAAATCGAGATAACGTCGTCTTTGACAAGGGCGATTGCGGACGGAGAACTGAAAGTCTATTATCAGCCGAAAATGAAAACGGATTCCGTTCGGATTGACGGAGCGGAAGCGCTGGCACGCTGGCAGAAACCGGATGGAAGATTCATTTATCCGGATGAATTTATTCCTTTAATCGAGCAGAGCGGGCAGATTGTGGAACTGGATTATTTCGTGTACCGGGAAGTATTCAAATTCATTGCCGGGCGCATGAAGGAGAATAAGCCAATCGTACCGATTTCCCTGAATGTTTCGAGGGCGCACCTTGATAAAATGGAAATTCTCTCCTATATTCGTTCTTTGTTCGAGGAATATCGGATTCAGCCAAATATGATAGAATTTGAGCTGACGGAGAATATTTATATAGAAAATACCGAAAAGGCGTTACAGCTGATAGAAGGGCTGCATGAGATGGGAACGAAGGTTTCCATGGATGATTTTGGTTCCGGCTATTCGTCATTGAATCTTTTGAGCAGGCTGCCAATTGATATTATTAAACTGGATAAAGTATTTCTTCAGGATGAAGAATTGGATAATCATCTGAAAGAAAACGATAAGATTATTATTTCCTGTATTGTCGATATGGCGAAAAAGCTCCGCATTACATCCTTATGTGAAGGCGTGGAAACACCGGAACAGAGCGATTATCTTTCCGAGATAGGATGTGAGCTGCAGCAGGGCTATTATTTTTCCAGACCTATTCCGGAAGATGATTTTGAGAAATTTATGGACCGAAAGTTTTCGGAAGAAAACAGTTTGATAACTGCATAAACAATAAGCGGGTTTTGCCCGCTTATTTTATCAGCTTTACAGGCTTTTCTCTTTTCGGTCGATACTTCCAAACCACCACGTTTTATCACTTTTTTCACGGTCAAACCAATATCAAAATAAGGATAACTCTATTCATATTCAACTTCAACATCACTCAATCGTTTGAAACCTTAATGAGATTACTAATGTATGGTATTTTCCCCGCAAGTATATCATCATAAAATTTCTGCTTTGTGTCGATATATTCGATACTATCACTTATTTCTTGTAATTTTTCCAATAATAACTTTTTTCTATAATGAAGCATTGTTTTTCTTTCAGGGATAGTTTTTTCTCCTTGCAGGCATAATGCTACATACTCTTTCATTTCCGCAATGCTCATACCACATTTTTTTAAGCAGGAAAGACTTTTTATCCACGCTATATCTTTATCATCAAAGATACGATAATTGTTGTTGTTTCTTTTGACGTTTGGTACAAGTCCCTCATTACAATAAAATTTTAAAGTTTCATAAGGCATATTCGTTTCCTTACATACTGCTTTCATAGAATACATTTTTTCATCTCCTCAAATTTTTTCATAAATTTCAAAAAACGCTTGACCGGTAGTTGCTACCGAGTTTTACAATTTAATTGTATTCAAAAGAACACAAGATGTCAAGGAGGTTATGATTATGGAATATGTTACATTAACTAACGGAGTAAAAATGCCAAAGCTCGGTTTTGGTGTATTCCAGATTGCAAAGGAAGAGTGTGAAAGGTGTGTGTTGGACGCTATAAAGGCAGGCTATCGCCATATCGACACCGCACAGGCTTATTTTAACGAGGAAGAAGTCGGAAACGCCATAAGCAAATGTAGATTGCCACGAGAAGATTTGTTTATCACAACGAAAATATGGATTGATAATTATGGTTATGAACAGGCAGAAAAATCAGTCTTGAAATCTATGGAGAAGCTGAAAGTGGATTATCTTGATTTAGTCCTTTTACACCAGCCGTTCAGTGATTATTACGGAGCTTACAGAGCTTTGCAGGAATTATACAAAGAGGGCAAAATCAGAGCTATCGGCGTAAGCAATTTTGCACCCGATAGGCTGGCGGATATGGTTGCTTTCAATGAGATACCGCCGCAGGTCAATCAGATAGAAGTCAATCCATTACATCAGCAGATACCAGCACAGGAAAACATGGTAAAACGCCATGTTCAAATGGAAGCGTGGGCGCCGTTTGGCGAGGGTAAAAACAATATGTTCCACAATCCCGTATTGCTGGATATTGCTGAAAAGTATCAGAAATCAACGGCACAGGTTATTTTACGCTGGCTCATGCAGAGAGATATTGTCGCTTTAGCGAAATCGACGCATATCGAACGAATGAAAGAAAATATTGAAATTTTTGACTTTGTTCTTTCTGATGAAGATATGAAGAAAATTTTAGAATTAGATACAGAGGAAAGCTTGTTTTTCAATCATCAGACACCGGAAACGGTTGATATGTTTGTTGGAATGGTTAGTGATAGAAAGGGGAAAATTTAATGAGAAAACGAATTAGCTTTTTTATATCTGTTCTCTGATGTATTGGTCTTACAGCTTGTGGCAGTACAGATACAAAGGATAATACCGACACATTATCTCCTCAGAATGAACAGGCGGAACAGACAGGTACAGAACAAATTAATACTAAAAATGCTCTTGTTGTCTATTTTCTCTATAAGGAAAATTGCGTGTTATATTGAAGAGTGTTATCTAATTTGGATAGTTATGTAAAACCAGCCATCTCAAGCTTGGAATATCTGGCTGGCTTTGCGATGGCTGTTTCTTTACGTAACATTTCACGATGCAATAAGGGTTTTTCAACCAAATTTTCCTTTGAGATTTAGAATTTAGTATCTTTGGGTGGACAAGGATCATTGCCATAACTATCCTTATCGCGAATACGGCCATGGCAATCATGAATTACAAGTTCTGATTGTTGGCGTATCGCAATATCTCTGCCATAAGCAATGGCCTCTTTTTGTGTATCAAAAGTTTTTGTTGCCCGAGTTGCATTTTCTCGTTTTAATTGCCATTTCCCATTATTAGGAACTATATGTTGATTTGCCATATAAAACTTCTCCTTTACATTAAGTTGCTGTGTAGTGTCTCCAAGGTATTCTGGATGGGTGTATATTTGCCAAAAAGCGTACAATATCCTTGCGGCCATCGTATGTCGGAATACCTTTTTGATTCTGCGCCATAAGAATTATTGGGATATTTCCAAAATAACGCATGAAACCAAGTCGAATGGATTCTTTTTCAGGGCTGGTTAGAACATATGGTTTTACAACAGCAATTGCAAAGGTAATCCCTTGTTCTTTAATGAGAGCTCCATCAAATGACATATTTTTCCTCCTTCCTCATAAAAATGGGAAAGGTAAACTGCTTAAATGCAATGCAAAACTGTTGAACTCTCTGCATTTATGTGATAAGATTCAAGTGCTACGTTGAATTTGCACAATGCAGATTCAGTTTGAAAGATGGCCGAAAGGCCATCTTTTTACCTTTATTAGCACTCGCATAAAACGAGTGCTAATATCCCTGTAAGTAAAAGATAACATATGGGATGATAGTTGTCAAGATACAATAAGAGAAAAAAACTCTAATAAAAATCAAAATATAAAGAGGGATGCGCATAAAAACATTGACATGAGAGAATTATTCACAATATAATAGGAAATATATTAATAGAATAATAGAAAGAGAGTAGAAAGAGATGTTTATAGGCTTTTCAGTCAGTAACTATTTGTCATTCAAAACTGCACAAACAATATCAATGGCAGCATCTAAGGTGGCAAGGCATAAGGAACACATTTTAAATGGTAATGGAAGGAAAATATTAAAAACAGGTCTTATCTATGGTGCCAACGCAAGTGGAAAGAGTAATTTAGTTAAAGCGATTGATTTTTCAAAGGATATTATACTGGATGGCTTGGGTGAAGTTGATTTAAACAAAAAATATTTTAGAATATGTGGCGAGTGTTATAAGACACCAGGAGTTTTCGAGTATAGGTTGATAACACATACGGGAAAGGAATATTCTTATGGGATTGCGATATCCTATGCAGAAAAAGAAATTCTTTCAGAATGGCTGATTCGTATAGAGAAAAATGGCACAGAGACTTATATTTTTAATAGAGATATTGACGAAAATGGCATAAATTTTACTGAAAGCGAAATTAAAATTAAAGATGCTGAAGAGAGAATGAGATGGGAAATTTATTTGGATGATTTTGGTGAAAATATATCTGAGTCTATGAAGAAAAAAAGCATTCTGAGTGATATAGCTGAAAGAAGTAATGGCAGACAAGGAGTTTTTTCTGAAATTATAGATGTTTTTATTTGGTTTCAAAGCATGATTATAATATTTCCGACCAGTCAATATAGCGGTTTGAACCAGATGGTTGAAGATGAACAGATTAGAAATGTTTTTTCAACACTCTTAAAATATTTTGATACTGGTATTGAATCTGTGGAATCAAAGATGGGACAATTGGAATTTGATAAAATTTTTGAAGGGATTCCGAAGGAAGAAGCTGAAAAATTAAAAGCCAGAATTTCGAATGATATAGGGGATGAACCTGTAATGTTCAAGGTAAATAGTCAGGTATATTCTTTGCTTAAAGATACCGAAGGGAATATTATTACGACAAAAATGATGCAAAATCATGGTAATATGCAGGAGCTTTTTGAATATTTAGATGAATCAGATGGAACACAAAGATTATTTGATCTTATTCCTTTATTTTATGAGCACAATGGAAATAGAGTCATTTTTATTGATGAAATTGACAGAAGCCTTCATACGAATCTTACCCGGAAATTTCTTGAGTTGTTTTATAAATTGACGGAAGATGATACAAGTCAAATAATTGCAACAACGCACGATAATAATTTGTTGGATTTGGACTTGGTCAGGCAGGATGAAATTTGGTTTGTAAAAAGAAAAGGGGATCATAGCTCAAATTTATATTCGTTAAATCGATACAAGGAGCGTTATGATAAGAAAATAGACAAAGAATATTTACTGGGACGTTACGATGCTATACCGGTATTTGATGATGAAGTGTTGGAGGATTTAAATGTATAATCGTTACAGGTTAACATCAACGGTATATGACCGGGAAGATGAAGCCCAGAAAATTATTCCGGAAAAAAGGGTATTCTTGTCCGTAGAAGGAAATGTGACAGAAAAAGAATACTTCGATGGCTTATCAAAAAATAGAGTGAAAATAGGTATTAATGCAAAAGTTGATGTAGAGGTTTTGCGTAGGGGAAAGAAGGATACGAATAGTGCACCGCAGTAGGTAATAGAACTATTAGAAGAATATGTTAGGCTTAGGGAGCAAAATGAGGATGATATTTTACAAGAAGTATCAGAACAATTTAAGGAACAATTTTCGATGGATTTTATAAAGCAATTCCTGGAAACGCCTGATAAATTACCAAAGAAACAGAGAAACTTGTTTGCTACGGAATTGAAGAAAATAGGCTATGATATCAATTATCGGAAATACTTAAAAAAGTATAATAATGAGAGGGATGAGTTTGCCGTATTGATTGACAGAGATATGCAAACACATTCAGAATCTAACATGTCTGAATGTATTAAGTATTGCAGGGATAATGGATATAAATGTTATATTGCGAATCCTTGCTTTGAGTTTTGGTTACTTATGCATTTAGCTGATATAGAAGCGGAATTTGGTAATCAGCTAGATAAAATTAAAGAAAATAAGAAGGTTTCGGAGCAACATACTTTTGTGAGCAGGGAGGTATCAAATAGAGCACATCACGGGAAAAGTGGTATTAATTTTGCCAGAAGATATTTGCCTTATATGGATAAAGCAGTTATTCAGGCAAAAAAGTTCCCTGATGATGAATATGAATTGGTGGATAGCATAGGGTGTAATTTATGGAGACTGATTGAAGAACTAAAAAATTATGGGAAATAGACAATGTTATAGAGGAGGAGCTAAAAGGGAAGTGTTATACTTCTTTAGTATGGACTAATTCTTGTGCTTATCCTTGAGATTTTTGAAAGGTATTCAGAAGATTTGGGATACATGCAAAAATCTTTGCATAGATGATCCGGAGTATACTGTTCATAGAGAAGATATTATGGTGAAATTTACTGCACTTCAAAATGCTAAAGTATTAGATTCTAAAGTCCTAAATGTCACAAAAGATGTCGCAATAGAAATGGAAATATTAACTTTGATCAAAAAAATACATCTATTACTATCACTGAAATAGTCAGGCTGTTAATAGACGAACAATCCAGAGAGGTTTGGATGTATTAAAGAGTACAGGTACGATTAAGCGTAAGGATAGTAAATGATACGGCTATTGGGAAGTTTGCGAATATTTTTTGTATTCCATTATACCATTACCAGATGGAAATGGCCGGATGTCTCGCTCGCTCCTTCTATATCGGTGCGGGTATGTTGTAGGGAGATATATCAGCTTGGAGAGTAAAATAGAAAAGACTAAGGAAAATTATTACGATGTATTGGAACAGTGCGGGAATGGCTGGCACGAGAATGAAAATGATTCGGCACCATTTATAAAATATATGCTTGGAATTGTGCTGGCAGCTTATAGAGATTTTGAGACCCGAATCAGTCTTGTGGATGAAAAACTGCCCGCAATAGAAATGGTCAGAAAAGCAGTTTGTGAAAAAATCGGTAAATTTACGAAGAGTGAGATTATGGAACTTGTGCCGTCCCTGTCTAAGGCTTCTGTAGAAAATTCGTTGACACAACTGATGAAGGATGGGGTTGTTGACAGGCATGGAAAAGGAAAAGCGACATTCTATACAAGGGCAGATGTATTCATGTCATAAATCTTTGCTATTTTAACTTTGAAAGCCTGACTGCCTAATCCAAACCCTAAATTAAGGCGTTTTGCTCATCTCTTATAAATATATATAAATAATGAGAAATTGCATTTTCTGTCTTGCAACAGTCATTCAGATATTGTATGATAGGAATCGTATCGGAAAATACCGGATGAATAAAACAGGGAATAAAAAACGAAAGAAAAAACCTCGAAAGCCGATACTTTCAAGGTTTTTCTGATATCGGAATGACAGGACTTGAACCTGCGGCCTCTACTTCCCTAAAGTAGCGCTCTACCACCTGAGCCACATCCCGAAAGCATTTACCATTATATCTGATTTAAAGAAAAAAAGCAAGCATAACTTAAAAGTTTTTGAAGGAGAAAATTTTGATAGACAAAGAAACATTTCATCCGCTGAACTATATTAAGAAAGAAGAATATTCCGGAAGCATGGGCGGTATGCGGTATATGATGAAGCGTGTCAAAGGAGAAGAGGCAGACATAATTCGGGTGACCATCTGGCCGGAACCTTATGGAATCCATAAGACGCCGGAGGAAGAAAAGCAGTTCCTGGAAGTGCCGCTCAACGAAGACGGCGTGTCACAGGCGGCGGACTGGCTGAATGAGCAGTATGAGATACAGAAAGACAGATGGAGAGGAAGCCTGCGGAAACCGTGGGTTTAATTTATGAGGATGAGAACAGAGATGAAGAATGCAAAAACGCAGAAATATGAAATGGATATGTGCAGCGGTTCCATATTGAAAAAGATATTATTGTTTACATTGCCCCTCATGTGTTCCAGTTTGCTGCAATTGCTTTTTAATGCGGCGGATATCATTGTTGTCGGGAGATTTGCGGGCGATAATTCGCTTGCGGCGGTAGGTTCGACTTCGTCATTAATTAATTTGCTGACAAATTTCTTTATGGGGCTGTCCGTCGGCGCAAACGTACTGGTTGCCCATTTTTTCGGGGCCAGGAATCAGAAAGACCTGACGGAGACGGTTCATACGGCAATGACCCTCAGTTTGTACAGCGGCGCTATTTTAACGGTCATCGGTCTGGTGGGTGCGGAGCAGATACTGCTCTGGATGAATACGCCGCCGGATGTGCTTCCTCTCGCAACGCTTTATCTGCGGATTTATTTCCTGGGCATGACCGCGATGATGCTTTATAATTTTGGAAGCGCTATTCTGCGCGCTATCGGCGATACGAAGCGGCCGTTGTATTATCTGACGATTGCGGGCATTATTAACGTACTGCTGAATCTGTTGTTTGTTGTTGCTTTTCAGATGGATGTAGCAGGCGTTGCGGCTGCAACGGCGATTTCCCAGTGTATTTCCGCGGTATTGATTATTCGGTGCATGATGAGGGAGCAGGGCAGCATTCACCTGGAATTGACGTCTCTGCGCGTGAACAGAGACAAATTCAGGCGGATTTTGCAAATCGGGCTTCCTGCCAGTTTTCAGGGAATTTTATTCTCATTTTCCAATGTCATTATCCAGTCGTCGGTCAACTCCTTTGGGGCCGTGACGGTCGCGGGCAACTCGGCGGGAGCGAACATTGAAGGATTTGTTTATGTTTCAATGAATGCTTTCCATCAGGCGGCTATTTCTTTTACGAGCCAGAATGTGGGAGCGGCCAAATATGAGCGGGTGAATAAAATTTTGTATACGGCACAGATATGCGTAATCGTGGCGGGAGTCGTATTTGGAAATCTGGCGGTGCTGTTCGGATATCCCCTGCTTCGCATGTATACGACGAGCCCGGAAGTCATGGAAGCGGGTATGCGGCGGATGGAAATCATATGCAGATATTATGCTTTCTGCGGCATGATGGACGTTATGGTAGGTTCTCTGAGGGGACTGGGATATGCGGTTATGCCGATGATTGTATCTTTGATAGGCGCATGCGGTTTCCGGCTTCTCTGGATATTTACCTTTTTCCGCATGGAGCAGTTCCATACGGTGTCTTCCCTGTATCTGACCTATCCGGCGAGCTGGCTACTGACCTTCCTGGCGCATGTGGCATGTTTTTGTGTCGTCCGCCGCAGACTGGCCCAAAAATGGGGCGCATGAGCGCCCCGTCCGTTATGGATTATAGAAGTATTCTTTCAGTTTTCTCTTTTATTTCCCCAGAAAAATAAGGCAACCGTTCCAGGACCGGTATGACTTCCGATGGTGGCGCCAATCGGATAGATTTCCACGTTTCCTTTCAGTTTGGGAAAACGTTCTTCTATCAGTGCGGCGACCGCCTGTGCATCCTCCATGCAGGCTGACTGGCTGATGAAACATTTGCCGGCGTAAGCCGTGCCGTCCTGCGCGTTTGCTTCCATTTGTTCCACGATGCGCTCGATGACTTTTTTCTTGGTTCTTATTTTCTCCCGCGGAATGAGACGGCCTTCGAAATCCACGTTCAAAAGCGGGCATATGCTGAGAACGCTTCCGATAAAACCGCTTGTTTTGGAAATTCTGCCTCCCCGGATATAGAAAGTCAGGTCGGTGGAGAAGAACCAGTGCTGTAAGCGGAGACGGTTCTCATTGACCCAGTCGTGCAGGACGTCAAGTTCCATGCCGGAATCCCGCATGTCGGCCAGTGTTTCCATCAAAAGGCCGTACCCGCTGGAAGCGGCAAGGGAATCGACGACATAAATTTTACGTTCGGGGTATTTTACGGACAATTCGTCTCTCGCAATACAGGCGGAATTATAAGTTCCGGATATACCGCTGGAAAGCGTCAGATGCAGGACGTCTTTTCCTTCTTTCAGCATTGTTTCAAAATATTCCTCATATTCTCCAATCGTAATTTGCGATGTTTTCGTATCGGCGCCTTCCGACATTCTGCGGTACAGCGTTTCCGGTGGGACTGACTGCCCGAGGTCGTCGAGATAGTCCCGGCCGGCAAGTTCAAAATGAAAACAGATATAACGGATGTTTCTCTGTTCAAAGCGCTCTTTGGATAAATCGGCTGTCGAAGAACAGCTCAAATAGTATTCTGCCATAATGTGCCTCCTGTTCTGGTTGATAACGTTGTTACAGCACACAGGCTTTGTTCGGACGCCCGATGTACTGTAACAGATTCTACCATGACAGGCGGACCGATGCAATGAAAATGTAGACGGGGATTTAGAAAGCGTGTATAATAGAATTCGGTAATGTATTGAAATACGGGGTGGGGTACATGAGGACGATAAAGGGAAAGCTGATTGTGACGATATCCGCGGTGGCTGTCATGATTATGCTGACAGGTTCCATAGGAAGTTACTTAATTGCGAACAGTGTCGTAAACATAAAAGTCAGGGAATTACAGTTTGAAAAGGCGTTGGAAAAGGCGGAAGAAATGAACGGATGGCTTGCCGGACAGATAGCGTGGGTGGAAGAAAACGCCAATGCCTATGAGTTTTTCTTACAGGAGTTCTTTCAACAGAAGAATTATGATGAAATAAAAGGTTATCTGGAGGCTCGTCTTCTGTCGGCAGGCGATACGATAATGGATGCGTATTATGGTTTTGAGGACCATACGATGTTAATTATCAATTCGGAGGTGGGCAGCGATTATGACTGCTGCGAACGCGTCTGGTACAAGCAGGCGAAAGAAACGGGAAGCGTTATTGTGACCGACCCCTATGTCGATGCTTTTACGGGTAAAATTGTGGTGACAATCGCAGTCCCTCTGTATAATTCGTCCGGAGAATTTGCCGGCGTGTGCGGCGCGGATATTACGACGGAAGAACTGGTTGAAGTGCTGGATTCGCTGGATGGTGAGGAAGGCGGGTACGGTTTTATCGTGGACAGCGCGGGCTGCTTTGTAGCGCATCCGAACGAGGCGTTTCTGCCGGAATACAGTCAGAATACCTCGATAACCGAAGTGGCGGACGGCGCGCTTTCCGGCGTCGCGGCGAAACTTTCGGAAGGACAGGGCGTTGTTCTGAGCGAAGATTATGACGGAGAAGAGAAATATTTTGCGGTGGTGTCCATGCAAAACTGCGGATGGGCGGTCGGCGTCGTTGCACCGCGGGATGTCGTTTTCAGTGAATTAAACATACTGGTACTGACTTCTGTTTTTATCTGTGCGATGGGAATGCTGCTCATTGTTTCGTGCGTTATTCTGGCGGCGAACAGGCTGTTGTCCCCGATTGCGGATTTAAAGCAGTTTGCAAGCGGTGATTTCCGCGAAGAAGTGAGCGGCGGGAGAAGAAAACACCAGGTAGGCGAAGGGTTTAAAGACGAACTGGAAGAAATCGAACATGCAACCAAATCCGTTCGAAAGCAGATTCGGGAGTCCATCCTCGGCACGATGGAAGAAGCGGCGGGCATGGAAAATATTGCTTCCGAAGCATACAGCAATATGGCAGAGCTGAATAACGGACTGGATGAAATGGACCAGCTGGTCGAAGACGTTACGGGAAAGGCAAAAGAAGTGGCGGACGTGACGAAAACAATCAGTTCTTCCAGCACGGAATTTGGGGTCGTGGTGGACGGCATGTCTTTAAAAGCGGCAGAAGCCGCTGAGGCGTCCGGCGTCATCAGCGCCCGGGCGGAAAAGCTGCTGCAATCGACTACGGAGGCGAAGAGCCAGGCCAGCCTGATTTACCGTAAGGTGGAAAAAGAACTGGAAAAGGCGCTTTTGGAAGTGGAAAGAATCGAAACGGTGAAGACGCTTTCTCAGGAGATTTTGAGCATCGCCGCTCAGACGAATCTCATCGCGCTGAATGCGTCCATAGAGGCCGCGAGAGCCGGAGAGGCCGGAAATGGTTTTGCAGTAGTGGCGGAAGAAGTCAGGAAACTGGCGGAAGATTCCAAGTCGGCGGTGGACAATATTCAGGCGGTCATCAATGATGTAGTCGATTCGGTCATGGCGTTAAAAGACAGTTCCGGAACGCTGCTGAACTTTATGAAAGAGCATGTAATCGGCGATTACCACGCTATGCTGGATACGGCAAAGCAGTATCAGGAAGACGCGGTCTTCTATGACGGCATTGCAGGCGAGCTTGGCGCCGCGGCGCAGCAGATGGGAGCGTCCGTCGAAGAAATGCTGGCAGCGCTGCAGACCGTTACGGATATGAATGAAGTGATGGTTCATGATATCGATAATGTGGCTTCGGCCATGCAGCATACCAATGTCAGCTCCGAAGAGATTTTGCGGCAGATGGCGATTCTGGAGCGCAGCAGCCGTTCTCTCCGGGCAATCGTAAACGGTTTCAAGATTTGACATAACGGCGCAGACAAAAAAGTGCGAGGATATTCGGAATGGCCATAAATCCGTTAATCAGGTCGGTGCATTCCCAGACAAGATTCATCGGGATGATGGCGCCGAGGTATATCATCAGAATATAGAGCAGTTTGTAATACGGAATACCTTTATTTCCGACAAGGTATTCCGTTGCCTTTTCTCCGAAATATGACCAGCCAATCAGTGTGGTGACGGCGAAGGCAATCAGAGAGACCGTCAGAAAGGCGTCTCCCACATAGGGCAGATGGGCAAAGGCCGCGGAAGTCAGACCGGTGGAAGGAATCCCCTGAATGGAAGCCGGGTCGTATAACATATTGGCAACGATGACGATACCCGTTACAAGACACATAACGACCGTATCCCAGAAAACGGCAGTCATGGAAACATAAGCCTGATGTTTCGGGTCGCTGACGTCGGAAGCCGCCGCGGCGATAGCGGAAGTGCCGATGCCCGCTTCGTTGGTAAAAAGGCCTCTTGCGATACCGTAGCGGAGGGACATTTGTATGGTGGAGCCGATAAATCCGCCTGCGACGGAAGAGAAGGAAAAAGCATCCCTGACGATTAACAGGCAGGCTTCCGGCAGCTGTCTGTAATACAGGCAGAGCAGCAGAAAGCAGCCGAATAAATAGATGAAACTGATTGCCGGAACAATGCGTTCACACAGACTGCCGATGGCTTTGACGCCGCCGAGAATCACAGTGCCGGTTACGACGGCAAGCAGGATTCCGACAATATGCGGTGACAGATGAAAGGAAAAAGAAGCCGCCTGTGTTGCTGAATTAGCCTGTGTTGCACAGCCGGCCCCGAAAGCGGCAATCAGTGTACAAAGCGCATAAAAAGAACCGAGACTTTTGTTATGTAAACCGTTTTTGAGAACATACATGGGGCCGCCCACATAAGCGCCGTCTTTTCCGCGGCTGCGGAACAGGACGCTCAAATAGCATTCCGCATAGGCGGTTGCCATGCCGAGAATGCCGGTAATCCAGCACCAGAAAACGGCTCCGGCTCCTCCGAGCGCGACGGCAGTCGAAACGCCGATGATGTTTCCCGTGCCGAGCGTGGCGGCAAGGGTGGTAGCAAGGGCAGAGAAAGGAGACAGATTATGATTGTCTCCGGTATCCTCCATGCCGAGAGAAAGCCGGATGGCATACAGAATTTTACGCTGCGGCATGCGCAGCTTACAGGTAAAATAAAGATGTGTGCCCATCAGGATAATCAGGAGGGGAAGCCCCCAGATAAGATTATTCGCCTTTTGAATAAACGCTAACATGATACGCCCCTTTTTCCAGGCTGTTCCGGCAGAAGAAGCCGGTCCATTCGTTATTTCATTTATATGGAAAATGTTCTGAAAAAAGAACTCCATAACACCTTCCCCCACCCACAAAATATGGTATAATGTGCGTGATGGCAATGAGCGGTGCGGCGAAAAAACCAGACAAATCGACTGCTGGCAGTCGGATTTGGCTGGTTATGGAGCCATAGGGCGAAGCCCGCGAGCGAGGAATGCCGAAGGCATACCGAGCGCGCACCGCGGGGAAGAACCGAGCGTGCACCGCGGGGAAGGCCCGGTGCGCCGCCGCGTAGTATAGAATGGAGTAAACCAACTATGAACAGACAACCAGATACCGCAGCCCGGGAATGGGCGGAGGCCCTGTGCTTCTATGCGGGTAAAGACAGCGCGTTTTTCGAAAGCTTCTGGAGCGCCTTAAAAGAATCGCAGCCCGTTTACCGGGAATTTGTTTATTATCTGGAGAATCAGAATTTTTTATGCGAATATCGGATTTCGGGATATACAATTGTAGATATCATGGTCTGGCAGATGGACCATTTTAAGGCGCAGCTGGACAGGGGACATGATGACATGAAGCAAAACGGGGATAAGATGCTCCTGATGGCGTTCGATACGATGCTGAGAATGGAAAAACAGCCGGAAAAATATATTTATTTGATGCAGTCTGAGACGGGCACGGATTATCCGGAAAAATACTAGTGTGCTGTATCATTCATTTTCAGCCAAATGACGCAGAATGAATTTTCATTCTGCAAGGCGGAGGAGGGAGTCGATGCGGTGGCATCGTTGACCGACGACAACACGGCAGATGAAAATTCAGGCAAGTTATTTGGTGAAATGTGAATGATACAGCACACTGGACTTATGGAAAACGGAAACAGAAAGGGTACGGATAATGCAGATTATTATCGTTGGATGCGGAAATGTAGGAACAACGCTCGCGGAGCAGCTTAGTTCGGAAGGACATAACATAGCGGTCATTGATATGAACAGACAGAGACTGCAGAATCTGAGCAACAGCTTTGACGTGATGGGCGTGGACGGGAACGGTGTCAGCTTTGCGGTGCAGAAAGAGGCAGGCGTGGAGCAGGCTGACCTGCTGATTGCGGTGACGGGTTCCGATGAAGTGAATCTTTTATGCTGCCTGATTGCGAGGAAAACCGGCGGCTGTCATACGATTGCCAGGGTCAGAAATCCGATTTACAATCTGGAAATCAACTATATTAAAGAAGAACTGGGGCTGTCTATGGTCATTAATCCGGAGTTTGCGGCCGCGGTGGAGATGTCAAGGCTTTTAAAGCTGCCCTCGGCGATTACAATCGATACCTTTACGAAAGGAAGGGTTGAGGTCGTAAAGTATCGTGTCGGAGAAGACTCCGTTTTGTGCGACCAGTCTTTGCAGCAGATTAAAAGCAGATTGAAATCGGACATTCTGATTTGTACAGTGGAGCGTGGCGAGGACGTGTACATTCCCGGCGGTAATTTTATTATCCGTGCGCGGGATGAAATTTCCATTATCGGGACGCCGCAGAAAACGCTGGCTTTCTTTAAGAAACTCGGAGCGGTCGTTACCCGTGCCAAAAACGTTATGATAATCGGCGGCGGAAAAACGGCGTATTATCTGTCGAAACAGTTGATGGATATGGGAATCCAGATTAAAATCATCGAGCTGAATAAGACAAGATGTGAGGAATTGAGCGAACTTCTGCCAAAGGCAACTATCATACAGGGAGACGGGACGGACAGGAATCTTCTGATGCAGGAAGGGCTGATTCAGACGGATGCTTTCGTGGCGATGACCAGTGTCGATGAAGAAAATATCATGCTTTCCCTGTTCGCAAAGAGTGTGTCGAAGGCAAAGCTGATTACGCATGTGCACCGGATTTCCTATGATGAAATCATTGACAGTCTGGATATCGGAAGCGTAATTTATCCCAAGTATCTGACTGCGGAAAATATTATCAAGTATGTGCGGGCGATGGACAACTCGCTCGGAAGCAATATAGAGACTTTGTACCGGCTGAACGATAACCGGGTAGAAGCGTTGGAATTTTGCGTCAAGGAAGATTCTCCTGTGATTGGCATACCGCTTCAGGATTTGAAGATTAAGCCGAATATTCTGATTTGTTCGATTAACCATAAAGGAATGATTAGCATTCCGGGCGGTCAGAGTGTCATCCGGAAAGGCGATATGGTCATCGTTGTGACGACCAATACCGGGTTGAATGACATTAAGGATATTTTGAAATAAAGGGGAATGCTTTCATGAATGTTTCGATTATCAGATATATCTTATTTCGCGTACTGGAATTTGCCGCGCTGTTTTTGTCGCTTCCCTGTCTGGTGGCCATTATCTATCAGGAGAAAGCAGGTTTTTCCTTTGCGGTCGTCATGGCCGGATGCCTGCTCACAGCGGAAATCGGCAAGCGATGGAAGCCGAAAAGCAAAGTCTTTTATGCGCGGGAAGGTTTCATTACCGTTTCTCTTACCTGGGTCGTATTAAGTGTTGTTGGCGCGCTGCCTTTTTATTTCAGCCGGGAGATTCCGAGCTTCGTGGACGCGCTTTATGAAACGATTTCGGGTTTGACGACAACCGGAGCGAGCATTTTGCCGGACGTGGAATGCCTGTCCAGAAGTGTGCAGTTCTGGCGGCTTTTTACGCACTGGATTGGCGGCATGGGCGTTCTCGTTCTGATTCTTGCCGTACTGCCTCTTTCCGGCGGCTATAATATGCACCTGATGCGTGCGGAGAGCCCCGGGCCTTCCGTCGGAAAGCTTGTGCCGAGGGTTCAGCTTACGGCGAAGATACTGTATGGCATTTATATCGGAATTACGGCGCTGCAGATTATTGTGCTGAAAATAGCGGGCATGAGCCTGTATGATGCCACCGTTTTGTCTTTTTCTACATTGGGGACAGGCGGATTCGGCGTGTTGAATACGAGCATCGGAACGTATAAGCTTTCGGTACAGATTATTTTTACGATATTTATGATATTGGGCGGCATGAACTTTAACGTCTATTATCTGCTTTTAATCGCGAGGAAGCCGAAAGAGGCGTTATGGTATGAGGAAGCAAGGTACTATCTGCTTTTGTTCTTCGGCGCGGCGGCTTTGATTGCATGGAATATCAGGGGATATTACGGCAATATTGCGGAAGCTTTTCATCATGCGCTTTTTCAGGTGGCGTCCCTCGGGAGCACCACCGGATTTTCCACGACGGATTTTGATAAATGGCCCGAGTTCTCCAAAGCGATTCTGTTGGTCATTATGGCGATTGGCGCCTGTGCGGGCAGTACGGGGGGCGGATTCAAGGTGTCCCGTATTCTGGTGCTCGTGCAGGATATGAGAAGGGAGCTTTTGCGGGTCGTACATCCTCAAATCGTGAAGAAACCCCATCTGGAAGGAAGGGTCGTGGATGATGAGACGGTCAGCTCAATTCATTCTTATCTGATTATTTATCTGGTGGTGTGTCTTGTGTCTTTCCTGTTATTGTCGCTGGATAAGTATGATTTAACGACCAATCTGTCGGCGGTTCTGGCAAATCTGAACAACGTCGGACCGGGCTTTCATGCGGTAGGCCCTACCTGTAATTACAGCGGTTACTCCGTGTTTTCCAAATTTGTGCTGATGTTCGATATGCTGACAGGGCGTCTGGAACTTTTGCCGATGCTTTTGCTGTTCTCGCCGCGGGTGTGGAAAAAGTATTAACGGATGTTACGGTGCATCGGGGCAAAAGGAACCTGAAAACAGAACAATACACGGATGTGGTGTGGAGGAAAACGGATGATAAAAGAAAATATCAGACTCAGGAAAGTCATTGTGCATATTATGGATTCAACTGTCGGGATGCCGGTGCTGTCCGATACGGAACTGGAATACGGTTCCGAGTTTGCCGATTTTATCAAAGAACATATTGCACGAATCAGTTCCGGCGACGATACGAAGGAGAGCCGTTTCTATCGGGAAGAGTCGGAAGTATATCAGATTTTGGAACAGTATGCGGACGATTCTTTTATGGATATCAGCAAGGACATCGCGTCGCTTCTGTATGAAATCATGAAGAGTAATATTGATATTCCGCCGGCGGATTTGTTCGTGGTGCGTTTTCAGTATGAGGATGAGGAATATCTGGCGCTTTTAAAAATGAATTATAAACCGTTTTATACACATCGGACGATGGCGTTGGAAGAGGGGAACAGCAACGAAATCATCCGGCATAAGTCCATATTGCCGCCGGAGAGCCAGCGGCTGACGGAAGCGGCAATTATTCGTCTCGACGACCTTGCGGTCTGGGCCATTGAAAAAAAATATGAAGTGAACGGAGAGAAAACAAATTATTTTTCGTTCCTTTTTCTGAAATGCAGCAGTCATCTCTCTCATAAATCCAAACTTTCCATCGTCACCAAAGCGGTGGAAAGCGTACAGAAAGAAGGGTATGACGAGTCGGAACGCTTCGTGAAACAGATGGAAGCAAAGAGCATCATACAGGAACAGATTGCGGAAAGCGGAGGTTTTACCGTAGAAGAGATTGCGGAGAAAATTTTCGTGGAAAAGCCGGAATTAAAAACGGCTTTTCAGGATAAAATGGAAAAGTATGATATGGTGAAAGAGGAAATTAAACCGCAGAGCGAAAATACAGTAAGAAAATACCAGAGCCAGCATCTTTATACGGATACCGGAATTGAAATCAAAATTCCGATGGAACAGTACAAAAATCCGCGGAGTGTGGAATTTATTACCAATCCGAACGGAACGGTTTCTGTTCTGATTAAGAACATAGAACATTTGGAAGCGAAGTTATAATACGGTCTGAGTACGGAGTGATATCTATGGGAACGATAATCGATTACATTCAGGAATATGGCGACTATACTTTTGCGGAAAAGCCGCTGAGCGAAGTGGACAGCCTTATTTTATGCCAGTTTTCTTATTTGAAATTTGACGGTCTTGTTCCGGGACCGGAAGACAGTGCGCCTTTTGTATCTATCCGCCAGGTATTCGAGAACAGAGACTATGACAACCTGTATGGAGACGAGCGATACCGGGAAAAAAATACTGAACTGTTTCTTGCGATGGTGCACAGCAGACGGTTTGGCAGCATAAAAATGAATTATTATGTAAATCAGATAGAGCTGGAAAGGGAGACGCAGTTTTCGGCGGTTACCTTTCAGCCGGATGACGGGCTTTATTATATAGCATACCGCGGTACGGACGAGTCCATCGTAGGATGGAAAGAAGATTTGAATCTGGCCTTTTCCGAGCCGGTTCCGGGACAGCTTATGAGCGTTTCGTATCTGGAAAAAGCGGCGGGACAGCTCGGAACGTCTTTTTATGTGGGAGGGCATTCCAAAGGCGGAAATTTTGCGGTATACGCGTCGATGAACTGTCGGCCGGAAATACAGGATGATATTGTCCTGATATTTAATCATGACGGCCCTGGATTTCGCCCGGAAGTCAGGGAAAAAAGCGGTTTTGAGAGAATTGAGGATAAAATCTGCCGGACAGTGCCCCATTCGTCGATGGTGGGAATGCTTCTTTCTTCCGAAGGAAGTTACCGGGTTGTAGAAAGCAAAAGTTTCGGGCTGGCACAGCATGACCCCTATTCCTGGCTGATTGAAAAAGATGATTTCCGTATTGTGAAGCAGATATATTCCGGCAGAATGTTTATGGATACAACCCTGAATGACTGGATATTGTCGCTGAATCAGGAACAGATGCGTATTTTCGTAGACACGCTGTATGATGTCGTAAAGGCGTCGGAAGCGGATAATCTGATTGATTTTACCGCCAACTGGAAAAAGAGCATTCAGGGAATTATGTCGGCTATTAAAAATGTTGACGCCGGTACGACAAAGGTTATGAACAATATCATGAAAGCTCTGTTCGAGATATTGTCGCAAAATACGAAGGAAGAACTTCAGATAAGGAAAAAGAATCCTGACAGAGCGCTCCTCAGGAAGAACAAAGTTCCGTAAAAAAAGAGAGCAGTTCCATACCGCCTTTATCGAAGAGACGCTCCGGATGCCATTGAACCGCGAGGATAGGCAGCGAGTCATGAACGAGCGCTTCGAGAGTTCCGTCGGAGGACTGACAGACAGGAAGAAGATTCCGCCCGGTTTTATCGACGGCCTGATGATGGGCGGAATTGACGAAGGCGCTGCTTCCGTATAATTGATAGAAGAAATCCGTCCGGCTGCATCCGATATGATATACATAGTGGTACTGGTCTTTGCCGTTCCATTGATGTTTCGTAGCATTTTTAATATGCTGACATATGGAGCCGCCAAAGTGAACGTTGATGATTTGCATTCCCTTGCAGATACCGAGAACGGGCCTGCGCCATTTGACGAACAGGTCAAGGCCCTGAAGCTGAAGGATATCCAGCTCGGTATCGATTTGTCTGGAACCGTGATTCTGCTGGCCGAAGAAGGCGGGCGTAATGTCTCCGCCGCCGGGAAGGAGCAGTCCACAGCAGTCCGAACACTGTTCCGGGTCTAACGTGGTGACAGGGGAAATGCCGATGCGCCGCAGCGCTTTTTCATAATTACCGGTATCCTGCGGGCGTCCTATGATAGCAATAGAAGGAGAATCCATATAAGAACCTCCATAGGTCGTTATATGTTTATGGTATGCCATAGAAAGCCGGATGGTTACGACTTGCAGTCCTGCTGTTTCATTTGCCTTTTCTTTTCATACATGCGGTTATCCGCAGTCTGGTAGATGATGTCGATGTTGTGTTCCTGCGGGCTGCAGGAGGCGCACCCGTAGGCGATGGACATATTCAGATTGGAAATTTCCCGATTCTTTTGCCGGATATCCGCATGAAACTTTTCGAGAAGTCCGGAGATTTCTTCTGGAAGCGTGGTATTGAGAATCGAAATGAACTCATCGCCGCCGATTCTTGCAACGACGCCGTGCGGCTCAAAGGTATCTTTGATGACTTCCGCGGCGCTTTTGATTAAAATATCCCCTCTCGCATGTCCGTAGGTGTCATTTGTTATTTTTAAATCATTTAAGTCAAAACAGATAATCGTATAGTCTGAATTGCCGGATTCCTTTATTTTATTCATATATTCCATGCAGTACCGGCGGTTATGTATCTGTGTCAGCTCATCGGTATAGGCGCTTTTTAACAGAAAGTTCCGTTCCGTTTCCTGCATCAGTTTCCGGGTCAGATTAAAATAGAAAGAGCAGATTAGAATTACGATGAAGATAACGACGCCGACCGGAGCCGCGCCGCAAAACGCGGGCGAAGACGCTCCGAAATAGCGGTGCAGGCAGTAGCCGGCAAGTTCACAGGTAACACAGCCGCCAATCATCAGCATCCCGACCAGAAAAAGCCGGTCAATGGGCTGGCTGCATTTCAGATTCAGAATTTCAATCAAAAGAAAATAGACGAGGTCACAGACGATAAGCGCCTGCATGTATTGCAGCGTTGCCGCCAGATGAGCCGCGTCCAGCCCGTGAAGAACAATCATACTGGCCGTAGCGGAGGCCTGTACAATGAAAAGCGTCCGGTAACAGTTTCGGAGAAACCGCTGTTTCAGCCGTTTGACATCTCCCTTTTTGACGGCGTCAAAGCGAAAGACATCCAGAGAAACATCCTGAAAGATATCGTCGTCAATGCTGATTTCCCAAGAATCGTCCAGAGAAATATATTCGGACATGGAAACATAATCTTTTATCAGCAGTCTGTCGATTTGGGGAAGTAAGAGAAACGTGCTGACAAGCACATATAGTATCCAGAGAGCCTGGAGTATTTTTTTGGAAAGCGGTATGTTCGTTTTTTTCATGGAAGTTCTCCGATTCTACATTCTTTTTCTACCTTAATTATAGATAGAAAAAGAATTTATTACAAGGAAGGAAGTTTTTTTGTTTTTTTCGATGATGTTTTAACGTGTCAAAGCCATACGAAATGATTTTCGGAGAGGATGAAACATTGACGAAAGAGGAGATATATGATATTTTTAGTCTATTCAAGTGTGAGAAAGGCATGGTGATTGGAATGGAGCGATATTTTGGAGAAAATACGCCGAAACTCGGATTTGGGCTGATGCGTCTGCCGAAAGAAGAAAACGGTAAAATCGATTTGGAACAGACCAAAAAAATGGTGGATTTATTTCTGGAGGCGGGCCAGACTTATTTCGATACCGCTTATACATACGATAACGGTGAATCGGAGCTTGCGGCGAAGGCGGCGCTGGTAGAACGGTATCCGCGGGATGCGTTTACGCTGGCGACGAAGATAAACGCCAACAAAGAAGGCTGTGATGAGCAGTCTGTAAAACAGCAGTTCTATACGAGTCTGGAACGGACGGGCGCAGGATATTTCGATTATTATCTGCTTCATGCCATTCAGTCCGGAAGCTATAAAACTTATGAAAAACATCGTCTCTGGGATTTTGTAAAAGAGCAGAAGGCCAAAGGCCTGATTAAGCACTGGGGATTTTCTTTCCATGCAGGTCCGGAACTGCTGGATGAACTGTTGACGAAGCATCCCGATGCGGAGTTTGTCCAGCTGCAGATAAATTATGCAGATTGGGAAAATCCGAACGTGATGTCCCGGGCAAATTATGAAATGGCGAGAAAACACGGAAAATCCGTTATCATCATGGAGCCGGTCAAGGGAGGCATGCTTGCCGAACCGCCGCAGACGATACGGGATATTTTCAGAAGCGCGGAGCCGGACGCATCCATGGCGTCCTGGGCAGTTCGCTATGCGGCGTCTCTGGACGGTATTCTGACGGTGCTTTCCGGTATGTCTAACGTAGAACAGATGGAAGACAATCTTTCTTATATGAAGGATTTTCAGCCGCTTACGAAGGAAGAACAGGAGACGGTGAAAAGGGCACAGGAAGCATTGCGCTCGGTGAAGTCGATTCCCTGTACAGCCTGTCATTATTGTACGGCCGGCTGCCCGAAGCGGATTCCGATTCCGGAAATATTTGCGGCAAGAAATAAACAACTGATTTGGGAACAAATCGAAAAGGGAAAAGCGGCTTATGAAAAGGCAACCGCACAGGCGGGAGCGGCTTCCGACTGTATCGCCTGCGGCCAGTGCGAAAGAGTCTGCCCGCAGCAGATTCCCGTTATTGCGCGTCTGGCGGAATGTACGGAAGCATTCGGCAGGTAATGGCCGGTTTGAGGAAAAGGCAGCAGTTTTGCAAAATGTGTGAGGGGATTTCTGAATCAGAAAAAGAAAAAAGAGGTTATCGGTATGAGTAAATCAATTAAAAACATGACATTATCGGCGATGTTTATGGCAATCGGAATCGTTCTTCCTTTTTTGACGGGACAGATTCCCCGAATCGGGAATATGCTGCTTCCGATGCACATTCCCGTATTCCTGTGCGGACTTATCTGCGGTTGGCAGTATGGGGCGGTCGTTGGATTTGTTCTTCCGCTGCTTCGTTCCTCCCTGTTTGGCATGCCGGTTCTTTTTCCGACGGCGTCCGCAATGGCGTTTGAACTGATGACGTACGGCCTTGTGGCGGGATTATTGTATCATCGTTCCCGCTGGCAATGTATTATTGCGCTTTACCGCTCCGTTGTAGCGGCGATGTTATCAGGCCGTGTGGTATGGGGCATCGTGCAGATTATTTTCCTGGGTATCGGCGGAAACGCTTTTACATGGCAGGCATTTATGGCCGGCGCGTTTCTGAATGCAATTCCGGGCATCGTGTTGCAGCTTGTTCTGATTCCGACGGTGATGGTTGCGCTGAACCGTACCGGTCTTGTAAAGTTTCGGAAGCATCAGGCGGCGCAGGCGGAAAGCGCGCGCTGATAAGACTTCCGTCTTTGGGAGTTGGGAGCGGCAAAACAGAGGCTTGAGTCGGTTCGGCCGTGCAGGCGGCGCTTCGGATAAATGGGAAGAAAAGTGGAGAGGCCTGTATATGAATATGGAGACTGCGGCCGAAAGGCTGTATGAAATAATGGAATCAAGATTAATAAAAGAAGCGGCGTTACACCAGGAGAGCATATCTCCCGAAAAGACGCCGTTTCTTGTAGCCGTTGACGGAAGATGCGGCGCGGGAAAAACGACGTTCGCAGCATTTTTGCAGGAAAAATTCGGATGGAGCGTTCTGCATATGGACCATTTTTTCCTGCGCCCTGAGCAGCGCACAAAAGAACGGCTAGGCACGCCCGGCGGAAATATAGATTATGAACGTTTTCTGGAAGAAGTTCTGAACCCGCTTGAAAAAGGCGTACGGGAAATTGTGTATCGGCCGTTCGACTGCCATCGTCAGGAAATGGCGGAGTCCGTTTCCATTGTTCCGGCAAAAGTCTGTCTGGCAGAAGGCTCTTACAGCTGCCACCCGGCGTTGTGGGAACGGTATGATTATCATGTTTTTCTGACGGTTGACAGGGAAGAGCAAATGCGGCGGATTGTCAGGCGGAACGGAAAAGAAAACGCCGAAATATTCAGAGAACGTTGGATTCCGATGGAAGAACGGTATTTTGCGCAGTGCCGGGTGGAAGAGCGGTGCGAGCTGTGCCTGACGATAGGGGAATAGAACGTCCGGGATTTTATGCCCTGGTAATAGGGGAATAGTCTGCAGGCTGAGGGAAAGGCATGGTGATTAGCATGGACATACAGAATTTCTGGGATGCCGTATTGAGACAGGATGCGGCAAGAATAAGAACCTGTTTTGCGGAGGACGCGTATGTGAACTGGCATTGTACGAACGAGCGGTTCACGGTAGAAGAATATATTCGGGCAAACTGTGAATATCCGGGAGAATGGGACGGCGTCATTGAGCGGACAGAGACTGTCGGGAATCTGACGGTGGCCGTGGTCAATGTATATGCGAAGGACAGGAGCGTTTCTTTTCATGTAGTGTCTTTCATGTGGATAGAGGAAGACCGAATATGCGCATTGGACGAATATTGGGGAGATGACGGAGAAGCGCCACAGTGGAGGCGGGAAATGAATATCGGCGTTTCCATTCGCTGAGAGAAAATAAAGGAAGATAGATAACGCCATTTGACGACATATGGCGATGTGGATTTTGGCAACGCAGATTTCGGCAGTACGGTATCCGATTGAATGAAAAGTTGTGTTATTAATAAAGTGACGTTTGGAGAATTGTGTATGAAGACAATGGTTTATGACAAACTGCCGAAAGAAGCACGGGAAATACGGGAGACGGTTTTTGTGAAAGAACAGGGATTCCATGACGAATTTGATGAACTTGATGCGGCGGCGAAACACCTTGTTTTATATGATGAAGAAATGCCGATTGCGACATGCCGTTTTTTCAGGAGAAAACTGTCCGGAGATTATACGGTAGGACGTATTGCGGTCAGGAAAGAATACCGCGGTAAAAATATCGGAACCTGTTTGCTGAACGCGGCGGAGGAAGAAATCAGAAACAGCGGAGGAAAACGGGTTTTTCTGCATGCCCAATGCAGCGTCCAGGCGTTTTACCGGAAACAGGGGTACAGCAGTTATGGTGAGACAGACCTGGACGAGGACTGTCCGCATATTTGGATGAAGAAGAGCATTTAAGAAGATATTTGAAGTTATCCAATCAAATTTTCTGTCCGGTTCCAGAGAATTTTCACGATTTTAGCGGGACAATAGATAAATCTGGGTAAAGGTATTATCATACAAAAGGCTGCAGGAACGATAGTCCAGCAATTCTGCCGCCCGCATTGCCGTCTGTGCTTCGTCATAATATATGTCAACATATAAGATTATTTGTCCGGTTTCATTTTCTTTACAGATTTCGAAGAGTTCATTCAGCTGCTCAAGCGTTAAGGAATAGGTCCGGTTCTGCTGTGCAAGAAACAGGCAGTTATTTATCAGTAAATGGTCGCCGGCGGTTACATAGATGCCGGGGGCATCTTTGTATTCTGTTCCGAGTCGGGTTAAAACTTCCTGATAACCATGATAGACATATGGATTTGATTGTACGGCATTGGCCCGCAGCAGGCATGCCAGACAACAGGCCGCGGCTATCCAGAGAAAACGTTCCGTCTGCAGATACCTGAATAAGTATAAAGCGGCTGTGACCGCCAAAAGGACGCAGAACGGATATAGAAGAAACAGATACCGGTCCGTCACTTCGGGAGAAATCTGTACGATTACGGCGAAATAGCATAAGACAGATACCAACAGCATCAGGCATTCCGTCAGGGGGAAATCAGGGTAAGCGCTCTGGTTTCCTTTTTTGATGAAAAGAATGACGCCTGCCGGAAAGAGGCAGAGTATCGTCAGAAAAAGAACATGCTTTCCGGCTCCGCTGCCAAGAAAGGCTTTGGTCAGAACGTCATGGTATTGCGGCCAGCGTTCCAAAAAGAAAGGAATGCCGTCCGCCGCATGATGCAATGCTCCTTTTCCCTGATATCCCAGAAAGATATGCTGCAGGGAAGCCGGAAAAACCAGTATACCGCCGATAATGCCGGTACAGGCGGTGACGGCATATTCCAAAGCCTTTTTCCATTGGCGGCCGAGGAGATGGAAGACGACATAACAAGCGGAAAAAAAGAAAGCAAACAGGACAAAATAATATTGTGTCATAAATCCGGCCATTACCGATAAACCAATCTGAACCAATAAGAATCTTCTTTTTTGACAGATAGTTTCCCGCAGAAGATGAAATACCAGACAGACGAAAAGCAGCGACCAAAATGTCAGCATCATATACATGCGGATATAAAGAAGCGTGGATAGCGCTCCGGCGCTGAGACCGTATAAAAGCACAGGGATGATGCGGGCATTGCTTGTTTTTCCGAAGAAAAATCCGCTGATTTGATACAGAAGAATCAGCGAACCGCCAAAAAAGAATAAATTGATGCTTAATCCGAACCATTTGGAAAAACGGCCGGGAAACAAAGAGCAGACCGTGTTCAAAAGTGCATAATAAAAGGGAGGATGGACATCCTGTGTCTGATTGTAACAGACAGACTCAAAAGAAAAACGCTCATCCGGTTGTATCGTGAGATAATCCCAATAAAATACCGGTTGATGCCAGTTGTTCATGTAACCTTCTGCCTGATGAAGAAAAGGCGTATGATAACCGTTGCTGAGTCCGTAGGACCACAGTTCGTCTATGTAGTACCCTTCTTTTCTGACACACCAGTATAGTGCATTTGCCGTTATGACTGTGCCGATAAGTAGTAGTAAAATTTTCTTTCGTGTTTCTTTTTTCAATGGTCAGGTAATCCTCTCTGATTTTGAATCCATGTTGTTACATAACCATTATACAGAAAAAACAACATAATGCAACATATAGCATATATAAATGATACATACAGCATATTATTTATTATCAAAATACTGCGTATCATTTGAGTATGCCATATGTTTTTATGAAGGGAAGAATCCTATGAATGAAATAATGATAGGTCGCCGTATTCGGGAGGAACGATTACATTTAAATCTGACACAGGAGATTCTGGCCGAGGATGTGGGACTGACGACAGCTTATATCGGTCAGGTAGAACGTGGAGAGCGGAACCTCACGTTGGAAAATCTGGTTAAGGTTGCGAATCGGTTGGGGGTTACGGTGGATTATCTCCTTTCGGATTCCGTCAACGCGCAGAAAGATACGACGGTAATCAAACTGTCCCAGTTATTGAACGGGAGAACGTTAAATGAAAAGGAGCTGGCTTTTTCTCTGATTGAAACACTGTTCAGCCACCTGGACAGGGAGGCGGGAGATGTTGAATTAAGATAGAAAGATGATTTGTGAGCGCCCCAAATCTGCTGTATAATATAGATGCACTGACAATTTCGAAAGAAAGAAGGGAACAAAAGATATGAATAAAAAAATTGGAATCATCCTGTTATCGACTGTTTTCAGCTGCGTGTTTACCGGTTGTACACAAAATGTTGAAAATCATACGGTGACGATAAGTCTGGCGGAGGAACAGATTTCCGGCAGCTTTACCGGTGTTTTGGAAAATAATCAGCCAATGGGCCAGGGTATCTTCTCTGTCGGTGAGGGGGAAATCGAATGGAGCTATGAAGGAGAATTTAACAACGGAAAAATCAGCGGCACGGGTACGATAAATAACGGCCCCTGTACTGTAAAATGGCAGGAAACAGCATATCAGGGGACCTATTCCGGTACGGTTTCGGAAGGAACGCCTGACGGTCAGGGAACATTTGCAGGCAGAACGGAAGAACAAAACTGGAATTATGACGGGGAATTTCTTAACGGTACGATTTCCGGGAGCGGAGAATTTGACAGTGTTCCTTTTGATGCGGAACTGATGGATGCAACATATCATGGCGTCTATACGGGAAATGTTCTGGATGGGAAACCGGAAGGCTCCGGTGTATTTGAATATTATGATGAAGAAGGAATTTCCATACAATATGACGGTGGCTGGAAGGACGGAAAACTAGCAGGAGCCGGTGAATTAAAATGTAATAATCTGACCGTCGTCTTTTACGACGGTACCAGAAGAACAGGAACATATGACGGAACGACGGAAGACGGAATCCCCAACGGAGAAGGAACCTTTGACGCCGTCACAAGTGATATGGTTTCCTATACTTATACCGGGGAATGGAAAAACGGCTGTTGGAATGGGTATGGTGAGCAGGTATATGAAGAAAATGAGTATGGAATGCCTGACAGGAGAGGAACTTTTATAGATGGTAAATATACGCCCTCTTTGGGTGAACTGACGGTATATGTTTCTGATTTGATAGAGAGTGATGATGTACATTTTGGCATCACAAAAGAAAAAAAGGATTTTCTGGATATCTACGAGGATAGTATTTTAAATGGAAATCTGGAAGAACTTGAGGAGTTCATCGACCATGAACTGAGCTATGAGAAATATATCAAAAAAAATGGAGCATACTGTGAGACTCTCATGGAAACAGGGAAATTATATGTTCACCAGATATGGGAAAGCGATGTGGAATATACGAAAAGCGGATACATTACAGAAATAGTCTGCTACGATATAAACGACATTTCCAGAGTTTATTTTATGATTTATATGGACAGCCTTCCGGAAGTATATGAAGGAACAAAGTTGAAAATTGTCGGGGTTCCGCTTTCAAGTGGCAACTATGATAACGTGAACGGCGGCATAACGAGCTGTGTTATGTTTTTGCCCGTGAGTGTGGAAATCGTTTAAGAAAGGCGTTTTGTTTGAGCAGCGAACCTGAAAAGACTGGTAAAAGCGGTATGAATACATGGATTTACCAGTCTTTTTATTCAATCTTAGAAGAATACTCTCAGTTTCTCCATTCAACGATATCATCAAGCTTCCTGCGTGGTCTTGCCTGGGGAGATTCATTCGGATAGCCGAACGCAATAGCTGCGATAAGCTGTCCGTCACTATTTAACCATTTACACAGCTCTTGATATGCAAAATAAATGTCACATATCCAAAGGCTGCCGATTCCTTTTTCCGTAGCAGCAAGAAGCATATTTTGTATAGAGGCGCTTATAGACTGGATGTTACAGATTTCATAAATATGTTCTTCCGGTGTCAATTCTGATAAAATATCTTTTCCAAGAGAATTCATAACGAAAATTACAGTTGGCGCTTCTTCCATGACAGCTATGGTATATTTTGCGGCAGCTATATGTTGTTTGCTTTGTGGAAGCAATGCTTTTTCATTTTCTTCCCGATTAATTCCCTGACGGAAAACCTTTAGCATTTCTGCTTTTGCATTTCCCTGTATTACAATGTATTTCCAGGGCTGCCTGTTTTTGGAAGAAGGCGCTTTTATTCCGCTTTCCAAAATATCCACAATATCTTTTGGGGATACAGGTTTATCTGAGAATTTTCTTATGCTTCGTCTGTCATAAATTTCAGAAATCATTTTTATGATATCCTTTTAAATTTTAATTTGCAGACTTCATTATATCATACTTTCTTACAGTGGCATACAATTCTGAAAATATTATTTCTGTGATTAGTTCTGTTCCCATCATACAGTTTCCCGAGATAAAATATCATATATTATAAAGCCTGCAAAAGCAATGCCTTAATAATTATTCAAAATACTGTTAAAATGCCTTTTTTCAGCAGCAGGTAAGAATAAAACATTAAAATAAAGCCCCCATTTCATCCATCCAAAACCGCACGAATAACTTTACACAATCGTACGAATACTATATACTAAAAGTATGAAAGGGGCGGTTATATGTCAATTACAGCAACAGAATTAAAACAGAATTTGGGAAAATACTTACTTCTTTCTGCACAGGAAGACATTTATATTACAAAGAATGGGAAAACCATTGCAAAATTGACTAATCCGAATCAGGATAGAGTGAGCACAGCGCAATCGTTATTCGGTATCATACCCCAAGAGGCAGATATTAATGCTTCAAAAGAGGAAAGGCTGGCGGCTAAATAATGAAAATCCTTATAGATACTAATGTTATAATAGATGCACTGACTGGCCGGGAACCTTTTAGAGATGATGCAGAACAGATATTCATGCTTGCAGCTAATCGGATAGAAGATATGTATATTACTGCAGGCTCCGCGACAGATATATACTATCTTGTGAGAAAACATCTTCATAGTACAGAACAGGCGAAAAGTGTTATGTCAAAACTATATGAGTTATTTTATATTCTGGATGTTACAGCAAGTGATTGTAAAGAAGCATTATTATCAGAGATAAATGACTATGAAGATGCAGTGATTTCATGTTGTGCTGCACATAATCATATGGATTATATTGTCACAAGAAATATTAAGGATTATGAAAAATCAAAGATTCAGGCGATTCTGCCCGAAGTATTTTTAAACATAATCAAACAGGAGGAAGAATAAAACTCTAATCAAAATTTTCTATTTTGCGAAAACTCAGGAGAGATAAGAAAATGAAATCATTTGAGAAGCGCAGTTAATCAGGCTTTTTCGCTCATTGTTTTTTTCAATAATTTGTTCAGTGCTTTAGAAATTACGGAATAAATTTATGGCTTCATTTAAAGAAATACATTTTGCAAATCTCTTGGGCCACATCATATCATTATAATATTTGTAAGTAGTTTCTCCATCCATGTATTCGTTATCAAATGTTGTATTTGTATCTTTAGGAATAATAACTTTATAGCCCCGTTCGAATGCAGACTTTACAGTTGCATCTATACAGAAATTAGTCTGTAAGCCAACAATCATCAGCGTATCTTCCCTGACTTCTTTTAAATAATCCACAAATTCCTTATTTCCAAAACAGCTGTTAATATCTTTTATAAATACTTTTTCTCCATGAATTGGTGAAACCTGTGTTGCAATCTCAAAGTCTTCGTCTCCAATGGAAAAACCCGTCCCCGGTCCATCATCATGTTGAAAATAAATAACTTCTATATTATACTTTCTGGCTGCACTGATTATCCGAATGGTGTTCTTAATAAAACAATTAAAGTTATAAAGTCTCTCGTCTGTTATTCCTTTTTGTATATCAATTACTAATAATTTCAAAAAATTCTCCTCTCGACTAATAAAACCGAATCTTGTTGATGCTGTTATTCTGCGAATCGGAATTTATTTTTCATGAAAACCTAAAAATTTGCCTGCCAGTTTATATACCTGTTTGATTTCTTTAGATGACAGATTCCATGAATTTAATTCTGCCGAAATCAATTCGGGATTTTTTTTGCTAATATCCCTTAAAGCGTTTCCGATTGATTTTCGCACATATTCACTTTTATCTTCTCTATGGGCAGATAATAACTGTATTGCTATTTGAGGATTATCCCTAAAGTAAGGACGACTTGTCCATACTCTTAATCCCTCTGAAACAGCTCTGCGGACATTCGCGCAATCACTGTTGAACCATTCTTGAATTAAAGGTAAAGCAGCTTCATACCCGATAATTTTACAATGATTATCAAAAGCCATAGCCAAAATTTCCTGTACTTTCCAGCTATCATGCCGGCTGACAGTATCTTTCAAAAAGGACAGAGCAGAAGTATTGTGATGTGCAGAATATCCTAAAAGAAAAACACCCACTTCTTGTATTTGAAAATTATCCGACTGATAAAGTTCAATTCCCATGTTGAAACAATCATCAGGAGAATGCGACTCATAATATTTTTCTGCTTCACTTTTTACAAGTTTAAGACTATCTTTTTCGGGAATTAGTTCCGCTAAATACTTTATATATTCATTCATTTTCATAATCAATCCGTTCTATTTTAAAAATTACCGGTCTTGTTCCATCAGAACAACAGGTAATCATGATATTTTCTTCTTTCATCCACCCGTTCATAATAGAGCCACCCTGTAATCCTGTGTAAATGTAGCGAGCAATAACATCCCATGCTTCGGAGCAAAAAGGCATTGTCTCTTTCATCATCACGATAAAAAATAAATTCATCACCTGCATTATAGCAAGAACAAGCTCCGGAAACTGGATTCGCACAATATTGTTCTTATGGCTCCGGATAGAGTTTCTTATCAATAATCGTTGCTTTAACTTTATGTTTCATTTTCTTTCTCCAAATTCAAATTTGCCAATTCGATTATATCATATCTCTTTTTGTAATAAATTCATAGTCTGTACGGAAGTTGCATATATCGTATTTGAATCTGTACTTATCTCTTAGTTTTCTGCAGACCTGTCCATTTGAAGCCGATAATAAAATGACTGGAGAAATAAATATCCTCCGCGGTGTAATGCCTGCTGACCATAGTTAATCTGCCTGTCAGCATGAAATGTAATCTGAACAGATTTACTTTTCT
>ERZ777305.184-NODE-184-length-105836-cov-16.762027_pt1 | contig 105836 bp, 87 predicted proteins | sample MGYA00374965_ERZ777305 | MGnify/ENA primary metagenome ERZ777305 (study PRJEB29328, sample SAMD00013331) | mouse gut metagenome | study: EMG produced TPA metagenomics assembly of the Metagenome analysis of fecal microbiota from mouse which was promoted... | reverse complement strand
CTCCTGCACAGCCTTATCCTTCTCCTGCACAGCCTTATCCTTCTCCTGCACAGCCATCTGTTTCTCCGTCAGTACCGTCCTCATCTCCCGCACATGTTTCTCCCTTGCTTTGCACTGCTCCTGAACGGACTCGTCAGCCGTAAGCTCATATATGGTTTCAACTGCGTTTTCAAATATTGAGTTCTGCTGTGCCAACATTTTAAGTTCCTCCCATGTAGTAGCCTTAAAGAGGGATGCCCAGAAGTCAATCCTCCACTCCCGGTCCTCCTCCGTTGCAAGTTCTATATGATTTAAGTCTACCACACTCAATATGAATTTGTCAGTATAAACTTGATGGTTTTTTTCATTTATCATCTTGTAGGTGGCGTAAAATTCCGGGGTTTCCGGGAACAGGGTAAAATCAAGGAACCCGATATGTATGACCGGCTTTACATGAATATAATCTTCCCCTCTGGATAGATGGTCAAAATTGCGGCACAGGTAGGTCAGCGATCGCTCCGGCCAATTCTTATAATTTACAACCTGCATCTCCAGATTTATCAGAACCTGATCATTTAGCAGCACGTTTACGTCCAGCACAAATGTTTTGCTGTCAAGATCCTCCGTAAGGGACTTTCCCAATACGATAGGATTTGTGAGATTCACGCTGACTACCTCTTCCGGCCGCAAGTGCAGCATAGAACAGATAAGGTGTTTCAATACCATTTTGTTTTTCTGCAGCAGAGCCTTGAACATGTAATCGTTAACCAGAGTGTGCGGCAGCGCCCCTGATGCCTGCATATAGGGTAAATTAGTTTGTTTCATCTCTTCTTTTTGTCCTCCTTCTTTTTGGTGCGTTAATCAAATACAGTAATGATTCTCCAAAAACTCCCCCTACGTTTTTCCCATGTTCATTTTTACACCCCCCATGCGCAGGAAGTCCGGCAAAAAAGACCCTATCCCCAGGTTTTACACTTGCAAAAAAACTCCGGGATTCAGCCAGATACCAAAAACCTTCTGCCATTTTCAATTGGAATAATTTGAGTTTAAAGCATAGATCTTCTGATATCCTGAAAAGAGATTTGCCTTATCAAAAGCGAAAAGAAATATATGCTCTGAGAGCATACTAGCATATATGACATGGAATTGCAAGAAATAAATGCCAATACACAACAAAAACCGACCTGGATGAATCTTGTCGGTTTTCATTAACTATTTATATATCCTAAACGCGCCCCCTATGCCGGTTCTCAAGCAGCCGCTCATAGAATTCTGTCTCGGACATGGGCTTGGCGTAATAATAGCCCTGCACTTGGTCACAGCCCATCTGTTTCAGCATCTCCACCTGTTCTCCGGTCTCCACGCCCTCGGCGATCAGGCCCAGCTGCAGCTGTTCCGCCATCGTGATAATATGCTCCAGGATCAGTCGCCCTTTGTCCGACACCATCATGTTCTCCATGAACTTCCGATCCAGTTTCAGCATGTCAAAGGGCGTATCCAGCAAGATATTCAGGGATGAATAGCCGCTGCCAAAGTCGTCCATCAGCAGTTTAAATCCCTGCTCCTTCATCTCTCTGACCGCCTGGCTCACATGCTCCTCCATAGTCTCGGTGATCTCCAGCTCCAGCAGCCGCTTATCAATGCCGTTCTCCTGCACGACGCACTCCAGCACCCGCATGAACTCACGGTCCTGCAGATGCCGCCGGGACAGATTCACCGATATGGGACAGTCGCCGATCCCCGCGCTTTGGCACCGGCGTAAAAACTCCGCCGCCTTCCTCCACATATAGTAATCCACCTTTGTGATAAAACCGTCCTCTTCTATCACCGGCAGGAATTCCATGGGATAGATCATTCCCTTCAGGGGATGCCGCCAGCGCACCAGCGCCTCCGCTCCTATGATCCTGTTCCGGGAAATACTGTATTTGGGCTGCAGATACATCTGCAGCTGTCCCTCCCTGATGGCGATGTCGATATTTTCCTCCACAAACTTGCGGTTGTACAGAGAATCCTTAAACTGCTCCTGATAAAATACCACCTGGGACACCAGGCTGCTTTTGGCCGCCTTGCGGGCCATTGCCGCCCGGTCTTCCATCTGGCGCAGTTCCATACCCGCATCCTCCACCAGATAAATGCCGCAGGAATATTGAAGTTTCACAGCCTTATACATTCTCAGCTCCCGCCCCAGCATAATGATCCGGTCGTATAGCTCGGCTGTTTCATCGTACTCCGTCACAATCTCAAATACATCGCTGCGCAGATTTATAAAGTATTGCCTTGTATTGCAATATGTCTTTAACTGTTCCCGAACCCAAAACAGTACTTCGTCTCCGAACTGCTCACCGTACAGATCGTTGATGATCTTGAATCGGCGTATATCAAACTGAATGAAAGCCACCTTCTGCCGGGTTTCGTTCAGCATCCGCCGTACATCGCGGCGAAACCCCTGCCTGCGGCTCATATTTTTGAGCATGATCTGGATCTCCTCATCCTCAGAGATATTTATCTCCTCCAGATCCACATTGAGCAGTTCTCCCGCATATTCTTCCAGCATTTTTTCCAAGATCTCTACGCTGGCAAAAAAAGCCCGGGGGCATTTTTGCATAATGAGCCCTTCCTGGCGTATTACCGCCATGTCCTCCGGCTTTGTTATGTCCTTACCCAGAATATCCCTACAGTATATATCGCCCTTCATTTTATCCCGAAAAGCTCTTATGTACTCCTCTGTTTTGCGGTTTCCGTATGTCTCCAGCTCCTTGTCCTGCGGGTCAGAAAAGCCAAAAGCCAGTCCCAGCACCAGCAGACCTCCGGTGATACAGCCGCAGGTAGTCCCCTGCCGCATACCGCCTCCAAAGCAGGTACTGATTTTAAAGGCCGTCTTCATATCAAATCCGAAATCACCCGCAAATGCCCCCAAAAGTGCCTGAGAGCAATGATATTTCTTTTTCAGGAGTTCAATGGCTTTTTCTTTATGCGTCATATGCACACCCCCCTGCCCTTGTAACGCCATTTTTCCCTCGGCAGATTTTTAGTTTATAAAATTATAACATCTTTTTCCGGTAGTTTCAAACGGTATTTACTTGTAGCGCATATATTTAGTGCAATACCAGAGTAGTTTTATATGTTTTTGTGAATTATAAACTGTTTTATTCATATCTAAACAAAATACTTATATCTAACTGCATTTTTATCTTGCATATTAAAGCTAATTAGTATATATTTAAATAAGAAAAACAATGGCACAGCGCACTTGCAGAAAACAACGTGAAAGGAGATTGCAATGTTCATGAGCAGACAGGAAGTTACGGACAACTACATTCTCAGCATGGAAAAAGAACGAATACGGCGGGGCTACACTCAGCCGCAGATGGCCAAGCGAATGGGAATATCCACATCGGGATACAAGAAGATCGTAGCCGGAGAAACATGCAAGATCGACCTGTATTCCGCTTATCAGCTCTACAAGTTCACCGGAAAGTTTATCTTTGAGCTATGCGGTGAAGAAAATTCCGATCTGAAACTTTTCCAAAGTCTGAGGAACCTAACGCCTTCTCAAAAAGCCTTTGTGGGAGGCATTATCCAGTTTGAGGAAGATTTTCTGCAACAAGAGACAGACGCGGAGGAGTACATCAGCGTTGTGGTACCCACCGGCAATCTGGAGGACGGTATGATCTGGGATTCCGCCAATATCATCAAGATCCGCGCCTCCTCCTATCTGAACAGATTCGGGAAGAGCCTGCACTGCGGAGTCCAGATCACTTCCCATCATCTACAGCCGGTCTATCATAAGGGAGATATTCTGCTGATCTGCAAACGGCCGCCTCACGAAGGAGACACTGCTATTTTTATCAACAAAGAAAACGGCTGTGCCTATCTGCGCAAATTCCGGCAGGGCAATCCCGTGCGGCTGGAACCGCTCAACGAGTATGGCGTGACTTTTGAGCTAGATTGTAATAATGCGGAAGAGATGGATAATTGGATCAAATTCGGCTGTGTGCTGACCAAAATGCGGAAACATGAAGTAATGGCTCCCGCCAATTAAAAACAAAAAGGAATCCGCGAAAGTGGATTCCTTTATCGTTAATACAATCTCAAATTTTTCCTATGATCATGTCGGGCTGCCTGTCCGCAAAGCAGCCCGCCTTAATCTCCTCCAGTTTTCCTGCGATACGGCATTTCACCAGTTCCGCAAGCTGCTGCTTGGTCAGACCGCCGTATTCCTCATATAGAATAGCCTTCAAAAAATGAACCTGCGTTATGACCTTTTCAAAAGTATTGCTGTTCATCGCCTTGTAGGAGTCGTAGATCACCACAGGCACCACAGGGCCTTTGCTCCGCAGGCTGCAGCTAAAGCATCCGCTCTGAAACTGCTGAAGTTCATTGTGATTGTTGGTGTAACCGCCCTCCGGAAAGATCAGAAAGTCCCTTCCGCCTTCCACGGCGTCCGCAACCCGACGGATACTGCGCACCTTATCCCGCATATCCGTCAAGTCGATGTCTACCCCCTCCAAAAGCCTGCACACCTGCTTACTCAACAGACGGTTGGCCTGCTTTTTTTCCCACAGTACTCCGCAGGGCCTTTTCAGCGCCAGCAAGATCCCCAACGCGTCGTATTTTCCCTGATGATTGGAATAAAAGATCGTGCCTCTTTCTCTGGGGAGATTTGCCGTCCCATACACACGGGTAGCCGTACGACTGCATCTTCGCATATGGTCGATCATCCGGCACGCAAGCCGGAACCGTTGGGCCTCCGGATATTTTTCCTTATGGCCGATCACATGATTCGCTATCGGAACCATAAATAACGCATACAGGCCATTGACGGCCACCACCCATTTAAACCTTAAATTCAGCAAGCCTATAACCTCTAATCTCTCAATCACACATCTAAAAACAGTATCCTATCGTTTTATGATACTATGTTTCTCTTATTTTTTCCACCCTTTTTTGTTATCTGAGGATATATTGCCTGCCATTGCTGTCAGCTGCGTGCTGCCGATTCAAAAAATTCGTTCAGGTTTTCAAGGCAGCGATATAATATCTCCATCTCCTGCCCGCTGAGATCCTTTACGATGGCCTTAATCATCTTCTTATGAAAATCCCGGTGATGGTAAAACGCTTTTTTTCCCTTATCGGTCAGAGTCACATGCACCACCCTTTTGTCCTGCTGGCTGCGCTGCCTGCATATATAGCCTTTTTTTTCCAGACCGTTCATATTGATGGTGAGAGTGCTTACCGTAACGCGAAGCAGGTGGGCGATCTCGGACATATTTCTGGGCGTTTCAATTCCGATTGCCTCAATGATATGCATATCATTGTTGGTAATGTCCCGATACTGATCCGTGATCACTGCGTCCGCCTCCATGTTCATCACATGGTTGAACAGATTCACCAGCAGTTCATTCATGGAACGTTTCTTATCCTGTGCCATTCTATAACCCCCTGTTATATTTGGGATTCCGCGTATGGCATCTACCATCGCAGTACACATGCCCCATAAGTCAGTCCCGCGCCGAATCCGGACAGCACCAGCGTCATTCCCTGCCGCAGCCGTCCCTCCCGGTTGAGTTCGTCCAAAAGCACGGGAATGGCTGCGGAGGACATATTGCCCACTCTGTCAAGATTCATGGGGAATCTGTCTTCCTCCACGGACAGCCGCCGGGCGATTCCCTCCACGATGCGCCTGTTGGCCTGGTGCAGCACATACAGATCCACGTCTGCCGGAGACAGGCTGTTTCGCTCCAGTACCTCCCGGATACAGGCGGGCACCTGACGCACGGCAAAGGCAAACACTTCCCGCCCGTCCATTTTCACAAAATGGGAATCGAAGGGCAGAGATATGTAGGGATTGCTCAGTTGTCTGCTGTGACATTGCAGCACCTCTCCCTTTGTGCCGTCGCTGTGCTGGACAAACCCCAGAATACCCGGCTGTTCACTGCGCTGCACCAGCACGGCCCCCGCCCCGTCGCCAAACAGAACGCAGGTGCTTCTGTCTGTCCAGTCCACAATCTTGGACAACACCTCGCCGCCCGCGATCAAAGCGTTTTCATAGATTCCTGCCTCAATATAAGCACAGGCAGTATGCAGCGCGAACAGAAACCCCGCGCAGGCGGCGTTCAGATCAAAGGCCACGGCGCTCCCGGCACCCAGTATACTCTGCACCTGGCAGGCGGCGCAGGGTATCCCTGTTTCCGGCGCGGCGGTAGCCACCAGCAGCAACTGTACATCCGCCGGGTTTTTGCCGGCATTTTCCAGCGCTCTCTCACATGCCTCCGCCGCCAGGGACACTACTGTCTCCCCCGTGGAGATATGTCTGCTGCCGATGCCGGTGCGCTCCCGTATCCACTCGTCGGAAGTCTCCACCATCTGTGCCAGGTCATCGTTGGTTACAATCTTTTGCGGAAGGGCACTGCCTGTTCCGATTATTTTTACTGACATGTTTTCCTCTCCATGCATAACTGCAGCGGACCGGCCAACTATGGATGGCCCGCGCTAATGTGTCAATATATTTCTCTAAAACCGGCGGAAACGCTCATATCTTTGGGCCGCCAGCTCTTCGCCGCTCATCCCCTCACAGCGTTTTAAAAAATCCCTGATCTGTTCTTTCATAAATCCGCCTATGGCGGCCGCCGTAGTATTGTCCGCCCCGCCAAATTCGGGAATGATCTTCTCGATGACCCCCAGCTGTTTCAGATCCTGGGCCGTAATGTGCATCACTTCGCTGGCTTCTCTGGCTTTGGAGGCGTCCTTCCACAGGATGGAGGCAAAACCCTCGGGCGACAAGATGGAATAGGTGGCGTTTTCCATCATCCACACCTCGTTGCCCACCGCCGTAGCCAGCGCGCCGCCGCTGCCGCCCTCACCGATGAAAATACACAGCACAGGCACTTTCAGCGCCGCCATCTCCTTGAGATTACGGGCAATGGCCTCCCCCTGCCCTCTCTCCTCCGCCTCGATGCCGCAGAAAGCTCCGGCGGTGTTGATGAAACTGATGACGGGCCTGTTGAATTTCTCCGCCTGTTTCATCAGGCGCAGCGCTTTCCGGTAGCCCTCCGGCATGGGCATACCAAAATTCCGCCTCTGGCATTCCCGGATGTCCTTGCCCTTGTGCTCCGCGATCACAGTCACAGGCTGCCCGTCCAGAAAGGCAAGCCCGCCTACAATGGCGGGATCGTCCCGGAAAGCCCTGTCTCCGTGAGATTCCACAAAGAAATCGAATATATGCTCCATATAGTCGCTGGCCTGGGGCCGATCTACTTTTCGCACTGCCTTGACTTTGTCCCAGGCGTTCATGGGACGCACCTTAAAGGACTGTTCTTTCAATATCTCGCTGAGTACGAAGGGACTGTCCTTTCCGGGTGTAAATCCGGCATACTGCCCTTGCCTGCACTGATGGGCCTTGATCAGGAAATAAATGGTCTTTTTCAGATCCTCACGCCTTACAATACCGTCTATCAGACCGTGTTCCACCAGGAATTCCGCCGTCTGAAAACCCTCCGGCAGTTCCTGGCCGATGGTCTGTTTGATAACTCTGGGACCCGCAAAGCCCACCAGCGCCCCCGGTTCGGCCATGATCACATCGCCCAGCATGGCAAAGCTGGCCGTGACGCCCCCGGTGGTGGGGTCCGTCAGAACGGTACAGTACAGAAGGCCCGCCTCACCCAGTTTTTGTACCGCCGCGGCGGTCTTGGCCATCTGCATCAGAGAGACGATCCCCTCCTGCATTCTGGCTCCCCCGGAACAGCAGAACAGAAATACCGGCAGCTTACAGGCAATGGCCTTCTCGATGGCGGCAGTTATCTTCTCCCCCACAGTATGCCCCATACTGGACATCAGAAAACGGGAATCACAGATACCCAGCACGATATCCTCTCCGAATACCTTACATCTGCCCACCGTCACCGCCTCGTCCAGGCCGGTCTTCTCTCTGGCCTGGGCCAGCTTTTCCTCATAGCCCTCATAGTCCAGTGGGTTCTTAACCGGCAGATCGGTAAACCAGGGTTCAAAGGTATGAGGGTCCGCCACCATGCGGATACGGTTGGGCACTCTGACCCTAAAGTATCCCTCGCACTCATAACAGATATATTTTCTCCTTACCACCCGCTGCCGATTCACCTGCCTGCCGCATTTGGGGCAGCGGATCATATAGTCCTCCGGGGCCGGAGGGGCATCGCCCACACCATCCTCACGGTTCTCGGAGGGCACTGCGCCGCGAGCCCTGGAGGCGGCCAAAGACGCGTTGAGCTTGCTGAGTTTTTTGGCGAAATAATCCGCCCGTTTCTGTTTCAACAAATCCATATTCATAACTCTATCTCCATATGTACGGGGGTACACCCTTACATCAGTGCAAAAAAATCGCAGGACTATGGCATATATCCAAATCCGAGTTCACCCCACAGAAAAAGTCAGTTCCGCCTGGGCCGCTACCTGGCCGTCCACTCTGGCCACTGCCCGGCCCACGCCTATAGGACCCTTTACCTTGATGATCTCCGTCTCCAGCAGCAGTACGTCCCCCGGAACCACCTTGCGGCGGAACCTTGCCTTGTCGATCCCCGCAAAATAGGCGGTGCGCCCTTTATATTCCGGCTTGGACAGCATCGCCACCGCGCCCACCTGGGCCAGCGCCTCCACGATCAGCGCCCCGGGCATCACCGGATTGCCCGGAAAATGTCCCTGAAAAAAAGGCTCGTTCACGCTGACGCACTTTTTCCCCACAGCCCGCACACCCGGTTCCATTTCCTCGATGGTATCCACCAACAGAAAAGGGTATCGGTGGGGAATGATATTCATTATTTCCTGTGCCGTATATAATGCCATGTTTTCCTCTTTCCCATATACCGGAGTCAGCATGAAAAATTCGGTTAGCCCGCATAACTCCGATCATGTCTGTGATATTGTGTCTGCAATATTGTGTCTGGTATATCGAGCCTGGTTTATTGCGTCCGGTTTATCGCGCCGGATTGGACGCCGAAATGCCGTACCGCGTCCGAAAAACGGGTGCCTTTACCTACAGATTACGCAGCTTTCCCACCAGAATGCTGGCATTGTGCCCGCCGAATCCCAGAGAATTGCTGAGAGCATAAGGGACTTCCTCCCGGTAACTCTCCCGGCAGTAATTCAGATCCAGCTCTTCCTCACTCTCCTTAAGTCCCACTGTCCTGTGGATAAAGCCTTCCTCTATCTCCTTGACGCAGGCGATGAACTCCACCGCTCCGGCGGCACCCAGCAGATGTCCCACCATGGATTTGGTGGAATTGATCTTCAGATCTCCGGCATGTTCGCCAAAGGCAAGCTTGATGGCACGGGTCTCGAACAGATCGTTGTGATGTGTTCCGGTACCGTGGGCATTGATGTATGTCATTTCCTCCGGTTTCACCTTTCCGTCCCTCAATGCGTTTTCCATGGCTTTGGCCGCGCCGCTGCCGTCCTCCGCAGGGGAGGTGATGTGGTAGGCGTCCGAAGAACAGCCGTAACCCAGCACTTCTCCATAGATATGAGCGCCTCGTTTCGTGGCGTGTTCCAGTTCTTCCAGCACCACCACACCCGCTCCCTCGCCCATGACAAAGCCGCTCCTGTCTTTGTCAAAAGGAAGGGAACATCTGGCAGGGTCCGTGCTGTCGGACAGCGCCGTCAGGGAGGTGAAACCCGCGATCCCGATGGGAGAGACGGCTCCCTCAGTCCCCCCGGCCACCATCACATCCGCATCGCCGTACTGAATGGCGCGGAATGCCTCGCCGATGGAGTTTGTACCGGTGGCACAGGCTGTGACCACATTCAAGCTTTTGCCCTTCAGGCCGAAGGCGATGCTCACATTTCCCGCCGCCATATTGGATATCATCAGGGGTACAAACAGGGGGGCCACCCGGGACGGACCCTTTTCCAGAAGTCTTGCGTATTCCCGCTCTATGGCCTGCAGGCTGCCGATACCGCTGCCGATACTGCATCCCACCCTGTAAGCGTCCTCCTTTTCCATGTCAAGTCCCGCGTCCTGCAAGGCCTCTCCTGCCGCCGCCACCGCGAACTGGCAAAACAGCTCCATGCGCCGGGCTGATTTTTTGTCCATATAATTCTCCGGCAAAAAATCCTTGACCTCCGCCGCCAGGCGGCATTTATACTCCGCCGCGTCAAACCGGGTGATGGGGGCAAATCCGATTTTTTCCTGTGTGATCCCCTCCCAATACGCCTTTACGCCGATACCGATGGGCGTCACGGCACCCATGCCGGTCACTACTACTCGTCTGCTCATATCGCCATACCTCCGTCCACACAGATTACCTGACCTGTGATATAGTTGGCCCGCTCACCGGCCAAAAACGCCACCGTTTCCGCTATATCCTCCACGCTGCCCATCCTGCCCATGGGCACGGCAGCCACACCTGCCTCTCTGGCTTTCTCGGGCAGGGCCCGGGTCATATCCGTGTCGATAAATCCGGGAGCCACCGCATTGACGCACACCCCCCGGGACGCCAGTTCCCGGGCCACGCTCTTGGTCAGTCCGATCAGTCCCGCCTTGGAGGCGCTGTAGTTGGCCTGCCCCGGGTTGCCCAGCACGCCCGATACGGAAGAGATGTTCACGATCTTGCCGCTGCGCTGTTTCAAAAAATGCCTGGACAGATGGCGTATGGTATTGAACGCGCCCTTTAAGTTGGTGTCCAGCACCCTGTCGTAATCCTCCTCGGACATCCGCATGATCAGGTTGTCCCTGGTAACACCCGCGTTGTTTACCAATATGTCTACCCTGCCGTATTTTTTGATGATCTCTTCCACCATGCTGCCGCAGGCCGTGAAATCCGACACGTCGCAGCCCAGGCACTGTGCCTGACCGCCGTTTTCCACAATCTCCGCCGCCAGCGCCTCTGCCCGTTCCCGGGAGCCGTTGTAATTGATCAGTACCGTAGCGCCCAGGGAGGCCAGCTTTTGCGCAATGCCCCGTCCGATTCCACGGCTGGCTCCGGTGACAAGGGCTATCTTGCCCGCCAGCTCCCCGCCGCGGGATATAGAATTATTATCTGTCTCTACCATCCGTCTCTCCTATTCTCCAATTCCCAACAGTGCCCATGGCATACTTTCTGAGCATACTTTGCGCAACTATTTCGCAACAGATATACTCACACATCAGCTGCCAGAAGTTTCTCCATATCTTCCACTTTCTCCACATTATACACTGTGATGTCCCTGCTGATCTTGCGCAGGAATCCGGTTAATGTTTTTCCCGGTCCGATCTCGATAAAGGTATCCACGCCGTCCGCCAGCATACGCTCCATCGTCTCGCGCCATCTGACGGAGGAGGAAACCTGTCTGGCCAACAGTTCTTTGACCCGGGTGGCCTCTGTCACAGGCGCAGCCTCCACATTGCACAGATAGGGAATAACCGGGGTATGTACTTCCACATCCGCCAGCTTTTCCGCCAGCTTATCCCCTGCGCCCTCCAGAAGCGCCGAGTGAAAAGGACCGCTGACCTTCAGAGGTACACAGCGTTTCGCGCCTGTTTCCAGCAGTTTTGCCGCCGCGGCCTGAACCGCCTTCTCCTCCCCAGTTATGACGATCTGGCCGGGGCAGTTGTCGTTGGCGATGGAAACGATACCTTCCGTCTCCTCGCAGACCCCGCGGATGACGTCCGCGTCCAGCCCCAGTACCGCCGTCATAGCCCCGCCTGTGGGATATGCCTCCTGCATAAAAATACCCCGGCTGCGTATCAGGCTGAACAAGTCTTTCGGTTCCATGACCCTGGCCGCCGCCAGAGCGCCGTACTCTCCCAGGCTAAGCCCCGCGCAGCAGTCCGCCTTTAGGCCCTTATCCTCCAGCACTCTCAAGATAGCCACCTCCGTGGTCAGCATGGCGATCTGCGTATACTCCGTGATATGCAGACGCTCATCCTCCTCAAAGCAGAGTGATGCCACATCCAAACCGGTAGCCTGTTCTGCCAGCTCGTAAATCTCTCTGGCCGTATCATATTTTTCATAAAAATCTTTGCCCATCCCACAGTACTGGGCCCCCTGTCCGGGGAAGATAAACGCTGTTTTGCTCATTTTTTTACACTCCATACATATCCGGAACCTTGAAAAGGCCAAGCCGCCCTATGCGCGTTCTCATGGCAAGCGCCGATTTCGGCTTATGCGCAGGCGGCATCCGTTCATTCTTTTAGAAGTATCCTGGCCTGCTCCATGATCTCCCGGATCATCTCCTCACAAGTCTGCTCTCTGTGTACCAGCCCGGCGATCTGGCCCGCCATCAGCGTTCCGTTCACCGCGTCGCCCTCCACTACGGCTTTGCGCAGCGCGCCCAGGGTCAGCTGTTCCAACTCCTCAAAGGGCGCCCCTGCTTTTTCCCGTTTTAGGTACTCTCTTGTCATCTGATTGCGCAGCTGTCTCACGGGATGCCCGTGACTCATTCCCGTCACCTCGGAGTCAATATCTTTGGCGTCAATGACTTTTTTCTTGTAGTTTTCATGGACTATGGACTCTTTGGCCACGATAAAGCGGGTGCCCATCTGCACCGCCTCCGCGCCCAGCATAAAGGCTGCGGCGAAACCCCGGCCATCGGCAATGCCTCCCGCGGCGATCACGGGTATATGTACCGCATCCACCACCTGAGGTACCAAAGTCATGGTGGTGGCGGCTCCGATATGGCCGCCGGACTCGGTTCCCTCCGCCACCACGGCATCGGCTCCTGCCCTCTCCATCATTTTGGCCATGGCCACGCTGGCCACCACGGGGATCACTTTCACCCCTGCCTCTTTCCACATGGTCAGATATTTTCCGGGGTTTCCGGCCCCGGTAGTCACCACCTTCACGCCTTCCTCCGCGATCACCCGGGCGATGTCGTCGGCCTCGGGGTTCATCAGCATCAAGTTTACGCCAAAGGGCTTGGATGTAGTCTCTTTGACCTTCCGTATCTGTTCCCGCACAAACTCCGCCGGAGCGCCGCCCGCGCCGATAATTCCCAGCCCGCCGGCCTCGGACACCGCGGCCGCCAGATGATACTCCGCCACCCAGGCCATGCCGCCCTGGATTATGGGATGTTCGATCCCCAGCATATCCGTCACTCTTGTTTTCATACTTATACCCCTGATATCCTTTATTCCTGTACGCCCTTGCCCTTTAAATACTCCAGCACATCGCCCACTGTGAGCAGCTGCTCTAACTCCTCGGAGGGTATCTCAATGCCAAATTCGTCCTCCAACGCCATAACCATCTCAAACAAGTCCAGGGAATCGGCATTCAGGTCGTCCTTAAAACTTGTGGACTCCGTGATGTCCATGCCGTCCGCGTTCAGCTTTTCCTCAATGATCTCCTTAACCTTTTCAAACATAACCTCTTCTCCTTTTCATATATTCTTTTCGTGGTTTTACAAACTACATAAAATAGTCTGTCACTCTATTTGTTTGAGTATCAAATATTTTGACCATCAAACTATCAAAAGGATAATACTACCAAATATATTTTCTGTCAATAACAATTTTTCACGAATTAAAACACAAGACAAAAAAGTCATTTCAAAATGATTTTTTCCTGCGAATCCATCATTTCAAAATGACTTTCTGTGTTTATTAACTATGCCTTTTTATTTGTTCCGGCGAAACTGCACCGGGGTCATACCGTAGGCTTTCTTAAACAGGCGGTTAAAATGTTCCACCGTCTCGTAACCCACCTCCGCCGCGATGGACTCCACCGTGCGGTTGGTCTCTTTCAACATGGTCCGCGCCCTTTTCATCCGAGCCGCTTTTACCGCCTCCTGAAAAGTTGTTCCTGTGTTCTCCCTGATGTATTTGGACACATAGGGCTTTGACAGATGAAATACCTGAGACATCTCCTCCAGCGTCACGTCCTGGCTGTGATCCTGGATATATTTCATCATGTCCATGATGCGCTCCTGGCGGCCCTGGGTCATATTTGCCGCCTTTGCCAGCTTGTTCACCGCCACCACCAGCGCGGCAATGGAACTCTTGATGATATCGCCGTCTATGCCCACGCCCCACTGAAAACTGCCGTTCTGCAATACGCCCACATAGGAGGCCGCCTTGGAGGAGGAACCTCTGGAAACCGCGTGCTCCTCGTACACGGAAAGCTCATAGGAGATGCCGAAATACAGTTTCAGCGCGTTGCTGACAGCGTCCAAGCGTCCGTTGCCGTCCGCCTCAATGACCCGTTTTTCCTTGCCCTGCTGAATGGTCACACTGGCTATGATCCCGTTAGGCACCTGCTTGAAATGGCACTCCGCAACGTCAAACACCTCTCTGGGTTTGATATACGAGTCTTCAAAGATGCGGTATACATCCGCCGGGGCCAGTTCCTTGTGCCGGTGGTCGGATACGCCTTTCATCAGATAGCCCACTTCCTCACGCATCTGGGCGGGCAGCGCCATGCCGAAGTTCTGCTTGAGGATAAATGCGATACCGCCCTTGCCGGACTGGCTGTTGATACGGATCACGTCGGATTCATACTCCCGCCCCAGGTCCTGAGGATCGATGGGCAGATAGGGAACTTCCCAGCGCTCCCCGCTCTTTCCCGCGTCTCTCCAGGCCATGCCCTTGGAGATGGCGTCCTGGTGGGAGCCGGAAAAGGCTGTGAACACCAGATCTCCGGCGTAGGGAGATCGCTCATATACATGCATACCCGTGAGTATCTCGTATTTTTCCCGTATGGGATTGATTTGGGAAAAATCCAGTCCTGAGGCCACTCCGTGACACATCATGTTCATCGCCAGCGTGACGATGTCCACGTTGCCGGTGCGCTCACCGTTGCCAAAGAGGGTACCCTCCACCCGGTCCGCCCCTGCCAGCACGCCGAACTCCGCGTCGCTGATACCGCAGCCCCTGTCGTTGTGGGGATGTACGCTGAGCACCACTGCGTCCCGGTATTTCAAATGCTTGTGGATATACTCGATCTGGCAGGCAAAAACATGGGGCATGGCGATCTGCACTGTGGTGGGAATATTAATAATAGCCTTGTGAGAAGCCTTGGGCTGCCACACGTCCAGCACGGCGTTGCACACCTCCACCGCATAGTCCACTTCGGTGCCGGGGAAACTCTCCGGGCTGTATTCAAACCGGAAATCCCCCTCCATCTCCTCCGCAATCTCCAGCAGCAGCTTGGCGCCGTCCACGGCCAGCTGTTTTACCTCCTCTTTGCTCTTGCCAAAGACCTGTTCCCGCTGGGCCACAGAGGTGGAGTTATACAGATGGACAATGGCGTGGGGCACGCCCTCCAGCGCCGCAAAAGTCTTGCGGATGATATGCTCCCGGGCCTGGGTGAGCACCTGCACGGTCACGTCTTCGGGGATCATATTCCGCTCGATCAGTGCCCGCAAAAATTGGTATTCCGTGTCGGAGGCCGCCGGAAATCCCACCTCTATCTCCTTAAAACCGATGTCCACCAGCATCCGGAAAAACTCCAGTTTCTGCTCCAGGCTCATGGGTTCGATCAAGGCCTGGTTGCCGTCACGCAGGTCCACGCTGCACCATACCGGGGGATTTTCGATGATGTCCTTACGCACCCAGTCATAAGTAACTTCCGGGGGCATAAAATAGGATCTTCCATATTTTTCAGCTACATTCATGTCATTCTCTCCTCTCATTCTACGTTCTGACTCCGATTCGGGTAACGCCGGGTCCTGCTGTGGAACTCCCTTGCCGCCTACAAAAAAATCCCTACAAGACATCCGACGGATATCTTATAGAGACGCTCTTCCAAACGCGGTACCACTCTACTTCACGGCTTTCGCCATGCCCTCACCGGCACATACATGCCTGCCCCCTTTGTACGGCGGGTGTTCCGTCCGAGCCTACTTATCAATTTAACGTATGTCTACGCGTTTTCCGAAGACGCCCGTTCTCTGCTTTCGGTCGGCTGCTCTAAGGCCAGTTCACCGTCTGTTTCTGACTGCCTTGCACCTTCCGGCAGTTCTCTGCTGTCCCACGTTCGGCTACTACTCCTTGTCATAGCATTTGCGCTATTCAATTGCTGTTATCTTAGCATAAACTTTTGTATGATGCAAGATGTGAATTTAATCAATTTCATTGATCTTTTTTATCACTCCGATTTTCCCCATTTGCGCATGACACCAACTCAATTATCCTCCTCCGGTTCATAGGCAAGAGACGAGTCACAATAGGGGCAGGATTTCGCTCCCTGGCTGACTCCGTCGCAGATATAAAAAAGAAAACATGGATTTCGCTTGGAAACGCATATCTCATGTTTTCTCCATTTGCAGTATGTATAATTGAAACCTTCAGATCACATCGGCCAAAGGTTACTTCATTTTCCCTTTACCTCTTGCAACACCGTTTCAATCTGTTTGATCCTCTCTGCCCTGATATCGGTATTCTCCTCCACATTAAGCATGCCTTCAACCGCGTCACGCACACTGATAATACTTCTATAATTTCTAAAAGACTCTAAAAACCTTTTGGTCAATACTTCCTTGGATTTCTCGGTGACACCAAATGTCCTGCTCAACACATTGCCACTATGGGTTATGCCCCGCACCTCTATCAGTTCTGCTGCTATCAGCTTGCGCAATACTACCTGAGCGGTACTCTGAGTCAACCCATTGGCTTCTCCGCTCTTGACGATCTGGGTAGATGTCAATGCCTTGTCGGATGAATGTAAAATTCTTAGGATTTCTAACTCCCGTGGATTCAATTTCATTGCAGCCTCTCCTTTGCATTATGTTTGTATTATCCTAAGAATAATATAATACATTAACCGTCTCTCTGCAAGTAGTATTTTAAAAGTTTTATCGAGTTTAAACAGATTTTTGTGTCAATTACCGTACACTGTTTTCATTACATTGCGAACCTTATAGTACGCCGGCTTAGGCTGGAAGACCCCGTCAAACAGCCTGGAATTGGTGGTATCCCCCTGGCGGTAATGATCTATCAGCCCAAACAAAGTCACATTAGTGATATTCGCGTCTCCTCCGCCGTCTGTATCCAGTTTTTTTAGGGACATAAAGATGGAGGCGTACCGTTGTCCCTGTTCTTCAAACTCCTCTTCCGTTTCCTGATCCACTGCCACAGACAGCTCTGTGATATGGATCTCCAGTTCCAGTTCCGCGAATTTGTGGATAGCAATCTCCAAAGCACCGATGCTGGGATAGTCTATTCCCCAATATCCCTGCATTCCAATACCGTCGATCAAGCCCTTCTCTTTTAATGACTTGCAGAGCGCATAGATGGCATCCCGCTTTTTGTCCTGAAATGTATTAAAGTCATTGTAAAAAAGTTTGACATCTTCATCCGCGTACTTTCGCGCATATGTAAATGCCATCTCCACATAATCCTCCCCAATGGTTATATACCAGGGATTAGGGATGCCGTCATTTTCGGTACGGCAGAGGAAAAAGCTGTCGCTGTCCCCCCTGTCGGGATCTACGGCCTCGTTTACCACGTCCCAGCAATATACCACACCGGGATAGTTGTCCTGCACATGGGCCATTAGCTGCGCGATATAACTTTCCATCCGAAACAACATGGTTTCCCGGTCCACATATTCGCCGTCGTCACTATATCCTTCCCGGAAAAACCAATCGGGGGCCTGTGTGTGCCAGACCAGTGTGTGCCCACGCATCCGCATATCATTTGCCTGGCACCATTCCAGAGTCGGATCGATGGCGGCAAAAGAAAGCGCCGGACTCCCATCCTCACTCTGTTTAGAACCCTGCTGATCAAGTATATAACTACTCTTCATCAGATTGGTCATGGTACAGCTGTTAAAATGCTTTTTAGCCACCCACATATATTCCGGCATATTAAGGGTCTGATTTTCCAGAGTACTTCCATTGATACCTACGCCCAATGTAAAATAGCCGCCACAGAGATCTTTCAGCGCAGGCTCCGTCAGGGCAGCCGTCAGATCATAGCGGCCGTTCCCGTATTCCGCCAGGATTTCCTGCCAATAGAGATCTTCCTCGGACAACTCTTCCTGAGAATCCGGCTGACTGTCTTCTTCCGGCTGACTGTCTTCACCTGGGTGGCTGTCTTCACTTGGCTGACTGTCTTCACTTGGCTGACTGTCTTCTTCCGGCAGTACGGACGCGCTGTCCCGGGAAACAACGATCTCATCTGTATCCTCCACGGCCGGCTGAGCGCCACAGCCCGTCACCGGTACTGTCAGGCATATTCCCAGCATCATTAAGCAAAACCTCTTTATTGTGTACTTTCCTATCATAGAATAATCCTCTTCCTTTCTCACGTTCCTCATGTAAATACTGTTTATTGCAATACCAGAATAACAAAGCCGGGCTGGTATTTCTCGCAGATATAAGTATATCCCCTATTAAAAACAGCGGATTTCCTCAGCCTTCGCCGGGATATCCGCTGTTTTTGGGAGATATTTAACAATGCTGGTGGCCGGACTTGAACCGGCACGGTGTTGCCACCGAGGGATTTTAAGTCCCTTGCGTCTGCCTATTCCGCCACACCAGCCGACGCATGGCTACAGGCGGTAATCGCCTGCCATATATTATATGCGCATCCCCGCGGGAGAATGCCACTGGATGGAGGTGGATTCGAACCACCGAAGCAATTTGCAGCAGATTTACAGTCTGTCCCCTTTGGCCACTCGGGAATCCATCCTTACAAACACTAACTCTCTGACCTAAGCCATTGTAGCATATGTCACCCCAAAATGCAACTATATTTTTCCGGCGGATACCCATTGAAACATCCGCCGGAAAAGCGTCTCTACGTTGTCTTATGCTTTAATATCACCGCCGAAAATTTGGGCAGTACAATCTTCACCTTACCCGCATAGATCGGGTGTTTCACGGGATCGGTATTAAAGCCTGTCTCGTTAGTCTGGATCAGCTGTATCATCACGCCGGCCCGGGGAATATTGGCCTCCCACACCATAACCTCTTTCTCCAGGTCATGGCAGTTGTTGTTGATCAAAACCACACATTGCTCACGGCGGTTAAAACGCCCGTACGCCAGATAATTGTAATCCGCGTCAATATATTTGATGGACCCGGTCTTCAACTCCTGATTGGACTTGTGAATCCCGATGATCTTTTTATGGAAATCAATCAGTTCCAGATCCTCATGTCCCCAGGGATAGGTCCTTCTGTTATCCGGGTCCGTAAAACCACATACGCCCGCCTCGTCTCCATAATAGATCGTGGGAGCGCCCACCCAGGTCATCTGCATCACCACGGCCAGCCGCAGCACTGCCTTGTTGATCCCCTGGTTGGCCGCCTCCGGGCCCAGCGTGCTGGTTCTGCCTACCTTGTGGTTGGTGCGGGTCAGAAAACGGGAATGGTCATGGTTGGACAACTCGTTCATGGCCACCTGCCAGCTGGGCATGGCCAGATTGCAGCTGTGGTGTTTCATAGCACCCCAGAAACTGTCCGCATTTCCCAGAAGGTCTTCCCTAAAATCATCACTGTGTTTCTCCATGCCCGTCAGAAACCATGTGATAGGTTCCATAAAAGCATCGTAGTTCATGACGGTATCCCACTCATCGCCCTGGAGCCACTCTCTGGTGTTGCCGTAATGCTCCGCCAGAATAATGGCATTGGGATTGGCTGCCTTTACCGCACGGCGGAACTCCCGCCAGAAATTGTGGTTAAATTCCGGTGAATGCCCCAGATCCGCAGCCACATCCAGCCGCCAGCCGTCCACATTGTAGGGAGCGGACACCCATTTCGCGCCTATATACAGTACATAGTCAAGCAGCGCCTTGGAACCTTCATAGTTTAATTTCGGTAGGGTATCATGTCCCCACCATCCGTCGTAATCCTTATTATAGGGCCAGTTATTACTATAGAAGGCAAAATAATCCTTATACGGACTGTCACCGGACACAAAAGCGCCCTTCTCATAGCCTGCCGCGTTTTCATATATGCGCTCACGGTCCATCCATTTGTTAAAAGAACCGCAGTGATTGAACACGCCGTCCAATATTACTCTCATGCCCCGGCGATGCGCCTCTTCCACAACCTGAATAAAAAGCTGATTGCTGGCCTCCAGATTTTCTTTGTTGGTCACACGCTCAATATATCTGCCCGCATGGCTGTTATCCTTATCTCCCGGGGACAGCAGTTCGCCGCTATCGTTGACGATCCGCCCAAAATGGGGATCGATATAGTCATAATCCTGAATATCATATTTGTGATTGGAGGGAGAGACAAACAACGGATTAAAATAGATCACCTCCACACCCAGATCCTGCAGATAATCCATCTTATCCAGTACACCCTGCAGATCTCCCCCATAAAATTCTCTCACATCCATCTGTGCCGGATAGCGTTCCCAGTCCTCCACACGATGCACATGTTCCCCGATATAGGAATATTCGTCCGTCAGCACATCGTTGGTGGTGTCGCCGTTACAAAAGCGATCCACATATATCTGATACATGACGGCGCCTTTGGCCCAGTCCGGAGTCTTAAAGCCTGGAAGGATCACAAAATCATAGTACTCGTTCACATCTCTGGCCAGTCCCCGCACGTCATAAGTGCCGTATATCTTTCCCGTAACCACCTCGAAATGATAGGAAACCTTTTCATTTTCCAGCTGAAGTTCATGAGCGTAATAGTCAAACATTCCGTCGGACTCCGCCCTGTTCATCAGATAGCGCTGCCCTTTACAGACAAAGAACACCCGATCCACATTGTGCGCCGCCGTTCTGAACCGTATGGTCACCTTATCATAGGGAGCCGGTTCCATAGGACTTACATAATCCTCCGTCGTATCGGTATAAAGACCTCTCTTGTTAAAAACAGGACGCATTGTTGCCATGTATATCTGACACTCTTCTACCTTGCGCATATACTCGATATCCATGTCCTTACCTCCCGATCTGCGTGGATGCATTACTTTTATTTTAATAGAATAGGATTGCCAGTGCAAGTATTTGGCAGTCCAATTTTTGCAGTACTATAGTACTATTTTGTGCTTTGTAGTGAGTAAAAAAGACAGCCGTTAAGCTGTCCTTTTTAGAGAAGGTATTTCTTTCTTATGGGGTATAGCAAAAACTATATAATGTATTGGGGGTTACGCGTATTATAATAGCATGAGTCTCCCTATTTGCATAGTCCCAATTTACACAAATATCACAAAACCGCCATTCTGTTTTTGTGCATTTTGCCGGTTATGCTCTCTGGAATAATGCTTCAAATTCTTCCTGACCTATCTTTTCCTTCTCCAAGAGCAGATCCGCACAATTATGCAGAACCTGCAGGTGTTCCAGGATCAGGGCCTTGGCCTTGGTATAGCATTCGTCAATGATAGCTTTGACCTCCCGGTCAATCTCGCCGGATATGGCCTCACTGTGTCCCTTGGCATGGGCCAGGTCCTTACCGATAAACACTTCGTCGTCGTCATCGTCATAGCATATCACACCGATATTGTCAGACATGCCATAGCGTGTCACCATGCGGCGGGCCTCCTTAGTAGCCTTTTTGATATCGCTGGAGGCTCCGGTGGTTATATCTTTAAATATGATCTCCTCCGCAATCCGTCCTCCCAGAGATACCATGATATCCTGCAGCATCTTGCTCTTGGTCAGGAACATCTCGTCCTTTTCCGGCAGCGGCATGGTGTAGCCCGCGGCGCCTAAGCCTGTAGGAATAATGGATACCGTATGCACCGGACCCACGTCAGGCAGTACATGGAAAAGGATGGCATGGCCCGCCTCGTGGTACGCAGTGATCTTTTTCTCCTTGTCGGAGATAACCCGGCTCTTTTTTTCCGCGCCGATGCCCACCTTGACAAAAGCGGTCTCTATATCTTCCTGCTGCACATAGGCCCGGTCTTTCTTGGCGGCGTTGATTGCGGCCTCGTTCATCAGGTTCTCCAGATCCGCGCCGGAAAATCCCGCGGTGGTCTGGGCCACTTTCTCCAGATTCACGTCTTCCGCCAGCGCTTTGTTGCGGGCATGTACCTTCAATATCTCCTCCCGGCCACGCACATCCGGTCTTCCCACTGCCACCTTACGGTCAAAACGGCCGGGGCGCAGGATAGCAGGGTCCAGAATATCCACCCGGTTAGTGGCGGCCATGACGATGATTCCCTCATTCACGCCAAAGCCGTCCATCTCCACCAGCAGCTGATTCAAAGTCTGTTCTCTCTCGTCATGTCCGCCGCCCATACCGGTCCCGCGCATACGGGCCACGGCATCGATCTCGTCAATAAACACGATGCAGGGCGAGTTTCTCTTGGCATCGGCAAACAGGTCCCTGACCCGGCTGGCACCCACGCCCACAAACATTTCCACGAAATCGGAGCCGGAAATACTGAAAAAGGGAACTCCGGCCTCGCCTGCCACAGCCTTTGCCAGCAGGGTCTTACCGGTTCCGGGAGGTCCCTCCAGCAGTACGCCCTTGGGTATCCTGGCGCCCAGCTTGGTATATTTCGCGGGGTTGCGGAGAAAATCTACGATCTCCTCCAACTCTTCCTTTTCCTCTTTCAGGCCCGCCACCATACCGAAATCCGTCTTGTTCTCTCCGGCAAAGAGACGGATGGCCCGGTGCCTGCCAAAGTTCATCATCTTGCTGTTGCCGCCCCCTGAGTTCTGGGCGTTCATCATCATAAAGAAAAAGATGAACATGGCAGCAATGATCAGCAGGGGCAATATAGTGGTCAAAAACAGGCTTTCCCTCTCGATATCTTCCACGATAGGCTCATATCCGTGCTCTCTGGAAATGCTCTCCACCTCCCGGATATCGGTGGCATACAATTCTTTCACCATGTTGGGAAATACCACCTTGGCATACCCGGTAGGTGCCTCCCTGTTGGGGGTGATGATGACCTCCCGCACCGCGCCGCTGTCCAGATCACTGATAAACTGAGCCTGGCTATAGTCATTCTCCTGCCTTCTGAGCATGGAGACGGCTGCCAGCATAATCAGCAAAAACGCTATCAATACTATATAAGAACTGAAAAATCTATTGTGTTTCAATGGATGCCTCCTCAAACTTTACGATACCAATATAGGGCAGATTGCGATATCTCTGATCATAGTCCAGACCATAGCCCACCACAAATTCATCCGGAATCTCAAAACCGGTATAGTCCACATGTACATCCACAACTCTGCGCTCCGGCTTGTCAAGCAGTGTACAGAGCCTGAGAGTTTTAGGCCCCCGGTCCCGCAGCATTTCCAGCAGATAGCTCAGAGTTCTGCCGGAGTCCACAATATCCTCCACCACCAGCACATCCTTGTCCTTGAGCGACTCGTCCAGATCTTTTACGATCTTCACTACGCCGCTGGACTTTGTATCCTTGCCGTAGCTGGATACGGACATAAAATCCAATGATACCGGAACGCTGATGCGCTTGGCCAGCTCGCACATAAAAAAGCTGCCGCCCTTCAACACACATACCAGATGCACCTGTCTCCCCTCATAATCACGGCTGATCTGTTCTCCAATAGCCTGTATCCTGGCGTCTACATCTTCTTCCGTTATCAATACTTCCACATGTTCTGCCATACTTGCTCCTTTCGTACTTCTATAGACTTTGGTATTCCACCCGAAGGACCTCCTCCGTGTCGTCATCTGTCTTACAGGATTCACAGATCCTTCCCCCTGCCACCCACAGGACATGACTCCCATGGGCCAGCAGGGGAATGGCCTCCCTCTCCTGTCTGGGCACCTTCTGGTCGATAAACAGATTTTTAATGGTCTTACGCCCAATGCCGGACCGGGTGCGTATCATCAGATAATCTCCTGTCCGGCGGGTCCTCCATTCCAATAGTTCTTCTATTCTATCACAGTCCAGCCATTTCGTATACCGATTTTCCAAAAGATTCATACTTTTTTTCCCAAGACGCTGCAGATGTAAAACGCCGCCGGGAACCTGGCAGGTAAAAGACTCACCCAATTTCCGGGGCACCAAAACGGAAACGGCGAAAGCGGATTCTTTTTCTCTGTGATGCCGCTCCAGGATCACACGGTCGTAGCAGCGCATGGCTCCAATCCCCTGGGGAAGATGAAGTTCCCGATTGCCCGGCCGAACGCATAACTCCCATACCTGCTGGACCTGACTGTATCCCATATCTTTGCGCGCAGGAGACAATTCTTTCAGCAGGGAAAGGATCAGCCCCCTCTGTATGGCCACATGCAGGGTTCCGAAAGCCGCACAGTGGATCAGCAGCACACGGCTCTCCGAATTGCCGGCATCCGTCGCGGATGGCTCGCCCGGCACAGGTTCACTGGCAACGCACAATTCCCTTGCGCTGCGTATCCGCTCTTCCATATAATCCTCAATTTCCGCAAAAATATCCGCCGTGCGGCACAGATGGGCCGTGACGCCGCCGCAGATCTCCCGCTGGGCATAAGGCAGAATATGACGCCTGATCCGGTTGCGGGTGTAAGCGTCCGTATCGTTGGTGCTGTCCCGGCAGTAGGCAATCCGGCCCTGTGACAGATATTCCTCGATCTCTTGGCGTTCCAGCCCCAAAAGCGGCCGCACGATCTGTCCCCGCACGGGACGGATGCTGCCCATCCCTGTCAGCCCGCTGCCGCGGAACAGATGAAACAGCATGGTTTCCGCCCTGTCTCCGGCATTGTGGGCCACTGCGATCTTCTGTGCCTGTCGCCGCTGCATCTCCGCAAAAAAAGCCTCATACCGGACCTGGCGTCCCGCCTCCTCCGTAGAGCATCCCCGCTGCCGCGCCAAGGTCTCCACATCCTGCTCCACCAGCGTAAAAGGCACTTCCAGCTGTCTGCACAGACTTTCCACATATGCGGCGTCCCCCGCCGCATCCTCCCGAATACCGTGGTTGACATGTACCACATAGAGTCGGATCTCCAACTCCATGCGAAGTCTGTATAACGCAAACAAGAGGCAAACGGAATCTGCCCCTCCGGATACGCCCAGCACCACACCGTCGCCCGGTGCGAAAAGCCGGTATTCCGTGCAATATGCCATTACACGCTGTTCCAACTCACAATAGTGCTCATTCATATTTCCATGATAGCCATTTTATTGTAAAATGTCAATAACTCAACTCTCCTCCGCCCGCTATTGTCATCTATGGCTGTCAAACACTCCCAGCACCAGAACCGTCATATCGTCCAGTATGCGGCCCTGACTGCAGCGCAGCACAAACTGTAACAGATTCCTGGCCATTTCCTCCGGATGCTGTTCCCGCATTCCCTCCAGATACTGGATCATGGCATTCTCATATCCGCTTTCCCTGAGCGCGTCCAACACCCCGTCGCTGATCATGATAACGTAGTCGTTGTCGATCAGTTCACGGCTTACGCTCCTGTGCATGGTTCCCTGGGTCTCCTCTTCTTCTCCCGCCGTCAATATGCCCAGGGGCAGCCCGGGCAGACAGATCTGTTCCACATAGCTGTTGCTTTTGAGAAATGACGCCGCGGCCCCCACTTTGCGAAAAACGCACATACCCTGATACAGATTCAGGCTGCATATATCCAGCGTGGACATATTGCGTCTCCCCTCCGAGTCGGCTGCTGCCAGCAGGGCGCTGTTCACCAGACTCACCGCCATATCTGTCTCAAACCCCGCCTCCAGCATTTTTTCCATCATATCCAGCACCTGGCTGCTGTCCGCATTGGCCTGTTCCCCGCTGCCCATGCCGTCGGAGAGCAGCACGGTAGTCCATCCCCGGTCCGACTGAATGATAGAGTAGTTGTCACCGGATACAGTCTCATTCTCCTTTACTGCCCGGGCACTCCCGGACAGAACCACAAAGCGCGGTTCTTCCACAAACAGATATGTCCCTTCCCGGTCCTCTATCTGCGGCGGGCTGGTCACAGACACCACCAGCCGCCGTCCCAGCAGCACGGACAGCATGTCCGCTACCTCCTGGGTGCTGTGTCCCAACATTCGCTGGGTATGCATATGCAGACCCAAGGTAGCGCCCATGCAGCTCTGCCCTTTCGGGCAGACTTCTTCCTCCTGGCAGAATTTATCCGTCTGCTCCTCCTCCCGGTCCGGCTGATCAATATAGAAAAGGTCCAGCACTGTGATACCCTCCTGCTTAAGGGCCCTGACCACCAGTCTTTCTTCCCTCTGGGGCAACGGTGTCAGGCGAAACACCTCCGCCGCCAGTCTCGCCATAATCTGTGACATTTCCTCCAGATTGTCACAGATAACCTGCCTGTTTTCCCATAGTCTGTGTTCCTCCAGTATCTGCTGACGGGACGCGCCCTGGCAGTGTCCCTTACCCGGCTCTCCCCGGTAACTCCTGGACAACTCCCGAAAACTGTCCGCATAGGCCAAAAGCCTTCCCCTTCCGTAATCAGACAGCATCATGCTAAGCTGCTGCTGTCTCTCTCTGCCCACTGTTGTCAACATAATATCACCTGCTCCCTACATTTTCGGTTTGTCACCGCAAGTCCCTCTCTCCGCGGCATTCTCAAGTATACAAAAAGCGATCCATACTTTTTGTCAAAATATGGATCGCTTCCCTCTATTTTCGTTGACAATCTTTCTCTCTAATTCTAACGGTCACTTTTCTTTCGACGGCGAATCAGAACCACGCCCGCGATTCCCGCGGCAATCACTGCGCATACTGCGCCTACACCAAGCCACACTTTTCCCGAACTTTCCTTTTGAGGCGTATCGGGCTGCTCCGAGGGAGTGCTTTCCTCCGTCTGCTCCGGCATGGAAATTTCCTCCGACGGCTCAGACGAGGATTCTTCGGACGGCACTCCGGAACTTTCTTCCGAGGCGGATTCCTCTGTATTCTCCTCCGATGGCTGCTCCGTATCTTCCTCCACTTTATCCAGTTGGGACGGGTCGGCAAAGGCCCAGAAAGCAGGTTTCACCATGTAATCGTCGTCAAACAGCAGCGGACATTGTCTTTGCTTGCCATCCGCCGCGCCGCCCACGGCATTGAAGGTCTGAAGCCAGGAATTTTTGTCTACCACACCCCAGAGGGTAATATTGGTGACATTCACTCCCTCTTCCCGCAGACTCTTTACCGTATCGTACAGTTCCTTATACCGCCTCCCCTGGGTCTCAAACTCCTTCACCCGGGTAATCTCTGTGCCATTATAAAAGCTGGTGGCCTTCATATCCAGTTCCGTGATCTGCACCTGCCCCACAATAGCCGCATATGCCCTGGCGGCATCGGCAAACTCTTTTATCGTAGGACTGCCGACAGTCTGGTAATGGCCCTGCATGCCCATGCCGTCGATCCTGGTGCCCTCAGCCTCCTGCACGTCCTTGAGCAGCTGCTCGATCCCTGCTCTCTTGGCGATAAACCACTCGTTGTAATCATTGTAATACAGCTCTACTTCCGGGTCCATATACTGATTGGCATAGCGGAAAGCATTGACAATAAACTCATTGCTCTCATAAACAGCCCACCAGCTGCTGTTCTCCGCAGCGTTGCGATAGCGGGAACCCCCGTCACTGACAGCCTCGTTGACTACATCCCAGCCATAAAACATACCGTGATATTTGCTGTCTTCGCCGGTAAAATGCTCCGCCATAGTCTTGATGTACCACTCCAGACGGCGATTCATGGTCTCCGTATCTGCATAGGGCTTGTTTGCGTCATAGTCCTCATGGAACCACCACTCCGGTGTTTGTGAATGCCATACCAGCACATGCCCCCGTACTTTGATAATGTCGTCAGGGTGGTTTTGATTCCAGTCATATATGACATCCAGCGTTTTCTCGGCCCGGCTGTAGTCCATTTTCGGCACTGTGAGTTCCTCCCCGTTCAGGGTCACTGTCTCTGTGCCGGGGCATCGGTTATTGCTATACCCAAACATAGCGTCGGGTTTCAGCTCGTTACCCAGCGTGATGGCGTTGAAGTGTCTGGTCACAAGCGCCATTGTATTCACATCCTTAAGATCGGAATTAACAATGGAGGTTCCGATTATGAACTCCTGGTCCAGCTCACCGGGCACAACGTCTTTGAGTCTGGGCACATCCATTTGGATGACGCTGTCCACGGCACCCTGTTCTTTCAATTCCATTCCGGTCATATAATATGTACCCATCACGCCTTCTCCCTGTCCGTAGTTGGTTCCCTGCTCTAAAATCCTTATTACCACCTGCTCCAGCTCTCCCGACCAGGACGGAGTAAAAGTCCCTGTAAACCGTGTCCATACTCCCGGTTCCAGAACCTGACTCACCGTACCGCTGCAACCCTGACTATAGAGGGTATTACCGTCCGCCGTAATGTAGGGAGAGATCTCCACATTGCGCTGCTGTTCCGGCGCGTCCGCGTAATCCACCGGGTCCAGCATTACATAGAAACTGTAAGCATAATCCTTATCCTTTTCCACCAGCCCTGTCACATCCTGGGAAAAACACTCATAATTGGAGCTCCTGTCTGTGATCTTCCCGTAGCTGGTCACATCCCCATATATGGGTTCCGTATCCGTCTGGGCAGTGATCGTGGCCCCGCCTTTGTCCTTGAACCAAACGGATATGTCATCTTCCGACGCAAAATCCGGACATTCGATCAGATTGAGGCCTGTTTCCGCTGCCAGACAGCATCCGCCGCAGATCATTCCGGCTGTCAGCATTGTTCCCAATGCCAGCGCGGCCGTCATTGTATTCCACATCTTATTACGCATACTCTATCCCTTTCCTCAGAATATTAATATTTATGCTCATAATAGCATATCCTCTCTGAAAAGGCTTATCGTTTCTTGTCATTTACTGGTCTGATATTGCTAAAAAGAGCCGCAGCGTCCGCCACGGCTCTCCGAATTTTACATTTCGTCAATCCTCCGCCTTAAATACAATCTCGTCGGCATTGACCAGGCCCAGTTTTTCTTTGGCAATCTCCTCATAATACTCCTTGGTCTGGGAACGCTTGAGCAAAAGCTCGATCTCCTGTGCCCGCTCTTTTTCCGCGTCTATCTGCACCTGCAGAGCGGCGGACTGCGCTTCCAGAAGGTCCAGTTTGGCCCGCATCTTTATGCTGCTGGCATACACCGTCGCAAGGATCATCAGCAGAGCCAGCATTACCAGAAACATGCTGAAACGGTTCTGTACCCTTTTGCGATATGCCGCTTTTTTTCTCTTGGTCCGCGCTGCTGCCATGGTACCCTCCCGTTTCGCTCCCTACTGTTTCTTAAATCTTATTTTAAGTAGTTTCTTATAATTTTTCAACCTGTTTTTGCAAAATGTACGGCATTTTTTTAACACACGGCCCGCCGCGCCGCCCGCCGCATGCCCTGCCCTGCCTACGGGACGCAGGCAAAAGCCCATTCCCGCGCACAGAAGATCCCGCACACGGCACAGGATCAGAGATATGTAGCGGACCAGAAAACCGCTGACGGTCTTTTTGTACAGCAGCATCCCCGCCAGCGCTCCGATCACCGCAAACCATCGCAAACTGCCGTTGCTCTCCCGATGCATCAAGCTGAAAATGTACAGGGCGCAGAATATCCAAAAAGCCAAATCCTCCAGGGATACCAGCACTCCCTTGTGGGGCAGCACTCTTCTCCAGATCCGCAGAACATCGTAAATAGATGTGATCAGTATGCCCGAAAAAAAGGCATACAGCAGAAATACGTTTTCCTCAGACATCTTCCGGCTCCCCTGTCCTTAGCGAAACAGCCTGGAAAGCAGGGATTCCGACTTGCCAAAGGTAGTGCCCGTCACGTCCGAATAGGTGAAACTGTCGATCCTGCCGTCGATATCCACTTCTCCTTTATCCAGCATCAGCCTGCTCACATGCAATTCCTGCCCCTTGATCATCAGCATTCCCTGCTCCGTCTCCAGCAGGATCTCATGTTCGTCAAAGGACAATACATCGTTTACACCTGTGATGCCGCATGTTCTGCGATTGCTCATGGTAACCTTGTGCATGCGTCCGCCGGCAGTGTTTAAGTCTTCCATAAGGCCCTCCCTCCCATCTGCGACTCCCTAAAGTATATGAGACGGGAACGGGAGATATTACAGATACCGGAACAATTCTTTGGCCTCTTCTTTCTTTACGGTTTCCTGCACATTAAGCACTTCCACCTTTACATCCCTGTTGCCAAAGGAGATGGTGATAATATCCCCTGCCTTCACATTGGATGAGGCTTTGGCGGGCTTATCGTTGATCATTACTCTTCCGGCGTCGCAGGCCTCATTGGCTACCGTACGGCGTTTGATCAGCCGGGATACCTTCAGGTATTTATCCAGTCTCATGTCTATCGCTTTTCCTTTCCGATGATACTATAACAGGCAATTGGAAACTCTCTGTCCCAGCGACGGAGCCGGTCAAAACAGGAGATCACAAAACTCTCTCCCAGTAACGGAGCCGGTCAAAACAGACAAAAACGGGGTTTCGCAATTACCCGGTGAGTGATATAAAAAACAGAAAAGAGAACCTATTGCTAGGTTCTCTCGCGTATTGTACCTTACTTGTTCAAAGAATCCTTTAAAGCCTTGCCAGCCTTGAACTTAGGAGCCTTGGATGCAGCGATCTTCATAGGCTTGCCGCTCTGGGGATTTCTGCCTTCTCTTGCGCTTCTCTCAGATACCTCAAAAGTACCGAAACCTACTAACTGAACCTTGCCGCCGTTCTTTAATTCAGCCTCTACAACGTCGGTGAATGCCTTCAGAGCCTTCTCAGCGTCCTTCTTGGACAGACCCGCCTGCTCAGCCATAGCCGCAACTAATTCTGTTTTGTTCATGTTGAAACTCCTCCTCTATTGAGTATACTGTTTTTTTTTGACAGATTCTTCATATGCGAAACGTCTACATATATTTATATCCGCTTTTCCTTGATTTGTCAAGGTTTTTTGAGAAAAACAATTAATCCCCGCCTATTTACTGTACGGGTGTCGGCTGGGCTGTAGGGGCCGGTGTGGCGACGGGTATCTGTCCGTTTTCCGGCGTTGTGGAATTGCCCGGTACCAGCTCCGCAAAGGAGTAAGTGATGTCCTTGTATTCACCGTCAACCGACACGGTGTAACTGCGGGTCTCATAGCCGCTGCGGCGCAGTGTGATGATATGGCTCCCTTCGGTCTTGGCAAAGCTGATGGGAGCAATACCCACATAATTGCCGTCCAGATAGACCTCCGCGTTCTCAGGCGCGTCCACAAACACCTTATACTTTGCCAGCCTGTCCTTATCCTCCTCTTCCTCGTTTTCCTTGTCTTTATCCACCTCATCCAACGCTATGTCCAGGCCTCCGGAAGGCTGCGCCACTTTTATATATGTGGTCATGGTCTGATAGCCGTTTGCCTTGACGATCAACTGATGAATGCCGTACTCCAGATTAACAGGCGCGGAAGGGTCCGCTTTCTCCCCATCTATATACAGTCTCGCCGAAGAGGGTTCCAGAGTAAAGATAATGGTACCGTACTGTAGCTCCGGCACTTCCAGATCGCCGATATCCAGCGTAGTCTCCTCACCCCGGCGGATCGTCACCTCCTTGATACCGCCGCCGCCCCGTTTGCTGACTTTTATCTGATAGTGGCCCTCGGGCACAGTCAATAGCATGTCCTCCTCGATCCTGCGATAGCTGGACTGGCCTATCTCCATATATCCGTCGATAAAGTTTTCCTCATTTTTCAGCCGCAGATATCCGTGTCCCTGTTCCACATTAACGCTGAGTATACTGCTGCCGATACCCTTGAAAGTCAATACGTCCACCGGGTTTATATCCATGGCCTCTATCCGCATGTTCTGAGACAGATAGATGGTTTCATCCGTCAGTTTGTACACATCCTCCCCTATAGTCACCTCACCCCGTTTCAGATCGATCTCATAGCGGGACGCGGTGGCATATACCCAGGCGGAAGGACTGAGCTGCATCGTATTCAGTCTCTTCTTGGACCGCAGAAAAGTAACGTCCACAATATCGCCCACATCAATCTGCTCCAGGGATACCGCCTCTCCGTATTTGTCATACAGATTGCTGGTGCCTTCCACCGTCAGCGTGTAGGTACGGCTTGTGTCCAGGTTCAGCAATGTCACCGTACCCTCCTCGCCGTCCTTTTTCACCAGCACAGCCGTATCCGCCGAATCATAACTGTTGGGGCTGGCGGGCACAAACCCTGTTCCCGGCTGCGCCTCCTGGGAGGCGGGGGGAGTGGGCTGTGCCGCCTGATCATTGGGTTTCATGCTGCAGGCGGTCAGCAATACCATTATTGCGGCCAACGCAAGTATTCCCATTCTCTTTTGTCTCTCCACTGAACTACCTCATTTCTGCATAACACAGAGCGCGTCTGCGTTATCGCGATGTTCCTCATATTTTTTATAACTGAAATACTTTTTCCAGAAAATCTTTCTTTTGCTGCTCCTGCGCCAGCAATTTATCCAGCTTTTCCTGATTGCGCTGTGGAATCCACGCCTTGCCGGAATTGTAGTAAAAGTTAACGATCTTCCAGAATTTTTCCGGATAAGCCAGCCTGTAATACAGATCAATGTACGCGTATGCGCTGATCGGCGTAACTTTCTCATATGTCTCGATCAATTCCCGGCCCAGCGCCACCGGCCAATCGGTCTTTTCCAACAGCTTTCGCATCAGCAGATACAGATCCCGTATCTGTCTGTCTCTGATACATTTTTCAAAATTAACGATAAACAAACCCTTTTCCGCGCAGAGTATATTATGATATTGATAATCTCCGTGGCAGTAGGCGTATTCCTGGTTCCCTTGGAGCAGGTGTGCTCCGGGCGGGTGTGCTCCGGGCTGAAGTGCTCCGGGCTGAAGTGCTCCGGGCTGAGGGGCTCCGAGCTGGGGGACTTTAGGCTGATCGGCTGCGGGCTGATTTGCTTTGGACATGCGCTCCTCATAACTTCGCCAGCCCTCCGTTACGTCCCTTGCCTGTTCGATAAAATAGTCGATACAGCCCAGCAAATTGTATTCAAACAGGGTCTTTTGGCTCTTCTTGCGCAAAAAACGCTGTACTTTGACGAATTCCCTATTGTGCTTTTCATACTCCTGCAACGGAGAAAATTCCGGGGGCGCAGGCAAATCTTCCCGGGGTTCCAGCAACATACATTGGTGCAGCCTGGCCAGTGTTCTCACCGCCTCCATGCATTCCCCATGGTCGTGTATATTACACTCCCGGCCTTCACCGCAGGTCTTTAAAATGTATGCTGTTCCGTCATTTTCCCGGACGCACAGCGCGCCTTCACGGGTGGGGATCAGTTGCTCCGCAGACACCATGCCCTGCTCTTTGACCGTGGACAGCAGTCTGTCCAGAAGCGTCAGCTTTGCCTCGTTGCCTTCATATTCCTTAAAAACCAGCAGACCGTTGTCGGTATCACACAGAATCACGCCTCTGCCTTTTCTCGTCCGCAGGACCTCCACATCATATTGCTCCAGCAAAGCTACCGCTCTATCATTCACGTCCCGTACCTCCCATAAGATATGCTTACTGAAACGGCTTTGGCGCATCCCGCCCAGCCCTATCCTATCTTATGAGAGCCATTGTGAACTTATGTTAAATTCAGAAAAATCTCAAACAGCTTTTCCCGGGTATTATCCTCCGGGTGCTCCAACACATGCTCCAACATCCGTTTCAGTACCACACCCAGCTGGGGTCCCGGCTTCATGCCTGCGTCAATGAGATCCTTACCGCTCACCGCCAGGTCTTTCAGCGACACACACTGCCTCCGGGCTATAACTCCCCTGCACTCCCTGTCCCAGGCATCCACCCGTGCCAGTTTCTCCCCGCGCAGGTACTGGCTTTGAGCCCAGATATCCGCCCTTTTTATAATGAACAGCTTGAAGATTATATCCTCGCCGATCCGGTTTATAGCGCGTCGGGCCGACACCGGCGTGGGGTCCATGTCATTGCCATAGTCATGATATTCCACGAGGCGCCGGACTGTAACGGTGGTGTCATTGTCAAATCTGAGCCTGCGCAGGATCTCCCCGGCCATCTTGGCGCTGACTGCCGGATGCCCATGAAAGTGGGTGATGCCCTCTGCGTCCGTGCGCAGAGTCTGTGGTTTTCCTATATCGTGAAACAGCATGGCCAGACGCATATCCTTAACTGCGGGCACACCGTCTAAGCTGCGCAGAATATGCTCACCCACCGTATAGCAGTGATGGGGATGATTCTGGGGCGTCTCCATACAGCGGTCCAGTTCCGGCAGGATCACGGCTGTGACACCCATGTCATACGCCTGCCGCAGATGACCGGGGTGTTGGGATACCAACAACTTTACCAGCTCCGCCTGAATCCTCTCGGCACTTATCGCCCGCAGGCTGGGAGCCAGTTTGCGTATGGCCCTTCCCGTATCTTCCTCTATGGAATATCCCAGCTGCGCGGAAAAGCGCAAAGCCCTAAGAATACGCAGTGCGTCTTCTTCAAAACGTTCCTCGGCACGGCCCACGCAGCGGATCACTCCCCGCCGGATGTCACCCATACCGTCAAACGCGTCCACAAGTCCTGCGGCATCATTGTAAGCCATAGCATTGATGGTAAAATCCCTGCGCCGCAAATCTTCCACCAACCGGGAGGTAAACAGCACTTCCCGGGGATGTCTGTGATCCTCGTACTCCCCGTCGATGCGGTAGGTGGTCACTTCATAGCCCTCTCTGTCCAGCATCACCGTCACCGTACCGTGGGCGATACCCGTATCCACGGTCCGGCGAAACAGCGCTTTTACCTGCTGGGGCAGGGCTGAAGTAGTGATATCCCAGTCGTCCGGTTCCCGACCCAAAATACTGTCCCGGATGCAGCCTCCCACCGCATAGGCTTCATATCCCGCCTCCGAAATCCTGTCAATAATATATTTTACTTTTTCAGGTAGATTTATAACCATATTTTTTTCCCGCATATCAACTCATAAATTCCCGGATAACCTGAACAATGCCATCCTGATCATTGCTGGCGGTGATATAGTCCGCCGCCTCTTTTACCGCCGGCTGGGCATTTGCCATAGCCACTCCCAGCCCCGCATAGCGGATCATGGAAATATCATTGTAACCGTCGCCGCAGCAGATCACATGCTCTCTGTCCACGCCCACCACTGGCAATATCTGCTCTATGGAGCTGGCCTTGCTCACTCCCCGGGGCATGACCTCCACAAAGAAAGGCTCGGAACGGTAGATGCTTGCCGCCGCTCCGTATTTATCCTGCAGCTCCCGCTCGTATACGGCAGCCTGCTCTTCCGGTGCCGTCAAAAGGCATTTCTGGATATCAAAATCAACAAAACGAACAAAGTTCTCCACTACGCGAATGGGCAGACCGTTGATTCTGGCCTCCAGCCGCACATATTCATCCGGTTCAAAAGCGGAGATCACCGTATCGCCCAGATATGTGACCAACCCCATATGATGCTCACTTGCATAGCGGTACAATCCCGGTAACAGACTGTTAGGCAGTGTCCTCTGATACACCACTTCGCCTGTACGGCACTCCACGATCCTGGCGCCGTTGAAAGACAATAGATAACCGCCGTATCTGGCCAGTTTCAGTTCTTCTTCATAGCGGCGCATACCGGGAATGGGCCTGCCGGAGGCCAGCATTATCTCGTGTCCTCTTATAACTGCATCCCAGATAGCCTGCCGTGTGTTATTCGTGATCTCTTTTTGGGAATTGGTCAGGGTACCGTCAATATCCAGCACCAACACTTTCTTCTCCATGCATTCCTCCCTGCCCTCTGTAAATCGGTTTCAGCGACAGAAGGAAAACCCGCTGTCGCTGATCCTGTTGTCATCCTGACTGATGGTTCTGCCGGGAATCCCTTCCCGCAGGATAAATTTTTAACCTACATCCTCTGAAGATTCTTCCGTGCTCTCTTCACTCTGTTCCGGTGCGCTCCCCTGATCCTCCGCCGCCTCAGACGCCGCCGCCTCAGACGCCGCTGCCTCTACTTTCAGGTAATTTAAATTACCCTTGGGATCTTCTACCGACACATTTCCGCTGATACCTTCCAGATACTCGTTCATGGTCTGACTCAGCAGGAGATCATAAATGCGGAGTTTCCAGGCCGGATCGTTGGTCCCCACATAATAAAGCACATAATCATAGCCGTTCTCCTCCGTGAAAACTGCCGTATCCCCCGTCTGACGGCTGGCGTCTGCCATCCACGCGTTCATCTCTTCGCCCATGCTATCGGTTCCTACACCCTCATACAGGCCGTCCTCTATGCCGTTATCATTATATCTGGCACAAAGTTCGATAAAACTTTCCTCCGTGGCGGAACCGCTCTGCCATTCTTCCAGAATGCTCTGTGCGCCGATGCCGGAAGTATCCGTGGAAGACCTGGTGATCGCCCGAATATCCACTGTGGGCGTTTCCACACGGTATCTCCGGTCAAAGCCTGCTACCAGATAACGATGGCCGGTTGTATCCTCCACCACTGTGGTATCGCCCTCGGTTCTGGCCTCATCAAACAGCCAGTCGCCCAGCAGATAGTTGACGCTCATATAGCTTTGGGCCTCATACGGGTCTCCTCCGGCCATGATCGTGACCTCTGCTATGTCCGCATCCTTTTTGGCTTTTTCCATTGCGGCGGCAGTCTCTTCCTCGGTGGGCTGATAGGGCACCTCATTGCCTTCCTCATCCAGCGTCACGCTGCCGTCAGGCGCCGCGGTGGGCAGCTGCGCCTCAACGATAGTCATATGATAATCCACCACATCATAATCGTTTCTGTGCTGTTCGTAATAGCTGTCTATCTCCGCATCTGTCGGCGCGGAGGATTCGGATATCTGTTCATAGTAAGCCGTGGTCAGAATACCCTCCCTGATCACTTTCTCCAGTCGGGACTCAGTGGCATATCCGCCGAACATGCTCTTCAAATATTTGTTAAGGGTAGTGCCGCTCTCATTGGCACCCTCCCGGATATCCTCCATCATCTCAGCGTATTCTTCATCTGTGTCATAGACAAAGCCGGCTGTCTGCGCCTGCGCTTTCAGCGCTTTGGTATCACAGATATTTTCCACAGCCAACTGTTCAAAGTAATCCTTAAAGGTCAGATCGGTGGAATACATCTGATTGTCGATATTGCTGGCATCCATACCCATCATGGACAGGTAATAGCTGTTCTGCGCAATAAATCCGGTCCGGGCCATAGTATAGTGATAGTCAAATTCCACCTTGGTTATTTTCTCACCGCCCACGTTGATATACGTGCCGTTCACCGCCATATAATTGCGGATGGGAAAAGACAGTACAAAGGCTGCCACGGCCAACACCACCAGGATACCGATCACATTGCTGAAATGCTTATGGGCTTTGGCCTTTTTCTCCTGTTCCTCATATGCCTGCATCTTGCGGTCATATTTGGTCATTACACGGGGCTCCTCTTTCGGTGCCTCCTGTTGATTGTTCTTTTTAGACATTTCTTTCTTGTCCTTTCTATAATTAGTTCCATATCCGCCCTGAATGCGCTATTCATATCGGGCGGTCATCACTCCTTTGACGGATCAGACGGATGCCTCCAGGCTTTCTACCAGAGACTGAATACTGCCATCCTCAAAGGGATTCTTAAGGCCCACAGCGGGAATCATCCGGGTAAAGAAATCACTGGCGGACAGCCTGCACAACTTTAAGTACGATGCCCATGCCTCCTTAAAATCTCTGTCCTTCCATATCTTATACTGCAATGCGCAGGTCTGGGCCAGGCAGTAATCGATATAATACAGCGGCGCATTGTAGATATGCAGCTGCTGCTGCCACAGACCGCCCTTTCCAAAAAACGGGTTATCCCCGTAATCCATATGAGGCCTGTACTCCGCCTCCAGCTGCAGCCAGGCCGTATGGCGCTGTGCCGGAGTCATATCCGGGTTCTCGTATACAATGTGCTGGAACTCGTCCACCATACACCCGTAGGGAATAAAGATGGCGGAATCCTCCAGATGCATATCAATATAGTCCTGCTTTCTGTCACCAAAAAACAGTCCCATCCAATTCTCCGTCATAAATTCCATGGACATGGAATGAATCTCGGCAGTCTCCATGGTAATGTCCGCATGTTCGCGAATGGGGTCCTGTCCGGAGAGATAGCCCTGAAAAGCATGTCCGCACTCATGGGTGATCACGTCCACATCGCCGCTGGTTCCGTTGAAGTTGGCAAAGATAAAAGGAGAATGATAGTCCGGCATATAGGTCATGTAGCCGCCCGCTCTTTTATTTTTGCGGCCCAATACGTCAAAAAGCTGATTCTCCATCATAAAGTCAAAAAATTCACCCGTCTCCTGCGAAAGCTCCCGATACATCTTCTGGCCTGCTGCCATGATCTCTTCGGGAGTGCCCACAGGGGCAGGGTTGCCCTGCTTAAAGTACACGGCCTGGTCAACATAGCTCAGTTTATCCAGTCCCAGTCTCTGTCTGCGGCGCTCATGCAGCTTTTCCGCAAAGGGCACAAAGTATTGCTTAATCTGTCTGCGGAAACTTTCCACTTCCTTCTGCCCGTAGCAGTTGCGGCCCATGCGATAATACCCCAGCTCCAGGTAATTCTCATAACCCATGGCCTTAGCCTGAGCTGTACGATTCTTGACTAATTTGTCATATATCTCATCCAGTTTCTCCGCATTTTGCAAAAAGAATTCCGTCTTTTTCTGCCATGCCTGCCTGCGGACTTCTCTGTCCGGACTTACCAGATAGGGGCGCAGCAGGGACAGATTCAGTTCCTTGCCGTCAAAGGGAATCTTGGCGCTGGCAATCAACTGGTCATACTCCGTAGTCAGTGCGTTCTCCTCCTGGGACAGTGCGATGACCCTTTCGTCAAAGGCTTTCATTGCCACTTCCATATTCTTGAATGCCACGGGGCCTATCTTACTCTCCAGGTAATCCCGGTAAGGAGATTCGTACAACTTCTGCATATACTCCAATACCTGATTCTGAAATATCGGGCCCATCTCATCGTAATATTTGCGTTCTTTTTCATAAAACTCGTCCACCGTATTAATATCATGGCGGATATGGCCAATGGTCATCAGGGTATTCACATGGTCGGTCAGCTCATAGTACCTCTGGTGAATGGCAAACTGCTCCTCGCCGCTCTTTGCCGTTTCCAACTCACGGATCAAGCCGGAAAGTTCCTTCCCCACTTGCTCAAAATCTACTCTTTCATAGGGCATATCACTGAATTTCATATGATTTCTCCTCTCATGGCCCACACATCCATATGCAGGCCGCTCTAATTTAGTATCATACCTTTTTTTGCGGAGATTGTAAACCTTTTCACAGAAAATTCATGTTCTGCAATGCATTTTTATCTACCTGCGGCAACAAGTTCTTCTCTGGTGCATTTTGTTATTCTGCTGATAGAGGTTTCATCCAGTCCCTCTTTTACCATCTGCCGGATGATCCTGAGCCTTTCTTCACGTCTTCCCTGTTGTTTTCCTTCACGTTTTCCCTCCCGCCGTTCTTCTTTCATCAGTTCATCAAAGGCTTTACACATGGGCAATTCCTCCTTTTTCATCATCTTTGACAATCTCATTATATGCAGATGCCTCGCGATCACACGCTCCGTCTCCGGACAAAGATTCTGAAATTCTTCCGTCTGAAACAGTAATTTCAATTTCTCTCTGTCTTTTCGGCATTGCATAGCCTTAAAAAATTCCTTTAGATCCGTTTTATAACTATCCGGGTCGACAAAATCCGCCTCGATCAAAGGAAAGTCATAGTCGCGCAGATTGCTCCATAACAGCGATCGGGATTCCGCTGATGTCCGCAATATCCTTTTTCCCCATATGCCCCTTCCCGGCCGCAGGAGCACCGCGATCAAATACTTTGCCGCAAGATCCCTTCAACCATATTTGTATTGTCTGTGTGAAATATGGCTGAAAAAGCCGGAATCAGGGCAATACCGCTCCCGATATGTCACTCTGGTCTGAGCAGAGTACAGAATTCCACAGAGATGATTTTGTATAATAAATAATTATAGGAATTAAGACAAATATTGTCAACTATAAAACAGCATTTTATAATTCTTAAATTTTTGCATACTTGTATTTTATTTTTATTTCCCTATAATTGTATATAGGATCTCACACAATGAATAAACCGGGAGGGAAACAATATAATGAACGAAAAACCTGAATTCCTATACCATGGAAGTCAATATAAACTGGATATACTCATGCCGCAGCAAGCCGTCGGCCGACGGGATATGGAATCTTTGAAAGCGATATACGCCGCCGGGACAATGGATCAGGTGATACCTTTCGCTCTGCCGATCCGCTGGTATCCGGACACGCCGGAGGGCAAGCGGGATTTTGAGTGCAGCAATGGGAAAATCCTGTTAAAGTATGGTTCGCTTGACTCTGACGGCGTGGGATATGTGTACAAAGTCAGATCGGATTCCTTTGAAAAAATAGATGAATGGCAGTGGGTGTCGCGGGAGAATTGTTTACCTGTGGAGATAACGGAAATAAAAGTGGCAGATTACATTGACCGGGTGGAGTTTTCGGCGGAGGCGGAAGAAATCAGACGCAAATTAAACAGGGGAATGCCGCGGTAACGCGGCGTTCCCCTGTTTATTGTCCTGTTACGATTATAAGATCAGCAGTTCACTACCATATGAGCCGCTTTAGGCGTTACCAGAGTGTCATTGCCCTCTACGCGGATATCCGCGCCGTCGGCGGACACTGCCTGAACGTTTACCAGACGTACCGTATAGGGTTTAACAGCCTCCACATCCAGAGTGACTGCCCCCGCATGACGGGAGGCCCTGATCGTCAGCGCCGCCTGATTGTCCATGCCGTAGACGGTCCGCTCCGCTGCGGCTCCGCCCCGCAGTTCATAGATCCGCAGTTCAACGCCGTCGGCGTAATCATAATCCGGCCTGTCGTCCCGGGCACCCAGAGCGATGATGGAACATTCCCTGACCATCATGGGCAGGCTGAGATAGTCATATTTTGCGCTGTACCACTTGCCGCCCTCCTGTATCTCACCGGTCAAAAAGTCTGTCCATGTGCCTTCGGGCAGATAGTATTCGCCGATGCCCTCCTCGTTAAAGATGGGCGCTACCAGCAGACTGTCGCCAAGCATGTACTGCTTATCCAGATAGCTGCAATTCCTGTCGGAAGTATATTCCAATACCATACTTCGCATAGTGGGAATGCCGGTACGGTTGGTATAGATGGAAGTCTCATATAAATAAGGCATCAGCCGGGCTTTCTGGCGGGTGAAGAACCGACACACATCCACCGCCTCCTCGTCATAGACCCAGGGCACCCGGTAAGAAGTGCTGCCATGCAGACGGCTGTGGGAAGACAACAGTCCAAAGGCCACCCACCTCTTGTATACATCCGGCGTGGAAGTATGCTCAAAACCGCCGATATCATGCGCCCAGAAACCAAAGCCGCTCATCAGCAGGCTGAGACCCCCTCTGAGACTCTCCTCCATGGACTCATAATCGGACCAGCAGTCGCCGCCCCAGTGTACCGGGAATTTCTGGCCTCCCATGGTGGCGGAGCGGGCAAACAGCACTGCCTGGCCCTGGCCCCGCTTTCTCTCCAGCAGCTCGTAAACACATTTATTGTATAGATATGTATAGTAATTGTGCATCTTCTTGGGGTCAGAACCGTCATAATATACTGCTTCGGTGGGAATCCTCTCCCCGAAATCGGTCTTAAAGCAGTCCACACCCATATCCAGCAGCACTTCCAGCTTGTCCTGGAACCATTTCCAGGCTTCCGGGTTGGTGAAATCCACGATGGCCATGCCCGGCTGCCACATATCCCACTGATAGACCTGACCGTTCGGCCGCTTGATGAAATATCCTTTCTCCATGCCCTCCTTAAACAGATAGGACTCCTGTCCGATATAGGAGTTAATCCAGACGCAGATATTCAGTCCCTTTTCTTTAATGCGCCGCAGCATCCCTTCCGGGTCCGGAAAGATCCTCTCATCCCACAGAAAATCCGACCAGTGAAATTCCTTCATCCAACAGCAGTCAAAATGGAAAGTACGCAGGGGAATGCCCCGGTCCAGCATACCGTCAATAAAGCTCATGACCGTGTTCTCGTCATAGCTGGTGGTGAAGGAAGTGGACAGCCACAGCCCAAAGGTCCAGGGCGCGGGCAGGGAGGGCTTGCCCGTGATATCCGTATAGGCTGTCAGCACGTCCTTCATCGTGGGCCCGTCAAACAGCATATAGTCCAGATAGCCGCCCTCCACGGAAAACTCCGCCCGGGTCACCATCTCCGTGCCCAGCTCCATGGACACGTTCTCGGGGTGATTGACAAGTACGCCATAGCCCTTATTGGAGATATAAAAAGGAATATTCTTATATGCCTGCTCTGTGCTGGTGCCTCCGTCCGCGTTCCAGATATCAATGCTCTGGCCGTTCTTAACAAAGGGGGTAAAATGCTCGCCTGTGCCATAGAGAAGTTCCCCTACGCCCAGAGACAGCTGCTGGCGGATATAGGTGTCCCTATTGTCCCCCCGGTCATAATACTCGCCTTTCCAATCCGTCTTCATCAACGCCAAGTCCTTCCCGGTACTGCGGGTCAGCAGCTTTCCGTCTCTCTTATAGGTCATGGACCAGGGTTTTTTGGTGATCTCCAGAGACAGATTACCGCTTTTTACGGCGATCATCTCCTCCGTCTCGGTCACATCCAGCGGATGCTCCTGCAGGTTCAGCTCAAAGGCGGGCTCGCATATTACCGCCCCCAGATGATGATATGTCTGCACCCGCAGCACATTCACTCTGGGAGAGGTGATCCTTACCGTCAGGTTAATGCCGCCCAGAGTGGCCCCCTTGCTGTTAATATAACCGGTGGGGGCGCAGATACTTACCTCCGTATCCGTTTTTTTGATAAAATAAGCCTCCGTAGGCGCGAAACAGCCGCAGCCCTCTTTTTGTAACCAACATCCGTTACTGAACTTCATTGCATGTCCTCCATTCCTATATTTTTACCCGCCTATGCAGATCCACAGGTATCTTTTCATGTATTTTTAGCATAACAGATGGACGCCCAAAATGCACGTATAAATTTCCCGTTTTTTCAAATACGGCTGCTATACAAAAGAGCGGCCCCTTTTTAAAGAGTCCGCTCCTGTCTGCTCCCCCATCTATCCCTGTTTCCGGTAGGCAAATACCGGCCTGTCGTTTTCGTCCCACTCCACTTTCATCAGCATGGCATGACGGTTGGGGTCAGCCAGGGAATCACCAATGATCTCCTCATATGTACGGGCGTGGTAGACGCAGATATCGTTGCCATCTTTATCCTTGGTAAAGCTGTTGTGACCGGGCCCGTATATACCCTTTTCCGCATCGGTAGCCAGCACGGGGTAGCGCTCCTTGGTCCAGCTCCTGGGATCTAAGAGGTCCGCGTCCTCCGTGGTGCTCAGCATACCCATACAATAACATGCGCCGGTAGCGCTGGCGGAGTAGGTCAGATAGATATGCCCGTTACGTTTTACCACCGCAGGACCCTCATTAACCCAAAATCCGATCCGCTCCCAGTCATAGTCGGGCGTGGTCAGCAGCACCTGTACCGTAGCCAGCTTTGTGCCGGATTCCATCCGGGCGATATAGAGATTGGATATCTGATCGTTTACACTCACTTTTTCAGCCCAGATATAATAGTATTCCCCTTTATTTTCCAGGATCGTGGCATCCAGAGAAAAGGCGCGGAAAGAAAATCTGTCATCGTCGGCGCACTGCATCTGCCCCTTTTCTATCCAAGCGTCCGTCATTGGGTCCTGACCGCTGCATTCCAATACATAGGGGCGGATAGTCCACCAGTTGTCTTTGTCGTCCCCGGCAAAATAGATATACCATCTGCCAAACAGATAATGTATCTCCGGCGCCCATATATGGTCACTCATAGGGCCGCTCTCATGGCGGGTCCACACAGTGATCTCCTCCGCCTGCGCCAGTTCTTCTATAGTATCCGCATGGCGCAGAATAATTCTGTCATAGGCAGGGACGGAGGCAGTAAAGTAATAACTGCCGTCCGGTGCCTGGCCTACAAAGGGATCTGCCCGCTGGATGATAAAAGGCTTATTGTATTCCGTGATCGGTCCGTTGATTTTCTGTTCCATACATTCCTCTTTCCCACATAGCACACATGCCTTCAGGCAGGCTTTGGCGCTGCGCACTCATATTATTCATATCCTGTTATATTTCCACTGCCAAATGCAGCACACTGCATGCAGGGATCGTAAATTTCAAGTTCTGTCCCCCGATCTCTACCTTGTCAAACCGCTCTGTATGTACCGCGTCGGGATCGTCAAAGGTATTGTGCGCATGCATATCGCCGGTGAGGATCGTACCCTCCACTCCCTTGATGGCAGTTTCGGTAAATACCGCGTCTATATCATAGCTGTCTGTCACGGACAGATTGTTCAGGGTCACATGAATCCTGCCGTCCTTGCCCAGAGTTACGGACTCGTGAAGATTGGGTACTTTCCCGTCCTCACTGCCGATCTCCTGTGTTTCCACGTAGCTTTCCAGCAGCTCCGCGTCCTGATGGCACTTGTACATATTGAATACATGGTAGGTAGGTGTCTTGATCATCTTCTCGCCCTCAGTCAGGATCACTGATTGCAGAACGTTCACCAGCTGGGCGATATTGGCCATCTTTACACGGTCGCAGTGCTTGTTAAAGATATTCAGGTTAATGCCTGCTACCAGGGCGTCTCTCATGGTATTCTGCTGGTACAGAAATCCGGGGTTGGTGCCTGGCTCCACATCATACCAGGTGCCCCACTCGTCCACGATCAGACCGATCTTTTTCTCAGGATCATACTGATCCATGATAGCGCCGTGCCTGTTGATCAGGGTTTCCATATAAAGGGTCTTTTTCAATGTCTTGTAATATTTCTGCTCATCGAAATCCAGAGCGCTGCCTTTATTCTCCCATCCGTCGGGATGTGTGTAATAATGCAGAGACAATCCGTTCATAAAGCCGTGGGCATACTCCGCATGGTCGTGGGTCGTCTTCAGCACGCCCTCCGTCCAATGATAGTCGTCCACATTGGCTCCGCAGCATACCTTATATATCTGCTGATCCCTTTTGTAATTACGCACATAAGTCTGATATCTGCGGTACAGATTTCCATAATATTCCGGAGTCATATTGCCGCCGCAACCCCAGTTCTCGTTGCCTACGCCAAAGTAGTCCACCTTCCAGCTTTCGGGATGGCCGTTCTTTGCCCGCAGATCCGCCATGGGGGATACTCCCTCAAAGGTCATATACTCCACCCATTCGCTCATCTCCTGTACCGTACCGCTGCCCACATTGCCGTTGACATATGTCTTACAACCCAGCTGACGGCACAGCTCCATAAATTCATGGGTACCGAAACTGTTGTCTTCCACCACTCCGCCCCAATGGGTGTTGATCATCTTTTTGCGGCTCTCCTTGGGACCGATGCCGTCCATCCAGTGATACTCATCGGCAAAGCAGCCGCCCGGCCAGCGCAGAACCGGAATCTGCATTTCTTTAAGGGCCTCTACCACATCATTGCGCATTCCGTTGGTATTGGGGATATCGGAATTTTCGCCGACATACAATCCCTCGTAAATACATCTTCCCAGATGCTCGGAAAAATGTCCCTGTATTTCCGGATTGACATGACCTAACTGATGCTTAGGATTTACGTACAATTTTGCCATTGTTTAGTCCTCGCTTTATATTTTATTTTTTACTAAAACAGTATACTTTCCCCTTAACAACTTTAATTGTAGTATGAAACACCAGCAATGTCAACATAATCCGTAAAATAAGTTTCACAGTTTTTATATATATTTTTTGGGCACATTTACCTTGTTTTGAAATGGTATGAATTTTTGATATATATACGACATTTTGAACTGCTATAGCATTGACTTTACTTTATGAAATGCTATAATAAAAGTAGAAATCAAGCAAAAGAAGTCTGTGATATGCAGGAAAGAAGGTTATTATGTTATATTTCCAATCTATCGGGGAAGCCGAGACCGTTTTTAAGGCTTTAAGCACCCCCATGCGTCTGAAGATCATGGAGATGATCTATAAGGACGACAAACTGAGCATGAATGATCTGGCGGAGGCCCTTGGGCTTACCAACGGCGCCATCTCCATGCATGTGAGCAAACTGGAGGAGGCCGGTCTGGTTAAGATCCGTACCACCTCCGGCAAGCGAGGAACCATGAAGATTATCCGTCCCCGTTATGACCGCCTGATTATTGATCTGGCGCCTATTAAGGATGTACGGCATTGCTATACGGACGATATCCAGGTAGGTTACTACACTACCTGCAGCGTCTCCCCCACCTGTGGGCTGGCCACCAGCAAGGATATTATAGGTTCGCTGGACGATGCCCGGGTTTTCTCTTTTCCGGAAAGATTTAAAGCCGGTATTCTGTGGTTTGGCAGCGGCTATGTAGAATACAATCTGCCCAATCACCTGCAGGCGGGGCAAACTCTGACAGAGTTGCAGATTTCATTTGAGATCTCTTCGGAATGCCCCGAATACAATGAGGATTACCCCTCGGATATCCATTTTTCCATTAATGGGATAAATTTGGGCATGTGGGTCAGCCCCGGTGATTTTGGCTCCCGCAAGGGATATCTCTGTCCCGCCTGGTGGCCCGAGCTGTTAAACCAATATGGCTTGCTAAAGACTCTCATCATCAATAATGAAGGCTGTTTTATAGACGGTACAAATAAGATTTCCGATGTGACTATCCAGGAGCTTGACTTGAATTATAACAGCTATATCAGTTTCCGATTTGAGGTACCCAAGGATACCGCTAATGTGGGAGGCTGCACATTATTTGGAGAAGATTTTGGTGACTATAACCAGGCCATCAAAGTTAAGGCTTATTATGAAGAAGAAAATGAAGGATAAATACTTTACTTATAAATATAAATGCCTCCGGCGATGAAGATCTCCGGGGGTATTTTATTTACCTTTTTTAAAGAACTGGGGTAATATAGTATCGGCCCCCCAAGAACGGGAGGCCGACACATATACTCCGTATGAAATGCTTACTGGATATCCAGGAAAGCGTTCTCAACCGTCAGGCAGTAGTACAGATCACCGTCCACGGCTACACCCTTATAGGACTGATTGTGTACCGTACCGTCAGCAAGGGTAACCTTTGCTGTCACATCCGCGGTATCTCCATTGTTGGTTATGGTCAGTTCCACATTGGCGCCGTCCATATCTGTCGCAAAGGTATCCCAGTTCCAGTCACACTCGGCTGTGGCAATACCATCGTAACCGCCGCCCCAGCCATAGTTATCGGCACGCAGCACACCGTACTCCTTATAGTCGGCATTGGCGTCCGCAGAGTGTACATCCGCAACATTCTGCAGCACTACCAGGAAGTTGTGCCAGTTAGCCAGACCGTCGGTATAGTTGACAAAGTTTACAGTCACGGACTCGCCGGAGGGAACGGCCACAACATCCGAAAACTCGCTCCAGAAACCGGTGCTGCAATCGGTAGCGCCCACTACTGTGCCGGAAGTGGTCACTGCGCTGTGATCGATAGCCACAGGCTCAGCTTCTTCCTCGGCGGCCGCGGGAGCTTCCGCCACGGATTCAACGCTGGCATCGCCCTCCTGATACAGGCTTGCAACCTGACCGTCAGTCAGAGCCTTGTCGAAGAAGTAAACTTCATCCACAAATCCCTTGAAAACGCTGTCCCAGTAGTTGATACCGAAGAAACACTCAAAATTATCGTCAGCTGTCAGTACATCGGGAGCCAGACCGCCGTATGTTCCCTCAGCCGCGTCAAATGCCAGTTCACCGTTCAGATACAGCTTGGCAGCTACTCTGTCCAGGCCGTCATCCGCGAAATTGTAAATATCACCGGTAGCTACCAGAGTTATCAGAACCCACTCTTTCTTGCCATGGATGGAATCATCCGCCGCATATACCCAAGGGAATACACCTGTCTCGGAATTCCTGTCCCATACCACAGGGAAAATCTTGGTATTATTAGCACCCCACTCCGTCTGCGTCACATTGATCCACTTGACAGCAACTCCCTCGTCGGTGTCTGCCATGCCCATATCACTTCCAAGCTGCAGAGTAGGACCGTAGTTGGAAAGCCTGTCGGCGTTCACCCAGAAAGAAATGGTATACTCATTGGTATTCAAAGCCTCCACAGGGAGTTTGAGACCAAAGTTTCCATCAATATAGGTACACTTTCCTACAGGACCATCCGCGTACTGTACAACGATGGGCTGCTCCGCGCCATCCTTATCCACATAGGTATTGCTCTCCACCACGCCGTAAGTCGCTCCGGTATTACCGCCCTTATCCTCAGACTGGATCATGGTCAGTATGCCTTCATCCGATCCGTCCATGGCAAAATGGTACAGGGGCTCCGGCAGGGGTTCTGCCTCAACCTGACTGTCAGCCGGTTCCTCTACGCTCTCCTCGGGAGCGCTGCTCTCCTCAGAGCTTTCCACAGGAGCGCTGCTCTCTTCTTCGGAGCTGGACTCCACTGTGGACGGTTCTGTGGAATCATTCACCTGCTGCTCGGGAGTGCTGCCGCAAGCAGTCAGCATGGACATTACCATGGCCGCACTTAACAGTGCCGCAAAAACTTTCTTTTTCATATTATATTACTCCTCCTATTCTCGCCTTTTACATGGCTTTATATCAAAGGGCGCAGATAGCGCCCTCTGCTATTAAAATCAGAAACTTATGTTATGAATTATCGGCGATCTGCTGCTCGTAAGCGGCGATCTCCTCATCAGACAGTACATTGTAACCGCTGGGCCCGAAGTAATCGATCATAGCCTGCGCGTGATACATATTCGCTTTCTCCGTAGCCTCGGTAGCAAAATCCGCCGCCTTGGATGCCCCGCTGTCCACCTTGTCATGAATACCGATCTTATTAAAGTACTCATCGCAGTAATTCCAGTAGCCGGCTATGGAAGTCCAGCCGAAAGGAATGGGCTGCATACAGCTGGAGAAGTAATTCTTCCAATGTGCCACATGCTCGTCATCCATACCCTTGGTGTACATTGCGATATAGCTGTCCCAGATCTCCGCGTCCTTGGTGATGGGAGCGGGCATAACGTCATATTTCAGAGCCAGACCGGATGCGTTCACAATGGACTCGTTATTGTAGGCCTCCAGCCTTGTCTTCCAGCCGTCCAAACCGAAACTCATGAATTTTAACAGTTCATATGCCTCACGGGGATATTTTGTACCCGTAGTCACACCGCCGAAGTCGATGGTCGCAATAGAGTGATGATTCGCTGTGGCGTCCTGCTCGGACACTGCCGGCACTACATAGGGGATGATATCCAGATTATACTGCTCATACCCTTCGGTAGCCCAGGTTCCCTGATAGGTCCAGAATGCCTCGGAGAACATTGCCACATGACCGGTAGCTCCGAACCATGCCTCCCAGTCGCCTGCCCAGTCTTCCATCTCCTGAGTCTCGGTGACAGGAGCCACATAGCCGCCCAGTTTCAGATCCGCAAAATCCTGCTCACCCACGGCCCATACTCCCAAGTCAAAGGTCTTTCCGTTGTATCCGAACTCACCGATAATGTCCTGGCTGGCTGCGATACCATAATAGGAATCCAGTCTGTTGTATACACCCAGTCCGTAATACGCCATACCGTCCGGAGAATCCAGTACGGTACAATCCTTGATCAACTGTATCATCTCGCTCCAGGTCCAGTCCATACCGGGTACATCCACATTCAGAGTCTCCAGCACATTGCGGTCCACATACATCACACCCGGGAAGAACTTTACCGGAACGCCGTATCTGCCGCTTGTCTGGAAAGTGCCGAGTCCGGCGCTGTTCACGGTGTCCGCCAGATTCTGGGTCTCAGGATCAGCGTTCCAATACTCGGAAACATCCCGCAGCAGCATATTGGACAGGGCGAAATCCGCATCGGAATACATAATGCAGTCCGGGGAGTTGCCGTTACTTACCAACGTATTCAACGTGGTATTGTATGTAGCCACATTCTCATACACGGCATTGACCTTAATGTTGGGATACAGCTCCATAAATCTGTCCGCCAGATATTTTACCGTCTCGTCCTGATCAAAGTGGAAATAGGTCAGCTCAATGTTTTCGTGGGTCAGATCAGCCGCCGGGTGATAAGTGATCCCGTTGATCACCACCTCTTCCGCTCTCTCTTCACCGCCGCCGCTACCGTTTCCCGTCTCTCCGGGATCACCGCTCTCGTTGCCGCACCCAGCCATGCCGGCCACCATGGCAGCAGACAGCAGTAAGGCCAGAAGCCTGTTTCTCTTTTTCATACTTTTCCTCCTTTTTTGCCATGAAAGCGTCCTAATCTTTTCTATACCACATTTATATCATACTCCGCAAAAAAAATCCATATCTTTTATATAAAAAACTTAACTTTTTTAGTCAAAATTAAAATTTTATTAAAAACCCACTAAAAAAAGGTGCTGAAATTGTGAAATATTTCAGCACCTTCTCCAGTGAATCCGTTTACCGCTAAACCTATTAATTGCAGGCAAGAGCAGATACCTGCACAGCCCTGCCTCTTGTCAGACAGCCCTGCGCGGCATTTGCCTCCGATAGGTATTACTCTCCCGTGATACCCACACGGTCGATGCTCTCCACGAAGTATCTCTGTAGTACGAAATACATCAGCAGAATAGGCAGAATACTGAGCATGGTGCCCGCCATACTGATGGATTCGTTCAGAGTGGCCGCCCCGCTGGCCTCGGTCTGGGCATAGCTGTTATAATTGGTGGCGAATTTTTGCAGCTGTACCACCAATGTGGTCCATTTGGACTGGGTCATAACGCCGGACACATACATCCGGGTCAGATAAGAGTTGTTCCAGTACCACACAAATGAGAACAGGAACACCGTGAGTATGGCCGGAGCCGCGGAGGGCAGAGAGATCCGCACAAAGGACTTAAAGTACCCCGCACCGTCGATCTGCGCCGCCTCTATCAGCACTTTGGGCACCTGCTTAAAGAACTGATAGAATATCAGTATAAATATGGAGGCATTGATGCCCTGCGCCAACAGTGAAGGCACTATAAAGGCCCACAGCGTACTGAGTATCTTCAGGTTGGAATACAACACATAGGTGGGGATCATCGTCACCTGGCTGGGCAGGATAAAGGTAAAGACAATAATACCCATCATGACCTTTTTGCCCGGAAACTCAAATCTCGCCAGTCCATAGCCCACAACGGAGCAGGACAGCACATTCAGCAGAGTGGGAACCCCCGCTATGATAATGCTCAGACCAAGCACCGGCCAGAAATTCATGCTGGAACCGGCCTGGGCATAGTTTTTGAAGTTGAAACTGCTGGGTATCCAGTTAATGGAGGAATCCAACAGATCGTCCAGCGTCATCAGAGAACTGCTGAGCATATACAGGATCGGATACAGATAGATGAATCCGATGCAGATCAGCAGGGCATACACCACAAACTGTTTAAGGAAACCCTCTTTTTCTCTGGAACCCATAAAAAACTTTTTGATCCTGTCTTTCTCCACATCAGTCAGCTTATGCGGTTTCCAGTTCCACTTTTCCTTTGCCACGGCCTTGGTCCCGGACACCGCCTTAGTAGTCTCCCGAGCCGTCATAGGTTGAGTATTTGCGCTTTTTCCTTGCTTTTTCAATCTTTTTGGCATTGCGGATTCCCCTCCTTTCTATACGTTTTACGGTTCTTGCCTCTTTCTTTCTCTCCCGTTTCGCCCGTTTCACCTGGCGCTCATATATATCCTTACGGGCCATAAGCAGCACCGCGAACAACACCACGATCAGCACTACCACCAAAGAATAGAGCCATGCCATGGCTGACGCGTATCCGTATCCCTTCTCCTTGGTCCCCGAGAACATGGAGTCCTGGATCAGCGTAATAATGGAATTCTGCTCGTTGCCGGAGATAAACACCACCGTGTATACCACGTTCAACAGGATCATGGGTTTGATGGTGGGCAGTGTGATCTTCCAGAAACATTCCCATCCGGAACCGCCGTCGATCTGCGCCGCCTCATACATGGAGCTGTCGATCTTTTGCAGCGCGGACAGGAAGATCAGTATCTGTACCCCGGAGTACCACAGGATCGTGATCATATTGCTGAACAGATCCGTGATACTGCTGGCAAGGGATCGGGGCAAAAAGCCTGAGATCGCGTTGCCGATGGCCTGGGTGTCGATGGTGGAGATGGTAGCCGCGCCCTGGTCAGCCAGCATCCCCATCACAGGGCCGCTGACCACGATCACCGGCAGGAAGAAGATCAGCCGGAAAAAACCTTTGCACCGGATATTGCCGTTGAGCAAAATAGCTATGATCAACGCGAACACTACGATCACCGGCACCGATATGATCGTGCTGAACAGGTACTGCATCAGCTGGGGCGTAAAGTCCGTATCCACCAGCAGGATCTGCGTATAATTGCCCAGTCCCACAAAATTAAAGTTTTTGCCCATGGGCGTGATACGGATATTGTTCAGGCCGTACCAGAAGGAGCTGCCCATGGTATAGATCAGAAAGATAGCCGCGCCGATGATCCAGGGAGTCACAAAGATCAATCCGGTGATGGCTTCCCGCCGGGCCAGACGCCCGGGCTTGATTTTCACTTTTGCCTTTTTTTCTTTTCTGCTTTCTTTACTCATCGCCATCACTCACCTGCCTTATAGGACAAACCTTCAATGGTCACGCCGTCCACTGTCACTGCGTCCTGGTTGTAGTTGACATAGATCACTACGCCGTTGTCATAGGTTACTTTGTTTACGCCCTCCGCCAGCCTCTCATGCCTGACGATCATGGCGTCCCCTGTTAGCGCAGCCACCTGCCGGAAGTCCGCGTCATACTCTATGATGGTATCCTTGTAGGAGGAATATTTGGTGCTGTACAGGTCGGCGGAATTGGTATAGATCAGATCCGCCGAATCTTCATAGGTCAGATAGAAGGAGGGATATACCCCGGACTCTATCATCTGAAGCCGGAATTCCTGTTTGTTGGCCTCAAAGTTCACATACTCCGAATACATGGGAACAATGCCCTTGAGCACGATGGAGAAAAAGGGAACTTCCTCGTCCTCATACATAAAATCCGATGTGCCCAGCGGCATATCGATCATGGCCTCCGTGTAGTTCCACAGGTAGGCGAAAGGTTTTTCCAGGATCAGGCTGGTCTGCCGGGATATATCCGCAATGCTGCTCTCATAGATTCCCGCCGTATACAACCGGTCATAATATCCCCCGCTGTAGCTGTAGGAGAACAGATTGCCCGTGATGCCTGCCACCGCCAGATTGTCCACGCCCTTGGAGGTATAACTCTTGACAAACTTATCCAGATTGTTATCGCTTCTGGTGGGCAGCAGATAGTTGAAAGTATCGTACACATAATCTCTGGTCTGAATCTCCAGCCTTCTCTTATTTACCTTTTTCACGATGGTAAAGGTGGTATTGCTCTCCGCCGGGTTGGCCCTAAGAGCCTCATTGTACAGGTATACCTCATAGCCGTCCGCCTGCGAATCCTTGATCAGATCCGTCAGCGCTCCCGTTCCGCCCAGTTTCCCGTCCGCTTTGTATCTGCTGATGGGGATCTGGTACATACCGCCCTTCTGCCAGCCCTTGTAGATACTCAGCAGCGTGTTGACACCCGCGCTTTGCAGTTCTCCGAATATCTCCCGCACCTGGTCCACATCCGTCATGACCACCGCTCTGGTGGAGATCAGGAATTCCTCTCTGTCCGTCCCCAGGAAATCCACCCGGGTTTTGTAGCTGTTGTCACGGCGCTGTATCAGGTTATTCTCCAGCAGATAGTCCCGGTAAGCCACCGCCATGCCCGAATATCCCGCTTCCTCACCGGAGAGCAGTATATAGCGCACTTTCAGATTGCCGTGGGTCCTGTCCGCCTCCACGCTGGTCATGGTACCGGAGTTGGAGTTGTTCAGGGGCTGAATATAGGTCCGCCGCAACAAGAACCGGGCGTAACATCTGTTGTAATCCACCATGACGCCGTTGGGCTGGGCCTCGATGCTCGCCCTTTTCTCGCCCTCCTCCACGATGGCCAGATAAGCCAGCCGGTCGTCGGTGTGGGCCATGCCGAACACAGGTGCCAGTACTTTCTCCGACTCATTGACGGTCTGGTACCTGCCCCACAGCAGGGTCTCGGTGGTGGACTCCGTAAAGCCCGCGTCCGCGCCATAGATCATCTGGGAGTAACCGCTGGCGTAGCGCCCGTCCTTGTCGTCCAAGTAGATCAGAGCGCCGTTGCCGTCCGGGATAAACATGTAACCCTCCTGGTTGTCCAGATAGCTGTAGCCAAGCATGGGGAAGAGGCTCACCGTTCCGATATAGGTGTCCGTTCCGTTCTCCACGATGGAATCTTCCGGCACCTCCGCCACCAGCTCATCCCCCTCCAGAGAGACCTTTACCGTAAGGCCGAAATCATATTCCTTCCAGTAGATCTTTGCGGCAAAACCGTTGTTCTCATAGCTGTAGTCAATGGTGTTGGCACAGCTCACCAGATCCACCTGATAGGTGTCGTTGGCGTTTTTGATGGCGCTGAGCACCACGCCCGACTGCATATAGGCAGTCCATGTCTTGTTGTTGGCTCCGTTGTCGTCCTCCTCCGAAAGAGTGGACAGAAGGAGCGCCCCCGTGGCCTTATTTTTCAGAATAATGGACATCGTAGGCTCATAGAGGTACAGTTCGTAGCTATCGCTCTCCGCTACCTTGTCGTAGTCAGCGGGAATATCCCCGGCCGCCCGGGCTGTCAGATGCAGCTGCGGTATCGACAGCACCAGCAGAAAAGCCGCCACAAGGATACAGACAGTTTTTTTCAATCCTTTAATTGCCAATCCGATACACCACCTCTCCGCCGATGGCGCTGATAAATTCAAATACCTGCGCCCAAAGTACATAGATGATAAAGAGTAACAGTGCCATGATCAATATGGTAAACGCCGTCAGGCACAGGACCTTGAAAGTCTCCTTGGCCGTGTAGTTGTTGACTTCCTTCACCGCCAGCACAAACAGCACCGTCACCCAGGCATAGATAGCGCAGTAGCCAAAGCTGATCAGGAACTGCTCGTTGACCGTCACCACATGGGACAGTAAAAATATCACCGGCATCAGAGTCACATAGGGTGTCAGGCAATATGTAAAGGAACAATAGATCTTCTTCACCGTGCCCTCGCCGTCATTGATGGTACACACCAGATAGTTACAGGCAGTCAATGCCAGCAGTACCACCACGACCATACCTATGTCGGAGAATATCTCATAGCGTCCTTCCCGCACGGTCTTTTGCAGAAAACCGCACAGGTACTTGTTGATCATATATTCCACGGTGAACAGTACTACCAAAATATTGGCCGTAAGCAGGGATGCCCTGCCCTCTCTGGCAATGCCGTAGCAGCCGTCTATGGGATGCCGCATAAAATACCAGGCATATTTGAAGTCGCTGACGCGTCGGTTTTTGCCCAATTTCTCTGAAACATTACGCAGCGGCGTCAGTATACCTTTTTTCTTATCCAGCGCTTTTACCACCTTGGAGACCGCCCACAGGATCACGATGGCCCAGATGATGGGAACGATCCACTTTTTCAGCCAGAGGTTACGCACCTCCCAGGTAGCGTCGGAATAGCCCTGATAATCCTTGGCCAGCTTGGCGTAATACCGGGCCATCTCGTAGTTCTCTTCCTGGAAATATGCCCGGCCCATAGCCATATTGGCGTAGTCAAACATGCTGTTCATCTTCAGCACTTCCTGAAGCGGCGCCTTGCTCTCCGTATAGCGCCCTGTGGAATACAGATTCAGCGCCTGGTGCAGCAGATCGGTGAACTCAGTGGGCTCATAGACCTGTATCTGCGCCTTGTCGGAGTCCAGGATGTACAGCCGGTCCTGCAGATCCACGTCTATGGCGCTGACCACCGTACACAGGCCTACGCGCTGGGTTCCGTCGTCGGAGCCCCCGAACACAAACAGCGCCTCGCCCTCGCTGTTGAACTCATACACAAAACCCTGCTGGGATACCATGAACACATTGTCGTGATTGCCCGCGGCCACAGCCGCCGGTATATCGTCATAGGTATCCGGCTCGATCACATTCTTACCGGCTATATTCAGCCGCTTTAAGGTGTTTTCCTCCTCGCCTCTGGTCACTGTGTAGATCAGGCCCTTGCTGTCGATACACAGGTTGTCGGGGGTGGAGGGAATATTGGACACCATTTTCGCCCTCTGGGCCTTGGTGGCCAGCGCTCTGCGGATGATGATCATGGGAGAGCTGGACGCCATATTGGTGCCGAAGTATCCCAGAAAAGTTCCGCCGTCTATGGGAGAGATCTCCACGATACCGTTGGTGTTGGACTCACAGATCACATACATGATCCCCGCATCGTTGACCACCAGTTTGATGGGCATAAAGCTGAGCGTCTCGCCGTACAGGGGAGAATCCGGTTTGCCGTAGCGGTTTAACAGCTGTCCGTCTCCGTCAAACTCGAACACCGCCTCCGCGTCCCGGTCCGCCACATACACATGCCCGTTCTCCGTGACGAATATACCCCGGGGGGATACCAGCGTACCCTCGCCCATGGTCTGCAGCAGATTGCCCTCCAGATCGCCCACCACAACCCGGGCGTTACCGGTGTCCGCCACATAGATCCTGCCCTCGTCCGTCACTTGGAGATCGCTGGGACCGCTCAAGGCCTCGTCGTCAAACTTGGTGATGGTCTCGTAGGGCAGATACGCCGTCTGCGTCTGGATCATATAGCCATAGCCGTCAAAAGTAAAGGTCTTGTAGGGCGCGTCCGCTCCCGCGGAGAGCATGCTGCCCAGCAGCAGCGCCACCGCACAAAGGCTTAAGGCTATCCGTTTGAAATGCTTTTTCATCTTTTTCATTTCTCTTTCTCACCTTTTCCTTTACTTGATGCCGGAGTGTGCCATGGTGTTCATGACATTCTTCTGCAATATGATAAACAGTACCAGATTGGGGATAAACATGATCAGGGACGCCGCCGCCGCCATACCCTGCCCGGCCACGGTGTTGTTGGCGTTTGCCAGCGTGTTCATATAAAATGTCAGCGTCTTCATGCTGTCGTCATTCACAAAATAGTTGGAGGTCTCCATATTGGTCCAAACCTGCTGGAACACCAGAATGGAGGCCGTTGCGATGGCGGGCTTTATCATGGGGATGATGATCTTCAGATACACCTGCCAGTCTGTGGCGCCGTCCATATAGGCCGCCTCCATCAGGGAGTCGGGCACCTGGTCCACGAACTGTTTCACCAGAAACAGGGCCACAGGCATCGCCACCAGCGGCAGGATATGCGCCAGATAACTGTCCACCATACCGGTCTTGCTGATGACCAGATATCTGGGGATCAGCACCGCTGTAGCCACAAACATGATAGCGGTCTGGTTGACGTTCAACAGCGTATTCTTAGCCTTGAACTTGATCTTGGACAGCGCGAACGCCGCGCAGGTGGTCAGCAGCAGGGATAAAAAGATCGTCACCAGCGTCACGATCAGGCTGTTGAACACATAGCGGCTCATGGGAATTCCCGAGGTGCGGCTGGCCTTGATCAGACTCTCAAAGTTCTCCAGCGTGGCGTTTCTCACAAAAAAGGTAGGAGGAAACGCGAACAGCTCTTCCATGGGCTTAAACGCATGGTTGATAATAAACAGGATGGGTAACGCCATGAAGATCACCAGAGGCAGCAGGATCACGATGATCTTGATCTGGCTCTTCTCAAATCTGGATGGATTGATGCGATGTCCTTTATATGCCATATCTTATTTTCCTCCTTTCTAAAATTCGTCTCTCTCTCCGAAGAGCCTGTCGGCCACCTTGGAGAACAACTGTACAATGAGCAGCAATACTACCGATACCGCCGCCGCATAACCCATCTCATATCGCAGGAAACCGTAGTCCTCGATATGATTCACGATGAGCTGGGAGGCATAGCCCGGCGAAGGGTTGCCTGTGAGCAGTGTGAAGATCGTACCCGCCTGGAACGCGTTTACGATGGCCATGACCGCCGCGAACAGCATCTGGGGTTTCATGCTGGGAATGACTATGTAGATCATCTCCTGGAACCTGTTCTTGATACCGTCGATGGCTCCCGCCTCATACAGGGATTCATCCGTATTCAGAATACCGGCAATCAGGGATAAAAAGCCGATGCCCATGCTGGACCAAAGTCCGATAACAATGACGATGGGCAACAGATATTTGGCATTGATCAGCCAGATCACCGGCTCGTTCAGCACACCCAAACTCATAAGCCAGCTGTTCAAAAGCCCGGTCTGGTCGCCGGAAAAGATCACCTTCCACACCACCGTCATGGCAACGCCCGCCGTCATACTGGGAGAGTATAGGATCAGCGCGAACACCGTCCTGAAACCCTTGGTCAGATTACACAGCGCCCATGCCAGGATAAAGGACAGTACATAGCCGCCCACACCCACGATCAGAGCATATACCACAGTGTTGGGCAGAACATTCTGCATGAACACTTCATCATTGGTCAGCACGGTTATGTAATTCAGAAATCCTACCCAGGACGGGAACTCAATGGCGTTAAAGTTGGTGAAGGATAACACCACCGCCAGCAGCACCGGCACCAGGATGAATACGGTAAATGCCAGACCGTAGGGCGCGATGAACAGATAACCATTCTTGTTGTTGCTGCGCTTGCTTATTTTATTCTTTTTTACCTTTATATCAGCCATAAAGTATCCTCACCTCCTATTCCCTACCCAATATTTCACGTATGGTCTCTATGGTGGGTATATTGTAGTCCGTAATGGTATTGCCTTCGCTGTCGATAAACTCGAATTCCTCCAGCTTGCGGTTGAACTCACGGTTGATGGTCTTCACCGCTTTGTCGATGCGGGTCTGGGCTGTCATCCGGTTGACCACGATATCGTTGAAGGCGTTGCTCATCTCCCGCTCCAGCAGATAGGTGCCGGGCACTCTGGCCACATCCACCACATAACTCATCTGTTCCGCAATGATCTGCTTATCGCCAGTGTCCCAGGGCAGCTGCATGAAAGCGTCCATATTGGCCGTGGTCCACATATATTCCTTGCCGTAAGTGATCTGCAGGGTCTGGCCGAACTCGGCCTGTACCTCTGTGGAAGACCACCATTTCACGAACTCCCAGGCCTTGGCCTCCCGCTCGCTGTCGGATTTGAAGATCACGCTGCTCTCCGCGCAGCCGCAGACTGTACGGTCCACACTGCCGTCCTCCCGCTCCATGCCGGGAACCAGGGCGATGCTCCAAGAGTTCTTAAGCTCCGGTGCCGCATTGGACAGCAGGTTATAGGCCGCGTAGTCCGCCACTCCGATGGGCATGTCGCCGTTGCGGAAATGCTGATAAAAGTTGTCGATATTGATGGGCATATTATAAATGGTAAACAGTTCTGTCAGGTATGTAAATCCGTCCACGGACTCCGCGCTGCCCAGCGCCGTGCCCTCCTGGGCGGTAGCCCCATACAGGGAGCCGCCAAACTGATGGATCAGAGGTGTCGTACCGTGGAAGTTCCTCATCAGCAGCATACCGGACACGGGCTGGTAGTAGTTCAGTCCTCTCATCTGCAGTTCCGGCAGCATGTCGATCACATCCTGCATGGTATCCGGAACCTCCAGCCCCAGTTTTTCCAGAATGTCACTGCGATAGTACAGCACCCAGAAGTTCATGGTCTCGGGCATGGCATATATACCGCCGTTGATACAGGAAGTCAGGAAGAACCCGTCCTCATAGGGAGCTGCCACTTCCTTAAAGTCGTCAAACTGTGTCATCTCCACCAGCGCTCCCCGGATGGCCAGCTCATAGGGGATCGTATAGTTGATACCTGTGGCCACATCCGGAGCCTTGCCGGAAGTGTTGGCCAGCACCAGCTTATACTGGTCGGGCATAATGGAGATATCCACCTCTATACCTGTCTGGGGGGTAAAGTATTCGTCGATCATCTTCTGCATGATCTGCACATACTGGCTGGAACGGTTTACCCATACCTGCAGATGCTCCGGGTCCGTGTTGCCCGTGGAGTATGCCTGGTCGGTAAAGGAAGTCACAAACCGCTTGATATTCATGCCCGCAGACGCAAAGATATTGGGCTTTTTAGGGAGCTGCGCATCCTCCTGATAAATATAGATCCTGTCGATTGCCAGCTTGTTCTTGATCAAAGTGTCCACCGTATTCGCCAGATGCCGGTTGGCGCTGGAGGGGCTGGTGCACAGCTCTGCCACGCGGAAAGGTATCTCGTCCGGCTCCTCCGCAAGGGAGATCAACTGCTTAGCAGCGATACTCATGGAGGACAGAACTGCCACCGTTCCCTTTTTACCCGCATATTCTTTTACCGTATCCTGCAAGGCATACAGCTGGTCGGCATAGCCGTACAACTGCTCCTCAATGTCGGGAATATAGCGGGACAACTTCAGATCCCGGTATTTGTCGGCATTATTTCCCGCCACCTTGGTAATCTCCAGAGACAGGTCGTTGACGGCGGACATGATCTCGTCCAGCCCTTCCAGTATTTCCCGGATCTCGTCAATACTGATGGTAAAGGAAATGGTATGCGTACCCTTTTCCAGATACACGCTTATATTTTCGCCGTTCTCATCCGTTAGGGCGGACGTATTATACTTGGTGGTATAGGCCATGGGATAGGATTCCAGCAGGCTGTTGGGAATCTCCCCGTCTATCTCCACATTGAGAAATACCGGAAAATCGTTTTTATCGGACTGCCGGTAATTCATCCCTATGTAATAGTAACCGTCCTTATATACCTCAAACTGATAAGTCACTTTCTGTCCCGCGGAGACAAAGGAATCGGAATCAATGGTATTGAGCACCGTATCCTTGATCTCATAGGGATACAGGCTGGTATCGTACTCCGCGATACCATGGATGGCGGAGTCGTTCCTGTAAGTGAAGTCTTCGCCTTGAATCTCGATCAGTTCCCCGCCTTCCGCCTTTTGGCTGCCCGTGTACTCCGGAATCTGCTCCGGCGCGGTTAGCACCAGCCCGCCCAGCAGGAAATTGCCCTCGTTGACTGTCAGCCGGATCTCATGGCTGCCAGCCTCCAGCTCCAATGTCAGGGGACGGGAACGCCGGTAGCTGCTGTCGCTTAAATACTTCCGCTCCCACTGGATCAGCTTATCCGGCACGGTCACGATCTCATTGCCGTAGCGGTCCACGGACTTCTCTCCGTCTCCTATCCAGGTGGTCTCAAGCTCCAGGTTACGGCACTCATAATAAGGATATTCCCCGTCCACGGTCATAGCCAGGCCAACGGGAAGTACGGATTCGTCGTAAGACAGGTAATCAAAGCCCAGCCAGTACTGCGCCGTCTCCGGTACATCCACTTGCAGAGTGACCACATCCCCTATATGGAGATCCGCCACGGCATCCGCCAAACCATAGTCCCGGGTCTCGGAGGTGATACTGCCGGGTTCCGTACCGGTTATCCGCTCTGCCGCTTTTATGACCACATCTTCACCGGTATACAGAGACGCCCTATAGCCGGCGCTCACCTTGGTGTAGTTGTTGGTGATCATCTCATTGACATATCCGCCTTCAGAGTTGTAGGTGGACGCGGCACTCCCGTCATCTGTCTCAGCCCACAGCTCCCGGCAGGGAACAGCGGCCAGAAGCATGGTGGCAGCAAGCATTGTAGCCGTCAATTTTGCACCGCTTTTCTGCTTCATAATGAAAACCTTTCCTTTCCTTGTTTATTTCATTAAATGCTTAAATATTTTAGTAAACCCTATACAATTCTAAGTTACTATGTTTTGGGCAAAAAGTCAATGCTGGAAATATATTTTTTTTGTGATATTTTATATGTGAGAGGGGCTTGATTATTCTCGGTTTAGGCACTGTTGGGATAATACACAAATTTAAAGGTCATATTTTGGTGATATTGTATGAATAAATAATTTAAGGAAGGAGACGGACTATGTTTCAAAGAAATAAGAATGTAAGAGTCGCAAGCAGCCTAATCACAGCCGCCTGTGTGCTTACCTCCTGTGGGACTCCTGCGGAAAATCCGGGGGAGAGCGTAATAACGACCGATCAGGTTGCGGAGGTACATACGGAGGTAACAGGCGGCGAAGAGACGGACGGCGCAACGGTTCCGACGGCCAGTTACGTGATTCATACAGATACTTCGGCTCTGGATGCATCTCACGAGATCAGCGATACGCTCTACGGTATCTTTTTGGAGGATATCAATCATGCGCTGGACGGAGGATTGTACGCGGAGCTGGTGAAGAACCGCTCCTTTGAGTACGGCAGCATTGCCGGAAATCAGAATAAACACGGGTGGAGTACTCTGGATGAGGGAAAAGTTCTGGAGTTTTCCGTTGTGGACGGTAATGGAGACGGCAGTTATCTCCATGAGAACAATCCTCACTATGCCCGGCTTACCTGTACCGGTAAGGATATACGGCCGGGAATCTACAACAGGGGATATCTAAACGGCATGTTTCTACAGGACGGGGAGGAATACTGTTTATCCGTATATCTGAAAAGCCCCGGCAATTACGAGGGTAACGTGTCCGTGACTTTAATCGACGACGCCCGCGTGGTGGCATACGGGGAGATCCCGAACATTACAGGCGAATGGCAGAAATATGAACTGACACTGACGGCGGATTATTCCGGGGCCAACGCGCCAAAATCCCAGACCGATATGACGGACGCCGGCCTGCCCAAATCCGGTTCTTTGCTGCTGTTGCAGATCGGCGAAGGCACGGTGGATATGGATATGGTAAGCCTGATGCCTGCGGATACTTATAAGGATCTGCCCGTGCGCAGGGACCTGGGGGAAATGCTGGAGGCTTTGCATCCCGCTTTTCTGCGGTTTCCCGGAGGTTGTGTCATCGAGGGACGGGACGAAGAGTCCATGTACAGCTGGAAGGATTCCATAGGCAGCGGGGCACAGCTCGAGGTGGGGGATATGACGACCATCGGCGGCATTGAAGTGCGGCCCCAGAGCTATTCCATATGGAAGGGTACCCAGGGCCATCCCTATTATACCACTTACGGTATCGGATTCTATGAGTTCTTTGAACTGTGCGAGGCGCTGGACTGTATGCCGATACCTGTGCTGAACGCGGGTATGACCTGCCAGGTACAAAGCCCTAAATATATTGTGTATGATGTAAACAGCGATCAGTTCCGCCAGTGTGTGCAGGACGCGCTGGATCTGGTGGAATTCTGCCGGGGAGACAGCTCTACCCGTTGGGGCAGCGTGCGTATCGCCATGGGGCACGAAAAACCTTTCGACCTGAAATATATCGGCATCGGCAACGAGCAGTGGCAGTCCGAGTATTTCCAACATTACCGTCTCTTTGCGGATGCTTTCAATGAGGCTGCGAAGGAAGATCCTGAACTGTACGGGGATATCCGGCTGATCGTGGCCAACAGCACTTCCTCCGGAGACCGGGTGGGCTGGAACTATGTGGAGGACTGCGCCGACTGGGGGGATGAGATCACCGCTCTGGTGGACGAACACTATTATGAGCCGCCCTCTTTCTTTTTTACCAATACCCACCGCTACGACAGCTATGACAGGGACAGCCAGGCCAAGGTATTTCTGGGGGAATATGCCGCCCAGTCCAACACTCTGGAGGCGGCACTCTCCGAGGCGGCATATATGACGGGCCTGGAAAAAAACGGAGACGTGGTGGAGATGGCCTGTTACGCACCGCTGTTTGGAAACCGGCTGCAGAGTCAGTGGAACCCGGATATGATCTGGTTTGACAACGCTGCCGCCTACGGCTCAGTCAACTATTATGTGCAGCAGCTCTTCGCAAACAATAAGGGAACTGTCAATCTGCCCACGGAGCTGACCGTGGACGCTGCCGCCTCCGATGGCTTGACGGGCAGAGTGGGATTGGGCAGCTGGCAGACCAGCGTGGCCTATGACAATGTCACCGTCACCGACAATGCCACGGGGAATATCTTGTACCAGGCAGATTTTGAAGACGGGAAGATTCCGTCGGATATGGATATCTGGGAGGGGGATTGGACCATAGAAAACGGCAGGCTCATCCAAAGTCATACCGGCAATCCAAATGACGCCAATACCGGTGACAGTCTGTACTTGGGAGATACCGGTTGGAGCGATTATACTCTTACCGTGGAGGCGGAGATCCTTGCCGGTGCCGAGGGATTCCTGATCCCGGTATGCGTGCAGGACGCGGCCAACAACCTGTTCTGGAACATCGGCGGCTGGGGCAATACCGTATCCTGTCTGCAGATCGTCTCCGGAGGCAGCAAAAGCGGTCAGGTAACCGGCACCGTGAAAAACCTGAATCTGCAACACGGCAGGACATACACGGTCAAGGTGAAGGTTGACGGCAACCATGTGGAGGGTTATCTGGATGACACCAAATATTTGGACTACACCTACCAGGCTCCTCTGTCCCTGTATGAGTCAGCCAATGTGGATGACAATGGTGACATTATCATCAAGCTTGTAAATCCCACGGATCACAGCATCCCCGTGGACACCCGGCTGGAAGATTACTCCGGGGACAGGTATGACAGCATTGCACAAGTGACAGTACTGTCAGGTGATTCTCCCGGCGCTGTGAACAGCTTTAACGAGCCGGAAAAGATGGTTCCCGTCCTTTCGGAGATCACCATAGGCCCGTCCTTTACCTACGAAACGCCCGCCTATTCCGTATCCGTTTTACGGATCAGCGCTTCCAAAAAATAGCCCGGCTGAAAGCCAAAAAGAGTACGGAGCAGTTTACGCTGTCTCCGTACTCTTTTTTCTCCGTCTATCTCTTCTGTTTTAATACTTTTCCCAACTCCTCCATCAAAATCTCAATGTTGATGGGTTTCGCTATATGACCGTTCATCCCGCTTCTCAACGCCTCCTGCTTATCTTCTTCAAAGGCATTGGCAGTCATGGCCAAAATAGGAATCGTTGCCAGTTCACGGTTTTCCAGTTTCCGGATCGCTTTGGTGGCCTCATAACCATTCATCACCGGCATCTGCACATCCATCAGTATCATCTGATAGTATCCCGGCTGGGAACGGCTCAGCATATCCACTGCCACTTGACCGTTTTCGGCGATCTCGATGGCAAATCCCGCCCCCTCCAAAATAGCTGCTGCAATCTCCTGGTTAAGTTCATTGTCCTCTGTGAGCAGGATACGCCCTCTGTAAAGATCCAGCTCCTCATCGCCTTCGGCCCCGCACTCCTTTTCCGTATTGAGTATGGAATTCAGGCAATCCCGCAGCTCCGACAGGAACAGGGGCTTATTGCAAAATGCTGTAACGCCAGCCTCCAGAGCCTGATCCTCGATCTCTGACCAGTCGTAGGAAGTCATCACCACAATAGGCACATCCTTGCCTGACTCCTGCCGTATTTTCCGGGTTACCTCTACCCCATTTATGTCGGGCAACAGCCAGTCTATGATATATACATGATATTTGTCCTGGTCCATGTTCGCCTGCTGTGTGTGGAGAAGGGCTTCCTTGCCCGACATGGTCCATTCTGCCCGCAATCCGATCTGCCGGAGCATATCAGATACGCTGTTACAGATTTTAAGATCAGAATCTACTACCAGCGCCCTGAGACCTTTCAGTTCTGGGATGACATCGGAATCTTTTTTCCCCTGGTACAGGCGGAACATAAAGGAGACGATGCACTCCGTTCCTTCGCCCTTTTTGCTCTTTACCTCTATTGTTCCCTGCATCATGTCCACAATATTCTTGGTGATGGACATACCCAGACCGGTTCCCTGAATCTTGCTGATCGTGGAGTTGCGTTCCCTCTCAAAGGGTTCAAATATATGGGCCAGAAATTCCTCGCTCATACCGATACCTGTGTCTATGATATGGAACACATAGTTGCCATAGCCCTCCGGCGCACCCTGATTCTCCACCGCTTTTATGATTACTTTTCCGCCCGGATCGGTATATTTAACCGCATTGCTCAGCAGATTTAAAAGAATCTGATTAAGCCGCAGTCCATCGCAATAGATATCCTCATTGCGGATATCCTTGACGTCCATATACAGTTCCAGTTGCTTAGCGTGGATATCCGCCTGCATAATGCTGCGGAGACTGTGCAGAATATCCGGCAGACTGCAAGGTTTTTCTTCCAGATGCATCTTGCCGCTCTCGATCCGGCTCATGTCCAGAATATCATTTATCAGGCTCAGCAAATGATTTCCCGAGGTCATGATCTTCTGCAGATACATCTCCACATGTTCTTTGTGATCGATATGACTGATCGCCAATGTGGTGAAACCGATGATGGCATTCATAGGGGTGCGGATATCGTGGGACATGTTGGACAGGAACACGCTCTTGGCCTGATTGGCCCGGTTTGCCTGGGAAAGCGCGTCCTCAAGCAGCGCTTTTTTCTCCATCTCACTCCGGGTCTCCTCATCCACACTGCGGAATCCCAGCACAATACCTCTGTTCTTTTCCCATTCCCCGGCCCGTACGGCGATCATCTGAAAATACCGTATCTCGCCGCCACAGTTGGTGCGGTAATTGACAAAACACATCTTCTTTTCAAACAATTCATCTTCCAGCCGCTGACGGCAGGCTGCCTGTCTCAGTTCCTCTCTGTCATCGGAATAAACACAGGTACTTATGTAATTTTCTATACATTTTTCCAGAGACAGATCTCCGGTAAAAATGTCCTCCAGCACACCGTCTTCACATTGCCCGATCCGAAGAGAATTGCCTTTTCCGGTGTCCAGATCAAAATAGCACACTAGATTGTACTCTATGCTGAGGGCATGGATCAATTCAATCTGATGCTTATCCTTTTCTCTCTGTTTGCTCTCCTCATACTGTTTCTGGGCGGTACAGTCCAAAAGGAATCTCTGGTACACCAATTCCCCGTTTTCCCTTATGAGTTTAAAATTCCCCATGATATGCAGTATATCGCCGTCCAGATGCTGTACGCGGTAGGCCACGGTGATACTGTCCCCTTCCTGCCGCAGCGCCTCCAGACTTTTGCGCAGCTTGGGTCTGTCTTTCTCCAAAACGGAAGTTGATATCATGTCAAATCCCGCCGCCATCAGTTCACTCAGGGATTTGTAGCCCAAAATGCGCAGAGCGGCACCATTGATGCGGACGATGCGGGACCCGTCCAGACTGTGACACAATATACCGCAGTCCATGGAAGTAAACACCGACTCCAGCGTCTGGGTCTTTTTGATCAGCTCCTGAGCGTATTCCTGCTCTTTGGTCACATCTATCGCCACTCCCACCGTACCCATAACGCTGCCGTCCACATCATACAGCGGAGATTTGTAGGTAGTGAGCAGTCTGGTTCCCTCCTGGGTCTGGATACATTCCCCGGCAATACAGGTCTCCCTCTTCTCCATGACTATGCGTTCCGACTCGATGCAGGCGGGATCATCCTGTTCCACATCCCATATATGAGCGTGCCGGTATCCCTCCACCTGTTCCCGGCTTTTGTTGACCATATCGCAAAAGCAGTCGTTCACTTTCTCATGAACACCGTCTTTGTCTTTATACCAGATCAGATTGGGAACGCTGTTGACAGTGGTTTCAAGATACTGGCTGGTCTCCCAATAGTCGGTCTGTATCTTGCAGGACTGCTGCCACCGCAAAAAACGAAATCGCAGTTCCGCGTCCGACATGGGCAATACCCAGATATCCTGTATCTGTGGCAGACAGTCCAATAAGGTTTCTAACTGCTCCTTCTCCGCCAGCAGGATCAACTCCGTCCTCTGTTTTTTCCAGGAGATCAGCTCCTTTGCCGCATGGGTTTCGTCCATGTCCCGCACATCGGCAAAAATAGCGTTCGCCCGGGCTGCCAATTCCTCCTGTGGACTGTCACTCTCCAAAAACGTATGAGTAAAAGACTCCATCGGCGCCATATCCCGAACCGCATTCCAAACATCCGGCTGATGACCCATGAGATAAATTTGCATATGACAATGATACATTGGTTCTTCCCCCGTGTGCCGCAATATTTTATGTATATTTCCGTATTTATTATAATTTTAACAATCACCCGGCTCTGTGTCAATAAAAGAATGCCGTTCTAGGGATTCAGAAGTGCCATAACGTACTCCCCTTCCATCCATTTAAAACCATTCTGCCGATAATACTTTATCAATGGTTCGTTTTCCGCCACCAAAATGATATACAGATAGTCCCGGTATTTCTCCTTAATGAGCCTCAGCAGCTCTCTCCCGATACCCATGCCCTGATACTCCGGGTCCACGCACAGGTAATGCACATAGGCGGTCAATTCGCCGTCGTCTATGGCGTTGATCAGGCCGATCAGCCTGTCTCCGTGCCAGGCTGTGTACACCGTCTCGCAGTGATCCAAGGCTTTCTTAAGCCGCTCCGGATAGTTAGCGGAGCGCCAGTCAACGGACCGGAACAGTGCCTGTAGCTCCCCGGTGGTAAAGTCTCTTTTGTCTGTGTAGATAATGTCCATATCCGCCTCCCATATATAATCATATGTTTTGTAATTGCGAAACCCCGTTTTTGCATATTTTGACCGGTTCCGTCACAGGGACAGAGAGTTTCGTAATTGCCCGATAATCATATGTTTTGTATTTTAACACCTGTCGCGGAGGATATCAAGGCTTTCTGAGTCTGAACGCTGCCATCAGCAGATCCAGGCCGCGCACTTGTTCCAATTGCAGCTCATACCCATGCGTCCGGGATGTCAACACCACATCCCGGGAATCCCCAAACAGTTTTTGTACCAGTCTTTCACAGCAGGACTTCAGGTCTTCCTCCTGCGGCCGATCCCACAGGAGCAGTATTTCCAATAGCCAGGCCAAAGTATAGAGCTGCCCCGGAGACTTAAGCGCAGTAAGACATGTGAGATCGGCCGTGATCCCCCCCAGCCAGACGCGGCGTTCATTATCTATCTGCACCGTGTAACCCGAATACAGTTCGCTAAGTTGTAATTTGCCGGGAAGATATCTCTGATTTGTCCACCTGTAGGTATTCTTATGGGGTTCCCCGCTGCTCCCCCGGTCTCCCTCGGGCTGCTCCCCGCCGTCCTCGGATTCTCCATAGGTCAACATTTCCCGTATTTCCGCGGTTTTGTCATACACTCTGTAATCTTCCAGCAGCAGAACGCAGTCCGCGTACTTAAGGTATTCACCGGAGCGTCTATGGACCACTGCATTGGTCTCCTGTATGGAAAAATCCGGTTTTTCTCTGGTGTCTTTGTGATCGTTTAACAGACTCTTCGCCAGGGCATTTACCGGCCCCCACAGATTTCTCAGCAGCCAGTCCTCACAGGGCACAGATTCATCTCCCAACTCTCCGGCGCAGCCAAACATTTCACCAGGCACCCATACATACAGTATCGTTCGCTGGGGAGTGCGAAATCCCGTTCCTGCAAAGTTAAAAGATATTCCCCTGTAAATATAGATCTTTTCATCCTCAATCGGCTGTTGGCTGCTGCTTAAACTGCTGATGTAGATCTGCCTGTCGGTGTAGAGTTTGTGCAGACAGTCTTTGTTCTGTGTATGGCTCTGAGCCATAATCTTTTTAAACTGATTCATAAACTTATTCTCCTTTTTTAGGTTGGCTAAAACCATTAGACTTTTATGGCAAATGCTGTGCTATATGGGTATCCGGGCAGGATCTGACAGATCTACCGGGAGAACAAGTTGTTATATATACAGAAAGTTTTTTGCACAATACAAAAAGACATACCTACATCGTATGTCTTAGCCTTTCCTGTTTTGATTCCGTTTTGGTTCTTAGGGAGAATACCCGCGCAAACCTAATATATGTTAGAATAAAAGGGACTGGCTAATATGACATTTACCGCATATACACTTGTTCTCATCATATTAACCACCACCTTTCCCTGTGATCCCGCAATATCAAGCAACAGATTTAACATAGCATTGATATGTGGAAAAGTCAATCTTTTTATTCATTTTCATCCATATAAAACTGAACTCTGCTCTGAATCACATCGATAATTTCCTCTATACTGTTTCTCGGGATGCATGCCCGGATAAAACCGGACGTCCGCACATCTCAGGAATACCGGCAGAGCCAGGAGCAGGCAGGCAGTATGTATGCTACAGCGTATGGGATACATCGATAAAAGAGTATTGTTGAAAATCCGTGAGTGATTCTCCTTCTCCCCACAAACGGTCTACCCGCAAATAAGCGGTTCGCACACGTATCCCAGACATTGCCGCGAGATCTCTTCCACGGCGTAACGGACAAAGCTGTCCAGTTCCCCGGCGGAGAGATAGGTTTCCCGCTCCTTGACATTGGCCGCCCCGTCCCGGTAAAATGCCGTGATATATTCTCTGCGTTTTTCAAAAGCATCCCGGGAAAAGAAATCCACATACCGATTGCGCAGATCTTTCATGTTTTCATATATTCTAAACGCCTCAAAGTCAGGATTATCCCGCAGATACATAAAATCCATATCGTACCAGTCCCGTTTGATCTTTTTCCAGAAAGCGTCCCTGTCACCTGCAAACAGATCGGGAAACATGTTTTTGGCTCCATAGGCGATCTCCTCTGCCCACAACTTATCCGTCAACAGATGGGCCAGATACCCCAGGAAAAAGGAATCGGTTCCGCCGTCATAGTCCCGCCTATGGGCATCGGTATAATACCGCTCTATAAAAATTTCCTCATGCACGTCCTTTATGCCGTTCACATCTATGCTGCGGAAATGGGAAACCGCCGCGTCCGGCTGATAGCCGCTGCCGTCCGCACGGGGTAGGCCGCTGTCCGGCGCGATGTTTCCCAGTATAAACTCGTCAATATATTTTAAACCTAGCTGTCGGTAGACGCCCTGCGCCACCCGCAGATGTATGACCCATGATGCCATCACGACCCTCCGCGCTAAAAGACGTGGGTGCGGAAAGGTGCCACCGGCAGGCCGTTTGCTCCAAAGAGCGTCACTTCGCCGTAATTGGTCCACAGATATCTGGCCATAACAGGCTCGTCTATCTCCCCGCAGGCCAAAAAGATCCGGTTCCCTTCCAGCACCACAACGTCTGCCTCCCTGAACACGCCGTCCGCTCCGGCCAGCTCAAAGCCGGACACTCTCTTTCCCGGGCAGGTAAAACAGGCTCCCACACGGTCGAAGGTCAGCTCCATGCCGCCTTTATGATAGCGGAAATCCCGATATATGGGGCCAAAAGCCTCCTCCTCGGGGATCACGTGATACACACCGCACAGCGCCTGCAGGGCCAGTCTCTCCCCCACGGGCTTTTTGTTCTTGGGATGGATCTCGTGAAACTGTCCGCAGTCGATAGCCACCGCGATGCCGGTGTTGCGGATCATATGAAAAGCCCGCATCTGGCTCTCCCGGATGATGCACCAACTCCTGGTATCCGGGTCATGCTGGTATCTGTGCATGGGGAGCTGCACCATCAAAAACGGCAGTCTGTCGTCGTTCCAGTCCCGCCTCCACTGCTCGATCAGACCCGTTAACAGTTCGTAATAGTCCTGGGGCCTGTGATCGTCGCTCTCTCCCTGATAATAGATAAATCCCCTGAGGGTATAGGGAGCCACCCTTTTCAGCATCGTCTCATACAGCCCTGCCGGGCGGGTGAAGTTGGCGCAGTTCATGGGGCCGGGATAACGGCAGGAGCCGATCAGCTCCTGGACTTTGTCAAAAGCCGTCATCGGCTCTTTCTCATAGACAGCCGCCGCCCTTTTGTCCCAATCCTCCTGATATGCCTGGTATTCCTGATATTCTTTGATCTGCTCCGCCTCAGACTTGCGCACGGCCTCAGAATTATCATAATCCTCCACATAACTGCGGGTGGCCTGGCGGGCCAGTATGGCCTCCCTGCTCATCCAGCAGCTTGCGGAAGTGCCGCCCCAGTTGCAGCCGACGATCCCCACGGGCACCTGAAGCCGCTCCGCCAACTCCCGGGCAAAGTAAAATCCCACGGCGGACCATTTCGCCGCGTCCCGTTCTCCAAACCGCTCCCAGCAGGAGGCTCTCTCCACCTCCTCAAAATCCGCGCCCTTATAGGCCTGCTTGGGAGTATAATAAAAACGCACCAGCGGATAGTTCCCGCCTTGCAGGATCTCTTTTCCCCCCTCCGCGTCCTTTAGCTCCAGCTCCATGTTGGACTGTCCTCCGGCCAGCCAGACCTCGCCCACGGCGATATCCGTAAAACAGAGCGTCTCCTTTCCGTCGCTGATCTCCATGGTCAGATCCTCTCCGGCCTCCCGCTCCGGAAGATAGACGGTCCACTTCCCGTCCCGGCACGGGGCGCTGCCCCGGACATCGCCCAGGGATACCTGCACCGTCCTGCCGTTCTCCCCCTGGCCGAATACGCATATCTTTTTGTCTCTCTGCAATACCATATGGTCGCTGAATACCGCCGCCGCTCTTAACATGTTACTGTTCCTCCCAGTCTTATCCAAACCCTTATCCCAAAGCAATTACCAGGATCATAATCAGGCACGCCGCTACAGCGTAACATGCGGTGTGCAGGGTTTTTATCTTTTCCGATTCCATTTCCCACTCGTCTTCTATCTTTGCTCTCTCGTTCATATCGTCTGTGTGGATCTCTGAGGCAGGCTTTCTGGGTATCAGCCCAAGCAACGGCAACATGGCTATAAGAAGAAAACTGAGTTTTAAGCCATATTTTCCGTCTCCGGAATGGATCAGGCGATTGTTCTCAACAAAAGAAGGAATGTAAAGCCACAGAATAAATGCTACCGCTATGCCCGCGCACATTATCAAGTACCTGATCAATTTGAGATTTTTAACCGTTAATCTGTTCATATGACACAGCCCCCTTTGTCAATATTGCCGCTCACAAATCCGGTATTTTTCATCGGAAAAGTCGAAAATTTTAATGTTTTCATTATATCACATCAACTGACCGATGTAAATCCGCCCTTTTAATATGGCTTAGAATATTTATTTTATAGTTTTCTTGAAATCCTTCTCCATAGAGAATATAATAAATATTAGTATTGAAAATTGGGGACGAGGCACAGAATAATCTATCACGCCTGTTAAGAGGACGGTTCGCCTATACCATAATACACTATCCATCCTTGATATAATGATTCAGTTCACGGCGCTTATACTTATGCTATTTTCACGGAAAAACTGGGAGTTAGCCGCAAAACAATCTCCTCAGGGATAAAGTCTCTTAAGAATAATGACTTGTTTTAATAGATCGGATCAGATACAAAAGGTCATAGGAAAATAAACTGCGGACAATAATCATTTTCCGGGAAGGATAAAGCCATGCACTATGTAGTAGGTGACATTCACAACGAAAATAAAATGCTCCACCAGCTCTTGAAACAGATTTCTTTTGGGGCGGAGGATCATATCTATATTCTGGGGGATCTGTTTGACCGGGGCGGGGAGGACGCGGACCCGGTAGGGGTATATTTCACAGTGTTAGAGTTGGGAGAGCACTGCACCGCTCTACGGGGCAATCACGACCAATGGCTGGCGGCCTATATCCGAAACTACTATTCCCTGTCCCAGCGGGAGCAGGAGCATTGTGTGCCCTATTCATACAACTCCTTTGATCTGATGCGGCAGCGGCTTACCCCTGCAGATATGCGGCAGCTTGAGACCTATATTAGCAGCCTTCCCCTGCACAGCGGACTGACTCTGGGAGAAAAAGAATACCTCTTTGCCCATGCCATGACCTCCGCTCCCGGCAGATGGAGAAAGGCAGACTATTATCTGATGGGAGACTGGTATTTCGACCTGTTTGCAACGGCGGGCATCCCGGAATATATCTCTTTTTGCGGGCATAACAATACCGCCGAATTTTTCGGGTTTCCGGGCGCCTACTGCGATGAAACAGGAGCTTCCATCTGGCACAATGAGGCTAACAATGTATACATGATGGACTGCGGCTGCGGCTTTGCACATGGAAGGCTAGCCTGTATGTGTCTGGAAACCGGAGAAAGATTCTATGTTGACAGTGAATAAACTTGCCTTAAGGGGATGTACCCTGCCGCTCAAACAGGGTACATCCCATCTCTTTAAACTGCCTGATCTTTTCTTCCAAAAGCTGTGTGCCCACTCCAAAATATTCCGCGCTACAGGAAATACACAGAAAGGAGTCCGCCGCCCGGTTGAAAAGCTTTTTGTGCAGGCCGATCTCATCCCGGGTCAGCGCCCTGCCACAATTTCTGCATCTTTTCTCTCTGCCAGCGCCTTCGGGCTCTCCAGCCGGCATACCGGCCGAAGAGTTCACATCTTCCCACCGCCCAAAAGCCATTACATCGGCCCGCGCGCCAACCGGAATCTCACTACTCACAGACCAATTCTCCCACCAGAATCTTGCAGGAGTCAAGATCCACACTACAGCGGTATCCGTCCCTGTAGATTCCCAGATCCTCTCCCGTGACAGCGTCGGTCAGCTTAAGCGCCACGCCGGACTCTGAATGTATCCCCAGATCGTCAAAGGATATACTCATGGTATTCTCCCAGTCGTTAGTGGCGTCCAGATTGAAAAAGCCCAGAGCTACGCGGTTGCCGCTCATGATCTTGGCCAGTGTGTAGGTCTTTTCCCCGTTATGCCCAAGCAGGAAAGCGGGCCTGTATTCGTGGTCCTGATTGATGTCGATAAGTCCTTTACACAGCAGGGTTTTCTCATTGGCCTGGTCCAGACTGCGCAGATCGCAGCCGATGATCAGCGGTGAACCCAGAAAAGCCCACATGGCAAAATGCTGCAGATACTGAATATCGCTGCAGCCGTCCAGCCCCACATTGCCCTTGCCGCGCATACCCACGATCAACATATCCATATCGTTATAGCACCCGGGGCCGTTGTTCTCTATATTTTCCACCTGGCTCTTAAAAATATCCTTATAGCTCTTTGGTACATCAAAAATGTCCCCTGTGGAACGGTAGCTGTGAGCCCCTCTGGAACGCATCCAACCGGAAGGATTCTCCACGCCCCAATTACAGGCAGCCAGCAAAATATCTCTGCCGCTGGCCCGCAGCGCCATAGCCATGGTCAGATACGCGTTTTTGCCGTTGCCGCTGGAGGGGAAATTGCAAAAATCATATTTCAGATAGTCTACGCCCCACTGGGCAAACTGCTTCGCGTCCTCAAATTCATGTCCGTAGCTGCTGGGATATCCCGCGCAGGTCATAAAACCGGCGCAGGAATACATACCGAATTTCAGCCCCTTGGAGTGAACATAGTCGGAGAGATACTTCATTCCATGGGGAAACAGCGCCGGGTCCGCCACCAGCTTTCCGTCCACTCTCTCCTTCAGCGACCAGCAATCGTCGATGATCACATACTCGTATCCCGCGTCTTTATAGCCCTTTTCCACGATGACGTCCGCCATCTCCATGATTAACTGCTCGTTGATGTCCTTTCCAAAGGTATTCCACGAGTTCCATCCCATAGGTGTTTTCTCTGCCAGCATAAATCTGTCCTCCTTATTATATATTTAGCCGCTGCTCATGCGTTGTAAATCCATCCCATGATATCGGCATAAATACGTTCCCGTCTCTGCTCATACTATCATAAAAGTTGCCGGGTTAAAAGAGGTAAACCCCAAAAACAATAATATGAGTGCTTTTTTGAAAGCAAAAGTCGGTACGCAAAAATTGTATTGACATATATATCCTTTTAAACTATTATAATTAATATAATATGTTTTTTGTATACAAAAAGGGTTATATCACTGTACTGCATTTAGAATCAAATCGCCATTAAATCATATTTATAAATTACGTAAGGAGTATTACAATGATAAAAAAAGTGTTTTTAATTATCTGTATCGTCTTATTTTTGCTTTATTCTGACATAACGAATGTGTCTGCCAATGAATATGCTACAGACATAGAGTGGCAGAATGCGGTCTCAAATGTGTTGGAAGAACATTTGACCACATATTATAAAGACATTTACACACTCTCCGGATTTTCCGTAATATATGAAAATATTACAGAAACAGATACCACTTTATCGGCGGAGGCAACAGTTACCTTGAATATGGCACTGAGCAGGAATCCGGCAGACAGCCCCTTTGTACTGGGCATGAAGTCTGCTGCCGCTGACTATACGGATACCGACAAGCAGGAGACAACTAAGGAAATCATAGATGCTTATCTCGCCCAAGTGCTACCCTACTATCAGGTTCCATATGAAACAGCTTTCTCATATCATATAAATATAATTGATGGATCACAACCGCAGATATACAACTGTTATTTCAATGGTGAAGAAGAACCCCTATATATAAAAATAGAAGAGGACAGGGTATATCAGGAACTCTTTACCTATGATGATGGAGTACATTATATTGACACATCGCTCATGGAGCCCGTGCCTTATGGACCAATTTCTATATCTGGTTATAATGCGTCTTCCGCAGTAAACTACGCCATAAAACATGCGACAGATGATCCGGAGTTTGCAGGTAACGGCAATAGTGACTGCGCGAACTTTGTATCAAAATGCATTAACGCCGGAAATATTCCTGTTGATGTGACTGGAGAATGGTATCCCGCATCAATATGGGGAAATACTAATACTTGCGGTAAAAATTGGATGCGTACTGGAGCAAACAACGGTGGAATAATTCCGTATTTTAAAGAGAAGGGGTGGCTAAAAACTATTGGTGTAGAAGAAGTTGACAGAGGCGCAATAATGTTTTGGAACAACAAAAGTCATGTGGCTATAGTTACATACTTTGACGGAAGTACCATTAAATATTCCCAGCATTCTAATATAAAAATGTCCAACGTATATCACACATACAATAGTTCTATGGATATTACTTTTTACAAATTTCGATAAGTATACAGGGTTCCTTAATCTTAATTATATAAAATAGCTTTCCAACCCACTTAATGGAAAAGCCATCCTATGGATGTTTATAACAAACAATCCAGCATACCACCTGTTATAAGGAGTAGATAATGAAAAAATATATTATAACTATTTTACTTATACTCACAGGAGTCATCCTGTGCAATACACAGCAGGCAACGGCCTCCGAAGAAATCGCATCTATCTCAGAAACTTCTACTGCGGAAACGGATTCCTACATGATTGACTTTTACCCATGGGAAGGCGATTATGATTACGATTTCTACTTACAAGGAATTTATTTCTCGGCAGACGGAAAAAATGACCAAATATATATTCGCCCTATTGAATTTATCAGTGAAACGGAAACCGAGGAACTTGCGAAGTATGGCATAGACTTAGAGAAAGAGGGCGGAAGCTATCATATTGTAGAAAACACGAACGAGATAATATCCTTGCCGCTTAAACCGGAAACACAATACCATATCATCAACTGGAACAGAAATCCAGAAATGGCGGAGCAAAGCCTTAATCATCCAGATCCAAGCTTAAGTTGCCTTTGCGCATTGGATGATCCATTCAGTTTTTTCCTCTTTATGAGTGATACTTATAATGCACATCTCGCGAACTATCCGCTATGTCTGTATTTGGATGACAATGGATACGTGGAAACCGTAATAGAACTCTGGTTGCCATAAAAATCTGTCTACATCTGTAAAGGGGAAAAAAATGAATATAAAAATAAAATCCTATATAACTACAATATGTATACTTTTTAGTATGGCAGCTTGCGGATTGCGGCAAGAAAACATTAATGATAATACGCAGACACATACGCCTCCTTCCACGAATGGAGAAACTTTACCACATTCAGAAACGTCTTCCAGCACAGAGACAGAACCTGAAAAGCCGGAAACTACCGACACTGTGAAACCCGTTTCTTACCCTCTGATATATCCCATGGAAGGAGACTATGATTATAGCTTTTATATGAAAGGGCTCTATTTATCCTCTGACAAGCTAAACGATCAACTATACATTCAACCCATCCGATTTTCCGAATCAACAGATCATGCCTACCAAATTGAGCAATACACAGATGAAATTCTGGCTTTGCCCCTCAAACCCGAGACGCAGTTCCATATCATTAACTGGAATCGGGATTCACAGATGGCAGGGCAAAGCCTCAATCAACCGTTTCCGTCTCTGGTTGCCGTCTGTGTATTTGACAGTCCTCATATCTTTTTCAAATATATGAAACAGAACCATGGAGAAGATCTACCTACCAAGCCAATGGTGTTGAACTTAGACCAAAACGGATATGTGGATCTGGTTGTGGAATTATATGTTCCGTAATTTTGCGCGCGGAAACCTCACTATCTGTAATCCGTTCTGTATTACCCGGCAATTCCCTGTCTGATGCGCTCAAAACAGCGATTCAGCATCTCCACATCTACAATGCCGTCCTCGCCAAAAGCCGTGGCCTCCACAGTAAAGCTGCCGTCATATTTCGACTGATGTATGTGCTCAAAAAAGGCGTCAAAGTCCACATGTCCGGTCCCAATGGGTAATACAGCCTTGCCGATGGTGCTGCCCCAGTCCATATAGCCTCCGCCATAATCATTTACATGGTAGTGACGGATATGGCCCTGCTGCCAGAGCCAGGCATATTCCTGCCTGTACAGCTGGGTTTCCTCCTGATGGAACGCCGCCATCTTGGTGTCCCACACAAAATGGATATCCGGGTACTCCCTGGCCAGTTGACAGAGATGTTTTAAAGGATTTTCCCGATTGCATACCACATTCTCCACCAACAGGTCCAGCCCATATCCTTCCGCCATATCCCGCAATATGGGATAAGCGCGCAAATGATTTTCAAAATGCTGATCGGACGCCATGCCGCCCCACAAATGAATCACCAGGGATTTGGCACCGATCCGGCGTGCAAGCTCGCAATTGATCCGAAACTTTGCCATGGCCCCGCTATCCGTCTGGGCTATATCTTCCCCATAGCTGACGTTCTCCCCAATGCGCTTATCGCAGTGGACTACCGGCATATGCAGGCCCAGCCCGGCCAGATAATCCGCCAACACCTCCCACTCTTCATACCAGGAGCTGTAGATCATAAATTCATATCCGTCGCATTGTAACTGCCCCGAAAGTCTCTGTAATATATGATAATCCCTGTTATTCGCTTTGCCAATCAATGCTCCTGTAGAGCACAAAATCTCTGCCATTTTCTCTCTTCCTTTCCCGCGTATATTTTCTCCTCTGTGCTTATTCTTCCTCTGCTCTGTATATCGGCATTTTCACACGCAATACGTTGACCTTACTCAGAAATCCAGTTTATTTCCATTCCTTCCTATTTTCCCAGCTCCTTTCGGAGCCCTTGGGAAGTCCGGCTTTTGCCCGCGCCTCCGAATGCCCCGCACTGCAACATTTCCGCCAGCTCTCCAAAATCCGCCGCCTGACGGCCCTCATAGTCCTCCCCGTCCCGGTTAAAATGCACCGTGTCAATTCCCAGCTGCCGGGCTGCCCGCAGATTGGATGCCGAATTGTCCACAAAGATACAATCCCCGGCAGCGCATCCCAGACGTTCCAGAGTATATTGAAAAATTTCCGGCTGGGGCTTTCTCATACAGACCTGCCCGCTGACAACTGCATCCACAAAATACTCTTTTAATCCATGCAGCTCCATCAGATACGCGTTCCACTGCGCAACATCGTTGGAGAGCAGCACAAGACTGTTCTGGGGATATGTTTTTCTCCAACTCTCAGCAAAAGGTTTAAATCCCTCATCCAGCGTGAGCCAGTGTTTTAAATAATCCTCCATGGTTTCCACCGGGCTTTCATAGCCCAGATGTGACAAAAACTCCTCTGAGCCGATCTCTCCGTTTTGCGCCCGGGTGAAAAGCCGCTCCTCACGAATGGCCCCAAGCAGCCGCCCATACTCCGCCACCGGAAAATGCATCAGAGTGTAAGGAATAAAATTTCCCTTGCTCTCTTTGAGGATTACACCGTACATGTCAATCAGCAACACCCTTTTTTCCATAAGTGATCATATGCCCTTTCACAAAACTGTAGCCTGCCGTGTCATGCTCCCGGAAAAACCCGGTGATGACCCGGTTGCGGTCGCAGTACTGCTGGGCCTCCTTCCGGTCCAAGCCGTGAGACAGCAGATATAGGATCACCTGTTCTCTCTCCCTGTCGCTCAGCCCTGTGTTCCAATCGTTGTAATCCAGAAAATCTTTCTTTTTCTCTTCATACTCCGGCATATCCGGCGTCACCAGATCCACACGGTCATTCATCCGGACATTAACCTCCCGCAGACCCAATCGTTTCATGATATGGGCCGTACGAATGGCCACCGCGTAGTCCCTGCCCTGCTTTTCCAGCTCCATCGCCCACTTTTTCTCCAGACCGTCGTGTCTGCATAACACCTGGTAGTCCATGCCGTCGATATACAGACCGTCGCACTCAAACTCCCGGTTAGCGTCGATACAGATCACTGTACCGCCTGGTTTCGCAAGCTGTATCATCTTTCGGATAAAGCTCTCAGGATCGTCCAGATGCCGCAGCACAGCCTGGCAGATCACCACGTCGTACTGCAATCTGCTCCTGTAGTCAAGCACATTCTCCTGAACAAATTCGGCCGTAATCCCCCGTTCCCGAAAGATCTCTCGCCCTGTGGCGATCAGGTCTCCTGCGAAATCAACACCTGTGTAAGTACTGCCCGGCGCCAGCCAGGGCATCAATAACAGTCCCAGATATCCATACCCGCAGCCGCAGTCCAGCAGAGATACCGGCTCCTCCAGTTTCCAGACCTTTCGGACCAGAAATTCCACATAATCTTCATTGTAGCAGCCCTTTCGGCTCCGCAGCAGATATTCCCGTTTCCGATTCCAAAATTCTTCCGTACCCGTCTGTTCCGGCACATAGACCTCCCCTTCCAGAGGGGTCAGACCCAGCAGTTGATCCACTGACACCTGAAAATATTCCGCCACCCCCGCCAGCAAAGACAGCTCCGGCTCCCCGGCTCCGGTCTCCCAACGGCTCACCGTCTGGTAAGATACCCCTATCCGGTCCGCCAGCTCCTGCTGCGTGATCTTCCTCTGCCTTCGCAGATCCGCAATCCGTAAATGTATCTGAATCATCACCCACTCCTTTCATCCGCCGCTTTGTGCTGCTGATGCGCCATCAGCTAACTGTGAAGTATTTACCTTTATTGTAGCAGAAGTGAGCAATCTTGTATTGCATAAATCTCAACAATGTTTTCTTGTATTTTGAGAATCCTGCCTGCCGTTCCTTTCTATCTCCGTCACTTACTAGTTACTTGCGAAACTGTTATTTTGCCAGTACCGAGTTGTGCATATTGTATATTCCATAAGTAGGCCCTATCGAACCGTCGGTACTTAGATGCCGTATTTTGGCATCTTACGTACCGCTACGGTGAGAACGGAGCGAAAGCGTGCCTACGCCTAAGTATACAATGTGCACAATGACACGCGTATAGCAACTGAGTTTCGCAATTGCCTATCCGTCACTTACTTTTCTGAGGCCTGATCCAATATTCTTCGCAGCTCGTCGATCTCCTCCCGGCTCAGTGATTCTTTTTCCACAAAATGATTCACCAACATACTCAGGCTTCCGTGATATACCCGGTCCAGAAAACTTTGTGTCTCCTTTTGAACTGCCTCCCGGCGTTCCACCATTGGCCGATAGACTTTCATATCATCTCCGTCTTCACAGAGGATCAAGCCTTTGTCTGACATACGCCTGAGCATAGTCAGCGTGGTGCTGCGGCTCCAGCCCACACTTTTCTTCAGATCCGCCACAACCCGGCTGCCCACTTTGGGACTGTCTGCCCACAGACTTTCCATCACATGCCACTCGGCCGTGCTCAATTCTTTCATGTTTTCCTCACTTCCCATATATGGCTGGGTTAACCGCAACAATACGCTGACCGATATTATTTGTTTCTGTTTTGTTTCTTAGTTGTAACATACCATAAATTGTTTACTTTGTAAACACCAAAATTCTTTTACGTTGCGTTTTTATTCCGGGGGCGTTATAATGATTTAAAAAACTACAGGCTATACTCAGCCACATATTTTGGGGAAGGTGTATACAAGATGCATCAAATCATGATTGTTGAGGATGACGTTTCCATACGGGACGAACTGGCATTATTGCTTGAAAATGAGGGATACTGCCCTATGCCGGTAGAAGATTTTACAAATATTACCGGATTGATGGCAGAGAATCCCCCGGATCTTATTTTGTTGGATATCGGTCTCCCCGGACGGGACGGGTTTTCCCTGTGCGCCCAAATTCGCAAAACTGTAAGCGCGCCGATTATCTTTGTCACCAGCAGGGATTCCGGTCTGGATGAAATACGGGCGCTCAGCCTGGGCGGAGACGACTATATCACAAAGCCCTACAATATACCCGTACTGTTGGCCAGGATCAAGGCCGCGCTGCGCAGAAACGGCAGGGATTCAGATACAGAGATCATCGAAACCGGCGGACTGACGCTGAATCTGGCTAAGGGAACCATATCCAACGGACAGGATGCCATCCTGCTGACGCGAAACGAATTACAGATCATGGCCTGTCTGATGAGCCGCCCGGGAGAGATCATTTCCCGTACAGAATTGATCGAAGTATTATGGGACAATCAGATCTATATAGACGACAATACTCTCAGTGTCAATATGACCCGTCTTCGGGGCAGATTGGAGAGGTTGGGGCTGCGGGATCTGATCAAGACCCGCAGAGGAATGGGGTATCAGATATGACCTTAAAGGGGGGTATTCTTCACTTCGCCTTTATGGCAGCATCGGCAGTCTTCCTGCTGGCCACCGGAACACAGACAGGCGTTATCGTGATCCTGCTGATCGCGTGGGGCATCACTCTTTTGTGCGTACAGTCTGCGGGTTATATCCGTCGCCGCAACAGGCTCAGAGAATTGGAATGCATCATGGATGAGCTTGATAAGAAATATCTGTTCTTTGAATGTATTCCCAGGGCCCCCGGCGCTTATGAGCGCAGATTGTTCACACTGTTCCGCAGGGCGGGAAAATCCATGATCCAAGCTGTGTCCGATGCCCAGGCGGCTCAACAGGAATACCGGGAATATGTGGAGAGCTGGGTACATGAAGTCAAAACACCCATCACTGCGGCGCAGTTAATCTGCCGGAGCGCCGAACCGCCTATACGGCAAAAGCTCACGCAGGAATTGGCCCAGATCGAGGCCCATGTGGAGCGGGCGCTGTTCTATGCCCGGGCAGAAAGCCCGGAAAAGGACTTTATCATCCGGCAGACAAATCTGGAAGATATCGTGTCTGAGGCGGTCAGTCAGCACAGAACGCTCCTAATATCAAACGGCGTGCAGGTGGAGACGAAAGATCTGGAGCATATCGTATATACCGACGGCAAATGGGCCGTGTTTATTTTGGGTCAACTGCTTCAAAATGCCGCCCGCTATCACGGAGATAAACCGATGATCACACTGTCCTCCCGGTTACTCGGACGGCAGGTACAACTTACCGTACACGACAATGGGATTGGAATACCCGCCCATGAGCTGACCAGGGTTTTTGACCGGGGATTTACCGGCAGCAACGGGCGTAGCCGGGGCGGTTCCACAGGGATGGGGCTATACTTGTGCCGCAAATTGGCGGACAGCCTGGAGATGAATCTGCGGATTGTTTCTGTGGAGGGTATGGAAACCACCGTGTATATTACTTTTCCCGTAAGGTCTCCGCAAAGTGAATAAAATGTTGTTTATAAATAAGAAGGCCATCGCCTTGCCAAATCTATAGCAAATGCGATGGCCCTCTATATTTCAGGGAATTTTTACTGTTTCACAACCGGAATCCAAAGCTCGCAGAACAAACCTTCCTCGCCCTTTTCATAGTAAACTTCATAGTCGGTGTCATCCGTCTGCACATATCCCGTCTGGGGAACAAATTCCTTAAAAAATTTGCTCCAGGTCTCACCGATGCAATCGCCGTCCTTACCCATGCATTTAAATACGGCGTAATCCATAGGTTTTGTCTCCCAAAGAGTGTAGCCGCCAGCCAGCAGCTCATCCAGCTTGGAAACGTCCGTCTCCTCATCCACGAGCACGCCTATACCATAATTAAAATGCGTCTCGTTTTTTACCGCGGGGCTGCACAGCCCGTATAGATCCCTTTTCCCCCGGGGCCGCAGAGACAACATGGGTTCTACCAGGTTCTTTCCATAGCATTCTCCCCAGAAATCGGAAACACTGTGATCGCTTTCATCATTGATGATCTGGTTGGGAAACGCTTTTACCATAGCCACAAATTTTTGGCCGCTTTGACTTTCAATTCTGTAATCCATAATGCTACCACCTTCCACTGTTATTTTGATCACCAGAGGATTGAACAAATGCAGTTGTGTACCTTTACGTTTTGCCTGCCTCGGACTGACTCCATGAAAACGTGAAAAAGCTTTGGAAAAACTTTCAGGCGTGTCATAGCCATACTTATATGCCGCATCTATCACAGAAATATCCGTCGACTGAAGTTCCTGCCCCGCCAAGGAAAGGCGCCTGTTACGAATGTACTCATTGGCGGTCATGTCTGCCATCGTGCTGAATGTCCGATGAAAATTATAACTCGACATGTAGATGCTTTTAGCCACATCCTCATAGTTTATATCCTCCAGAAGATGCTGCTCCATATAACATATGGCCTGTTGTAAAAGCTGTACTGATTTCATATGTTCCCTCCGTAAATATATAATACAGTGAATCTGTATAATATGTCCTGTCCTGGATTGCCCGGATTTGTCTGAAAAGGGAAAGGGGGTTGTCTTCCAGCGAATCCTGGCTGTGCACTTTGAAGGTGTCATAACACATTTTCATTAACAGCTCTTTATGGCATTTTGAAGAACTAAGAGCCTATAAATAAATGACAAAATCAAACATGTCCAAATATTCTTTCTCTCTATTATGGGTTACTAAGATAATGGTTTTTCCGGAATTTAACAATTCCTTTGTCAGATTAGCCTCTAAATCCGTATTCATTGCTGAAAAAGGTTCATCCAAAACTAAAATTTCTTTATCTGACAACAGCGCTCGAGCAATTAATACAATTTGTTTTTCTCCCCCACTTAATTCATTGCAGTTTTTGGAATCATAAATTGAGTTATATCGATCCGACCCTGTAAGTTTTTCAATAATTCTTTTATGTTTATAACTCCCGAACATCGTCACATTGTCATAATAGGAGGTAGCATATACGTGTGAACCTTGTTCTGAATAGAAAATCAAATCATTACACAAATCATAATTTGCATCCAGATTATCGATCCATACATTTCCTGTTTTCTGTGTTATTCGCTGTGCTATGATTTTTAAAATTGTGCTTTTTCCCGTTCCACTGTTTCCTGTAATCGCATAAGTTTTCCCCTTCACAAATGTATATGATCTCTCATTCAGTTCAAAATCAGCAAAGGCAAGTGAAACCTTATCTATTCTAACTTCGTCTCTAAACTTCGCTTTGCTAAGTGGTATGTATCTTGTGTTTTCTATTTCTTTAACAATACGATTTTTCACTCCTTCTACTGCTTTCACTGCACTGACTGAATCTATAATGGTTCTGAGAGGAAACATGAAATCCTGAATATAGGAAATAGTTGCTGCAGCGATACCAGCAGTAATGTTTCCCCCATATAATAATATGGCAATAATCCCAAATGCTGCCGTATTTACAATATACATCACACTTCCATTCAATACATTTGCAAATGTCTTATATTTCCCATAAGCATATCTGGCATCCTCCATCAAATACAAAGATCTACTATGTTCTTCGGAAATTGCTTTTTCCGTATAACGATTTATAAAAGAAAAACCCTTTAATAGGTCCATTACTCTATTTGTATATTTTCCTGTTTGACTTAATAAAAACTGCTTTTTATTGGATAGCTTGGTACCTGTTACTCTTGGCAAGAATAATGTAACTAATGCTGTTAAATAAATGATACATGCTATACGCACATCCAACAGGAAAATGTAAATTGCATATACAATTAATCCAATAACCGACTCACAAACTTCCATTACATTTTCTAAATATTCTTCACAGCCTGCAATATCATTATTTATCTCTGATGAATATTCACCAATCATTTTTTTACTGAATTCTTCTGGTTTTTTCTTTATTATTGCCAAAAAGTACTCCTGTCGAATCCTCTCATAAAACTTTTTGTCCAGTTTCCATGCACTGCGCTGCGTAACATACTGTGCTCCCATTCCCATTAAAACAAATACGGCAAATATAATAATCCATTTTATAACATCATAAATGCCATTTACAAATTTACAATCTATCATATTTTTTATAATATATGGCAACGCAGCAATTGCACACATATATAGAATATGGAAACATAAGCGCATAGCAATTTCTTTCCACAAATATTGATAATATTTTTTCATATGTTCTCTCTTTCCTGCCATAAAATAGGTTTCACCTATTCAACTCCCTCTGCCCCTCAAACTTGCGGGTTGATTTCGTTTTATCTCGTTACATTTTACATCCCTCACTCCGGCAGTACGCTGCGTTTCAGGCTTGTATACGCCAGCAGAACATAGATCGCGTAGACCAGCAGATACAACCCCACGGCAATGCCCATGATGACGGCAGGGTGAGAGATCCCTGTCAGAATGCCCGGCTCCGGCATCAGTGTCAAATCCCATAATACCGGAATGCCGATCAGCAGCGGCGGTATGGCGGGCATGGCATAATAGACGGCAAACTGCCTGCGCAGCGCCCCGGCCATCTCTCTGCTGTCCATACCCAGCTTTTGCAACAGTCCAAATTGGCGCCGGTATCGCCCCGACTCACTGAGGAGCTGTATGGTCAGGATGGTAGCCGCAGTCATGGTCAGCACCAGAGCCAGATAGTATAGCGGAAACACCGTCATAGCTGTCCAGGAGGCTGCTTCCCGCTCCTCCTGGGCCCCGACTATGATATTGTCATAGTCATGATATTGTGACCGGACCTTTCGGATATAATTCAGTTCCGTGTACTGCTCTTCACTGATCGGTTCCCCGGTCAGGGCCACATAGAGGAGGTGACTCACCGGGCATTGCTCTGCCAGCGCGTCCGGCACCACCAGAATATAGTCGCTCCCGTTGACCTCCCAGCCATACTGCCCCAACGGTTCGCTGTGTACGCTCTTCGCCCCAAGGCTCTGCCCTCCCACAGAAATGGACTGAGTATATTCATTAAACAGATCTTCCAGATAAGTCCTGCAATGGATCAGGTACTGACCCTGTTCCAGAGTCACCTCCGAATATCCCAACATCTCCCGCAGGGCGGCGTAATCGCTGTACGCCATCAAAATATCATACTGATGATAGGCATAGTAGGTGGTATTTTTCAGCAGATAGTCCCTTACCTGAGCGTTATCTCCCTGATAGACCTGATATTGTCTCTCTGCCTCTACAGAAACATTATCGTGCAGATATTCTATATAATCTCCTTGATCCTGCCGCAGATCGGAAATACCGATCATAATGTCAAAACAACTGTTCTCCCTGGCCCGCCCATAGAAAAGACCCTGTAAGATCAACCCAAAACCCTCTGATACCAGCGTTGCGGTAAAAAGCAGAGCAATGGTTGCCATGACTACGCCCATAGTAGCCAGCTTGGACGTCAAAGTACGGAATACCAGCAGATTCTGTCCTCTATATTTCTTTTCCTGTCTCTTGTCAAAATAGGCCGGGACACCGGAGGCAAAGCTGAGAAAAAATGCGTACAAAAAAATAATGATACATGTCGCGCCGGCGATCCCAAAAGGCAGATACCCCGTCATAAGCATCAGAGTACCCAAGACGCCCAGCACCAGAGACAGGGTAAAAACTTTCCGCCGTCTCTTACCGGTCCGGATTACCGCTTTCTCATTTTGCCTGTCAAAGTATATCAGTTCATGGATCTTCATGAAACGTATACGTTTGCGGCTCTTAAGCTGGGCAAACAGATAGATCAGCGCAAAGCACAGCAGCGTAAGCCCCACCGCCCGCAGGGAGAACACAAAGGAGAAAGTGTAGGGAGCCCCGAACAGAGTCAGAACGATCGCCCGCAGCATCTGGTAAAACAGGTTGCCCAGCAATATGCCCAGCCCCAGGGCGCAGCCGCCCACGGCCATATTCTCCAGAAAAAACAGCCGGGCCACCTGTGTATTCTCCAGCCCGATCAGCACATAGATCCCAAATTCCCTGCTGCGCCGGGTCAGCATAAAATTGATAGTGTAGGAGACCAGCCAGCTGATAATTGCGATCACCACCACGCTGACCATAACGATCATCATGGGCAGTGTGCGCATCTGAAGAGCCAGGCTCTGTAACTCCTGAGAAAAGATCAGCCCGTTAAAGGCATAAAGCAGCGCGGCCACCATGACAATGGTAGAAAAATACACCAGATAGTCCCGGGCCTGCCGTCTGGCATTTCGCAGGGAAAGCTTAAAGTACGTCACTGATATCACCTCCCAACAAAGCCAGCACATCCAATATCTCGTGATAAAACACCCCTCTGCCCCGCTCTCCCCGCAGCAGTTCGTTAAAGAGCCGCCCGTCCTTGAGAAACAGCACCCGCCGGGCATAGCTGGCACTGTACGCATCGTGGGTGACCATTAAAATGGTAGCTCCCATTTCCTCATTCATCTGGGTCATGATCTCCAACAGATTCTTGGATGCCTTGGAATCCAGCGCCCCCGTAGGTTCATCGGCCAGCAGCAGGGACTGGCCCGCCACCATGGCCCGGGCACAGGCAGCCCGCTGTTTCTGCCCGCCGGAGATCTGATAGGGAAACTTATCCAGAATATCCGAAATATTCAGTTTCTGCGCTACATTTCTCACTTTTTCCTGTACCGCGCGCGGGTCCACATGATTTAACGACAGAGCCAATCCGATATTTTCCTCAATGGTCAATGTGTCCAGAAGATTAAAGTCCTGAAACACAAAGCCCAGTTTTTCCCGGCGAAACCGGGCCAGCTCCCGGGAGGAAAGATCCGCGATACTCTCCCCGTCTAACAGGATATCCCCGGCGCTCACCGTGTCTATGGTGGATATACAGTTCAGCAATGTAGTCTTGCCGCTGCCGGAGGCTCCCATGATGGCGATGAACTCTCCGTCCGCTACCTGAAAACTTACCCTGTCCAAAGCCTTGGTAACATTGTTTCTGCTGCCGTAATACTTCTCTATATTTTTGACTTCCAGCATACGATACTGCCCCCTTGTCTGTAATGATAGTATGGCAAATGTGCCTGTAACATTATCCATATTACAGGAAACCCGGGGAAGTTGGTATCGAATATCCATGAATTTAGCTTACAAATATGTAAGGTAACGGCATCATTAATAATACTGTGCCTAAGCCGCGTACATTTTGGCACGGGTTCCGCTTTCCATGGACATCAGCTGTTCTTGGGCACCCTACTCCCTGCCACTGCTCCTCTCATCCTGACCCTTCTTTAGGCGTTTGCGAAACCCCTTTTCAAGGTACAGGGGATGGGTCAAATAGACAAAATAAGGGCGACCGAGTATCGCAAACACCTATGAACAGGATCGTCAGGTTTTCACGGGACATGATATCTCCATGATCTGTTCTATGGCCTGGTGCAGCAGCCTGCTCTCCTCCGTATCCGCCGCCTTATAATAGACTTCCTTGCCCTCCCGGCGGCTGACGATCAGGCCGCCGGACTTGAGCTGCCGCAGATGATGAGATACCGCGGGGCTTGTCATATCAACCATGGCGGATATGTTGATCACGCATTCCTCACAGTGGCACAGCAGCCAGAATATACGCACCCGGCTGGTATCGTCCAGCAGCCGGAAAGTATCGGCCACACCCTGAAAAGTATCCGGATCTCCCAGCTGTTCTCTTAAATATTCTTCAGTCTCTCCCTCGCCGTGATGATGGGGAAACGCGAATTTTTCCATACGCAAGTACTTCCTTTCCGAAAATGATCAAAGTATTCTGGCTTATTCAGATATTGTACCCCATTATATAATATGTGACAACCTATTTGCAATTGTTTGCACGGTTATAGATATGGTACACTATGCCAAATAGCCTATATTTGACTATGCCAAGCAGATGTAAACCTACACCGAGCAGGTGTGAGCCAAGAAAAAAACTGTTGACTTTTTCTCCCGTTGGTAATATACTACAGATAACAATTAAACAAGTGTTTAATTGTTAAATTATAATTTGCTGAGAAAGGACATATTATCATGAAAAAAACTTATAAGATCGAAGTAGACTGTGCCAACTGCGCCAATCTGATGGAGGAGGCCACCCGCAAGACCCCGGGCGTAACCGCTGCCACCGTTAATTTTATGACGCAGAAGATGAATGTGGAATTTGAGGAGGGCAGGGACCCAAAGGAGATTATGAAAGCGGTTCTGAAAGCCTGCAAAAAAGTGGAGCCGGACTGTGAGATCGAACTCTGATTCTCCGTCATTTTTCCTTTTAGTTCAATATAAATCTACACGGGTTAGGAGCTATTATGAACAAAAAACAGAAAAAAATGTTGACCCGCATTATCATCTCATTCGTGATGTTGGTCATTTTAAACTTCCTGCCTATCACCGGACTGCTGCGGATGGCATTGTATCTGGCCGTATATCTGGTCATCGGCTACGATATTCTGAGGAAGGCCGGCAAGGGGATTTTAAACGGCCGGGTGTGCGATGAGAATTTCCTGATGACGGTGGCGACCATCGGTGCCATCGCTCTGGCGGTCTATACCGGGAGCGGAGATTACAACGAGGCCATCGCCGTAATGCTCTTTTATCAGATAGGTGAATTTTTCCAGAGCTACGCCGTGGGAAAGAGCCGCCGCAACATCAGCGCGCTTATGGATATCCGGCCGGATTACGCCAATATAGAGCGGGAGGGTAAATTGGAACAGGTGGACCCGGATGAGGTTGCGGTGGGAAGTATCATTGTGGTACAGCCCGGAGAAAAAGTTCCCATCGACGGCATCATTACAGAGGGCAGCTCTGACCTAAATACCAGCGCTCTCACCGGAGAAAGTCTGCCCCGGGAAACCCACACGGGAGACGAAGTCATCAGCGGCTGTATCAATATGACCGGGGTTTTGAAGATCCGGACTACCCGGGAATTTGGGGAGTCCACGGTCTCCAGGATCTTGGAGCTGGTGGAGGAGTCCAGCTCCCGCAAGTCCCGTTCGGAGAATTTCATTTCCCGGTTTGCCCGGGTCTATACTCCCGCAGTATGCATTGCCGCGCTGCTGCTGGCCCTGCTGCCTCCCCTATGCAATCTGCTCATAGGCCGGACCCCGAACTGGGAGAACTGGATATACAGCGCACTTACTTTTCTGGTAATAAGCTGTCCCTGCGCGCTGGTTGTCAGCGTCCCCTTAAGTTTCTTCGCGGGAATCGGCGGTGCCAGCAAAGAGGGAATATTGATTAAGGGTTCCAACTATATGGAGATCCTGTCCCAAGCCAAAACGGTGGTCTTTGATAAGACCGGTACTCTTACTCAAGGTGTTTTTGAAGTCAGCGGCATTCATCACAATGAGATGGAAGACACACGGCTGCTGGAATACGCGGCTCTGGCGGAATGTTCCTCCTCACACCCCATCAGTAAGAGCCTGCAAAAGGCCTATGGCAAAGAGATCGACCGCAACAGAGTAACGGATATTCGGGAGATCAGCGGAGAAGGGCTGATTGCCAAAGTAGACGGCACGGAAGTTGCCGTCGGCAACACCAAACTGATGAGACGGCAGGGCGTGGCCTACGCTGACTGTCACAGTGTGGGCACCATCATCCATATGGCTGTGGACGGCAGCTATGCCGGGCATATCGTTATTTCCGATATTGAAAAACCGGGAGCCAGGGACGCCATTGCCGCGCTGAAAAAAGCGGGCGTGAGCAAAACGGTCATGCTGACGGGAGACGCCAAAGCCGTGGCGGATAAGGTTGCCGCCGATCTGGGCGTGGACGAGGTACACAGCGAACTTCTGCCGGGTGATAAGGTGGAACAGGTGGAAAAAATGCTGGCGGAAAAATCACCCAAGGCAAAGCTTGTATTTGTGGGCGACGGTATCAATGACGCTCCGGTACTGGGGCGGGCAGATATCGGTATTGCCATGGGTGCCATGGGTTCCGACGCCGCCATCGAGGCCGCTGATGTGGTGCTGATGGACGATGATCCCATGAAGATCGCCAAGGGTATAAAGATATCCCGAAAATGTCTCTCCATCGTCTACCAGAATATTATTTTTGCTCTGGCGGTAAAGTTCGTCTGCCTGTTGCTGGGCGCAGTGGGCTACGCTAATATGTGGCTGGCGATCTTCGCGGACGTGGGCGTGACAGTGATCGCCGTCTTGAATGCCATTCGCGCCTTGCGGGTGCATAAACTGTGATATTGTAAACCGTATGCGGCTTTTAATAAACGGCCCCCGCTGTGGAATCATTTGCATCCACAGCGGGGGCCCTGCCGTTCATTTTACATATAAATACCAATATACGCCGTATTTATCCAGCACATCCGTACTGTACGAATTCCAGGGAAGAGGTCCTGGCGGCCTGCGCACTACTCCTTCTTCCCGCAGCATCTCAAATGCCTGCGAAACCTCTTCTTCCGTGTCAAAATCAAGCGCCATACTGGAAATCGGAAACCGCCCCTTTTTTGCCAGTTTCTGCAGCGTCACAGCCACTTCATCCGATTTTGTATCGCAGACCGCAAATACGGTCTTTCCGTCTCTCTGCAATTCCGCATGCATATAGGTTCCGTCCGGAAATTTTTCATTATAGCCCATGGTAAGACCAAATGCTTTTTGATAAAACTCCACCGCATCCAATGTGTTATGGATGTATATTGTCATGCCCAGATGCATATTTTTTCCTCCCTTTTAATGAATTTTAGTCGAAATACCGCTGTCGGTCACTCCCTTACCCCGATCAAGGTAAATTCGCCCGGCAATTTATCATTTGTCCATGCGGGATGCTCGTCAAATCTTTTCAGGCTCATTCCGCAGTTTATTACAGCGTTGATAATCTCGCTGACGGTATATTTCCGATAGCTGCATTTGGGTATTTGTTTTCGTATTTCCTCCTCATAAAAGCGGGCATGGGCCATCTCCCCTTCAAAAACATCCGTGGAAAAATAACTATCTATGACAGGCTGCTCTAAGTTCAATATATCCGCTATTTTCTGGAAAGGATGAAAATCGCTGCATATCATCTTTCCGCCGGGCCGGAGTAAAGAATACATGATATTCATGAAGTCATCAATGTTATGAAAATAGTGAAGTATACCGCCTTCCATAAAGACCACATCAAAATATCCCTCATACCGGTTCATGTCGATCTCCAACACATCGCATACCTCAAAGCCGATCTTCACATCCGCAGCAGCGGCCACCTCCATCGCGTATCTCTTATTGTCCTGTGAGATATCAAATACAGTGACTTCCGCTCCCAGGATTGCAAGGGGAATCGCCTTTTTTCCGCAGGAACCGCATATGTTTGCCACTTTGATATTCTCATATGCATCAAAGTATTCCGCATATCTCCTCAGCATCCCTATAGGGTCTTCCCGATCCATTTTAGCTCTTTCCTGGGGAGTACCGGCCTGTTTAATCCAAAATTCATAGGCGTCAAATTCCCAGGCTTTTTTGTTCTGAATACTGTAATCGATCATATGTCATTCCTCCTCTGCGTTTTGTGAATTCCCAAGCGTCTGCGGTAGCGGCGAGAATCCATTTCATCTGTCTCGAACTGGCTATATTATATATTTTTCAATATTATCTGTCAATCGAACTGATTATATCACGATTTCGCTCTCTGCCGCCGTTTTGCGTCGCAGGCGATCCACTCGTCCAGTGTCAGGGGTTCGTAGTCCGAATACATGCAAAAACAGTTGATCATATTGCAGGGGATCATTCTTTCATTGCCCTGAGAATCCCTTGTGACTGTAGACCTGGTTATTTCCTGAAACTGCTCTATGAGCCTTTGATCCCGGGTGTCGTGAACATGTCCATATAACATATAGGTTATGGGATTTCCATTGTCATCCAGCCGGTATTGTCCGTTATAGCACATTATGGGGTAATGGCACAGCACCACTTTGCGCTTGTTATCATATAGCTCCTCATAGGGCTTTACCCAAACAAAACGGCTCATATCCATAGTGGTCTTAGACACAAATATGTCATGATTGCCCCGGATCAGATAGAGTCTGCCGTTTAACTGCCGAAGGAGCATACTGGTCTGCTCCGCGTTTCCCCAGGACAGGTCTCCTAAGATGACCACTTCGTCATTCTCTCCGACCTTCCGGTTCCACTTGTCTATCATATATCTGTTCATCTCTTCTACATCCGCAAATCCCCTACAATCCATCCTGTCGTTGATGTTCGCATGAAAAAAATGCAGATCAGCAATATAATATCTCATATGGCAATGCTTCCTTTCGTACAATGTTAACGTAATACCCATATTTCATAAAATACTTTCTGCAATCGGATATATGGCACATTTCTCTTGCCTATTATTGAAAAAAAGTTGCGTAATATTTTATAGGTTATATTATCACATAATTGATTTATTTTTGAAAGACCAAAAAGAGTTGACATGTGGCAGTATCTATTATCCTCCAGGATCAGAATGAGTAAAGCACAAAGCCAAATGACTTGACAGTAAAGGCTTCTGTTAATAAAATTGTTTCAAAGACGTGAGCAAGACCAATAGAGAATATTTCTCAGACAATCAGGACAGACTTGTTGTCCATGGAAGGGAGAATGCACAATGGCAGACAAAGATATGGCAAAGCAAGTTAAATGGTGGAAAAGCGCCGTAATCTATCAGATTTATCCTCGCAGTTTCGCGGATAGCAATGGGGACGGCATAGGCGATCTACAGGGAATTATCTCAAAACTGGAGTATCTGGAGACTTTGGGGATAGACGCCATATGGCTTTCGCCCGTATGCAGATCGCCTCAGGACGACCATGGATACGATATATCCGATTATCAGGATATCGACCCCATGTTCGGCACTTTACAGGATATGGAGACATTGATCGCGGAGGCAAAAAGACATCATATCCGCATTATTATGGATCTGGTGTTAAATCATTCTTCGGATGAGCATTTTTGGTTCCAGGAGGCAAAAAAGAGCAGAGAAAATCCCTACCACGATTATTATGTCTGGAGGGACGGTACAGAGGGAGAATTCCCCAACGATATGCGGGCGGCATTTGGTGGTTCGGCCTGGGAATGGGTACCGGAGGTACAACAGTATTATTTTCATCAGTTCTCTGTAAAACAGCCGGATCTGAACTGGGACAATCCAAAACTGCGCCTGGAAATCTACAATATGATCAATTGGTGGATAGAAAAGGGTGTGGGCGGTTTTCGGCTGGATGTGATCGATCAGATTGCGAAGGAGCCGGATAAACGAATCACAGCCAACGGACCCAGGCTGCATGAATTTTTGAGGGAGCTGAGCAGAGAAACTTTTCAGAAAGCGGATCTGGTCACTGTGGGGGAGACTTGGGGAGCAACCACAGAGCTTGCAAAACTGTACAGCAATCCGGACAACAGCGAACTGTCTATGGTGTTCCAGTTTGAGCATATCTGTCTGGATCAGATTCCGGGAAAAGAGAAATGGGATCTTGCCCCTCTGCCTTTTTTGAAACTGAAGGAAGTATTTGAACGCTGGCAGACACAGCTTTACGGAGAGGGCTGGAACAGTCTCTTCTGGAACAATCATGATTTGCCCAGAATCGTATCCCGCTGGGGAAATGACGAAAAATATTGGGCGGAATCCGCCAAGATGCTGGCCATTCTTTTACATGGTATGCAGGGCACACCCTATATCTATCAGGGGGAAGAACTGGGAATGACCAATATCTGCTACGAGATAGAAGAATACCGGGATATTGAAACACTCAATATATATCGTGAACGTCTGGAAAAGGGATACACGAAAGAGGAAATCATGCGTTCCCTCTACGCCAGGAGCCGGGATAACGCCAGAACGCCTATGCAATGGAGTGACGGCGAAAACGCGGGATTTACCGCCGGGGAACCCTGGATCAAAGTAAACCCCAATTACAGGGAGATCAATGTGGCAAAACAGATTGGGGATGAAGATTCCATATTCAGCTGTTATCAGAAACTGATTCGTCTTCGTAAGGAATATTCTGTGTTTGTGGATGGGATATTTCGGATGCTGTGCAGAGATCATGAGGCTGTATTCGCATATACCAGAGAGAACGATGATTACCGGCTCCTGGTTATTTGTAACTTTTTTGATAAACCTACAGCAAACCCGTTGGAAAAGCCGGAGGAGTCCGCAAAGCTATTGATTTGTAATTATGGGGATACCGTTTGGAGTACTACTTTGCGTCCCTATGAGGCGAGAATGTATATGGAGGATAAGAGGCGCTAACACCCCGGATTTCTTTTAAGCCCTTTCTTTTCCTCTTAAGATCGCGCCCTGACAGTGTAGAACATTCCTGTCAGAGCGCGACCCTGTATGACCGCAAAGCGATATTGGAGGAACTACTGCGTATAGCGGAGCGATACCTGAGAGGAAACACTGATAGGGGACACTAAAGAAAAATGATTAAATAGCTATTGTTCATATTAGGAAATTATTATCAATGAACCTATATATGTTAATGATCATTAAAGCAATAGCAATAAAGCTGAATTTATATACAAATTATAAACATTTGAAATTTGATACCTCGCCAATATGCCGCGGGGTATTTATTTTCTTAAAACTAAAAAAATTTTTGTTCCCATAACTTTTTTTCCCTACTAAGTAAGTAGAGGGATGAATTTGAGGTGCAGGAAGTAATTGCTGAAAAGAAACCCTATTCTGCTGATGCGCAGGAAATTGAGGGGATTGTCGCTCCATATTCTTTTATCATATAGAGTGTTTAACGATGTATGGATATAGTTATAGGTAGCACAGGAGGGAATTTATGGAAGACACTGAAATTATTGAATTGTATGTGCAAAGGTCTGAGTTTGCAATAAGGGAGACGGACAATAAATATAATGCCTTTTTGAACCGCCTGGTGTATAACATTTTACGCGATGCCCTGGATACGGAGGAAATTATTGATGATACATATATGGGTGCATGGAACGCCATCCCGCCGACTATTCCGAACAGCCTGAAACATTTTTTGTCGCGGATTGCCCGTAATCTTTCCTTTGACCGCCTCGATTACCGTCTGGCGGGAAAACGGAATGCCCTTTTCGTGGAACTGGACGAATGTATTCCGGATATGCGGCAGAATGTGGAAAGAACGTGGGAGGCAAAACAAATCGGGAATTTGCTGAATTGCTATCTGGGAACACTTGACCGGAAAAACTGTGCTGTCTTTTTGGGAAGATACTACTACTCCTATTCTATCAGCGAGCTGGCGGAACAATATTCCCTTACCCAGCGTCAGGTTAAGTATATGCTTTCCAAAGCGAGAGATGGCTTGAGGGTGTATTTGGAAAGGGAAGGGATGACAGTATGAATGTATCTGTTTTAAATCAGGCGTTTCAGTATGTGGATGACAAATATCTTGATATCGTGGAACAGGAGCGAACTTTGCGGGCGGGGACCCGTAATCGCCCTATGCCTTATTGGAGTAAAGCCGCAGTAGCATGCTTTTGCCTGATCCTGATCCTGGCGGTGCTGCCTATTGTGGCGATTGCGGCAAATTGGTTTGGGCTCAGAGATTTATTAGTCCCAAAGGTGCCATATAGTCCGCCTATCCAAAACGAGGAACATCGCGGGAATGTGCAGCCGATTCCAGAGAACAGAATGCCGGTTCAGAGCGATGAAGAGGTATACAACCATATCGGCCTGTCGGGGTACCAGGAGAGTCCCGAGGCACAGGCATTGGCAGAGTGGCAGGCATTTCTGGCTACTTATGATACAGATTGCGCTATTTTGGAGGAGATTGGGAACGGACCTACTGGCATAGATGAAAGCCGGTATGGCTTATATGGTGTCTATACACAGGACATGGCGGATAAGCTGGAGGAGATTATACAGAAGTATGGTTTAAAGCTGCACACGGATTGTAACACAGTCAGCCAGGATGAATTGGCATTCCGGATAGGCGGGGCGTTTATGCAGAATGAGTTGATAGGATATTGGGCTTACATTTATGAGGATGGTTCGTTTCTGTTTGACGGCGATATGGAACTGCAGGATCATGGAACGGTTGGCTATCAGTTTATGCGGAATGTAAAAGGAACTTTTAGTGAATCAATACTGAATATAGGCGATGTTTCGGATTATCAGGAATTTGAGTACGTTACTTTCAAAGGTGAAATTGTCAGGTTTGCTTTGGGATCAGATAAGGCTTTGATTTACATGAATTCGGAAAGCTGTTTTATTCTCATGAATATTTTGGGTGGGAGTAATTGTGGCGTGACGGAGGACGTTTTAGAAGACATAGCGGATTCCATTGATTTTGCTTTACTAAAGAATGTACAGGCGCCGGAAATGAGAGGTGATTCAGTACCGTAAAAGGGATTAAATAAAGTTAGATGTATAATTGAAATCTATTTATGACAGCGAGACGAAAGGTCAGAATTGAAAGAGCGGGAAATCCTATGAGAAAGAAATGTTTAATTGGCATAACTGCGTTGCTCTGTGCGGCACACTTGGCGGGAGTTCTTTACCAGTTTCCGTATGTATCAGATAACATTATAGGAGTCTTTTATGTTTCTGGAGCAGGACCTCCTGAAGCGTTTTTTCAAGTGCTTTTTTGAGTTATTGACGCAAAACTTTTCAGCATGATAAGAACTTATAGGTATGAAAGGAGTAACAACATATGAAGAGAATAAATAAATTATTTCAAAAAGAAATTTCGCTAAAATTCCCCCTGCCTGCCATTGACCGAAAAACTATCGTTTTACTGACTGGGTTTATACTGCTATTAACCTGTACCATAACCGGATGCAGTAGTAGCGATCAGCAACAGCCAACACTTCCTGTTACAGAACCGATTTCAAGGGAAAATCCTGCACCGGAAGAGCCAGCACAGGAAACCCAAAACCAGTCTGTGCCAGAACAACCAGATATGGAACAGCCCTCACAGGTTGAGACCAACCAATCCCAATTTTCCCCCAGCCTGCAGCCTGTCCCCGAAAAAGTGGACTCTGAAACTGCCACCCCATCCCCAGATGTATCCTCTTCTTCCCCCTCCTATTTGGGAACATGGCAGATAACTTCATCAACTTTTGGCGCCTACAGTGCCATGTCAGAGGAAGATTGCTCTGCGCTGGTGGGAACCCGTTTTGAATATTTTAAAGATTATGCTTTATATGATGACCAGCACCGTCTGGATTCCCCCCAATATTGCGAAAGCACTCAGACCGCAGATGATTTTTCATTCATCTATCAAGGTACTAGTCTGGAAACGCTGGGAATTTTCAAAGATTCTATTCAGGTAGTGGCCATAGAAAATGCAAGCGGCATCGGTGATACTTTTTATATAAAGGACGAAAACACTCTGATCATTCCATGGGATGGTGTATTTTTTGAAGTGCAAAGAATCAGCTCCGACAGCTGATTCCGCTGTGCATAGGTTCCTCAAAAAAAGACTGGCATATGAAAGCCCCGAATAGGGCGGCGGTGGCAGGTGTTGACTATCCCGCCGTCCTAAATGAAAAACTCTGTAAAATACAATTTTATGTATAATCGTTCAAACAAAACTTATAAATTCACTATAGCGTTAAAGCCTAATAAATTCCATATAAAATTTTATTGAAATCGGTATAATCCTTGATTTATGTCTTGTGATGACTTAGTACATATTTTGATAGTGAATACCCCATTTATAGGCATAAGCATTGTATCAAGTGTAGTAAGTGCGCCTCCTCTGCGTGCCGCCGTAACAGCCGCACCGACTTTGTGGTGAAACAGATTTTCACTCCGGTTCATATCTGTTACTACCCTTGCCCATTCTAAAAATGCCTGCATATTCGCAGAAATGTTTGCCGCATAAACTGGAGATCCGAGAATAATCCCATCTGCCTGCGTCATCTTCTCAAAAATTTCCTAAAACAAATTCTTCCCATGCACACAATTTTTTCTCCCTCCGCAAGCCCAACAAGCCTTGCAGGGTTCAATGATTTTTCCGGAAAGCTGCACCATTTCCGTTTCAATTCCTGCCTGATGCAATTCCTCAAATACTGTATGGATAAGAATTGCTGTATTTCCGTCTTTTCTTGCACTGCCGTTAATCACTAAAACTTTCATATGCCACCCCATTTCTGCGCTGTTTTTGCAGCTTCCTCAACCTGACGCGCTTTCGTCACTCCGATAATCGGCAGTGTACCTTTTGCAATCGCCCATGCTGTCGCTACCCGTGCAGGACTGGCATCAAAACGTGTTCCAGTGATTTTTAGTTCATCAATTAAAGCTGTCCGTTCTTTCAGGTGCGGATTATAAGCCTCTGCCCTCCCACTTCCCTCCGGCTGCTCCTGCACCTCAAGACCCAACAGCGAAACACTGACCATCTTACCGAAGAAGAAACTTACAAATGACAAAATTCCTTTTTTCACATCGCCTGAATGGGATAGTACATCAGTAAAACGACGGCGAAATGGCAACGGCAAAAATCCAGACAGTCAAGGGGAGATTGTTTCGCGCCCTATGCAAAAAAAATACTACTTTTCCCTTGACAGTCTGGATAGTGGGAATGTACGTAAACGGGGATTGTTTTTTATAATTGAGTATAATATAATTTTCCCAGTAATTTGATCGGCCGTCTAATCGCCAGCGCCGCAGAGCTGGAATATCATTTTATTTAATGGAAACCCCAGGACACATCCGGTGACGCATCTCAATGACTGCTTCTGCAGCAATCATCTTAAATCATAAAAAGCAAAATTATTATTTCCACAGCCAGCAGAACCAACAGCACAGGCAGCAACACCAGACAGGAAGAGACTGCCCCCGCGAGCAGAAACATTACCACCGGAACCACATATTTCCGCGGATGGTGCCACAGGTCGCTTTCAATCTTCCAGCCCCGGATGGGATAAAACCATTCCAGCAGCACAGACAGCACCGCACTCTGCAAGGCAAAGAAAACAGCCTCCGCAATCATTAGGACAGTGACGCTGCCGCTTTGTATCTGCCAACTACAGAGGAATATCACATCTGCAGCCATATTACAAAGAAAGATAAACAGGCAGTATGGAATGCAAAAACAACCTTTCTGTCCGGGCAGGAAACGGACTGCCCGCTCCAGATCAGGGTCACAGGACAGCAGGATACAGATAGGCGTATTTAAGGATAGAATCGCAAAACCCACCGGAATAACAGACAGACCAGCCATTTCGCTAAAAAAATAGGGCAGTACCAGGGCTACGCACCACATCACAGCGGTATTGAGCAGATAATTCTTATGGCAGCTCAGATACCGGAAAAAATACCGCCACAGGGAAACCCTCTTCCTCTGCCGGACCACATGCCTTTTCTTACTTTCCTTCTGATAAAAATCGTATCCGTCTGCTCTCCATAAAATCAAGACAGCAAACAGACCATTCACAAGCAGCAACAAGTAAAACCATGTCCTGTTTCCCAGAAACAGAATGGCAGCCACAATGACAGCAGCCCAGAGTCCACCCACATACCAGTATTTCCTTAGGTCATAAACCGCGGCAGCCATAAAGACCGCATGGACCATGCAGAGGATCATTCCCACGAGTTCTACCGGGTTCCAGGCAGAAACGGCCAGCAGAACCGCGAAAAGCAGCCCTGTCTTTGTAAGAACCGTATAGGCACCCAGCACCCCCACATAGGAGAAAACAAACTCCCTGCGTCGATACGGCAGCATCAGCATAGCCGTAAGTTCCACCGCATTATCTTTGGAAGAAATGGCCTGCCACATCACGCCCGCAGTAAATGTACTGATCATCAAAACCCGGATAAACGATGCAATCTGCACCTGGAAGCCGGCAATATACAGTCCCCAAAATACAATCACATCTACGAAAAGAATCCGGGGCAACCGCTCATAGTTTGCCCCAAACAGCTTTTTGGCAAAGGCTTTACCTGTCATTCTCATCATGCAGAGCCTCCCGGATATCTTCGGCATTGATTTGCCCGCGTTCAAATGTCTGCCGGATTCTGCCGTCCTCCAGGACAAATACCCGGTCAGAAGTCAGCGTGATGCTCTCCAGGATGTGGGAGGAAAACAGCACGGTTCCATACTCCTTATACCCCGAAATCTGCTGGTACAGGTATTCCGTACTCTGGAAGTCCAGCCCGCCCTCCGGCTCATCCAGAAGAAGCAGTCTGGGTTTCAAGGCAAAAGCCGTGATCAGGAATGCCTTTTTCCGGTTTCCGGTTGACAGCTCCCTTAACAGGGTATTTGTATATTCTTCAAAATGGAAGCCCTGTATCAGCTCCGACACATCCGGAACCTCTCTCCCATAGGCGGCACATACATAGGCCAGGTATTCTCGGAAAGTAAAATACAAGAAAGAATTGTCCTCGGCAAACACCGTATAGCGGCAGAGCTTAAAATCTCGATTCCGAAAGTCCACAGGGGAGCTGCAAAAGCAGATACCCTCTGAACGGAAGGTAGGGAGCAGTCCGGAGAGCACCTTCAGAAACGTGGTTTTTCCTGCCCCGTTCAGCCCGATAAGTCCTGCCACTTCATGCCTGGCCAGCGCAAAAGAAAAATCCGAAAGTATCATTTTCTCGTTACTGTACCATGCACTTAAGCTTTTTATAGTCAAGAGCTCTTCTCCCATCTTACCTCCCCCCTTTGCCATCCTTTTCTTTTTTCCATGCCGCATATGCGGAATACAGAAAAGCACCTGCCAGCACCAGATAAAGCCCCATCATCGGGAAGTTACCGGATACACCGCATACAATAGCTGCAACCAGCCAGATCAGTCCCATACTTCCGCGAATATAAATATGACGCATTATTTTTACCTCCTTCATCGTCTCTTTGTGTTCCCTATGTATCCTAAAGCTGTCTCCATACATATAATGGAAACAATCGCAGTACTCCCGACATGCTGGATATCAACAGCGGTATTTCCGAAAAGCTGCTTCAATTCCATAATTACGTTTTCAGCATTTTTATCCCATTCCTCTTGATGGGATAAAAGCTCCACGTTTCCTCATGGCTATTCCGACAAAGCGATCCTATAAATATCTGCCTGTTTTCCGTCATACTCAAAACTGCGCTCATAGACTCCGCCATTCCGGGTGATCGTTTTTACCGAAGGTTCATTCTTTTTTTCCACAGAAAGATACAGTTCGTTCATCCCAGCCTTTTTGGCAACCTCTAATAACTGCCGCAGCATTTCCGTAGCAAAGCCTTTTCTTCTTTCAGACGGACGGACGCTGTAACCGCAATGGCCGAGATCCTTCAGGAAGTCGTTCAGCGTATGCCTTAAATCAATAATTCCCACAATTCTATCCTGATCATCAATGGCAAAGAATGTGTCTGTTATGACCCAATTCGGATTCACCGTTTCCTCTTTCGTGTTTGCGTCTATGGATCTGCACCATTCTATATAATCCTCTGTTTTATCAAATAATTCACTTCCGTTAATGACGGATTCTCCATGCTCAAAAAATTCCTGTCTGAATTTGATTGCCTGTTCTTTCCGTTCTTCTGATGGTCTGACTAATTGAATCATTTTTCACACTCCTTTTTCTGATAAGATTTTATCAAATTTCTTTTCTGACAGGATTTCATGGGTTACAAGCTGCCCGTCATAGAAAAGGGAAAAGGTTGTAAAGGGCGAAGGGACATTCTGCGCATCCTCTCTGGTCTGGATATGTACGGACTGAAACACTGCGTTTCTGGTCTTTGCCATCTCCTCCAGTATCGGTACATACTTTGCCGTAAAAGGGCATTGGTTTGTGTAATACAGCACAAATCCCTCCGGCATATCTTCATGCCTGCCCACGCTATCCCGAAAGCGGGGAGGAAGTGCGCCCTCCTCATATGGCAGGTACATCAGCTCAAAATAAGGCGCTGCCATATCTGCTGTCTGAAAGCCCTTATAGCCCATATATTTCGGGTCAGAGAGGAATCCCATCTTTTTCCTGGAGGACAGGATTACAAGCCCCTTTTTTCCTTTCTCTTTACTGTCCTTGATACATGCATCCAGCAACAGGTTCGAGTATCCATGTCCCTTGAACTGCCCGGATACCCACAGGCAGTCAATGTACATATAGCCCTCCGCCTCGATGGGCGCCCATGCGTATTCCGCAGGGATATACTCGATGAAACATTTTCCCCGGATATTGCCTTTTAGGAATACAAGCCCTTCGTCCAGCCTGTCTTTCAGCCAGTTCTTTTTGGACATGACCTGAATATCCCTGTTATTGGAGATCGCACAGCAGATGTGTTCCTTATCAAGATTTTCGTGTGTCAGTTTTACAAGTTCCATATTCTATTGCCTCCTTTGATCTGTATTTCGATATAATAAAAGAATCAGCCCAATCAACACCAATGTGACAGCCGCCGCTATGGTGGAACTAACACGCATAACGGGGAACTGCTCATATTTCAATATGTAAGTAACAAAAGCATTTGGCAGGTTCACAAAGAAGGATACAATCAGGTTATTACCAGATAGCTTGTATGCAGCCGCAAATCCAACCCCTACTGCAAACAGCACAAGAATGTCCTCCCAGGTGCGGAATCCCGGATAGCCTAAATGGTAAAGGGAGAACATTGCCCCGGAAACCAGAATTGCCGATACCCATCCAAATTGCCGATCAATCCGACTCTGCACAAATCCCCGGAATAAAAATTCCTCAAAAAACGTAGTCATAATCAGCGGCACTATTCCCATAGGCAGCAAACGCCATGGGATCTGCCCACCAACAGCCATCTTCGGGATAAGCTGTCCTCCAACGGAAAATACCACAAAGACCGCCAAAACAACCCATTGCCGTATGCCCAGCTTTTTGAAACCGGTTTCTGCCAACACTCTGCCGGAAACTGATACTCCATTTTCCTTATTATTGCCGGATACCCTCGCTTGCGCTGGGGCAGACCCTGGCATAAAGGGATGCCCATAGGGTGTTTCCTTATACAAACAGTACAGCGGAATGAAAAGGCTGAATATCAACCCATACAGGAGATTGTAAAAAATAAAATATAGTATGGGCGTTGGATTGAGATTCGCCGCCGTAATGCAGATAATCAGCATGATTTCTATGCCGGCTGAAATCAAGAGCGTTTTTCCTTTTCCCCTGTTTGCCGTTTCCTTCATCCTAGCCACCCTTGATAAAACGCCACCGCTCCCAAAATTGCGCCTACAGCCATAGCCGCCAATGTAACAACAATAATGATAGGATGCTCTTTCATCAGTTTCACTAATTCTTTTAAATCGTCCATTGAATTTCTCCTCCTTTGTCCCACAACGGGAATTTAGCAACTACTTAATATCAAAATTTTCTGTATTCAAATCGCAATAATATCTGCCACTTGCAGCAATAAACTTTAAAATACAATAATCTGGGTCAGTTGCACCTTTTTTTGTAAAACATTGTATCACCCTTTTCCCAAATCATGTTTTTAGTTTCCTGGTCTGTCAAGACTTCCATTTTGCCTTTTAACATAACACCAACATATTTCATGAACCCTTTGTGGTAGAAGTAAATACTGGCACTTGAATTATCTTTATATTGTTTTACTCTCATGGATGAAGTATTTGTAGAAAAGTAAAACTCCTTTAGCCCTATTCTTTTGCTGGGTTTTAGCATTGCTTTTATATTAGGACAATTTTCATCATCAATAGAGCATATAAAACTGACCTTTTGTTTATCAATAAAATTTTCGATTTTCTTTAAATCCATAATATTTTAACTCACTTTCAGATTTTGATCTGTCTCTATCTTAACTTATAAGCATTCCCTTCAAACTTCCAATAATACCTTATCGAACCTTAGTAGTTCGTCTGTGCCCTTTAGCGAAACGACATGCAGCATGTTTGTAACAACGGTATTATAAAATAAATGGTCGCCAAGCCCTGCCCATAGATTTCCTGTTATGCGGTAAAGAAGTCCCCATTTGATTCCCATAATCCCCGCAAGAATCATATAACCGATGCGTTGTTCCCTGCGTTTCTGGATGGCATTTTCCTGTTCTGTTTTCGCTTTTTCTCTTGCCTCCTTTGAATTCTTCCTGCCACAATCCTTTTCAAGAAATTCAAATGATGCTGCCATTTCAAAAATACCGGAAAACAGTGCGCATTTGCCACCATCTCCCGGTATTGATACTACACTAAACATCCAAATCTCTTTTATTCTGATACAGAAGCATTCTGCC